>Ga0180217_1000310_pt1 | contig 87279 bp, 35 predicted proteins | sample eDN3rd37CBELigOP_FD_128521 | JGI IMG/M metagenome (GOLD analysis project Ga0180217, IMG submission 128521) | Enriched Organic Plus compost microbial communities from Emeryville, California, USA - eDNA 3rd pass 37_C BE-Lig OP (version 2) (version 2) ...
AGAGGCCCTTTTTGCAAGGGTCAATTTTCCATTCCCACCTGGCTTGCACACCTGTTCTCTCTTTTTTGTTCCGCGGGGCCCTTCGTTCGGGTTTTCAAAAAAGGATTTTTTTTTTTTTTTTTTTAATTTTCACGGAATATTTTTTTTTTACGACTGTACGGTCACACTTAACACTTACCCGTAAGTGCACGGCATGCAAAGCAGCTGTACAAAAGCCGAGTTTTCTGCGTAGAACCCTTGCAGCGCAACTTGTATCATCGCGCGGATCCGGGAAATCCCTGTTCCCAGGCGCGAATTCGCCCACGACTCAATGGACCAATTTCAAGTTCTAGACCAAATCGGCGAAGGCTCTTTCGGCCGTGTGTTCAAGGTAGGTAAGACGCGACGTTCGCTGGCTTCGATTGCATTGAAGTTAGTCCGCGCATTTGCACGTGCTCACGAAACCGTTTCCCACTTCCTCCTCTTCAGGGCCGCCGCCGAGCGACAGGCGAGATCGTCGCGATGAAGTTTATTTATAAACGCAGCCGATCCGAGCGGGAGATGCAGAACATCCATAAGGAAATCGCGTTAATGCGCAAACTCTCGCACCCAAACATCATCGCGCTGCTAGATTACTTCGAGACACCCGATGACATATGTCTCGTCATGGAATATGCACACGGAGAACTTTTTGAAATGCTGGAGGACGACAAGACTCTGCCAGTCGCCGCGGTGCGGCATATCGCCCGGCAGCTGGTTTCGGCGCTGCAGTATCTGCACTCGCAGCGAGTTATACACCGCGACATGAAACCGCAGAACATTCTGCTGTGTGCGAATGGAGTTGTCAAGCTCTGTGATTTTGGTTTCGCAAGAAGCATGTCCAACAACACGAGGTTGTTAACTTCAATCAAGGGTACTCCACTCTATATTGCACCAGAATTGGTGCAGGAGCAGCCGTATAATCATACTGCTGACCTTTGGAGCTTGGGCGTCATTCTTTACGAGCTTAGCGTAGGAAAGCCCCCATTTTACACAAACAACATCTATACTTTGCTTCGGAAACTGCTCAGGGAGCCTGTATATTATCCGCCTGAAATGGATGTCGGGTTAAAACATTTTCTTCAAGGTACGGGGTGGAACGGGCGGCAGAAAAAAATGTGGTGTCTCTCAGAGCGTGATTTGTCCGGATGTTGTGTCCTGTAACTGACAATGGGTTCATTTTAATCCCTCTGTATAGGCCTATTGCAAAAAGACCCTTCACAACGTGTGGATTGGCCTAAACTCGCAGATCACCCCTTCCTTACTGCTCAGGTGCCTGTTTCTGAACAATCAGCACACGATATCCTGGAGCTCGGGTATAATGCGGCGGACATTCCAAATGAAGTAATCCTTCCACTGCTTCAGATGTTTGAAGCAAGCGAACAAACTCCCAAACTAGAGGCAGCCGGTGCAGCTCCAATCATTATGGGAGCGCGTATCGAGGCGCGTGATGTGTATGATGACATGGACAAACTAAATGGGTTGTCAGGCGAGGAGCTAAGAAATGCGGCGCTCAAAATTCCTCTTGTAAATGTGATCTCCAAGCTCGAGCAGGAGGCCAACCCCGTTGTTGCCATAGGAATGCTCCGAAAAGTGCGCATGGTTATGCGAGTTTTCCATGCAACAGAGACCGAGCTACCACCAGGGTTCGTGAGAAAACTGCTGAATGCAGCGCTGAAGCCGAGGTCGCCGTTCGTAGCCTGCGAATGGACTGCAACCCTACTTATCACTTTGAGGAGTCCAACCAAAGCGTTTTTGTCCGATGACATGCCATCTACTAACTCGATAGTTCAAGTTGTGGACGTGCTAGTTGCTTCGCTCCCGAGCCTTGGACCCGAACACATGCAGTCGAGCGACTTCATTGAATGTGCCATTTTGTTGGACGCCGAGGGGAAGGTCAAGTTGAGCGAATGTCCCTTCCCATTACCAGTGTGGACACCATATTTGCGGACCTATTGGTTGCTTCCTGGTTCTGAGCCCCTCTTCGGTCAGAGTGAAACTCTGCACCGATTCGCTCACCACGGTTTCCTACTTCGGGTACTGTGTGCATTGTCAAAATTATTTTCTTCTCGCGCGCCGCTGGCCGTAGAAGCGAGAAAAATTATTTTGCAGGCGTTAGATGCACTCGATAAGAAGGTGGGAGGGGTAGGCCCCCGACAATTTCACAACAACTCACTTTATTGGGCAACTCGCGCATCACATATTGCACTCGTGCAGTATTTCATCCGTCCCGAGCTATTTCAGTGTGATTACACTGAAACGCTCGCGGAATTTGTCCCGCTACTCTCAACGCTTGCTCCCGACTTGATTCAATCCCTGTTAGCACCCCGGAGGTTTTCCAAGCAGTCCGACGATCTCTTGGTTGAGCGTATTCAGCCCGAACCTACACTTCTGGTCTCAACTACACCTCGTAACGTCTCGCTCGCCGTGCATTTGTTGTACATTTTAGTCAAGTATTCGAAGGGGACCAGCGCGCTCGAAGGCATCTTCCGGCCTGAGGTTGTGAAGCTAATTGCAGAGCGAGGTATTCATGTATTATTACTCCCCTTTTACACATCAAAGATGCTGCTCAAGACCTCAGGCGATGGTAATCTGGCCCACGACCTGAAAACCGCTCGAGGAGAAAAAATGTCGCTTCGAGCATGGTCCATCGCACATGATGGAGAGTATCAGGTCGAAGATGCACAGTATGAGACGGCACTAATTATTAGATTATTGGTTACGCTTAATCGCAGACTACCGCAGCTGAAAGTGTTGGACGTCCTCTTCAGTATACCCCATTTTTCGGTCAATTATGCTATGTCCTTGGCCTACCAAATTTCTGATTCCTGGAATCCATCGGTTCTTGATGAGAACGAGCTCAAGTCGTGGGAGATGCCACTTGAAACCCCAAGTGTACTGGCATCCCAGACCTCAATCATGATGCTGTTCATCGAGGTTCTTCGCGATTCAACATGTTCCCCACATCGGTTAACTGTCGCAGCTCATTTTTCGCTGCCCACAGTAATACCTGGGTTGGTGGCAACAATATTCACCCTCCTGAGGAGTCCATCCAGTGTCGATCTCGACTGGATGACACTGGGAACAAATTCCTTCCGTGCACTAGATCATCCCATCGCAATTGCACACGCACTGGTTATCCTGTCCGTGCAGGAGGAGGCTGAAGCCACCAAGAAGAACCTGGCTTGGATTTTTACTCCAGTCTCTGATTTTCTGGCCAAGTCGGACCTGCTCGACGACGATGAGAAGTCGGCATGGATTAACAACACGTTCTGGGATGTCCTCATTGAGGTGTTTGGAAATGTCGCCTCCCATGCTGATCTAACACGTGGACCGCTTTCCCCGACGAGTCTCTTGCTTCTCCTTCATATTCTGAGCGTCGGAATCCAGTTCTGTGATTCTGCCTCGGCCAGCAAAATTCTCGATCAGGCCAGCAAGGTTTTGCTAATGACCCAGCATCTCCGCACGATTCCGCTCTCCTCACTCCTAGAATGCCCTTTACTTCAGCAGGTTGATATTGCAGGACGAGCACTTGATCCAGCCACAGGTTCGTACACGATCGTTCGTGAAACTGTCGGAGAGTTGGTGTCTCTACTCGTTGCAGCATTGCAGCGGCCTGACCGACAGGGAGTGCTGGAGAATTTCTTCCATTCTGAAACTGCACCCAATCTTCTTCGTGCCCTTGCCGTGCTGAGCGACGCTCCAGGCTATTCTCAGAGCTGTCCCACACCTATTGACTCCTTGGACGCTAAGGCCTGGCTTCGTCTTCATTCTGTCGTCACAAAGGGCATGAATGTCCTTGCAAACGTAGCGATTGCGGTTGGGGACGTTCAGAGGCAACTGATACAGCTCCAGACGATTCCCCACTTGTGTTCATCCAAGTTTTGGAGTCAAATCCCATACCTCTCCAGTGGAGTTCGTGCAGCAAGTCCTCTGCCTAGCATCATCATGATCCTAACGCAGCTGATCAAATCGGATCCAGATACAGCCAATCTTATTCTAGAGGCCGACGTCGTGGGCGTCATTAAGGAGTGCGTTTATACCAGCCAGGACGTTCTCACTCAGTCACGAGCACTGAATCTGCTGGGGCAGTTCTGCAAGGCAACGCCGGAGGTCTATCGCAAGCTTGTTCAGGATGTTGACGCATCGACCGAGACGGGTGCCACCCCAATCACAAAATGGCTGATTACTTCACTCAGCACAGCCGACCTTGCTATTCGTCGTTCTGCAGCATTCGTCATTGCAAATGCTCTGTTTCACTCCGCAGACCTTGTATTGCATCTTCTCGGCTCGATTCAACCCCTGGTTACGATTCTCAATGACAGCGCTTCATTTGATTTGAAAACACAGAGCAACGCTGCAGGTGCTCTAGGCAACTTTGTTCGCCACACAGGTGTTGCGGTAGATCGAATCGTCCAATCAGGGGCTCTCGATGTCCTAATGCAACTCGTCCTCAAGACATTGAGTCAGACTCAGAATGTGGACGCACAGACAGTCACAGATCGGCTCAATCTCGTCCGTACCGCTATCTTCACACTGGGCAACCTGGCAAGCTACCCACGTGGTGCCGAGGTTCTCAACGCCCGTCTATGTCAGCACAAGCTGGAGCCAGTCATGACAATTCTTACCCGAGAGGGGCTCTATCAGGATCAAATTGCCGCGCGGCACCTGCGCCGGCTCTTCGACAAGCTGGGCAATGTGTGACGCTCACAAAAGAGCGTTCCTAAACATCTCCCAGAGACTGGATTCTTGATTGGTGCACCTTGTCATATTTTCTGGATCTCACGATCCGTGTACATATACAGCATACAAAATTCACCCATATGTCTCTAATCGTATTGTGTCCATCCCAGTTATTATAGATCTGCGCGAAGTCGGGCGCTTCCCCGCCAAATCCGCGCCGAATGTTCACCTCACTCTCAGAACCCCGGGCTGAATACCGGATAGCGCGTGCCCAGGGTGCTTCGGGGAACTTAGGCGCACCAGACGCAAAGGTGGTGATAAGCAACATCATTCGCCGGTGGAGACGCTCGCAAACAATCCCCAAACTCCTGGAGGCTCTCGAGGCAACCACCGTCCAATCGTCTGGACTCGTACCAACTGCGACTCAGACCGTACCGGGGGCGTATGATCACATGGTGACAGGAATTATCACACTTGACGATCCCAATTCTTCGGATAAGAGCGCCCTACCCTCTCCCACAAGCAAGGGTCACTCAGAGCCACCCAAACTACACCCTCCTCAGAAATCTCTGATTCGACTTTTGCCTAGTCTGCGTGTCCCGCCAAGGCGGGAGTTCGATGTTGGCGCCCAGAACGCCTTTGAGGGTGGGCCTCTATCCACCCGTACGGCGCTCTCGCCCCTCTTCATTATGGATCAGTACCTACGGCGGCGATATGCCTTCCGACACTTGGCAAAGGATCATATTGTTCGAGGTGTCGTAAGCCTGAAGTGCTCAGAGGGCCTCGTCATCACGATCTTACGCGTGTATGATAGCCATCTCAATGCGTCTCAGCTTCATCCCGCGTCCATGTCTACGTTCAAATGGCAAGATGATGACTACTTGAGCCGAACTCCTCAGGTCCCTTCTCAGCTTTATAAGATGCCTTCACCGCAGGTGCTATCCTCCTCATCGTCTAAGTTAACTCGAACTGATAGCGGTACAGGGGCGACGCCTTCGTTACATGAGCGTACACCCAGTTATACATTTGAAAGCTCGGCCTATGGAGTGGACTCTTCAGCGACTCAAGCTGGCAGTCGACGCGCTTCCGATGTCAACGAAGGAGCACAAACGCAACAAATTACACAGCACGACACAGCTCAGCCACAGCAACAGGACATACCTATTGTCGAGAATCTCCCTCCACGACTACCAGGCGCACCAAGTCTGTCCAGTCGGAGCAGAATGAAAGAAGCTGGACCATTCAACTTTATCTCGGATTTGCAGATTTTGTGTATCTGTCCGGAGTCTGAGGTCAAGGAGACCGACCCTGACTTCTATCAAGGTCCACCTCTCACCATGGACAGCATTGCAATAGGCGACGAGGTGAAGGCCCTCGTCCTTTCCGTGGATGAACCTTCGGAGGTGATCTTCGTGACATTGAAGAATAGCAGAATGAGAGGTCTGATGACCGAACATCGACTTGGTTTGTACTTTGAGCCACGATCTCCACTTGATACATTCTCTTCTACTACTTCCGACAGACCAACGGATCTAGCTCAGCAGAGTGGTCTCAGAGGAACGAGCACCCCAGCGCCGCAAGATCGATCCTCGAATGCACATACTTTGACTCAGGATCGTGGTTTGCCGAACTACGTACCTTCGTCTCCGATGGTGTTTTCCAAGTATTTTAGCTTAAACGACACATTTGACGCACCAGGTTATCAGTCCACCTTGCCTATTGAAGAGGGACCGTTATCTGCCGCGTCGTCTCCAAGGATGAAGGCTACCACACCTGGGACGGATTTCAATTTACCCGGAGGCAGTGATATATTGTCATCGTCTACGGTTAGTGGGGAGACAGGCACCTTAGGGAACGGATCGGAAGAGAGGAAAACCATGGAGTTTGCTCCTTCAGAGCCTGCGAAGACTCAGCCACCCTCTATGATCCCCATTTCGAATATGATTTCTGCACAGAGTTCTGGTATCCCGACTGCGATGCACACGCCCAACGTCTTGGGTGCAACTCTTCCGGCTCCAGTTTCAAGTACAAATGGTGGGAATGCAATGCATACCACCTTCCAGCACGCATCATCCCAAATTACACGACCGGACAGTGGAGTGGCAGATGCAGTTTCTGCAGAGCAAGCCGGTAAGATCTACCTGTCACAGCTTCGAGCAAGCTCCCTTTTTGCGAATCCACAATGCCTCAACCTCCTAATGTCCGCCTATGGAACTGCACCATATGCCTCTTTATTACCAAGCGTTCCACCGCTGGCCTTGCACGAGTCCTATATGTCTCTGCGTCAAGCGCAGGACGCGATTTGGGCTGAGGAAACGGTGGTGACAGCCATTGAGTTGGCGCGAAGCAAGCACTATACTGCTGCAATGGAAACATTCCGAAGAGCATTGGAGGTATGTCCGGCATGTGCCAAGGCATATGTCGGGCTTGGCGCAATCTTCGTGCATACTGGTAATATCCGAAAGGCTGTTAGATACTTTACTCGAGCAGTTGAGCTCGATGTTGGAAACGAGACGGATGCGCGACAGTACTTGGACGCCGCGCTTAAGCATTTACAAACTAGCCAGTCACAGCAGGGGGATAAGGACGCGGACCAATCTCAAGCAGACTCGTCACAGTCATTTGAACTACTGAAGAAGGATGTCGTGCAAACCCTCTATCCCATTTTGGACGGACTTGCAGGTGAAAGCAAATCAATGATGTCGTCTGCTGGAGTGGCAAGCGAGGTACAGGAGACGCGCGATCACTCACGTTCCAGTACGAGTGATAGCAGCAGTCGAAGTCGAAGTCGGAGTCGGAGTCGTAGTCCCAGGCGTGGCAATCGTAGTCAGCGACGACGCAGGTCAAGGCGCAACAAGCGCTCCCACTATCGTAGGCGATCCAGTACACACTCTGATGAGAGCGTGGATAGCGACGTACTGAGTGAGTATTCGCGTAGCCTGGATCGAAGTCGTAGTCGGATTCGAAGCCGTGACCGAAGGCGACCGTCAAGGAGGGACCTCCGTCGTCGAGACAAGCGTGACTCAGGCAGGCAGTATACTCGCACTTCTAGCATTGACACGGCAATTAGCCTAAGCTCTGGTTCCGGCCGAAGTCGAAGCAGAAGTCGTGGCCGAACCCGCAGCAGAGGCTCACCCTACACATCAGATCAAAGCACTGACGACTATTCGCTGGAGGAAACAGACTTCGATGAGTTTAGTGACAGCTCAATTGGAAGCTCAGAAAGGAGTCGAAGTAGAAGCTATAGTCGCAGCCCCACTCGCAGTAGGAGTGGCAGCTTGAGTCCGCGTAGTCCACAGAATGGATCAACATATGGCCCATATGCGACCCGATCTCGACCGGCGTCTCGCCTTGACGATAGCAGGCGTGATACAGTGGAAAGTCAACAGGTGAGTCCTGTGTTCAGTCCATCATTTAGCCCTGGCCCGCAGCCCAACCTAGAAGGGCCATTCAGTCCAGTTTTCACTGACACCACGGCCACCCACGAGACGATTGAACCGCAGCCACTCATTCAAGTCCCCTCCTTAGGTCGAGCGATTCGGGAGAGGGCAGTGCATGGCTCGGAAAACAACTTCGACGCTTCTCCACGACTACAATCAAGGCCATTGCATCGCTCGGTGTCAACATTTGGTGAAGGCTCGTTATTGTCAATGTATGGAGGTTTGGGCACCCTGGCCCCGGCACAGTCCGAAATCGCAAGTGCACCTCAAAATCCATTCGTTTCAACTGAGCTCTCGGATGTGGTGAGCGAGGAATCTGGCGAGGAAGTGGGTGGGCAGGCTACACGGTAGCTAAGGTTTGAATGTGAATAAACTGAAAGTTTGGCCGTCAGTGATAAACTTTCTCACGGACGGCATCTTGTATTTATTACGATCAGTTGGGACTGTGTGGCTAAAGGCATTTATAGGGTACTTGAAGCGAAGCAAAACTTTAAATCGCTACGGATGAACTCACGTATCTACTGCACACTTCGAGCTCTAAGTCTAACGACAGTTAGCTAGAGTGGACACAGAGACTTGGGGGAGACGACGACACAGGGCTGAGGGATAGATGGAGAAGCATTCGACCAGGACCTCTGATCAGAGAAGGCGTGAGTCCCAAGTTGAGTTTTGAAATGACAAAGACGTCATAAATTAGAACCCGTAGTACGCCGGCTGACCGCAGCACCAAATGAACCGCAGGAGCTGAAAGGCGACATTATCTTCGTTAATCTAGCTTCACTAAGCATCAGAAAGTAAGATCACGAGGTAAACGATCGGTAGCCAGATTGGGCAGAAAAAGAACTTTATACACAGGTGAACATTGCTCGAGGCTTAAGGAGTAATGCGCTTGGTGTGAACAACGCCACTGGCGTCAACACCAGTGAGATCAACGTAGATGCACTTGGGTGGGAGGAAGGTACGCTCTTGGGACTTGACGTACACACGAGTGACAACGCATTCAACACCATCGATCTCGGCAACCACGACGTATTGACCATCGCTGTTCTTCTTCATGGTAAAGGTAGTGTCAGGGATGGCAACCATCTTGACATTGTAGGTCTCGCTACCATCCGTGGTGGCATTCTTAGATCCGCTAACACCATAAGCCATAGACTTCTCCATGAAGTTCAAGTCGCTTCGGTCCGAAGTAACGCCGTTCTTGCGGTTCTTCGCGCGGTACTCGGGGTCCACATCCATCCAGTATACCAGAACGGGGTCGTCAGCGACAACAGCACCGTCTCGCAAGTTCACCTCGTAAACAACCATGTTCTTGTTCTTGGAACGCGCGATGTAGAAGAGGGCGTTGGGAGCGCTCTCCTTGAGAGTGTTGAACTCGGCCTGGCAGTAGTCCAAGATGTCACGGTCCTGGTCTGAGTAGTCGTTTCTAGCCTCGGTGGACATGGCTTGTCTAGAATCAGTGCTAACTAGATTCACAGAGGTGATCCTTATGTGAGTTCTACTAGATCAGCGCAGGTCCAGTCTTCTAAGCGTTACTTCACCAGGGCAAAGGGCCATCAAGGACCATGTATGGCGAGGTAATACTTTATCCTGAGCAATCCCTATCCCTTGCACACTCGTCCTAGCTTGCTCCGGGCCTACAATATTCCCGCAGTCCCGAGAAACAGACTATGCAACAACATGACGTTTCAGCAACAAAAATCGTGCCCTAGACTGCCAACTCGCAGCATGCTGCGGCAGCCGCAACATTTTGCACAGAGCGCTCCACTGCTCCAGCCCTCGCCCGGGTTCCAAACGGTTCCAAAAAAGTTCCAAACGGTTCCAAAAAGTTCCAAACGGGTTCCAAACGGGGCGAAAGTCACGGTATCCGGTCCAGTGTCAATGTGGGGGAATGCCACTGCAGGGGTTCTGCGTGCGGCAATTTGTGGCTCCATGAGTTAGAGGAGCTCCTTACGAACCGATTGCACCCCCAAAGTGCACTTCAAAGGCCCCCGGAATACCCTCAAATTCGCCGCCAAACTTGCCCACTTAGACGCTCGACCTCGCCCCAAACTGGGTTTTCGAGATCGTACGCGCCGTTGAAGACGAACTTGGACTCATAATGCCCCGCAAATGCTTTCTATTACTCCACCCTTCCAGACTCGTGCACAATGGCTAAGCGCAAGAACCACACCTCCCACAACGAGAACGCCAAGGCTCACCGCAACGGCATCAAGCGTGAGCGCCTCCCTCGCTTCCAGTCCATGAAGGGGTATGTACCGAGATCTATGCGCATTCGACAGGGCGTGAACCTCTTTATCTCTCTGTAGCGTGGCATGGACAGACGCCCCAGACTCACCTCGAAACAATGAAGAAAAGACACTGGGTGGAGTCAAACGAGACCCGCGCTTCGCGATGAAGCGACATTTAACCAGCAATGAATGGACATATTCGACGAATGGGACAATGACACGATCGGCACGGTGGGCTGTGCTGTACCTGAGGTTTAAGCCTCGGTATGGCTGCCCTGCTTTGCTCAGGTCAGCAGTGAGAGCCCTCACGGCGAGTGCTTCCTTCTGATCGCCCGCACAGGTGCAACGGCTGTGCTAGGATCAACAGCACGGTTCTGGGCACCATGGCGTAGTACGACACAGGTCTGATGCGGCGATACACAGTACGGCACGTGTATGGATGACGAGATGCGTTGCCGAGTTCAGAAAAGCTTATCCGTGTCAAGGCCTGTCGAGACAACTGCCTTTTGTGTCCCATCGTGTTCCACACGTCCACTGGCGATTCTAATTCTGGTTGTAGACCTCGTATGCACGAGGTGGTGTCTATTTCTCCAACGCGACGAGTAGAGTCTGGGAGAATCGTGTCCGACGCGTTTGTTTATATTGTATGACATCGGCTGAGACTTTCGTCACTCATGTATTGCATTGCTTTCTCCGCTCCTCCCACTTCTTCACCTATAGTATGGACCAGAAGTTCGTCCGCAACCAGAAGTTCGCACGCCGCGGTTCCCTCCGCGCCGCTGCAGCTGCTAAGGCTAAGGCTAAGGCTCTTGCTCGCAAGGCTGCCAAGTCTGCATAAATGGTTCAGACGTAGCGCCTGATATAAATAAAGAATGCCATCTGCACATCTTACACATTGCAGCATAGTTCTCAGCAATTAAAGCGGACACTTGTTTATTGAGGTTTGAGCTAGTGTGCTTCGGTGGGTTAACGACGAGGATAGTGAGACTAGTCGACACGACTCACGCGGATAGGGCGCGGCCAGATGGTCAGAGGAAAGTATGGGGTGCTGTTGTAACCTTAGAACGAACAGCATATGGAGCAAGTCGAAGATGGTGGATAGAAACTATAAACAACAGTAACATGAGCATGCTGGGTACAATCGTTCATGCACACTCGTTCAATCGCGACGCAGTACAGGCTAGCGAGTTACATCTTAGGCTCAACGAGGCGGCCATCTTCAACACGGAACTGCGATGCCTCGAAGTTACGCACACGGCAGTAGTTAGCCAAGACATTAAACCACTCGATCTTGTTCAGGACACCTTCTGCGATCTTAGCCTGATTTGCGTAGGCCTCGAGTTTCTTTCGCTTGATGGTTGCTTCAATACTCTCGTATCCTGGCTCGACGCGGATCTCATTGAGCATCTTCTTTGCATATGCTCGAACTTCCTTGGCCACACGCTCAACACGACTGATGACAAGACCCAAAGAGTGGAACTCTTGAAGTTGCTTGACCAATCGGACTCGGGTCATCAATGCAGTAACGTAGGTACGGTTGCTCATGTTGGCATTCGGGATTGCGAAAATATTGAGCATCATGCGCAGTACGATCAGGATATTCAGACATAACTGAATCTTGCTTCGGATGTTGTGCTCAGTCAACGCCTGGACAAGGGAGATCGCATCGCGCCAGTGAAGTTCTTCACGTGAGTAGCGGATCTTCGTCATATTTGCACCTTCATGGTAGTAGATTTGGCCGAGAGCCGAAGTGATGCGTGGCAAGATGGTGTGATAAGTCTGATGGTATTTAACAATCAAAGCGAGGTGATGGTGTGCACCGTTGTTAATCAACACCTTGCGCACTTCCTTATCTGGTGCGAGCTGAATGATGAGAGTAGCAACACGGTCGAGCACGCGCGGGTGGTAACGCTCTGTAAGATCCTGTTGGAAGGGAGCAAGCAGCTGAATGAGCTTGCGTGCAAGGTCAGGCTGAGTGAGGATAACATAGGGCTCAACGTTAAGCTTGTTGGTATGAGCGACGGCCAAAAGCAAATCAAGAGAAGCCTCAATGAGATCTGAGGTTCGCGAGGTATACACATTCCAGATTGCCATACCGACACCACCCTTCGCGAAGATTGCGGACTCGCATCCATACTTCGCCAGAGCTGCAAGCGCCTTGAAAGCCCACGCCTTGACGTAGAAGTTACCAACTTTAACAAGGTTAACAAGAGGATCAACAAGAATGTCCTGACTTGGGAAGCTGCGGGAGACGATTTTCTCACAGACGGCACGCACCAGTCGCATGTTGTATAGCTTGGTAACGAGGACTGCACGGAAGAGACGAGCCGGCACATCAGGGCGACCCAAGCGCTCACTGGCGGTCTCGAAGTAAGTGCTCATCAGCAGCTTGAGAAGCACATCTTCGTTACAAGTAAAGCTGTTGAGGATGTCCGTTGATGCAATTCTGTGAATGATTGACGGCTGGCTCACGAATGGGTATCCCGCGGGTGCTCCTCGGTTATTCGCAGTTGGTCCATTCAGTACTCTTGGCTTTTGCTTCATGTACAACAAGAAGTCCAGAATTCGGTCAACAGCCTCAGGCTGCGCACACTGTGCGTTTGCGAGTTTGATTAGGGTCAAATCGTTGGGATAGATCCCACCATCGACACAGTAAGCGAAGTAGTTGGCTACTCGGCACTTCCATTCCTCCTGTTGGGTGTAGCCACCTCCAGCTGCATCACCATCTCCCGCATCATCTTCTTGCTCTTGATCCAGTTCAGCCATCATACGGAAGATAATGGCCAAGGGATCTGCGATTGGCTTGATATTCTTGTCATTACCCAGAGCTGATGAAGCATTCACAGGTAGACCCATCTTATGATAGACTGACACACAGAAGGTCCTGGCTAGAGAGTAGCACTCGACATCAATGAACTTAGTACGAGGAACAACACCCAACTTGGCACGCCCGTCGTCTTCTGCATCTTCGCGGTCGCACAACCAATCACGTGTAGCGATCCAATGATACTGGTCCGTAGTGTACAGCAAGCAATCCGCACGGGCCTGGATCAACTCGCGATCGACGTACGATGGATGGACCGAGATTTGTGGAAGTTGACGAACACGATCGGGTGCATATCGAAGTGCCTCGGCTTCACGGTAGGGCAGGGGTGCCACAGCAGGCGAAAGGGAGTTGACAACGCGCTCAAGGATCCCCATGAAACCAGGTTCAGGCGTGAGCTTGGGTGCACCCAGGCTATAAGGGCCGTACAAAACAAAGAGCATATCCTGATAGGTGTCCATGTGAGGAGGCAAGTATTTCCTTCGGCAGCCGATAACGCCAATCTCACGTCGAAGGGTAAAGATGTGTACTCGGTAGCAAGTCCAAGCACACTTGTCGTTAACGACGTTGTAGCGCTTGATGAAGGGACCCTTCTCTGGGATGAAGAATCGATCAGCGGATGGCTGAATCGGAGTCGAATTTCCAGATGCTGCTGCATTCGCGGCATTCAGAGCTGCGGTTTGTGCCGTTGATTCGTTCATTGCAATAGACTGCGCAATGGATTCAACCCAGAATTGGAACTCAAGGTCAGATTTACCAGCTTGAGACAACTCCAAGCCAAGCTCATCGAGGTCGAAACCAGTTGGCGAACCTGCAGAGGTTGGCGAGCCGATCAGGGCGAGCGTGTGCGCCTCAGCATCGCGGGCACGGGTGAGCGAGCCCATGTGGCTCAAGTTGCGTGGGGGGAGGAACTTGGTGACAAGACGGTACTCCAGATCTTCAGCACTAACTGTGAGAAGTGTGGCTGCGCTTGCGGTCTTGAGGGCGTCACTCTTCATTGCGTAAGTGGAGCAGGGACGGTTGGGAAGGGCATCGTATCGATCCACCATGGCGCTTGGTGCAAGGAAAATATATTCCGCGCGATAGAAAAGCTGTTGATCCTTGAGCTCGGTATCCGCGATGCGAGTCTCATTGAAGTACTGGAAGGTCGCCAGACGTCGATCCGTGACACCAGGTGCAAGCAATCCATGTGTAGATGAGGCCAGGGGCATAAATCGAACGGGCAAGGTGACGGCTGCATTTCGAATGATCATCGACGCGATGTTATGGCAAATCTGCAGGTTTTCAACGAGTTGTTTCCTAAAGACGCATGAGAAGCGCAACGCAGGCTCACACTTGTAGAGATGAAGGGAAGGGTCCTCAACCAAGCTCAGACCGAAAATATCCTCACGCAATGTGTCAGCAATGACTTCCTTGATTGCGGCGTATGGTACTGTAAGCACGATGTGGGGGTTGTGTCGCTCCATCATTGACTTCTGAATGGTTTCGGCGGTCCACTCAGGCGAGCGCTTACGACCGAGCTTGGCGAGCAACGCCTCTGCCGTACTGGGTAGTAGGTCGAAGGGTCTGAAGCGCGCGAGGGGGTCGACGAGTACAAGTTCGCTCTGGCAAAGGCAGAGATAAAGTACAGGGTGCTTTTCTTGCGCCTCAGTTGCAGTGGCTCCACTCGATCGATCGACTAGCTCTTTGCTCTTCAAGCCGCCCGTGCCACCCATAGCGTGCGTATCGCTCGCACTGCTGCGGAATGGGAGTGGGTGGTGGAAGATCACCTTGTGAAAGTAGCGCACATTGGGTGTTCGACGGTTCTGTTCTGCCATCTCGGGACTCATGGTGAGGGCATTCATCGCGTTTGGATTGCGGCACCATTCTCCGGAGAGGAGTTTGTTAAGGGCACGAATGCCGATCTCGTGGGTTAGTGAAGACGCCATTGTGTTTCCTTGCTTGAGTCTCGCACGCACAGTGTGTTCGTTCTCGCTTCTTTTACCTCAACGATTCGACTTTGGACCGGTCGTTCCGGCTGGTTCCACCTGACTAATCTTTGCTCGGCGCAGGACAAGTCGTAGAACGCTGGCTTCTCCGTGCACTGCGGTCAGTTCAGCGGGAGATCCGACTCAAGCCACGGTGCAGACGGGGAGAGTGGGGGGTGAGGAGGTCGATTCACAGACAGATTCGTCTGTCTTTCGCTCTCTTCGGCTCGATGCGCAGGGCTGCGAGGTCGAGACACCGCCCTAGATGAGGCGCAGAGACATGACAGAGGGGATAAGCATAGGCTTAGGGTGGCGTGTCTGGCACCCAACGCGCAAACAGGCTCGAAAAGCGGAGAGAGATGGGGTTTTTTCCAGTCCCGCCCAGATTCTTTGCTTTGGTACACAACTTCACGCCAGTCATAGAGTTCATGGATGCTTGGACGATGTATGTACACTCGCACATGCACCGGCTACATGTTAAATCATTTCCCAGGCGCACCACACATTCAGGTCATGAGAAATACGCCTTTTTTCCACTATAAGATTTGCATTTTCCAACCCGTATTCTCCCACCCCCGAGCGTGGTTTCTACTCGCAAGAAAAAATTGGGATGCACCGAGCAAGGGCTCAGGCAGAGACAAGACTGCAGCGACGCATCATTGCACCATCACAGGCCATACAGAGCCGAGGCACGCCATCAACACGAAGCAGCACGCACGTTGTGAAGTCATTATCGAGAGGATGATACAAGTAACTGAGTTGTGTATTCACTTAGTATAAACACCAGTTTTGGGTTTCTGGCTGACTCGCTACATTGTTTGAGCGTTCGTTATGCGCAGCATAGCTCGGCCATTAGTATTCGTTGCACGTGTTAGATGAACACGCCGAGCTGTGAGCACAACAGCCTGCCAGACACAAAAAAGAGACTTAGTGCCGTTGTGTTTCCGACACTCCGGCACTTCATCACTTGCTTGCGCTCGGGACGACCTGGCATGGTTGCAACATGCAACTGGTTGCAGGTACGACTACTTTACACTATCGCTAGCTCGCGTGCTTGCGCGCTTGGCTAGTTTACTCTTAGACGTGCCCTGATAATGGTGTTGTACAACGACAGACTGGGTACGATCATCATCAAGGACATCCTTCTAGCACCAAGTTGCCAATCAACTTAGTGGTGCTCGTAAGCAGTGTGGAAGCGGCGCTTCTTCCAGGTGTTGACAGTCCAGCCAGCACCACCAAGAACGAGGCAGACCTTAACGATAGCGCTGAATCGGCCGGGGTAGACATTGGTAGCCTAGACAGCAGGGAAGTTGGGACGTGGTATACGAGTAAGTTATGGTCCGAGGAGGAAAGCGTTTCGAAAACAATCGGTCGCGACTGATTCACAACGGCACAAAACGCTCAAGTGCATCTGGCGTTGTCTTGGCAGTCTCTCTTGTCCCTCCCAATGCATGGACTCGAGCACATGTGGAGCGGACTTGCGAGGAAACGCTCGGCAAGGGAGGCCACCTCCCTGCGCGTGAGTGGTCCAGCTGCTCGGACAGCCTGACAAAGCCGTAGTGTGTGAAGGTCTAATTCATGCTGTGTTAAGTCTGGACAAATCTGTCCCATATGTCGCGAGGAAACGTACCCAAAAGTTCTGCTTGGAGCGAGAGAGGGTGTTGCAGAACTCCTTGGTGAAGAAGTTCAGGGGCTTAGCGTCCTTCAGCTGGCGGTTCCAGAAAGCGGGTCGGGGTGCGGACATCTAGATGCATGCGTGGGTGTGGGTAGATTCGATCGTAAGTCTTGTCAGGCGCGTAAGACGGCGAGAAATACTCACAGTTAAAACACTTCTTGGCCGCACTGGGACTTCTCGGCCCAGTTTCCCGTTCATCGACAGTCTGTTGAGTAATATGACAGTACTAGATGCATTCTAGACACGGCTTACAGCACAACTATTGGGCTATTTCTAGCCATCACTCGCTCACCCCCGCGATATATTGCTCCAAACACTACCCATTTTTGAGCTTCCTCAAGCTCAGACTGAGCATGGCCGGCAGGGTATTCCCGCACCCCGCTTTCCATTCCAGCACCCCACCCTCCGTCGACTTCCCCCATGCGCCCTGGCTTTGCAGGAACGCTGCGCCTCATCAGCGGCACTGCGCAGTATGATAGTTCGCAGGGAGGCTATCCAGACCGCATACTGCTGGCCTGCTCCGTCGGCAATCCCAGTGCTTTCGTGCTGTGTCGCTTCTAGCGAGGCTTCCAACAGCCTCGGGGAGAATCCGGGCCAGGACTCTTGGAGGCGTCCTGGCCCGGATCTGGCTCTGAGAGAAGGAAAAACGGCTTTCAAACTACAAATACTGGGTTGCGTGTTTGAGGGCTTGCCGAGTGTGGTTGTTTGTGAAACTGCGTGGAGCGCGAGACACCTTTGTATCTTACTTGCTCAGTGACTGCCACAGATGATGGCTTCATGCTCTCGGAGGAAGGGCGCGACAACCGAATCCTGGGTGAGGTGCTTGAATAACGGCTGCTCGACTGCCTGCAGTGGGGCCTGGGGCCATGTCATCCCGGTTTACATTGAAATTGCCAGCTTATAATGCCATGCCCCACACAAATCCGCACCACCCTTCTCTAGATACTCAACGCCCGCGTCCGAGGAGCTGCCAACACCTGTTCTATCGTTGGTGGTTACGACGCTCTCTGCGCAGTTGCTAGGGCGAAACTGGGCCAAGAAGCACAGTTAAGTGCGATCTATCATTTCCCACCGCCACCGACTGGTACTGGCATCCTATTCGCCACTCGTCTCGAAGAGGGTCGTGAGGCAGGATTCAAGCAACATCATCGGTTCAGCTAGAACAGAATATGGATTTGACCAGTCGAAGCCGGGGAAACCGGGGTCGGAGCCAGGCCTCCGACCCGTACCTCGCCGAAAGTTCTCTTGCAAGCTCTCTCAAATCTGCGCTCATTCCTGTCAAATCTGCTGCGGGTGCACAGTCCCGGATAGATGTGCAGTCATCCGGCAGGAAAAACCCGAAGAAGCCAGTAAGCCTCTCACAGTCACATCTACCATTGGCACTTGGAGGCATCCAGCGACAGTATGACCAACAAGGCTCACATCTCCAGAGGTTGCAACAGTTGGATACACAGCCTGATTGGATACCATACGGTGCTTTGAAGGAACTTGAGCGAAGTCGGGCCGCTGCAAACGCAAAGAAGGACCCATACTTGGCTACGGATGTGCCAGCTGTTCGAGCTCTCGAAGGAGAGTTGGACTCAAAGCTGAACCTGGCTCGTGGCCGCGGTCCTGAAACGTCACACGTTATTGCACAGCTACGAGAGCAACAGTGGCTTAAATACCGACAAATTTTGAACAAATTCCGCGCAGATAAGTTCGAACTCAACACAACGTTCTCGAAGATAAAAGTACAGCAGGCATGTACAAGCATCAAGAGCGCCATTGCCCAGGTGGATGCCGAGCTTGATGACTTGCTAGTTCGTGATGGTGCCCTTGTCCCTCTACCGTTGCCCCCAGAAGGACGAGTATCGGCCGCTGCAAGAATTGCTATATCAAGCCTAGAGTCCAAGATCGCCTCACTTGAGCAGCAGATTAGTCTGACAGAACAGAAGATCAATGATGCTAATAACAAGCTGAAATTGCACGCGGAAGCGGTGAAGCAGAAGGTACAGTTTGAGGCTGCTCTCAGCGCAGCCGCATCTCCACCCACTTCATCTCAATCGCGAAGAGGCGGCACAAGCAACAGAGACTCGCATTCGAACGCGGCCAATGCAACTGCAGCCGCCGCACTGGCGAATCTCCAGCAGCTCCAACAATCACTTCAGGATTCGAATATCCTATCACAGGCTGAGCAGTCCAAGCTGAATCAATCAATAGCCCATTACACTTCGTGCGTCAACGCATGGAGGCCTGTCTTGCAGCGTGCACAGGCCCACTTAGAGGAAAAGCGACGCGAGCTCGAGGAAATGCTTAAGGAAGAGCTAGATGATGCGAAGAAGCAAGCAGCTGCTGCCAAGAACGCGGCTTCTGAATTCGACCCCTTGGAGCACACACACGACAAGGATGCATTGTACGAGAGTCTCCTCAAGAAGCGTGCCGAGCTGGTCATGGAGCTAGAGAGCAAGCTTCGCAGTCTTGAGGCCGAGCGTCAGACTCAGATGCTAAGACTTCTTGATGTCACAGAAGCGCGATTGAGACAAACTCACTATGATTCAGGGGATTTGCTGGGATCCAGCGTATTCTCCGAGTTTTTGACCGAGGAGCGTGCGGAGCAGCAACTTTCCCAACTGCAGAACCTGGCTGCGTTTAACTCTCTCATCACACGGCTGCAAAGTGATTCCCTTCAGCGAGTTGCGTGGACGAACTACGCTCGTGCACGTGCTATCGAACGCCTCGAACTCGAACGAGGCCGTTCTCTCTTCCTAGGTGTTTTGCGCTTTGCTCTTTCACCCATGTGGCTATTGCCCAGGTCGCGACAGGCTCTCTATGACAAGCTTGCTGAGACACTGATGTCCGCCCGCGCGGTTGCTTCTCGTGGAATCATCAAGATGCTTTCTTTGACTCCGCCTGCGTCGATCTCCACAGAGGCTAATTCCTCAGGGACAAACCACGCCACACAAGAGCTGGATTCAAGCTTATTAAATGTGGATAGTTCGATCCTTACACCTGGGCCTAACACGCTTGACGAGCTTCAGCAGTTGGAGAAACAACAAGGAAAGCAAGCTACATCTAGAGCCGTCCCGGCACAGAGGAGACTGAGCATATCACAAATCCATAACAACTTACAATCGCATGCTTCACCAACTGCACTGCAGGCCTTTATTCCTTGCTCTGATATTGCCAGCAACTTGCGAAATGGCTTTAAGCAGCTCACCTCCTCGACGGATTGTGTAATTGATGTGGATATCTCGGATCTGCTTCATGGTATGAGCGAGAACATGGCGAACCTCCAAGCTCTCGGAAAGTTGGACTATGACGGCTTGATGTTGTGTCAGAACGATGTTTCAGCCCTTGCATCACGTGTATCAAAAGTATGCGCAGCTGTGGACAGTGTTGCACATCAAGTTTTAAGTGCTTTATATGAGCTTGAGTCTCGACGTAGTGGAGCCCGAGAATTTCTGTTAGACGAGCTGAAGAAAGAATTGGCGGCGCTTCGAGACAATGCGACATCTCCTACTACTCGCAAGGTCGCAGGTTTTATCTATGAATCGGTAGAATCCAAGCTACTCCCCTTGTTCCGTGCTGAAGAGCAAGTTTCTCGAGATATTCTTTCACAAATATGTGAGAGAGTCGATGAGGAAATCGAGCTCTTTGCTGCGCAGGCCGACGCACTTGGACGGTTTGCCCTGGCCATCGCATCAGCATGGGAAGGCGCCCTTTTATCTTTCCAGCGCTGCGAGGCACATTTCGCAGAAGCATTATGCATGGCTCATGACCTTTATGCCGAGCGAGTTTACGAACTTCTCAAGGTTACAGAGTCGCATATTGCAGCGGCTAGCGAGGCGGACTCCCTCGAATCGCTTCAACTCGAACTTCAAGCACTGCGAAGATTCCTCGTCTCGACCAGTGAAGACGGTCTCAGCATTTGGGAAGCCACACATAGACTTTGGCAATCCAGAGTGCAAACTCTCTCCGAAGACCATGTCACGACCATCTTAGCGGTTGGGAATCGTGCCCTAAGTTTCCTTGGCCAACTACTGGGAGTTCGCGCCAAGCCTCTGCATCAGGCACTCGTGACCGCCGCGCAAATGGCCTCCGATGTCGAAGAGCTTCGTCTCGACTTCGCGCGTCGCGATGCTGAGCTTGAGGGTTTGGTGAGACTTCAGCTCATGAATACCGCACCTGCACCTCAAAGTGGCTCCAGCACGACAGGCCGTCGAACGAATCGAGCGAATCCGACGACAGCGCGCAGCACACCAGGTACCGCTTTGAATGATCCGCTTCGAGGCGATGGCTCGAGCGCACACGTTGGATCAGCTGATAATCAGCATAAGCTGCTTGGCTCCCGTGATGAGAATGATATAAGTGCGGAGCTAGCTGCACTAGGGGTTACTGAATGCTCTTCCACCTTGCCTCCGTTGCCTTCTCTTGATTCCATTCGAGGACTTGGACTCAGTGAGCAACTTACGCGTGTTCGGGCACTCCGCGCATTGCTCACACGCCACGTTGAGTCCCGTCTTGCGGCTCTCACTGAGTTGGTGAAGAACAAACCGATCTTGCGCATTGCACCCTTTGAAGATAAACAGGAGCGAGCAGCGGATGGAGATGATGCAGAGAGCCTACCGCAGGACGGTGAAGGCATGGGGCATAGTAACGCTTTCACAGGAACTCAACACCGCGTAGAGTTTGAGAACATGGAGTTCTATCGTATTGAGTCGGATGATGCAATGATTTCCAGGATGCTTGGCCTCAGCCTAGATCAAATTCGCACCCATATTACTCGCAGGGACTACTTACTGGAAACCGTGAGGGAGCGAAACAGAAAGGCAGAGGAGCGAGCGAATCGTGAGAGTGAGTTGGCCAAATTACATGAAGCTGTCGATGCCGCTCGTCGAGAAGTTGAGAAGATTGATGCCGATATAGCCGCCCTTCCAACTCAGAATCAGATCGGCGCTAAGTTCGCAGCGCTTCAACGCCTACGCGCTGCGGCCAATACCACACTAACCAATGCGGTCGCGGCGCTAAAGGCATTCGAATCGACGACTCCGGATCCGGATCAGGCATCCCCTCGAGATTCTAGCTCTCAGTTGCCCGCGCATTTGAGAGACCGGTGGGTATCTCCTGCTGCGTATTCTGCATGGTTGGGTGTGTGGAAGGTTGCTCCGATCGGTAGTGAGGTCCCCTCTGATGAAGCCCAGTTGCTGCAGGATATCGAGAAGTACTCTCAAATCAGCATCGTCTCTCGCTTTGAGCCTCACACGCTTGCTCGGATGGCAGCGACTAAAGGTGCGAGTACTACTAGTTTAATTGAGGTTGCATCCAAGGCCTTCCTGGCATACGTAGAGTTGATGAGTGCCGAACAAGATGACAGATCCCAACCACAGGTAACAGAGCAATCCACACCTGAAAGTGGCGCGTCTGATCTAGTTCTTGTGAAGCTCTTCGGCGAGCAGTCTGGGGACGCAAACGAGACGTCTGAGCGCAGCCTTGAGGTGAGCGAGAGCTTCTTTGCGCTCTCCAACACCTTCTCACAGGTGCCAATTCCTTTCCTGTATCACGCTCGCGCTCAGCTTGCTGAGATCATCCTCCCCACGAGGTCGAACTTGCTGCTTCAACTCCTCTCAATTGCGAAGAGTTATTACGACCGCGCCAACGAACTGAAGGAGCGACGAATTGCAGCATCTCGGGCCGTTCTTGTCGGGGCCTTAGAGCAGCTGCGACCAGCCATGACATGGATCACCCGGCATGTTATTGAGCCACGATCCGCACTCCTGTCCAAGCGTCTCAAGGCCCTAGAACGTCTTGATGCAAGGGCCACTGAAGCCGCCAAAGAAGCCGATCAGGAGATGCATAGCCTCTGCGAGACTGCACTTAGGAAAATCGAACTGTGGGCGGGCCGGGAAGCGGATGAAGCTGCTCGTATTCGAAGCACAGACAACAGAGCAGCGTTATCCTCAGTGCATGTTCAGCTTCGCTCAGAAACAACGGCATTCGAAGCAGACTATCAGAGCCTGCTCAAAGCAATCCGTGAACGGTTACATCGAGCGCAGTCGCATATTACCGCCATTGGTGACAACTTCCTAAAGACATGTGTTCAATTTATGCCAAGGTTTGAAGTCGAGGAGGATGGGCGCAACGTCTCGCGCAAGCTTCTGCTAGATTCAGATGCACACTATGTGGAGGTCGCGTCAAAGCTTGTACCATCCCGAGTTGAACTCGCCCTAAATCAGTCCCGGTTCCTTGAGCATAAGGCGCCATCTTTCAAGCACCTCTTCCCACCACTGGAGTCAAACCTACCTGCCATTCCGTGTGTGCAAGAGACTCAGAAGCCAGCGACTGTCCTCCCATCTGACGAGCAGTCATTAACACAGCTCGTAGTGGCGAACCCAGTTGCGATCGATACGCTTGTTCCTTTCGGTACGTCACGCCGAAATTTCGACTTATCAAGCCCCTTTGGGCATCTCATGAATAAGCACAGCTCACAGGATATGAATGTGGGCAAGTCGTCTGCTATGCCTGCGGTCGCCGAGCGCTCAGATCCTGACTCGGGAGATGTTGTGGAGCTGACAAAATCGGCAAGTACAAATGCTTTGCATCCCAGAGAGTTCGCGCGTGTGTGCGAATTTGTCAAGGCCACGATTGAGAGAGCAGGTGGTTCCCTCGTCCAGCTTTATGATCGGCGTCTGCATGAGCTGGAATCGCTCCTCCAACAGCGTGTTGCGTCAATCGAAGCGGCACGGAATGAGCTTGTCAACTCGCGATCATCTGAATTGGCTCGTGCCCATGGCAGTGGAAAGCTCTTTGGGCCAGCACGCCGAATTCTTGATGCATCTGTGAAGCAACTCCTTGCACGGGATGAAAATGAGCAATGCGCATTGGCTGAACTGCTTAATGCTCTAAGCGAAATTGTGGACAAGGTAGAACACGACGAAAGTGGCTCAATGGAGGAAGCTACGAGTGCTGAGCGCCAGAAATCTACCATGCTTAGTACCCACCCAGTGGATCGAGCACTTGCCATTGCGGCTTCGAACTCAGCTATAGGCTTGGCACGCCTCATGAAGGAAAGGCTTCCGGGTCCACCTCGTCTGTCGCAGCCAAAGCCAAAGCTCAAACCGGCGCTCGCAGAGGTCTTGAAATCACGGTCAGCCCGGCCTGGACCAGAACATCAATCAAGTACAGCTGAGGGCACTCATGCACAGACACAAGCAATTAACTACGCATTGCTTCGTGAGACGCTATTCCAGAGAGACCATTTAGTCGTGGGATCTGCACACAAGGCATCAGAAATAGTACGCAAACTAATTGATTCGCTCCCACCAAGGACTCTTGTGGTCAATGACGGCGTCCCAGCCTCATCATCCGAAAATCAGATCGTTGATTCAACGAGCTCTGGTGTTCTCGAATCTAAGAGCGATATAGACGTGTTCCTCGGAGAGATGCAGCAGGTTCTGCTCGGGGAACCCTCAAACACAACAGGAGCGATTCATCATCAGATGTTTAGTGCGGTTTCTCGCTTCATTGAAGCATGTGGTCTAACTAATAACCCACAGCAAGCAACAGGACCGCTTGGGCTCCCCCATAATGCGTCCCCTACCTCAAGGTCTATTCAGGAGCACGGTAATGAAGGTGATAGCAGGCTTGTATTAGCTGATGCAGCGTATGGTCTCCCGACTTCGAGAATCGATCCCGAGTCTGAAACCTACATTGTTGACTACACAGAAACCACGATTGCACAAATTACAACCCTCCTTTCTGCAATTCGGTCGCTCGCCGAGACCCGAATAGTTCGTCTTCAGCTTGTCAAAGACGCCGTGCGATCAGATGAAGCATTGCGCCCACTGCTCTCCCGATTAGGAGATCTAAAATCGGTTGACGTACGACCCCTTGCTGAATTCATCCTTGCCGTTGCTCTCTTTGAGGCCACGAAGCAGCAAAAGGCCAAGGATACCCGTACTCGTGCGTCACATGACCACGAGGATGCAAGTGACCCGAGCGATGAAGAGTGCGCAGACTGGGATTCGCCCAGTGGTCGTTACTCGGGTCCAAAGCAGGGCCAGTTGGGAGTAATCCCCTGTCATTCACACCCTGTGTCAATTGCGTTCGTTATGGGTGCAGTTGCAGGTTCACTTGGTGGTGCGCGAGCCCTTCCATCACCCGTGCTTCGTACCACTTTAGGACACATACGTGCATTATGTAGTCTCGTAGTTCAGCGACGCTACGGAGTTAGCGAGGGTTTGAAGAAACTTACGAGCTACGTATCTGCGGCTCTGAACGACTTGAAGCAGAATGGCACTCAAGCTGCTGAACCCCCAACCACTCTGCCTTCGAAAGATGCACCTACCTCACAACCAGGACAGACATTCGGATCGAGGTCTACCCTTGACTTGCAACACCGCTTAGGACACCAATCGACTCAAGCACAAGACCAAGCCAAGACTGCACCTCTACCAATTCTTGTTACACCAGAGGACACCGAGGCTGCGCAAAGGATTGTAACCCAGGTCCTAGAGCACAAAGGCCTGAGCCCTTCGACCGCTAGCCAAGTTTCTCTCTCAGCAGGTCATTCCTCCTCACACCCACCAGGTCCCACACACAGTCGTTTGAACTCGACTTCATTTTCCATGGCGCCATCTGGATCGGCTTCCGCAGCGGCAGCAGCGGCAGCTGCCGCCTCAATCACAGCTGCAGATCCAGTTGTTCAGCGTTTGTGTTTGTCATTGTCTTTTGTCAACGCCCAACTGAAGAACCTTATCTCAGGAACGATGTTTGGCTCATCAAACTCGTTTCCCAAAGATATTGCCCTCTCGCAGGGTATGCGTGACGCGCTTGAAATCTCTGTGCGCGCTTCTCACATCGCTATTGGGTCGAATGCGAATGAACGAAGTGAGCCTCGACCACACACTTCTCAACGCACAGAAGAGGCACCTTCTGCAATCTCGCGTGCGGCGGCTAGTGCTGCTACAGTCCAGATTGCGAACCTGCTCGGAGTTATCATCCGCTTTGTGCTACTTTTGATTCCACCGATCGAAACCGTCCAGCAAGCGTATCAAGGAACCATTCGGGGACTGAGAGCCTCCGCATTGGCCGCACTAGCGGCATGCAACTATTTGTCGTTGGGTCGACAGCCTCCTGTCCCACTCGTGGTTCGTACCCAGCCATTCCCCAAGATCCTCTTGTCACTTCCCGCAGGTGCCGAGTCGAGCTCCGGACAACAGTTCGTCACAATCCAACCAGCGCTCATGCAGGCCATTAGCCAGCTGCTGGGCGCTCGCAAATACGAGGCAATGTCTGAAGCCCAATGCCAATTAGTTGCTAAGTTCAGAAAGCTTGCGCAACAACAGTGGAATTTACTGAATTCTATTGAGAAGGTTGCCATCGAGTTGCCACCACCTCCCCTAGTTGGGGTTGCTGACCAAGACACACCAACTACCCTCGTCACGCTCCTCGATTCGAAATGGGTGCCAGTCATGCCTCCAGCCGATGCAGTGCTCGAACTTGCAACAGCATCTATTTTCGTCAGCGATCAAGTTGAAGAGGGCACGCAGGTCACAACGAAGGAGCGAAAACAGTCACAGCAACAGCAAACACAAGCCCAGATGTCAGTCCAGACTCAAGGACAAAATGACCAACAACAGCAGCAAGCCAACTTACGAAGGCCCTCAGCGGACTCAACGGATCCATTTGAAGAGCCTATCGTCCCTTGGAAATCATTAGATGCCCAACTTTCGCTTCAGGAGGACGTTTTAGGAGCGCTTATATACTTCAAAGCAGAAATGGTTGCAAGGTTGGCAAGCCATCGGCTGGCCATCAGAGCACAAGCAGGTGAGAAGTCTCCAGAGGACCTGCTGCAGGAGCCTCCAGCCGAATTCATGTCATTTGCCACCCAGATCGCTGAAACTGTCCTCGAGAGGCTGTTTTCCGCACGACAGGTCTTTGTAGACCAACTGAATGCTTTGCATGATCTCCTTCCGAAGGTCGTAGCAGCTGCATTCATCGATCTGAACCGAGTCTCGTCACACGAAGCTCATGTAGCACGTCATGCGCTCAGTAGAGCGCTCGATGCTGCGTGCCTAGAGAGTGAGCGCGAGCTACAGGAGCATCGCCAGTTGGTTTCCCAGCTCGCCGCACATCGGCCCGACAATGGAGATCTCTCCAAGCTTGACTCCATGGAGCGGGGACGCTCGGCAAAAGCTCTTAAAGTGGCTAGCACCTTCCGAACAAGCGCGCTAGTTGTTGAGCTTATTCTTCTTCGTTCAGTGTTCCAACGCACACTTCACCTCTCGTCCTCACTGACCGCACTGGTCGACTCGCTTGTTCATCCTGCAGACTTAATTTCCGTACCATCCAATCCAGGGCCGACAACGACCAAGCTGATGAAGACGCGTCCTAGTTCAAGTGTCGAGGCTATGTCTGCTGACTGGAGTGCCACACTCCCTTCTGCGCTCACTTCGCAGCAAACCGCCACGGATCTGACTACAACTTCCCAGGCTAACCTCACTTCCGGAGTAAATCCGGTTGGAACCCTACAATCCACTGCCAAATCAACCTTACTGGAGCTGCCTGCGATTCGAGGGTCCAAACGCGTCGATCCGCCAAAGAGTGACGCTGTTGTTGCTCGAAACCAGTTGCGACTTCGTCTCCTACGATCCAAGCAGATGGCTCCGCTCTCGGTTCCAAAATCGTCTACACACTCTACTGAACCAGCTGAGAGTGCACTCCCGACGACGACGATAACAACGACAACGACGACAGGAAATGCAACACCGATGGGTCATTCCAGAGGCTTGAATGCATCTCCAACAGCATCTTCGGGCCAGACGCAGTCATTGACCTCCCCACTGTCAGCTCGTGGCACTGCCGGTAACTTATCTTCGGCTGCTGCTGCAGCCGCGGCTGCCCAGGCAGCTCGAGAGTCTGCCCAGTCTGCGTTCCAATCTGCCTTGCAGCAAGCCAGCGTGCCTTTGAGCTTCTTCGCGGTGATGGAGAACACTCTGCAATCTATTATGGGCAGCCAACCCGAAGGCAGCGGCCACTCTGACAGCCTAAGCGCCAGTCAACGAACTTCGCGTCTCATCGTTACTTCATTCCCTGGCGTGCAGATGAATGTATTCAAATTATGTGCTGACTCGAAGGCACTAGAAGTGCTGCTCCGAGGCGTGGAGCGAGGTGCATTAACTCCAGCCGCAACGAATGCACTTTTGCGTGATATCGAAGCTGCGAATTGCCCGGTTACACAGCTCTTTGCACACGTCCTGCTCGCAGAGCCAGGGCGAACACAGACTTTGACATCGGGAGCCGTCACTGCGTTCAAATCAGGCTATGCAGGAGATGAAGACTTATCGATCCAGGGCCTCTTGCAGGGTAAGGCTGAGGCGATGGAAGTCAAGTCCGCATCGACATACGCTTACAGAAGCGCTTTATCTAGGATGATTTTCACTCGACGAGATGCTATTCTGCGTGAGGTTTTGATCGAGCACCAACGACGTGTCGATGAAATTGAAGATATTGTCAGAGGATTGCGAGAGAGCGAAGATGTTCGCGCATCTGAGTGGTCCGATTTGACCGCACACCTCCGAGTTGACTAAGGCATCATTTATGTGTTCTGTCCGAGCACCTGGTTGTACAATAGAGTATCATGTTTACTGTTTGATCCTACACCTCTGTGTTTATCAACTGCCTGAGATCGATCCCACATTACCGAGTTGGTCACCATGACTTGTTCACCTCTTGGGATCCTATCGAAATACAGGCTCCCATACGTGTTCAGCTTTATCACCACATCCAGGACCTGTGAATTGACCCTGGGAACAACATGACCAACTTCCTTGCATCGCTCGCTGATCGTCAGAATCTGGGATCCATGCAAGCTGAGCTGCCACATCAGCAAGTCGTGTTGTCTAGACGGGGAGAGCGACAAATGCCATAATGGGGGCTAGGTGAGACATTGAAAGGGGAGGCTTCACGACATATAGCTGGAGCTCGAGCATGCAATGATCTAGCAAGACGAACACAATGGCTTACCTTTTGAGTACGAAGTTGTTCCTTGAGCGATTCCTCTAGCTGCATAAAGTCTTGGGCATCTTTGGATAGAATCCATGTACCTCGATGCCGTGCGCAACCACCAATCTGACGCTTGGTAGGTGAAGCGGTCTCTTGATCCACACTTGCTTGTTCAAGCCCTAGGGCAACCGTTGTCAGGAAAGAGACACCACCTGTCAGATAACACTTCGACAGCTCCGCAACGTCGGATTCCGGGACTACATCGATGACTCTAGCAGTCGCACCACACTCTCGACAAACGACCTGAGTCCGCTCTAATAACCTCCGGCGGGCCAGAGCGAGTTCTGTTAATGAGGGGATCAAAGGCACACGTAACCATGAGCGAAGCATAATGCAAGCAGACAAATTTTAACCGTACCCCGAACAGCTCAAGGAGCACAGGCATAAAGACCCATATGGAATTTAGAAACATCACGTACCCTCACCTAGTGACTGAACTTGCCGACTTAGCTCCTGGACATCGGCGAGATCGTCTTCTTTCCTCTGTAACAGCTTTCTTCCCTGGTCTCGTGGGTTTCTAACCAAATTCTGCTCCCCTTCATCCACGCCAATCTGAATATCATTCACTCCTTTCGCTTTGTCGGTCTTTGCTAGCGTGGACACTTCGTCCGTATGCACTTTATCGTGAGGCCGCTGGCCGGACTGTATCCTCCGTGTCACTGCGTTTTCTGTCGACTGAACCTGCTCTTCGAGTTGGCACTGAAGGGAGTAGAACAGATTTCGCCAAAATTCGTCTCGTGCGAGTTCCTTCGGAACGCACGCACGGAACCAGACATCAATATCAGGTCGCAACGCGCGGACGAGCCGCGTGTGGTCCAGCTTCTCATCAGGGACAAATCGGAACTGGTATACTTGGCTGGGAGGGTCAAGTACGTCGACGAGCTTGATCTTTTCAAGGGCGGCTTTCCACACCCGCACCTGTTGGGACTCGTTTGTGAGGCTGGACTCGCTCTGCTTCGGGTCTTTCATGTGTTCCTGACTCGTTCCAGCTGGGGCAGGCGCTACATCCCCACCAACGGGCGCGGGCTGAGCGCCAGCTGATGTATCTACGCTGGGGATATCTTCGGAGCGCCCTGGCGAGGATACGCCTGAGTGGTGGGCGGTGCTTATGGACTTCTCAGCACTGGCACCATGCGCCAAACCACCTGGTATGCTTTCTACTGTACTCGCGTTGCCCATTGCTGCAATCTCAGCATCGTATCAGCATACTTCGTCAGCTCCACAGACCGGCTCCCACGCCCAACTCGCAACATGCTGCGACACTCGCAACATTATGCAGCATTTCCCACTGCCTTCTGCGCTGCGGTTGGGGCTCACGCAGAGGGAGTACACTCGGGATACTTCTGCAGCAGGCGTGGAGAGCTGTGCTGATTGCGCGCCACACCCCAGCTTGAACGAGTTGCAGTCCGCTTAACCGCACGAAAAGTGGATTTGGCGAAATCTGTTGGGGCTGGACTGACTGCTTTGGGGCCGCGCCAGGAACGGGTGGATGAGATCTATTCCCGCCAAAAGCCTCACTGATTCACCACCGAGGTCTGATACCCCTGCAGCGGCGCACATAGGTAGTGCAGCAAGTTGTGCACCTTGTGGTTCCATCAAGCAGCTTGCGTATCTGCTAAGGCCACACTATCGGCCCCCAACACTCGCATTTTGCTTAGATATATTGCAGATCGTGGCGCAGGCTCCCGTTATCTTGAGCATTTCCAAGTTGAATCTCGCGTTACCATAGCCAAGCCACAAATAAGGCCACAACAGAGTGTGTTTAAGTTCACATAAACACATCTGACCGGCGCACGATGTCGGAAGCGCAGCTCCAGCCTGTCGTGGGGCCTCGAGGCAGTGACAGCACGAAGCCCTCAGAGGCTGCATCCGCGACTGGAGCTGAGTCCGAGGTTGCGGCGACTGGAGGAACGCCTGCGCCGGCTGGGACGATGATTGGTATCGCCGGCAAGGACTTCATGGCAATGGCTCGGCAGAAGGCCCAGGAGAGAAAAGCAGCGGCAGCCGCAGCATCCGCAAAACAGCAACAGAGGCAGCAACAGCAACAGGTGCAAGAAGAAGAAGGAGAAGACCAAGATCAAGATCCCTCGGGTGGTGAGGCCATCGCTTCAAGTACTACGGGTCGAAAAGGCGGACGACGCAAGTCCACAGCCTCCACGTCCAAGGAAGGATCGGCTGCAAGGAGGGGCCGACAGCGCAAGATTCAGAGTGATAGCGAGTCGGAACCAGACCAAGATGACGAGGAGTCTCAAGGCGACGAGTCCTCCGAAGCTTACGATGAGGATATTGCTCGCTCTACAAAGACTATGACCAGGCCTAGTCGACAGACGCGCCAGCGAGCAAGGAAACCTCGTAGGATAACAGAGGAGGATTCGAGTTCGAACGACGACAGCAGCATTGAGATAGGTGGCGATGACAGAGAAGAGGTCAGCGGTAGTGCCGAATCTGATGGCAGCGATGAAGACGGGGAGAAGAACAATCAGGAGCCGGCTGAAGGTCGGTCGAGAGGACGTCGCCGTCGAGCTTCAGCAGCCCCTACAGCCCCACCTTCGCCCCCACCCGCGCGACGCACATCTGCCCGCCTGAAGACATTGGCAGAGGCGCTGCCAAGCACTGTTGAGTTCGGCACCGTCCTCGACACAAATTCCAACGTGGCACCCATGTTCCTCGAGCCATCCGCAAGAAGGACTCAACTGTCGAGAATGACCTCGTCCTCGTCCAGTGTCAAGAATAGTGCGGCCGGAGACGTTGCGATCACTGGCTCGAAGAATGTGGGTGCGCGCTCATCCGTAGCGCGACCGCCGCCCGCTGCGCCCGTTGAGCTTAGCGGTGTAATTGAAGGGTTCCAAATGGGTGATACCGCTGCCCAAAGTGCAGAGAAGCCAGGGGCTCCGAAGCGTTCCTTCTTTGACATTTCGCTACAAGTGGCTGTACAATCTGCCCTCCAGTCACCCGCTGCGAAGGGTTTTTCAACTCCGGATGAATCTGACACTTCACGAGGCATATCACTGCTGGATTCGTATTTGCGATCAGACATCAGCCCTTACTACTACTTGAGAGATAGCATACGGAGCCAATCGAGCTTCGCTGGCAAGTACGCGTTCGACGTGACGCTTACAACCACACATGACACAAAGGAGGTTGCCACACAAGCAGGTCCGTGGGAAGACGCAACGATAGCGCATCCTCTTCCGCTCAGTAGCTTACTTCATCCCGAGACGACAAGGAATGAGCCAGCGATGAGTGACAGTCCAAGGGCCTTGGACTGTGTCAAACCCTCCACATCGCAGACATTTTCGCTTGTATATAATCGAGAGGACATCAAGTCTCCAGCTTCACGGTACGTACGCGTTGTCACTTGCTTACACCTTTGACTTCAGTGTGCGCGCGGCTTCTACTCGAATAACGCATCCGGTGACAGACCTTGACTTTGGAAGTGTCAATGGTGATAAAAGGGGTGCGGAGATTCCACCAGGCCTACCCATGCCAGAACCTGCGTCTCATGCGCAAGCTCCTTCTCAATGAATCACAATCTAACCCCTTTGCTTTGTTTTGCTACTCCTTTTTTAGGCATCATGATACGAAACCTTCCAGGTCTGCCGGTAGGTCAGAACCCATTGTACTTTATGACATGACGTCAGACGACAAACCGCTGTTAAAGCAATCCCCAGCCTTCGCATCAGGTCGAAGTGAAGTCCTATTGAGCGAGGGCTTCGTGAACGATCTCGCAGATGCTCTGCAAGTGGTCATGAAGTCGAGGTCCATTCAAGAAAGGCCTCCTACGAGCAGTGCCATCTCCGATTTGCTGCTGCAGTTCTTGTTGGTCTTCAACAATGAACTTGGTGTGACATCAGCAGTGTGGCGGGATGCCTTTTCCTCCATCTATTCCTCACTCAAATCGAAAGGACATCAGTTTGCCGAAGCGCCTACGCTGCCAGAGCTTTGCACAGATCGGGAAACGGCCTGGGAGGTGTGCCAGCAACTTTCGAAGGGTTCATTCTACATGGATACATCGTATGACATTCAGTCGAATATGCTCAGCATTCTTGTCCAAACCCTTCCGACTTATGCGACAGCAGTTCAAGCCACTCGCGACTTCTTGCGTAACTTCACCCCAGGGTTATCTCAACCACAACAAACAGGGCAGCCGATGAGCAAACGCCGGAATCTGTTCTCCGCGAAGCCTAACTCAAAGAAGCCCACGTATGACAGTGAGAGCTCTGACAGCTTCGAATCAGCATCTGAGAGCGAGACGGAGGCTATTGACTCGTCATACTTCGTCGATACCAATGCGACACGATGCAATCCATTTAATGCTGTGCGGGAGTATCTCAGTACCGAGTCATCCGACAAACAGCGACGTAGTGTGTTCCTGGCACCGCCCGTACAGCCTTCCACCACCGTTGCGCTATGCTTGCATGGAAGCGAACGTGTCCCTTTGTCAACGATAGTGATGGCTGCCTGCACCCGCACACACAAAACTCTTGAAGTGAATGCGACAAGCCGACGTGGGTACAAAGAAATTTTGGATGTATGCGCTGAGGCGACGCAGTCTCACATTGTTGCCAGCACGACGCGGGCTAGCACAACAGAAGCTAAGATCTTTGACACCCTTGACGTTGAGAAGCGTGAGCTAGACAAAGCTCGAGCCGAGGCTGAGAAGGCAAGCCGCGCTACACGAGGTGTCCTTGGAATGTTTGCAGCATTCCAAAAGAAGGGTGCGCCACCAGGCTCTGAAACTTCCATGGCCGCGGCCAGCGAACGGAGCTCAGCTACAGCGAACACGGCTGCGTCACGAACTCGTAGGAGCAAGGCCGCAAAGGACGATGGAGATGATGAGATCGAGACGGTTGCTGTCTTGACAAATTCCAAACAAATGCCCAGCGCAGAGCCTCCGACTTCGCCTATCTCCACAATTCCCCGACTGACCACTGCGATTTATTTCGAAGACATGGACTTGGATTACGCTGCATTGGCAGCATTTGATGCTGCTGTCACTCAGTCCGCGAGTTCTACCGCCCCCGTGTCGCCTCTGAAGATTGGTCAGTATGCCCTTGCGGGTACATCTTCAGCCACCGCAAGCGTGACGGTGCCCGGCGCTGTCCGGGCGCTCCAAACCCTAATCTCCACTGCGAAACGTCCCATTCTTGTTGCAGTGCCAACCGTCGCTCCACCGTTAGCTCTATTTGCACCTGAGACGGAGCTGGCACTCTGGCCTCAAGCTCGTGGAGCTACCACAGGTTTTTACCTTGTTCCCTCGCCATCGAAGTGGGAAACCTTACTGGGTCTTGTCTTGGCATCGCTATTTGGTGGTCACATTCCGAACACTTCAATGTACCGAGAGCTACCTGATAGGCGAGCGAGACTTACTGCAATGGTCCACCACTTGGCGGAACTAGCAGCTTTTACTAATTGGGATTTGCGCTGTGCTCTAGCGCAACTACAGCTCGTGGATGTGGTCCAAGACACCGCGTTCGATTTACTTCTGGCAAACTCGGCCCCATCCTCAGCAACACCCTCGATTGACCAATGGGCCCTGGTGCCAACGCTTCGAGTCGCTAGGCCTATCTCGTTGATGCCTGCCCTCCTTTCCAAGGCGCTAGAAACATCCCCTACGTTTGTGCCACGGATGCAGTACTTCCTACCTTTTGTATTGAAGCGACTTGGTTCAAGATCGGGTGAGGCCGTGCAAGGGATTTGCGAGCTAACACCATCCAACGTTCTAGCTGCTATGGGGCTTGGTAGTAAGCTGTCCTCTCTGGCGATGGAAACACTCTGTGGATCGAAAACTAGGCCTGATAAATCCGGGTCTGTTAACCCATTGGTGCTTCAGCAGAGCTTCCAGGACCTTGCAACCGGCTCAGAGACCTCGGCTGACTTGCTTGCGCATTTGAATCTAGTATCAATGCAAGACGTACCGACTACATCGAGCGGTTTTCGTAGCGCTTCACACAATGGACCAGTCAGCGGCACTTCCAGGCAAACCCATAGTGTCCCGATCCGAGTACGAAATGTCCGCGTACACATTGAATTAGTTCCATCACAAGTTCCCTCGCTCTCATACCCATCCTGGGATACTCTTGCCACACAATCATCCCCCATTGTCTTCAGTGTATGCCTGGCAGCTGCGATGCCTGCTCAATCCGCAGAGCTCGCCTCGATCGCCATCCTTGATGATTCCGGCCGCGATGTGAGTTGCGTTTTGAACATCATACCAGTAACTGGTGTGCTCGCCTTCCCTGAGAACTATGCTGAGCTGCTTGGAGCTGCGCTTGCGAGACAAGCTGAGTCACCACTTCCACTAACTGTGAGCCTGGCATGCGTAACCCGTCTCACCCAAGAGATCTTTACCGATTCATTAGAGGATCCGCCACTCCCGGTGGCAGAAAAATTGCTCAAGCTCGCCCGGGCTGTACTCTCTGCGGCAACGTCGAACCTCGACCTACTGGAGGTTTGCGGGCAAGCGGCCAGGTTGGGGTCAAGCATAATTCGTCAGAAGCAACTGACGACAAACTTCCTCCGTCGTTTTGGAGCGGCATACTACGAATGGCTCGTCGAGGAGCCAGAGCAGGGTTCCAACTCGCTCTCAGAAGAGTGCCCTGACGCATTCAATGCAGATCAGGCATCAGCGTCGATTCTTTCGCGCTGCGCTTGGAAAAGAGTCAACCTTGATTTCGCCCCTCTGGGCCTGGTTCCAGAAGATCCACTTGCTTTATTAGTTCAATCTCTGCAAGAGTCACAAGCAATTCCTCAGGGCGCAGCGTTGCATGCACCAGGACTGGACCTCGCCTATCAGAGGCTCAGGTCGACACTCTTCCCTTCGTGGCTAATTAAGCAGGCGCCCAGAGCGCCACTCGATCTATGTGATGAGAGCGACGAAGAGTTCAATGGTCCCGCTAAGCTCCCACCCAACTCGAGCGAAACGTCCAGTTGGACCGATCAAACAAGCCAACTGGGGCAGAAGCGACCAAATGAGAGAGTATCAGATCGGCCCGATGAACCGCAGGATAAACGTATCCAGCTTGACGACGACATCAAGGGCGACGTTAGGTTCCTGAACGCCACTCAGCAGCCACAAGTTTGTTCAACCCCGGAGTTCATCGAGGACACTTTGGCGAACCTCGCGTATCTGGCAGACACAATTTCATTCTCAGATATGCTAATCGCGGCTCGGGCGCCGCCCGCCCTTTGCTTCGGTCGACCAAGGGGCTTGGCAATGCAGCCAAGGCGACGCTTCGCACACGCCCATACTCTTGCACGATTGATGTTGACAGGTGGTATTGAGGCCCAAGCCGCGCAGCCACTTCCTTCAGCGGCTGAGCTTCCTCCCGCACCCCTCTTTGGAAGTGCAGCGAGCCAAGCCGGACAGGGCGATAATGACTCTCGCTATGTTGGTCCGGTCGATGGAGCTGGGCTGGGAGGATGCCTAGGTCCCTATTCTGGAGGCCTGTTGTATGTTTCAAATCGTACCAGTGGAGACATCACCAGTGAATGTGTGCTTAGTCTGGAGAGCGAGGACTTGGCCGAAGGTCGAGGTCCTACGTACCTGCCAGCTCCCGTTATTGACGTTGTCGTACCTGCACAGCTTGCGATTGATACGACTAATTTGCTGCTTGGGCTGGGCTTCGCTCTGCTCAAACCAGGCATCCAAGCGCCTCAGACTCAGCAGCAATGGTCTCGAGTGCCATCTCGTTCTTCAATGCTGATCCGTAGTTTCGTCGACTTAAGTCTATGCTCTCGTGCTATTTCCTCTGTACTGCCCGCGACGATGCGTAATGTCAGTTTCGTCCCTACATGGGCAGCCTCAGGAGGGGATCCTCGTTCAGGCTCGAATGCGGCTTTCTCAGTAAGTACTGCACTGCTGCGGCGAAACGGCAAGAGCGCATTTGCCAGTGCTTCAGACGACCCTGAAATCGAGACAGGTGTTAGTCTCAATCATCTCTACGCTGCATTGAGTACGGATCCCAGGTCCTGCCTACCGTTCCTCAAGGCGTCCGTCCTCTGTCACGAGACTCTGGAGGTGCTGCGTAAGATCTGCCAGAGCGAGGCGCAGCGTATCGCTGAGGCTGAGAACGATCGGCAGCAGGCCATTGCCTCAGGAAGGATGCGCGCGGCTCGTGCCCGAGTGTTATACGGTGGATCCATGGGGTTGCACAGGCTCAAAGACTCACTGTCGAAGCATGAGATAACCTGGATCTTGCATTCGTAATGCACTTGCAGTTATTGTAGGAATAAATCAACCAAGGTTACTGTAGTTTCAAGTCACCCAGGACTGTTTTTCGCCCGCTTCTTATTCATCTATCATGCCATTCGTGTACAACTCTCGCTGGTGAGGGGCATTGAGACTCCAAACCGGCACTTTTCCAAGCGATCCGGATTTCGAGACCTACGCGTGCTGTGCGCGCAAATTATATCGCATTGCGTAGCAGCGCATCACGCGAGCTTGTTGCACTCACAATGCGCCGCGTGCACCTGGGCATCGTCCTGCTTTTGTTCCTCCAAGGCCTCCAGCTTGGACTGACACTGGCAGTGGCGACCGAGCATGCCGCAGAAGCGGCACTTCAGGTGCCCGACCGCACTAATCGCGAAAAGCACCCGTTTGGAAGCCACCTTAGCCTCAGAAGGCGCGCGTGGTTGTCCATGAACACTCCTCGAAAGGGTACGTACAGGCCTTTTTTCTATTCTCATCCTAACCAAATCCTACGTCAGATCGGCTTTTGGGCCGGTTTTGCGAGGCCAACCCTACCAGTCTGAGGTCAACGTCGCATAATCTGCTTCAATCCACCTCACTGCAACTTACCCTTGTGACATGTCCTCCATCCCTTCCGCCTTTCCAGAGCTAAACTTCTGCTGCTGTCTGTGCGGTCCTCCCCCTGAGGGTCCTGATCCCACTGAAGTGCTTCCTGGGCAGACGCCGATGCCGAAGCTCACAACAAAGCCGTTGTGGTACTATTACGAAGAGCCCTACGAACGTAGATGCAGCTACGACGCGTGTGGGGACATCTTCCCTCAGGAATGCGGTCAGGGCCAGACGGCATGGGCTGGGAGCACAGGACTGCACGATCCATTCGCAGCGAGAGGTCAGTTGACGCCCAAGATGGTCGTGAGGAGATGTCACGATGTCATGACCCAGGCTCAGGCCTGGATGGGACTACTTCTTAGGTAGTTGGATCCCCAAACTGGATCAAAGAGACAAACTTTACATTCCTTTTGAACCTAAGTCCCCTTTGTACATACACTTTGATTGCATAGCATTGTAATACAACCGCTCCAAGTTACTTTGGCCTGGTTTCATCGTCTCACTCGAGTCCTTGCCACTTCATACCAAGCTATCAATGCCGACATCCCACACATCCTAGATTACCTATACAACCTCAGTTATAACCCCTAAACGTTATGTTTATTCACATGACGCCCGTGACGTAACGTAACATACAAACAATGTTGTTTGCATTTGTGCTTCCATTCGCACAACACAGGACGACAAGGCTTGATTACCTTATCACACTACCGTGTCATGCCGCGCTCAGTGTGCGACTGTTGTTTGTCTTACGCGATGCACACATGCATGCTCTGATACATCAGACAGGCATTTAGAGGCGCTTCTTCTGGTGCTGTGAGACAGCAGCGAGGCGGCGCTGGGACTTCTTGAGACCACGCTGGGGCTTGCCAACGTTGGGCTTCTTCTGGCCGGGGCGGATGCGAGGAGGAGGAACGCGGACACGGCGCTGCTCGGCAGAGCGGGAGCGAACTATAAGTGGAAGTGCGAGGAGAGATGATCGTACGTAAGCTTGTGCTGCTATGACTGTGGAACATGATAAAACCCAATCCAAACAATATACCACCCGAATACAGGAGATAAGCAACCGCCATAAGGATTTGGCGCCCTAGGATCGCCCGTGGCGAGTTCCTAGGAGCGGTCATTTCTCGTCATGTCGATGTGCGTTCAGCCTGCATGCGGGCAGTATACTAGATTGCATGCAGAGCAATGCGATGAACACCAATATAACGTGATATACATACCCAAGCGAGCGTGGATAGCGCAGGAGACGCAGTACTGCATCTTGATGTAGAGCTTGGGGAACTCGTACTCGTTCTTGTAGATGGAAGCCTCAGCGACATCACCCTGTGCGGCAGTCTCGACGATGTTGCGGACAAGGAAGCGCTTGATAGCCTTATCCTTGGGAACGCAGCGACCGCAGTTTGAGCAGCGGACGGGCTTTACGTGACCACGGCCGCATCGGTTCTTGCCTCCATTACGTCTCTTCTTTGTCATGTCGGGTTAGGGACTAGAGTTGCGAGTGGAATGGTGCGATGCGTGAGGATCTGATCTATCCGAAGCACCTTCAAACTGAGTCAAGACCTCATGTCATGCCAGGCAAATCGCACGTATACAGTTTCAGAGCGGGACGGAATTCCGCAACTCCAAGCTTCGTCGTGGATTTTCAATGGCAAGACGTTCATGCGGGGGAGTATTTCACGCATAGGGCCATGTGTTGGGCAGGATCACATCCAAAGTAACGCATTCCACGAGTGAATATACACCCACGCCCGAGATACAGCCTCGTAAACATCTACCGCTCAGCCTTGCATTTCTCTCTTTTTTCCGGGATTTTCCGGGATTTTCCGGGATTTTCCCTGATTTTTTCCAGCATTTTCTCGGATTTTCTCAGATTTTTCAGCATTTTCTCGGATTTTCCCTCGCCACTTTGGCCTGATCCGGCCTGAGGGGGCAAAAGGTAGTCCGCCAGGGTCAGGGGTGTCGGAATTCCCTGATCCTGCTGCACATCCGTCCTGGCCTGGATTGGTCTCACCCGAGTTTGAACGCTCAGTTTGAAGCAACGAATACGCGGGTTTGAGCCGGACACGGGACTAAAATCCGATCCATACAAACCTGTAGTGCGAAGAGCGAGATGACTTCGAAGGAAACGAGTCTGCTGAGCCGCAAGGAGAAGCTAGAAGAAGACCTCAGGGCCGTCCAAAAGCAGATCTATGAGTTGGAAGAGGCCTATCTCAGTAAGTCAATTCGAGACACATCCGCGGGCGGTTTGCGGCCACGACGAGGAGATGCGCCATGCGCTCAACCACGCAGCTAGTACACACACTCGACTATCTATCCACACTCACGGAGACAGCATCTGACCCGGAACTGAACGCCAGCGACTATACTCTGCCCTGAGACGTCACAGTTCGAGAGCAGGTCGGGGCAAGGGCGTTCTGGCCGTGGACTCGGCTCTGGAGCTGGATAGTTCCTCAGTGAGGACACTCCGTATCGGGGAACGGTTTGGGACTCGGGTGCTGGTGTCTCTCACGGAGATCGACTTGACTGGGTGTGTACTAGACTCGTGGTGGAGGTTGATCTCTCTCGTCATGGGCTTTTGTAGCTTTTCTATGCAGATGTGGCTTTGCTTCTGTGTATTTCTCTATATTTGATGGCTTACATTCTATTTCTCTCCATATGCTCCTCATTTCACTTCGATCTAGTGGAACATGTGTATGGCAACATCGTAAAGGGATGGGATACCTTTGCTACGTCTTCTGAGACGCGACCTAACACTTCACGTAAGACCAAGATTGGTGATCGTGATCGTATCTTCAGCCAGTCCTCGGTCAAGTTCTCACCTGAGGCTGAGTTTGGAGGCGACCAGGACGATCATGACGACGATGATGATGACATGCTTGAGGACGGTCGCTACCGAAAGAGCCGATCGGGCCGAGGACAGTATTACGATTAATCGATCCGCAGTTTGAGTTTAGTGTGAACACGATAGGGTCACGGGAACTTTGTCTTGCGTCATCACCATTCAGACCGAACCAGGGTTGACTTGAATATGTGTCTCTCGTGATCAGCCGCTCAAGCTTGAGCTCGGCGGATCCTGTCCAGCACATGTTCTTTACGCCATTCCTTCTGACCGTCAAGGTTGTGGTGACACAGTTTACGGTTACTTCAAGAACGTTCTTCGCTCTTGACGTGTAACTTACCCACCACTCCCATTTCCATTGGCTTGGTTGTTTTTCAACAATTTATTTGTGGACTGCGTTCGTGAAAAGTCTCACCGGCGCTTGCCCACAATCCGAATACCATGTACAGTAAGATTCTTAACAACACTAGGTGCGCCCACAATACAAACAGAACTAAACTTAATCTCGTTGGCTACTATATGGCTTTATGTGGTTAACAGCCCTTCACTCCTCCAGCGTTAAAGCTTCATGCCTGCTGCCAACGCAGCTCCCTTGACCAACACTTGGCCTGACTCAGTTTCAATTTCCTCTTCTGCCAGCGGGTTGAACTCCGTTGCTGCCTGATCCTGCTGCAGCTTCTTCAATAGCGCCTTGGCATCATCCACTCGTGTAATGTGCATGAAGTGTGGGGTGTTTGGTAACCCCAACTGCTTCATTGCATGTTGGTGCCTCCATTCCGTGAAGTGCTTGTAGAAATCTCGCTGACCGCGATAGACTGCACCGCAGCAAATTTCACACTCATACTTAATGTTCAAGCCGTGCAGCTTGTACAACCAAACTGGAATTGGCTTGCCATCCCAGTCCAATGGCAAGTTGAGGGGATTGTAGATAGTAGGAGAAGATGAAACCTCATTTTCCTGATTGATTAGCGCGTCGAACTTTCGTGCCAGCTCGGCATCGTCCTCTTCGTTCATCGCCTCCAAATCAGCCAATAACTCGCGATACGATTTCGTGTGCTTCTTTTCAACAAATGCACGTGTGGACATAATCTGTACCCTGAGAAGGTCCGCATACGCGCCGATGAGGTACTCCATCTCCAAGATAGGTCGCATGATGGCGGGCAGGTTCTTGGGGACCACAACGCTTTGTTGAGACGCATCGTCTTCGGGATCTGCACTGGAGCTGGTGCTGCCCCCCTTCTTCTGACCGGCTGCGATATTGTCCTTAGGTTGCGAATTCGACGTACTCGTCGAATGGTGTGCCTTGGACTTCAGCTCCTCTTCTGCACGGATGTGTTTCTTCCCTGTCAGGTGGTGCGTAAATACTGCGGTGTTGGCAAACATTCGCGCACAGGCTTTGCAGTAGAGCGGACTCTCCGTGTCTATAACCTGCCCAGATGATTTGGTCTCACCGGTACCCATTGTGTCTTCTTGCTTTACGGCTGGAGTGCCCCTTTGGGGTTCATCAGGGTTCGATGCCTTCTGAGTAGCACCCTTCGCGGCCTTGGCAGCCTTAGCAGCTGCTTTTTGTTCCGCTTGATGCGCCTTCCTAGCCTGTTCAACAGTCCTCTGTAGCTTGTTCAGCGCACTTTGGTATGAATTCCATGTACTTGGTCGTTCAGGAGGCGCAGGTCGGTCCGACACCACATCGGGGCCACTATGCCAGCCCACCAATTTGCCACTCTCATAGCGTTCTTTGAAGTCATCCAAGCAGATCTTCTCCAACTCCTCGACATTCACCATAGGATGCAAGAGTGAGTGAAATCGCGCCAAATACGCCTTCACACGCGTCAAGTGTTCGTAGTACCGTTGAAGCTCTTGCTTAGGGGCGCTCAGTTTGTCATTCCTTGTGATCAACAGTGGGTAGTCATCAAACAGTGAGAGGTATAACAAGTAGTCGATTGGGTGGACCTCTTGTGCCTGGAACGTCGTTTTAGACTCGCCGTTCTGGGTGCTTGAAGACTCACCACTCTCTTTACCACTCGAACCGCTGCGATCCGACGAGTCGTCTTCCTTCTTGATTGACCATCGCTTGCTTCCTGCGCTTAGGGCTTCACTCTTCTCAGGCTTTTCATCCCCATGCTCAGGGCGCTCGGTCTTGGCCGTGGAGGGCACGGGTAAGCCAAGTGCAGCCGACTCAAGATCGTCCGAGAAGGTGGTCGTGCTGGGTGCAGCCATGACACTACTCTGCAGTTCAAGATTGGGCGGCACACTAAATCCTCCCTTGAGCTTGGCCCGGTAAATAGGCAGGCTTAAGAACTCCTGATAGAGGTCGTACATGTCAAGGAACTTCCCTGAGTTCTCGGCCTGACTGAACTTTATCTCGAACTCGAGCTCTTCGTGTGCGTTGACCTCTTCCGCGGTGACTTCTGCGCCCTTCAGGACCTTCTTCCCGATGCGGTTGTGGTAGTCACGCAGTGCACGCAGCTCTGCATAAAACTTCACCATGTCAGGGTCCGATGTGAGCCGCCTATACTCCGCGTCGCGTTGCCCATCCTTGTCAAGGTAGATTTCCGCCAGCTTTTGCATGCACTTTCGCAGGATCTTCAGTCTCGCGTGAAGCTCGTACTCGCGGTAGAGCTCCTCCTTGGCCTATAGTATGCGAGAAGCGGGGAGTGTGGTGAGACTCTATCCAGATGCGCGAGAGATCAGTCAAAAGCAATCCAAGTCAGAAAAATGAACTTACCCTAGTGGTGGGTCGGCTCAAAAGGTCGATGATCGCGGCCTTCTGCGCGTCTATGTCGCTGTGCAAACGACGCGTAATCTCGGTCAGCGACGAAGCCATGGCTCAAAATGGTATCGCCTTCTCCAAGCGCCTGCGATTTCACACTTGTGATCGGTCGTGCAATTCTCGCTCCAATTCCCCGCTTTTTGCTGGGTTTCCAGTGATCTATCCAGCTGTTCACTGCAATTTCGAACTATATGCGACATAACGCGGGCATACACTACACGCTGCTGGGGCAGGTGCAGAAGGAATCAGTCATCCTCCGGTCTGGAACCTGCCTCCACTTTCTAAAAACGGCTCGGAAAGCGATCTGTTTGAAGGTCTGAAAATCGGCAGAGATGTGGTCGCGCGAGTCAGAGACCCATCGTCACCGTCGTTACGACGGCACTAGATCGGATAAATCGACCTCAGGTCGACGCGGCCGGTCCAGATCTCGCTCAAAGACCCAGTCACGGTCACCTTCTCGAGACCGAGAAAGACACTCCTCGGGATATGGCGCGAGTGGGTCGCGCCGTGACGAGGATCGTACCAAGTCAGGCGAGGAATCTTCCCGTTACAGAGACTCCGACCGTGACCGCATCGACCCCGCAGCAAAACATGTAGCACGGCATTCGGATCGAGATCGACGCGAAAGCCGAAGAACGAGTCGCTCACGCAGCAGGAACCGTAGCAGATCAAGGAGCCGAGATCACGACCGAAGACGAGATCGTTCCGCGAGCAGAGGCCATGTCCGCTCTCGCAGTCGCAGTCGCAGCCCCATTCATACGAAGGAGCGGCGCCACCGGCATGACACTCCTAGCCCCGACACTCGGAGTCGTGGACGTAGTCGTAGTCATAGCCGTGGTCATAACCGTGGCCGCAGCCGTAGTCGTAGCCGTAGTCGTAGCCGTAGTCGTAGCCGTAGTCGCAGCCGTGGTCGCAGCCGAAGCTACTCTCGTGATCATTATGACCGTTATCGAGACAGAAGACATCGAGAGCACAGTCGCAGCTACAGTCGAGATGAGAGCAGAGACCAAAGTTACAACAAGGATAAGATCTGGGACAAAATGGGTGCGGGCCAAGAGAAAGATCTGCTTGGGTTGGGCCTCAAAGGCTTTGTACGAGAGGGTGAAGTGGGGTCCGGAAGTGACCAACAGCATCAACAAAGGCATGACCGAGAAGGAGGCCGCTCCGCTACATACGGTCGTCGACGGGATCAGGGGGACAGATACGAGCCTGAATCATATAAGCCCTATCAACACAGGCAGGATCAGCAACAAAGGCGCCCCCCGCAGCACTATACTCAGCGCCGAGACGATAGGGATGCTCACATTAAACACGAGCTAGTCGTCAAGCAAGACATGGATGATGGCACTCGTCGCGGACCCTATGTCAAGCAAGAGGGAGAGTATCGTCGTGGCAATCAAGGTTCTCAACAGAATCCGAGATACAATCGGCCACCCCATCAACAGCAGCGATACCGCCAGGACAACCGGGACCGCGGGGTGAAGCAGGAGTCTATCAAATCAGAGAATCCTGTCAAGTCAGAAGAGCCTGATGCAGATTCATTAGAGGCCGAACGTGCCTTCTATTTGGAAGATGAAGGACCTGTTGTACATCAGGAGGATTACGATCTTGACGAGGAGTATCGAATGAGACGTCAGAAAGCACTTCGTGCACGACGAGCCATGAAGGATCCCTCGCTAGTTGGCTCATCATCCAATTCCCTGCCAGCAGAGGATCCTGTCCCGGTCCGGAAAGAGTCCTACCAGCAGCAAATGCGCAAGCGCGATGTCGAGCGATGGGAGGAGCAACAGCTGCGCATCGCAGGTCTTGGAGGAGGCGAGACAGCCGATCCTGAGGACGAAGAAATGGAGGCTAGAGCGAAAGTACGAATCCAAGTCCTGAACAAGCAGCCTGCTTTCGTTACCGAAGGTCACGTCTTCTCTACCCAGACAAAGATGGTCTCTGTGGTGAGGGACAAGACTTCGGACTTCGCAGTCTTGGCTGCAAAGGGAAGTGAAACACTCGCATCCTACCGTGTCAAGAAAAACCAAAATACCGGTAAGGTTAAGTATTGGGAACTTGCCGGACAACGCATGGGCAAGATAATTGGTGTACGTGATGAGGTTACTGATGAGCAAAAGGCCGACGCCGAGGCGGAGGAGCGTCGTCTGAAGCGAATGCAAGAAGCAGATGGTAAAGAGGAGGACGATGATGTGGCCGAGATGAAGCGCCGAGCCGGTTTCGCGGAGCACATGAAGTCAATCTCCACGAAGGCATCCGAGTTCACTGTGACGAAATCGATAAAAGAACAGCGTGAATATCTTCCCATATTCTCTGTTCGAGAAGAACTCATGCGAATGATTCGAGACAATCAAATTGTCGTTGTGGTGGGTGAAACGGGGTCAGGTAAAACCACTCAGCTGATTCAATACCTTTACGAAGAAGGTTACTCCGAGGGCGGTAGCAAGATCATTGGCTGTACCCAGCCTCGAAGAGTTGCAGCGATGTCCGTCGCTAAGCGTGTCGCAGAAGAGCGCGATGCTGTCCTCGGTGAAGAGGTGGGCTATTCGATTCGTTTCGAGGACTGCACGAGCCCTAAGACACAGATTAAGTTTATGACAGATGGTATGCTGCTTCGTGAATCGCTCATTGATCCTGAGCTGAGTCGTTACTCCGCCATTATTATGGACGAGGCACACGAGCGGTCGCTGAACACAGATGTCCTCTTCGGATTGCTTCGTAGCATTTTGGCACGCCGTGCGTCTGGTTTGAAGCTGATCGTAACATCGGCTACAATGGATGCTGAACGGTTTTCCAACTTCTTTGGCGGTGTTCCGATCTTCCACATTCCTGGTCGAACGTATCCCGTTGATATTTACTACGAACCTAATCCAGTTGAGGATTATGTTAAGGGTATGGTGAAGAAGGTTCTTGAGGTGCACCTCTGCCAACCCCCGGGCGATATTCTCTGCTTCATGTCGGGTGAGGAAGATATCGAGGCCACGTGTGGCTTAATCGCTGAGAAGGTGCAAGAGCTGGAGAAGGTCCCCCCTCTGCTAGTGCTCCCAATGTACTCACAACTTCCGGCTGATTTGCAAGCCAAGATCTTCGCAGCTCCAGAAAAGGGTGTACGGAAAGTCGTCGTCTCGACCAACGTTGCAGAGACTTCACTCACAGTCGATGGCATCCGCTACGTCATCGATTCTGGGTATTGCAAACTCAAAGTGTATAACCCACGAATTGGTATGGATTCGCTGCTCTTGACCCCAATCTCTCAAGCCTCTGCGAATCAAAGAGCTGGCCGTGCAGGTCGTACAGGACCAGGCATGGCGTTCCGGCTGTATACTAGAACCATGTTCGAGCGTGAGCTACTTCCCATGAACATTCCTGAAATTCAAAGAACGAACCTGTCTAATGTCGTACTACTGCTCAAGTCCCTAGGCGTCAAGAATCTGCTGGAGTTCTCATTCATGGACCCCCCGCCTCAGGAAACTATGGTGAACTCAATGTATCAGCTGTGGATTTTGGGCGCGCTCGACGACAAGGGCAGACTCACCCAATTAGGTCGTCGTATGAACGAATTCCCGCTTGACCCACCACTGAGTAAGATGATTCTAGTCGCCGAACAACTTGGATGCGTAAGCGAGGTTCTAACCATTGTCTCGATGATCTCCGTTCCAAATGTCTTCTTCAAGCCACCGGATCGTGCAGAGGAGGCAGAACGTGCGCGGGCCCGTTTCGCTGTGCAAGAATCTGATCACTTGACGTTGCTAAACGTTTATCAGCGATGGGAGGGTGCAAAACACTCCTCTGAGTGGGCCCGTCAAAACTTTCTCCATCAAAAGATGCTTCAGCGAGTGCGTGATGTTCGTACTCAACTCAAGAGCATTGTAGAGTCTCAGGGCATAGAGATGTCCTCTTGCGGTGCCGATTGGGATGTCGTCCGTCGAGCTATCTGCGCTGCCTATTTCTTTAATAGCGCACAGCTCAAGTCCACACGTGACAAATATGCGAATCTGAGAAATGGTGCGGACTGCTCGTTACATCCAAGCTCCGTCCTACACGGCTTAGGTTCAGACGCGGACTATGTTGTGTACCATGAACTTGTCTTAACTACCAAGGAGTACATGCGAACGGTGACAGCAGTCGAAGGCGAATGGCTTCCGGAGTATGGACCCATGTTTTTTGCATTGAAATCAAAGCCAGGCGAAACCCAAAAGAAGTTCGAGATTGAGAACAAGTCGGGGACCACGCATGAGGCAGAGAACTCTATCCTTGCTCAACTTCGCCAGCAGCGTGAGCAGGCTGAGCGCGAGGAGCAGGACCGACTTCGTGAAGTCCGTATGCGAGCATTGCAGCTCCAGAAATTGGGTGTCGGCGGCATTGGAGGTCTCGCAAATGAACCAGCTCCGCTTACCGAAGGAGAGGAGGAAGCAGGAGAAGAGACCAGTAACGATGCAACACAGGATAAAGAAGCATCCTCCACAGACAAAAAGGATGACGACGAGCCGGCCGTCACATTTAAGAGGCGTGGGCAGGCCCACGGACGACCATCAACTCAATTGGGTGACGAAAGCGATGAAGACACTAAGCCAGTTTGGCGTAGTCGACAAAATGTTATGGAAGTGGGTCAACAGGACTCATCTCGTCCTATTTCTCTCAAAGATCGTAAGAAAGCCCTTACGATGCGTTTTGGATTGTAGGTTCTGAGTGCAACCCTGATGCACATTAGGAGTTATTCTATTTCCGAGTACAATACATGTAGTTCGGCGGACTCTCAATCCTTTAACTATGTTGCCACCTCCAAACACCATTGCAGTGCCGTTCGACGTGATGTGCCGTGTACGTCTAGCATATACCCCGCGCTTCTATGCCCAGGGGTGTTGGAATGGCCAGAATAACTTCATTTCACACATCGTCCAACTTGCTGAGAATCGAGATCTCACAGAGTGCCCAGCGATATCACCCACACCAATCCACTATGAGTGCCGCACTGGGCTCAGAAGAACTTACACATTCGCTGACAAGCGTGGCCTTCAGCGGAAAACCCGAGAATTATAAACAGGCTCGATTGATTGCTGACCCGACATTCCAAGCCACTGCAGCGGAGCTAAGGGCGTTCCTCGACTGGGCTCAGAATGTACAGGCGGATCAGCTAGGTCAAGACAAAGAGTATCTCCAAAGTTGCGCCTCGGAGCTCGCGTCGATCTTCACACAGCTCAGCCCCAGTGTCATCCAAGACTACCTAACTGAGGCCTTCAGACAGGGTAAGCCGCAATATGTAACCCAGCAGTTGACCACAGACACTGACACTGGCAAGAGCACCCGTATCCACCTGCAAATTCCCATCCCTGTACGTGTCTTCGAAGACTTGGCTGCAATGAATCAAGCCCTCAGCCCCGACTCTGCACGCCAGCCACTCGTCTACGGTTCTGTGGTGCGGGAGCAGGAGATCTTTGAGCAGACCGCTCTGCTGTCACCACCTCGCATCTCCACCGAGGAAGAGACCAAGTTGCGTCTGACGGGCAGTAACTTCACCGTAGAGCGTGAGCAGCATACTCGAGTCTACAATACTATTGATGCCCGGGTGTTTCCATGGATACCCGAGCAAGAACTGGGTCATTTAAGTTCAGCGGTAATTGCAGGTGGTAGCGGTGGCGTTGCTGCGTCCACTGCATCTGTGGCAATAGCGACGGCTACCACTGCTGTGACCACAGATCAGTTGCTGATTCCGTCCACTATCGAGCCCGTCTTTACTCTGCCACAGGGCTGTGCCCTGCTTTTCTCTACTCCGCAAGGTCGTCAATTGCAGGATAACTCCGATGCAGGCTCTACAGATCAAACCAAGGAACAAATTCCACTTGGAGCCTTAGTCCAGACACCAAGTCAACTGCGGGAGGCAGTCAACCAGCTGCAGGCCGTCAGAAGTTTTTTGCTTAACTTTGGTGCACGTGCACCTCAACCACAGCTAGGCCCACGCATGCCGCCCATCGGGCTAAAACAAATGTTTTCCATGCAACCTCTGTGCGCAAAGCCTGTTCGGTGCGCATTCGTTGCCAATGAGTTCGGTGTACACGCTGTGCAGCGCTGCCTCAAAGCTATCGGTTCCAGTCTGCCTGAGGGTAAGGAGGGAGGCGAGCAGAGTTCTTCAGCGCCATCAAACCCCAACCAAACTTCCTTTGAGGTTGATCTAAAGCCGACAATTGTGCTTGTAGAATCTCCTGTATTCCGTTATAGTAGGGTCATCCAGGCACTCAAGACTGAGCTCACATGGGGTTTTGCTGCAAGTTCATGGACAGTAGAACTCTATGAATCCGTTGCGCGTCTGAAGCATGCGTTCGAGACCTTTCTCCGACCTTATATCCTAGCCTTGCCGATGTTGTCACTCGATTCGACTGTTCTCAAGAACCTCGATACCGTCGACAAAGCTATTATGAAGGTTTTATCTCAGTTAGATCTCATGTCAATCGGCCGGCTGCTGACCATGATCTCCGACATCACAGAATTCATCACTTTGGGAACCTTCACCAAAGTTGCAAAGGATTTCCGGCGCAGCGTGATTCGACATAGCGATCTCTCGCGTTTGAGAACTAGATGCCTCGATTGGCTCTGGGCCGCGCGAGAATACCGAGCCTCTTTGGTACGACTTTTGCGCAAACACTATGAACCCACTTCGGATTGCGCCCAGCAACACGATGCGTACGCGAAGGCCATCGCGGCTGGGTCACGCGCTTCACAGGCACTAGAGGAGCTGGAAGAACAAGAGGCCAAGGCGTATGAGTCAGAGCTTGAACAGACCTCTGCGCAAGCAGCTGCTCATGATGGTGATTTGTTCAGTTTAGCGTCTTCGATGCTTCAACGGATGCTTCCAAGTGCGCACTGGGCAGACAACGTTAAGACAGAAATCCGCGGACTAAACACATGCATAAGCGGTGTCACACTTTTTTTGCGCCGTACTTCTTGGGCTTCGATTGAGGAAGCTCAGAAGCCGAAGCAAGCCTCATCGGAAGAATTCAAGGCTAGCACCGATCTTGGAGCAGAATTCACAGTAGATGCGCAAAGCGAGGCTCAAGCCATCAAGCAAGAAACAGTCGACGCAACACCTGAAGCCGCGACTGAGTCTAAGACGGATGAATCTCAAAGTTCACTGGCAGTTAGGTTCCCTCTTTTAGATTCGAAATTCCATGAGCAAGCTTCGAAATGGCCGCTGGAATGTGCGGTTAAGGACGACTGGTTAGGTCCCGTGGAGGTCTTCACACAGATGAAGTCTCAGTCAACTGGACGCACCTCTCTCTTCGTTAATCGAGATGACATCACCGCACTACCGGACACGTCGCCTGAAAAGCAGTGCGCCTATTCACTTGTTCAGTACGAGTCCGGCATTCCTCTACACCTTCTCGCTCAACCACAACTCCTTGACCGTGAAGTTGATCGCTTGACTCAGGTTATGGGCGAAACAGCAGTCTTCTTTGGAGGAGCAATGGCGAAGCCGCTGCCTAACACTATCCCCAACCCACCAATTTCCACGATACAAACAGTGTCTACACACATCATGTCAGCCCTCATGGCAGGATTCGGGTATGTTGTGAGTTCAGGTTCCCTCATCGGGCTTCTAGATATGCATCGTGCATTCGTTCCACTCGATCCATTGGGTTATGTCAAGACTCCACGGATGTCGAGCCGAGGAAAGGAAGTTGCAAGGGTACTGAGACGACGATGGCGCGATAAGCCAAATCCAGCTGATGCATTCAAACTGCGTATAAGCTCAAACTTTGATGCGGTCATTGATGGATTGAATTACCATCACGGAGATGATTCATGGGTCTCGGAGCCGTTACGCGCCGTGTGGAGGTACATGTTCGAAGTTGGGACATTGGTAACTATTGAGCTGTGGTGTGAAGAGCAGCTCATCGCGGCAGATGTCGTTCATCCCATCGGCCATAGCATTTATGTCGCAACCCGGTTCGTGAACGATGCATGGAAGCATTCACAGCCAGGTTTCCTACTTGCGCTGTTAGAGTTGAAACTGCTTCGAGATTTAGGCTTCCTTCTTTGGGACTTGGGCGGTGTAGATGCGTCTCCAGCGTATGGTTACAAGTTCATTATTGCATCCATTGAATTGCGGCCCATATTCCTCCAACGCTTCCGCCGCGTGCGCGCACTCGGCCCCATGGTTCGCCCTGCCCCAACTCCTGACAATCCTAACCATTGCGAGCTCATTCTCTTCCCATCGCCAAAGGGCACCGAGGCCATTGCCGCTGCCCAAGAGTCGGATTTGTTTGATGTCGTGATCGAGAGCGAGCAAGCCAAAGCTGCCAAACGTCGCGCTGCGGAGAAGCTGCGCCAGCAACAAGAACAGCAGGAAAGGCGGGCAAAGAAGGCGGCAGCAGCTCGTGCGAAAGACGGCAAGTCCGAACATCCAGGTGAGAAATAAGTTATTGTTTTCGAGATTTATTATTGTAGCGTTACCCCATGACAGACTCAATTTCGAAGTAATTATGACACAGCGCCACGAGTCTTACTGCAAGAACGACACACAGTGGTACAGAATGCGTAATCTCGAGAAGCCTTGCGAGGTGACTTCGCATAATTTCCATCACATTCTCAGAGTCAACCCCCTGTATAGGCCCTTGGGCTGGAATAAACGTTCCTATTGATTCGCTTCCGCATCCCGTCAATGCAACTTTCGCGACCTGGAAACCTTTTAAGTCAACTATGATGTCGAGCCGGACGTAGGAGTTGCTCTGCCCCTGGGCAGACTTTGGAGTCTTCCTGAACCACAGACAAGCGGCAATGGCAGCAACGTCAGCGACTGATGGGGCGGGTTGTTGGAACGCATCGAGCATGACGAGCTTTACGTGAGGCTGCGAGACATGAGAGGTCACGAATGAATGACGACTTGCCTTAGGGTCATTCGTGTGTGTGCTTCTTAAGTGAGGAGGGTCGAAGGCAGACAGTGAAGCCTGTTCGCCTGCCAGGTGTTGTGCCAAGAAGTCCATGCTAGAATCGTCCAAATCTGCAGGGTCAAGATCCTCTACACCACCCCAGTCGGCGATGGCTTCCCACCTCTCATCCTCCCCCCTAGTTGCGGCGGTTCCCAGCTTTACTCGCTTCCTCCCAGACGATGAAGCTGCTTGGGTCAAGAACGGGGTAAAACGCTGACTGAGCTCCTCAGCTATACTGTTGGGCTCCTCGGCCGGCCTAAAGGCATAGTCATGTTGTAACTCAGGCATAGGCGTTTTGCTAAATAGAGCAGTGGCCAGGAGCTCCTCATGGAGCCATGACAGTAGAATCGCGTTCATATGCGTAAATGAACGCAGTTTCAGAGCCGCCGAGGCAAGCGCATTTGGAGTAAAGCTCAGGGGCGCAAGTGCGGGGAGCGTAGCTGTTTCTGGAATAGGCTGGCTCGACGAATTGTAGACTTTACATGTTGGAACTGGCAGCCGCGATACGAGCAGTCCACGCCTGTGAAGCAAGCTCCTGAGTGCGGAGCAAAAGGAGAGTGTGAACCTCGTGCTAGGCTGTGGCGGCTGGGACTGGAGCGTTGAGTTCCTAGGAACTCCTAGCCGAGGTGAAGCTTGTTCTCCTATGCTTAGCGTGAATGTGTCGTTACCTGATGAAACGGCCGAGACAGGCAGCCCTGAATCCTGAGTACCGGGCGACTGGGCGAGTACCAACCCAAGTAAGTGTGATGGCGTTAATGAACGCAACCAACGCGACACCTCAACACACGATCCCAATCCAGTTATGTCTGTTAGAGCCAACTCCGATAAGCCTTGTGGGTGTTGCAAGTCCTCAACAACACGCTGGAATGCCGAGGCGAGGCCTTCGACGTCAGTTGATCTCAGGAGTGCTGGAGCGGACAATGAGCCTGAAAGCACCTGGGTTGACTGGAGAAGCGATAGATAGGACGCATCGGCAGGCGCAGGCTTGGCATCCCCTGACATTGGTCGGTCCTCCATCTTGCCCATGTCAGAGCCAGGGCTCTCGGCGTTTAGTTCTTGGAAGATGGCTGCTGCCATCGTCTCAGAGAGCGGGACAGGGGGGTCGACGGTGAAAAAGGGGATATACGCGATCACGCTGGGTTTGCTACCAGCATCAGCAGTCTCACTAGCAGCTGGACTCGTCGTGGTGGACGAGGCATGAACGGAGGCGCCTGTATAAGAGATGAGGTGTTGCGAAACTCTTGGTAAAGGTAGAATCATCTGGTATGCAGTGTTGAGCACCTGTGAGGAGTCCTGGGCTGCCACAGATGGTTGTACTTCCAATCGATCTCCCGCGAACTGTAGGGCTGGACCGTTCGCCCCAGTAAATGGGACAAGTTGGTGACTCTGCTGCGATGCGGCTTCCATGTGGGATTTGGCCATTCTATCCACGCGATGCAGCCCAAGGGACTTGACCGACGACCGCGCTTGTTCTTCGGCAACGATCTGGTTCATAATAGAGGCCAATCTCCGTGCGGAGGCAGTGATAGAGCCTTCATGTAGCAACATACGCGCGGCTCTCCGCAAAAACAACGTCAACCCGTCGGCTTTCACCGCACTACCCGACTGGTCCCGAGTCGAGCTGCGGAGCCGACGAAGGATGTGTGACACAAGTGTTGATGCATTTGCAAGCTGGACACCAGGCTTCCAGCCGCGGGTGAGAATTGCCTTGATGTGTTCGCTCATCTGTGGTGAAGTAACCTCCTCCTCAGCGACAATGCGCTGGACGCATACGCCCGCGATGCAGGCTGCATAGTTGGTGCGGAGCTGCAGATCGACGACACACGCGTCACCTGTGTCACTGATTGTGCAGACTGATATGTCTCGATCACCTGGGAGTTCCAGCGGGACTGGCGGCAGATCACCAGCTAGTTCGTTGAGAATTTGGATGTAATCCGAAGTGCTCTCCTGAGATTGACTGGATGGCCGCTGAATGTTGGAGTTGGCGAACGCGGATCTCAGCTCCAATGTAAAGAGTTCGGGGCCTGAATCTACCAGATCCCGCCTTGAACGCGCAAAGGTATCCAACATCCTGGCTCGGTCAGCGTGCCTGGAGAATTCAGTGAGTGCTCGTTTGAATCCCAATCCAGTGTTGTACTCATTAACATACGCTCGCAGCCGACTTAGAAGGCGTCTCAGGGCCTCTCGGCTAGCGTTGCCTAGGTTTGGGTCGATACCCAATCCACACATTGTGTCGTATGCAGAGTACGTCACCTTGAGTACATCTCGAAGCTCCTTGATCTTCGCCTTGATCTTGGTGTACCACACCTCGGTCAGACTCGCTGACATTCTATGACACTCACTGTAGGCCGTCGTGGAAGGAGCATGGTCGCTGAGCATGCGCGTATCCACAAAGTCATCCACTCGTCCATGCTGAGCCGTACTGCTGCCCTGACCATGACTCGGGAGCAGGAAGGTCGTCGGAGAGGGAATGGCCAGATCCGTTCGCATCACTCGCATGAGATCTCGACAGTCATTTAGGATGTGTTGCACGGTTCGGACGTACTCTGTGGGTTGTGTCCCTGCTCCTCCTGCTGCCGCATTGGCTGGGGTTGCAGTACTACCACCTGTAGACATGGTGTTCTGCGACTCTCTCGACAGTTGCTACAACACTCAGACCCAGGGAAGGTTGCTGGGGTCGTCACCTCAACTTCGCACAGAGCCACAGTAAAGCCCGTTGTGAAGAGCGGGGGATGCGACCTCACGTCAACGAGTCAACCAGTCAGTCAGTCAGTCCGTCCGTCCGTCAGTACGAGTGTCTCTCGTACTGGGAGAGCGAGCGTGGACGCCTCTAGAGTAAGGCCGGCGGGCAAAGGAAGCGGGACTAATTTCAGCTAGTGGCACGAGAGACAGACTACTGAGGGTACAACGCAGTGATGGAGCATTCCCTCATCTCATTCTCACCTCATATCCAGTCAAACACGGCAATTGATTCCTCTACGAAGCGAGCGCCCTCTGTATGCCTCCGCGTTATGAGCCTTCTGCGACAGTATACTCCTCGGTTCAGCAGTGCAGCGAGGATCGGATCACTGTGCAAGAAGATCCGAAGGCGCTGCATGGAACCATGCAATTGGATCCTCAATCGCACTCACCCGTGTGGGCCTACCGCCACCCCAGCAATTCTGCCAACACTTGGTTGACGATCCATCCAGTCCAGTCGAGTCGAGGCGTTCCGGGCCAGGACGGCTAGCCTCCCTCGCCCCCGCCCGCTCCCCGAGAGCCGAGTTTTAGCGTCAGTCCGAGCGAGTGTCTGGGGAGTGGCAAGGGGCGAAAAGCGGGTGTGGAACAAGTTGCCGCGTGGTGTTTCGTATTACAATGTGTAGAGAGTGGCATGATGTATGGTTTGGTTTGTATAAAACTCTTGAACACCCACGCCGCGTATTGAGTATTTTGCGTTTTTTATGAGGATTACTAGATCCGACTCGTTTGCAAGACAATTATTCCGCCTTTATATGCAGTTGCTTCAACCTGCGCACCGAATGGACATCTTACTCGCATCGTACTAACTTGGACGCGCTCATACCACCCCAACGCTAACCCCACAGCCTGGAACATGTTTGCCCAACTCGCTCGAAACTGCTCGCGCCTCGGAGCTCGCAATATGAGTTCCTCCGCGCAGATTGAGGTGCGTAGCCCGTCCGGCTTCCAGTCATGACCTCGTGTTGTAGCATGTCCCGTGGAGTTGTGTCTGACCTTCCGGCTTCACACTGCGCCGAAACTGGGCGTTGAGCACTTGGAAGGCCCTGGACACGACTCAGGTTCGGACTCCCCAATGACCGTTGTCTCGTGTATATGCCGAACCCGCAGGCTGGTTGACTGCTTAACCCCACCGCATGATCTCACACTTAATACCCCACGTGTATGCTCATTGCTCTTCCCACCTACAGTTCTCGAAGCTCGTCGTCGAGCGCACTCAGAACCCTCGCCCTAAGGAGAAGTATGAGAATCTCAAGTTCGGCCACACCTTCTCGGATCACATGTTAGAGGTGGACTGGAAGGAGGGCGAGGGCTGGGGTGTTCCCAAGATCCGCCCTTTCGGCAACCTCAGCTTGCACCCTGCGGCTTCTTCGCTTCACTATGGTCTCCAGTGCTTCGAGGGTATGAAGGCGTACAAGGATGCTCAGGGCAACGCTCGCCTGTTTCGTCCCGAGATGAACATGCACCGAATTAACTCCTCTGCGAAGCGTCTCCTGCTCCCCACCATCGACACTGAGCAGGCTATGCTCTGCTTGAAGGAGCTCGTCCGTATCGACAAGGACTGGATTCCGGACAAGGACGGCTACTCGCTCTACATTCGTCCCACTCTCATTTCCACTACCAACTACTTGGGTGTTGCTCCTCCCAGTGAGGCCAAGTTCTTCATTATCTGCTCGCCTGTCGGCCCTTACTACCCCACGGGCTTTAACCCTGTGAAGCTTCTCGCAGATCCCAAGTACGTCCGTGCATGGCCCGGTGGTACCGGTAACATCAAGTGCGGTGGTAACTACGCAGCTGGTATTCTTCCCCAGCGCGAGGCCGCTGCCAAGGGCTACCAGCAGCTCTTGTGGCTCTTCGGTGAGAACCATGAGGTCACCGAGGTCGGTACCATGAACCAGTTCTGGTACTGGTACAACAAGGACGGCAAGGCTGAGCTCGTCACCGCACCTCTTGATGGCACGATCCTTCCTGGTGTCACCCGCGACTCAGTCATTCAGCTCGCCAAGTCTTGGGGCATTCCCGTCCGCGAGGAGAAGTACACTATCACCGAGGTTATCGACGCGATCAAGGAGAACCGCATGATCGAGGCATTCGGTACTGGTACCGCTGCAATCGTCTCACCTGTCAAGGCTCTTGGTTTCATGGGCGTCGACTACGATATTCCTCTTGATAAGGAGGATCCCACTGCTAAGGCAGGTAAGCTTACTCGCAGGATTATGTCTGCCATCACGGATATCCAATATGGCCGAGTTCCCCACCCTTGGTCTGTTGTTGTCAACGAGTAAGTTCTTCTAAGCCACAAGTAAGCACGCAGCTGCTCAAACAGTCATTCAGGCGTTGAGAAAACAAGCAGGCAAGCAAAGTGACATCCAAACCAACCGATACAATGGAAGAAAATGACTTCGCTTCACATTGCGCCAACAATCCCACTCCCCAACTCTGCATTTTCAACAACTTACTTTCTTGCTATTTTTGGAAGTTTCAGCAGTTCCCAACCATGCTGCAGCCCACAAGTATGTTGATAGTGGTCTAGGGACATTTGCATGCTCTTAAGGTCTGACAAGCGGTGCGAAGAAAGTTCACCGTTGCGTTTTAGTTTAATAGTCTCCAGACATTGGTTATCATGCCTGTTTCCTTACCATCTGGCTTCGTTTGGTTGTCGAAGGAGATGCATTGATGTTGCATACTCCATAATTGACAGCTTCGATACAAGCAAACTCTGTTAAAATATAGAAAGTACACACTTTTGTTTTTATTCCTATGTAACACGGGATGAGTTCTACAATACCTGAGGGATGTGACGGATGTTCGAGGAGGACTGGGCGGATTCGCTATCGGACCAAGGTAGATGCTAAACCCTCGAACTCCGTGCTTTGCCGCTGTCCTTGCTGTTGCTTCTGTTTGCTTGAAGCGAGGACAGGTTTCGCTGGCGCCGTGTTGATTGACAGATCCGATGAAATGGAGTAGGCCGACTTGTCCAAGTCGGATACCTCACTTCCAGTAGCACCCCTGATTGATTGTCGGGATCGTGATGCAGCCTCACCCCGTTCGACGACGCGTTGCATCCTGAATTCATTGTGCCCAGTTCGAACCTGGCCTGTCGATGAAGAGACTGACGGGTAGACATCAGCAGTCTTTTCTCGTCTCAAACTGCTCGGGAATCGGTCCAGGTTATCATCGTCCTCGTCATCACCCTGGCTTCCAAGGGCTATCCTGCGTTCAGCTCGAAGCCGAAGTGCTCGCTTCTTCTCGTTGGCTATCCGCTTCGCATTCGTCAGTCTGGCTTGGTTGACATCAGCAGGCAGGACAACCGAGTACTTGCCGTCAACGGTGCTGAGCGTGAACCTGATGCCGAAATAGAATAACACAATGACAAAGATCATGACAATGATCAAAATTGTGCCACGCACCACTGCAGTGCGGTGCGAGGCTTCGATAAGTGACGCCCGGATACTTTCTGCCTCTTCGAGCGCGACTTGTTCGGCGATTTCCTCGGCCAGGGCCGCTGTGTTCGAGTTCGTATAAGGGACATATACACTTGTCTCGAACTGCTGCTGCGTAGGAGTTGTGGACTGAGTCACGAACGAGTCTGTCGCCGCCACTAGGCGCGATATGGGAGAATCGGGGAGCAGAGCATGGCTGGGTTGGAGGGCGAAACAAAGCACCACCAGGTGTACGAGCAGTACAAATGGGGTGAGTCGCATCTGACAAAGTATTCCACGCCAATTGCGACTGTTTCTATCTCCAGCACACTCGTCCAGCTCACACTCTTGAGACCGATTCCAGTGTCGAAACTTCGTCCGATTTCTGGTTTCAGAGTGTTTTTCGCATTCTGTGAGCGTTCCTCATCAAGTATCCGGCCTTCAAGTTGCACATACTTATATCTTTTGTCGACATGGCTGGCGCAGTCTGGGTTTCCCTTATACCGCGCGCAATCCAGCAATAAAGACCGAATGTTGATTCTCTCGAGGTGTGGATTAGTGGATTTTGGGGATGATCTCGTACATACGGCAGCGTCTGAACCTCTCCGTCTAGGCATGGATATATCACACAACCCCGTACATTTTATCCCGCTTACATGCCCAGTGCATCTCAGGGAAGCCGCAAAGTACAGCGCCTTTGCAGGGAAATCGACTGCCGGGAATTCGATCCTAGGAGTAGTAACCCACGTGCGTAGGGCGAGTCCCGAGGTAGTGCGACGTGCTCAAAGTGCGCTGGACTCCAGGTCAGACTGAAATCACCCCTCTAAGTTCGGCACACCTACCCGGCAACATGAGTAATCCCATCCGAAATACCACACTGAGAGCCCTCTCTCCACTCGTCTCCTCGCTCCCTGCCGCACGCGGGGAAGCGAGCACACATACGAATGCTACAGCATCTACATATGATGCACAGCCAGCATTCGCAACGACGGGATCAGACTCGGTCCAAGAACTCACCGTCCAGCTCGCGACTCTAACATTGGAGCAAACTCCGAGCCCCGTGACTCAGGGTGGAGTTCAATCCATGCCACCTGTGGGATCACCCAGCGGATGTTCCCGGGCCGGGACCCCATCCGACTCCCTCATGGACCAGGCCCAGGAGATTTTTCAGGATCTGTTGCGAAGTATTGCATCTATGTGGCCTATTCAGAGCGATGAGTCCAAATCCTGTACGGGAACTCCTGCCAGCGCAGGGAGGCCGAGTCGCGGGCGAGCTGATTCGCAACAGCAACAACAGCAACATGCGGACATTCTAACGACACCCGTCTCTGATTGGCTTCGAGTACCCGCGACACCCCTAGGCAGTGGAAGTACTCACAGGCGCAAACTTTCGAAGCAGATTGACACGTCAGTCCCAGCTGACGCGTACACGTTCGCTCCAACTTTCAGGAGAGATTCAGCCCGAGTTTATGTACCGACGTTTAGGACCGCAGTGAGTAGTCAGCTGACTACGGCGACTTTGCATACCGGCCTCAGAGGCGTTGGCACTCGCAGCATCACAACGACTTCAACTACAACAACCATCGCATCATCTTCGGCTTCCCAAGTCGAAGCCGCCTTCACGACTGTTAGTAGTCCGGTGGTGTCTACTATAGTACCAGAAGGATGCGAAGATCCCCACGTGTCGTCTAGAGCGAGCACGAACGATACTCACTTGGACCCAGACGCCCTACCTGAGCTGATAAGCCTGTCTCGTCCTTCGGGCGTGAATCCGCCCCTAGGCACGGCGCCAGTCAACGGCTGGATTCCCAAGACTCCATTCCTCTTCACGCCAAGTGAACTCTCCACGTACATTACATCCGAATGGGCAGCGCATATGGAGCGCGTGTATCGACACAGGCTCGAGGAAATGGCTGCGCTTGCGCGGCGCGAAAAGGCATCGGCGGCGGCCAAGGTAGACCCAGAAGAAAGGGATACCGAGCTGGACAATCTTGATGCCTCACTCTCGCATTCTCTTACATTGCAGGCTCTTCAGGAGCGTCTGAGGCAAGCGGGTCTTCCTTGCCCTGACCCCCCTTCTCCAGAACTGGACTTGCTTGCAGCGGCTGGTCTCCGCCACGAAAAGCGCTTGCTTGACTGGCTCATCACGCTAATCTCACAGCCAAACAACGAAAAGGGGCACTTGACTTCCCCTCCCGAGTCCCCAGAGAGCGAACATGTATCCTCTTCAACAACAGCAGGAACAGCAGGAACAGGGAGCATTAATGGCAGCAGTTTATCCTCTGAGGGGGATTTGCGTGTTTTGGACTTGGAGCGACTGTTCTCCAGCGCAGTCCGTGGGCACCGCAAGCCATCGTCAAGACCTGTTATATCATCTGATTCTGCAAGTGGTGGTAAGGCGAGCAATGGACTTGAAGGTGGTGCACTTGTTCCCCCATCAGGACTCACTTTCTCAGAGATTCTACGTTTGTTTGTTCTGAGTGGTCAGACTCGGGCCAACATTAGCGAGATGGAGTTCGCAGAGATGATTGCCAAGTCGAGAAGAAATGCTGCATATCACAACCGTAGTAGTAAGGGCATGACGCGGTTGAAAGGATTGCCATTTGGTGAGCGCGTGGCTTTGTCTTATGAAGCGATAAAGTGCGGAGTCGATGTTCTGTATCAGCCAGTACTCCATGGCCTGGTTCGGGAGTTTGACGCCGACGCCGCACAAGGACCTGAAGGCCAGGACAAGCTATGCGAAGACGATCCTATGAATGTCTATATTCGTGGATTCCCAGATTTTGTCGTGCGCATTAATTTAGATCGATCTGATGCAGTTGTCAACAAGGCACAGTACTTGGACGGAGTTTCAATGGCGAATACGCTTCGTGCGGACTGGAGCAATCGGAATTCCCGCCTTGGTTACGAAGTTTGGGATGCCAAGTTGGCTCGTACACCTAAGCCCGCGGCAATCATTCAGATTGTTCAATATGCAATGTTGATTGAGCAGTATACCGGTGTTCCTGTTCCAAACGGTGTCGTTGCGCTCGGTAACGGGCTGTTCTATCGATTCCCCATTGCGGACTTTGTGCCCTATGTCAGGATGCTACAACAACGCTTTTGCAACTTCCTTAGAAACTTTGATCCTGACTTCATTCCACCCCCTCCCGCTTCGGAACAGCTGCAAGGCAATTTTACCGAGTTTGCAGCAAAAGTCTTAGCAAATTCAGATCATATTTCTCGTATCGCCCGTCTCCACTGGTCAAAGATTAAACCGTTGGAGGCACTTGGAATTCGGCGTACGCGTCAAGTTGCAATATTGACCGCGTTCTATTGTCCAAAGACGACGGTGTATATTTCACGGTCCACACTGGATATGGTGCTCAAGGCCTGCCCCACATTAGCTGAGGATATCATGACTCGTATTAATTATTGGCAGAATTCTCGTGCCTTTGAGCCCCCATCAGCCTTTGGAAGGCAGAATGGCGAGGTCTCCCCAGAGGAGCTTTTCGATGAGCAGACTTGGCTTACCAACACGACTGAGTTGATCCCCGACTCGTACCTCTCGCCAGAGGAAATTGCGGACCGTTACTTCCCCATTCCCACCCATGCCTCACGTCAGGCAAAGCGCCATCTTCGTGAGACACTTGAACATATTGCTCGCAAAGCGAGCGCCGATGCATCGGCCCCACCCATCGATATCCCAGGGTTTGTAAGAATGCCAATCTGTGAGGCGCTCCATCTCTTCCTGAAGGTTGAGGGCATGGTAAGTGGTCGTGGGTATTCTAGTGATGATCGACCCAAGTCAATTTGGTTTAATATGCTGGATATGAAGTTCGGAAAACCCATGCAGCCCCCTCGAGCCGACGGTGGGACATCACTTCTTGACATTAGCATTGGTAGCATTGATAGTTCCGCATTGGAGGAAGCTCTAGGAGGAAACACGGGCTCGTCCAATTCTAATTCAACTGGAATGGCTATGGACGCGGTACCTGAGGTTGATGAGTGCGCGCAGCAGCTAGGTGATTTAAAGATCACCGTTGCTAGCGAGCAACTGCCTGAAGTGACGTCATCCGCAAGCCCGCCCTTGCATCAAGATCCCATTGACGATCCTGAAATGGCAAAAGCGAATGAAGTGGCTGACCATTTCGCATATCTATTGCGCCTGCTGACGACACGACCGATGATCCAAGCGGCACTGCAGTTTATTGATACCACAACAACCTCCTGTGGTGAAATCGTTTCGGCTATGATTCACCTCCCTGACCAGGATGGTGTAACATCTCTGAGTCAAACCGATGACGAACCCGATCCTGTCCCAACACTCCCAGCGACGACAGCTGACCTGGAGAAGTGCGATGATTTGCTAGATGAATCAATTGTTTTGGCGACTGCGCCAGAATCAAAGGTAGAGGCGAATTCAGATTTGTCAGAAGTAGTTATTACGCCGCCATTTGCACTGCTGCCTCCCGTCATATCCTCTGTAACGGTTGCTGGACTTCCTCGTCTTCCCCCTGCTAGCCCCGGTGACATTTATTTTGATCTGGAGGGTTACCAGAGCTTTGATCCACGCAGTGATAATGTTCCGTCAGCGACAAATGAAGGCCCAGATGTACAGCCTCCCACGGGTGATAATGTCCAACCGACTTCGCCGACAACTTCGGGCAAGGTACAACAAGGTCTCGAATATCTTTTCGGTCTATCTACGTGGACGGATGAGTTTGATCGAGAATGTAAACCACCCGCTCGACCTTTCTTCATGGATTGGTGGGCACATAATCTTCATGAAGAGCGTCGTGTCTTCGAGTCTTTTATGGACTTCCTCTCGAATCGCTTATCTCGCTACCCGGATATGCATGTGTATCACTATGCCGCATACGAAGTTAGTGCGCTGAAAAGACTAGCGCAAAAGTATGGAACAAGAGAAGCAGAACTTGACGCCCTCCTCTCGAAGGGCATTTTCGTTGATATGTATCCCCTCATCACCAATTCCCTTGCCCTCGGCCAACCGAAGTACTCCTTGAAGAACGTCGAGCGCCTTCTATATAGCGTTCCACGATGGATCTTAACCGGTGCTTCGGCCCATATGTCGGGTTCAACGGGTGAGGACACTTCTCCATTATTATGCCCGAGAACAGGCGAAGTCACCAACGCCATGGGAAGTGTTGTCATCTACGACAACTGGCTCCGACAGGGGGGCACGTTCGGCCCAGCAACTGCACCAACAAGTGACGACTCCAACTTAGAGCACGAACAGGATGTTGCCAGAGGCTCGTCCTCCTCAACCAACTGGAGATGTTATAAGGAACTGAGTGAAATACGAGCATATAATCGTGATGATTGTGACAACTTACTTTACCTCACTGAGTGGGTCCGATCACTTCAGCACCGGCTTCCCTTCACCTTCCAACCGACTATGCATACGGCACCTCCTACCGTTGTTTCCGTTACAGGTACTCCTGCTGCAAAACAGGTCCCTCCAGCTGAGGTGCCTACTCCATCGATTGATGCCGTCCGAACACTCGATTTCACCTCCGTCATCACACCAGTGAAGCCACAACCCAAACAGGTAGGCATTTCATCAGTTCGTTCCCCATCTCCGGCTACAGCGACTGAAAGGCAGGCACCACCGGCGCAGCCCTCGCCTCCATCCCCACTTCCCACAGTGTCTCAACTCTCGTCAGCGGGGTCGACTGACTCTCAGCATGATGCTACATCGAGGCAACCTCCTGCAACAAACTTGTTGTTTATCGACGACGACTTTTTCGACAGTGTACCTTCAGAGCAGACACCCAGCCCCTCACCAAAGACCAATCCTTCCACGCAAGCGGACGTTTTGACTCAAAGTCCTGAAAGACCAAAAAGTGAGTAAGCATTCGTATTACGCCCTGGTTCCATAATTGAACACTCTGAAATGTTGCGACTCTCTCGGCCTTCACTTACATCTCTATCATATTTTCCTCATTGAATATAGAGTCACGGTTTATCCCCTTCCGCCATATTCCACGCCTTTCACCGACAATACGCGTAGAGCGCGCACTGAAGTTTATTTGTGGGTTTCTTGAACCAGGTAGGTTGGATCTCGGATTGTGCGAGGAAGCGCTAGGGATCGAGAACGAGCTGATAGCTGATATTGACATCACACAAGACTCGGAGAGTCCATCCCCAGGAGAATCGCAAGACGCTAGCCAACTGCTTAAGCAGTCCGACCGCAATGAACGTCTGCACCGAGGGCTTTCTCTAGTCCATGAGGCGGGCACAGTTGAGCAGCAAAATCTGGATCTACAGGCGGGTGCAGGACGGCGCCTGGTTGGTGGAAAACGATGCACGTATTTCGATGTCGCGAGGCTAAGCCCATGGCGTAAAATCCCAGTTTCGCGAGTATGCGCTCTCCTGAAAGCCTTGCTTCCAGTGTGGTACGCCCGCGAGCCTCTCATAACGGATAAACCCGAGACATCTGAGGACGAACTCGACAGACTCGCAGAGGAGAAAAAGCGTGAACAAGAGGCTCTTGCTGAATTGAATGCAAAGCTACGCCAACTCGAGAAACTCCGTATGTCTCCAGGTGCGACCGTGCTCGTATCAGCCATCCTTCCAATTCTTGCTAGTCAAATCGGCGATTTGGTTTCTCACTACAAACGTGAGAACAAGCCATTGTGGTGGAACTTGTACGCACTCGAATATCTTACAGAAGACGAGCTACTCTCCGAGCAGTCAGTACTTGCCGGCATGACATTAGTGAGCCAACCACCGAAGGCAGAAGCGATTGGCACAGGGACGATCACTCTGAAGTACAGATTTCCAATATCGCAATCTCTACCGCAGCAACTCGGCTCCCCTCTTCGCACGCCTTTACCATGCCGACTAGTAGGTTTCCCGCGAGCGACATGCTCCGTTAAAAATGTCACGTACATCACAGATCGGATCTCGGACCAAAGCCAGGTTAGCGAAGATATGACGCTCTCGGATGCACTTCGGATTGGGTGTACTCATGCATATGCTGAAGTCAGTTTTCCGGTTTCGTCGCAGCTCAAACTTATGGAGCTTGCAGAGTCACGAGCACAACTGCAAGCCTCGGAGGTATCGACTTCGCAGAGCATCTTTCCATCACAATTGTGCTTGGCACCCTTTGAAATTGTTGACACATCAACCCTTGAGGCGGCGATTGTCGCAGTCGCAACTCGGTATCTCTCTTCTGTTCTATCAGATCTGGAGAGCTTAGTTGCTGAAGCGCAGAGCCAGACAGGTCAAAATCGAGCCTGCTGGGTAACAGAACAGGCAATTTCCCCATTACTTTTCAGTTATCTGTTGCGTCTTCCACCTTGGCTCAGCAACATCCCAGTGTTCAGCCGGACTAGATCTGGATCTATGAAGCTTCCCGCACCGAATCACGAGGACCTCGTCGACTTGATGGAAGCCCTTGTTCCGCTGGACTCTATGGTAACTTCGCAGACTGATTCGCCACTCTCTCCCGCACCCGTGCTCATCGTTCAGGGTCCGCCAGGCACAGGAAAAACCTCTCTGACGACTCGAGCTGTACATACGCTCCTTGCACGACATCCGAATGCAAGGATAGGTGTGCTGAGCAACGGCCATATTGCAATTGACCATTTCCTTGAGACGATGGTCTCTCTCGAGCTTGACGCCATTCGAAGCAGTGGATCTGATTCGAAGTCATCTGAACCTCGGGCCCAGACTCCTGCTTCATTACTCATCCTCAAAGGAGGCAGCATCGCAAGCGCTGATTTGGATCGTTATAGTATGTCCAAAGCCGAGTTTAATTCCATTACCGGGACGCCATCAAAGCGCAAGGTCAAGTCTAGTTCTTCCATTCCACTCGAATGCAAGTTTGTGAGGGAGTTGGCACCCAAAGAGCTCTGGGCCACATATTCTGGCCTTCAGGCAATGAATCAGAGTGACGGAAACGGCCTCGTTCCGAAACGGCGAGTTCCGAATGTCGTCGCCGGGACTGCTTGGCTATTCGCGCAGGGACAACACGTCACAAGTGTGGAGGGTGAGAACCCAGACGAATATCAACATGGTCTTGACTGGCTTGTGGTTGAAGAGGCAGGTCAACTTGCGCTTGCTCACTTGGTAGCTGCTCTTGCTGCCAGGGGATACGCAGCTCCGAGAGGTCTCCTCCTCCTTGGAGACGACCGTCAGCTCCAAGTGCCCTTGAGAGGAAGTGCGCATCCTGGGGATTCATCGTCGAGTGCATTAGGCTACGCGATGCGTCCACCCATTGTCTCGAGCCTTGGACCACATGGCACATCATCTGTTGCAAGTTCCATGGGTTCATTAGCATCAGCAGAGTCCACTCCAGCTGTTGTTCCACCGAATAAGGGCTTGTTCCTCCCCATTTCTTTCCGAATGCCTCCTACCATTTGCGCTTCAATCTCCAAAGCCTTCTACGATGCACAATTGATGCCGAAATCTGAAGGGAAGGGGTTGACATCAGTCGACTACGACTTGGTTCCACGTACAGAGCTCTCCGGTATACCACATATTTACGACTTCAGATGCGTTGCATCCTTAAGCGACCTACTCGGCAACCCTCGTAAAGTGGAATCGAAGTTAGACCTCGAACGAAGGTCTGAGGCATGGTATTTCCCATCTTCCGGTTTCTCCTGGCTTCCCATCGAACACGAAAGCGACGTCGGACCCGGAATGCGTAGCAGCGAAGAAGAGGCCTGGGGTGCAGCATTCTGGCTCCTCGAACTCTGGTATACACGTCAACTTCGGATCACACAGAGCCAGAGCCGTCTCACGTGCAGAACACTCACTGCTCAGGATATTCTCGTCGTAGCACCGTACAACGCACAGGTTCACACCCTGCGGAGAGTCTTTGATGAAATGGGTGAGAGAGTCGCGAGGGCTGCACAGGGTGATATCACTGTTGTTGCCTCACCAGGTCGGAATCCGTCAGTGGAGACTATGATACAAGCCTGGCTTCGGTTTGTTGAGTACGCCACACTAAGGTGTGGATGGTCTCCACCATTTGCATTTGATGATGTCCGTATCGGGACGGTAGACAAATTCCAGGGTCAACAAGCCCCAGTAGTAATTATATCGACAGCAATCGGTGCCCAGAGATTTATGCCTCGAACATCGATGAAGTCTGAGGAGACAGTGACCTCAGAGACCTCAATTTTGATGGGATCACCTCTTCTCAAGGGAAGCAATTCCAGCCTCGAGACAACAGTAGCAACTCAGTTGTCTCAACGTGAGCTGGATTTTGTTCTGGATCCAGCTCGCTTGAATGTCGCACTCTCTCGAAGCCAGTGCATCGCTTTGGTTGTGTCCTCGCCGAGCATCCTGACCAGTGCCCCATACTCTGTGGAGCAGTTGATTCAGCAAGCATTCTTTGCGAGTGTTTGCGTTGGCCATCGTGTTCGTAATTGACGACAATATAGTAGTCCATCCGTCATATAATGTATCAATCTGTAGTTTTACTATAGACCTATCGAACAATTGGGGGAGGATATTGGACAATGCACTATTGGGAATCATCGACTGGATCAGCGTCAAAAAAATCACAGATGTGGAGTAACGAGAGTAAAATCGAGAGCCAAGGCAAGTGTTCTAGGGTGGGCGAATAGGTCAGAGGATAAATCAGTGGTTTGAGGGGAAAAACTAGCAAGAGCGCTATTAGTAGCAAAGCAAATCGGACTTGCCGAGCGGTTTGCTGTCTGATATTCAGGAGATACAGGTTCGGCGTATGAATGAGTGATAGACTCGATAGCGCAGTGACCACGAAACAAATCACACTTGCTACAAAATTGAAACCTGTGTAAACAGTTAAGTCGACGGCATTTCCCGACAACATGCTCAGAATTGAATAGCGGCGATAAACAAAGTACTCAATCATATCCGTGGTGGCTCGTTTTAATTGGGCCGTTTCGACTGGAACCAACGTCCAGTTAGATGAAATGAGTCGCAAATCGCTTGCATGATCACCCTCAATGTGATTCCGCTGGATTTCTTGGGATGCAGAGTGAGGGACGCGGGTGAGGGTTGGAAGCACGGTAAAAATGCCAATGGTCCATGTGAGCAGCAGGAGCCTCCTTTGGACTTGGTGCCGTGGAGTATCGGGAATGAAGCAACTGAAGACGGGCGTAGAGACGATGATGAGGACAAGAGCGCTAGATCGCGTAAACAACGAAGCATCGGTGTACAAGCAAAAGCAGAGCAATTCAATCCAACCAGCGCAAATGACAACAAATAACCGTGGTATGCGCTCGCTTATGGAAGGGGCGGCCGTATCGCTCTTCTCTTGGAAGAGTCGCGAGAGTTGGGCCAGTGCACATGATAAAATGCGACTAATGAACCATGTGGGGACGGAGAGCAGCGTTACCAACACTTTCGCAATGCAGTAAGATGCAAAAATTAACACAACTAATGTGAAGTGATTGATGATGGTGTTCGACAATGCGACAGAAGCAGTAAAATCGTACGATGATAGGATGCCATCGAGTAATGATTTCAAGTACAGCGCCGTGACACTCACTATCTTGAGTGGCCATGAGCTTTCCATTGCGGCAAAGCTAGCGAGTGGTAGGTGCTCGAGGACATTGACATGTAACTTAAGCTCGGCAGCGATTTGGGTTATTCGTAGCTTATACTCATATTCGAACTCTCGGAGGATCACGGCTGCTTGGGACAGTAAAGCAGAAAAGATAAAGACGATGACTGCACTGTGAAACAGTAGAGAGACAGGGGACCGGACGAGTTTGGGGACTACTGTCCATTCAAATCGGAGAAGACATATAGCGAACAACAGGGCAGCAGGGAAGCGGAGTAGAGCGGCTTCGCACAAACGCATCCATTCTCTTCCCTTAAGCCGAGCGACCGTGGGCAATGACGAAGCCCCTGGTGCAGGATGACTTGGTGGCGTAGAATCGTGATTATGACCGCCTGTTAGGTGCGTCGATTGGATCAAAAGAACGCGACATTCTCGATCGAAACTCATGGGAGGCACGGAGATTCTCCACGTTGCGTTGGTCTGGTGAATTGTGTAGCTCAAATCGAAAGGAGTTGCCGCTTCCGTCCTAGCCAGGTCCCCAAAGTACTGGACTTGCCATTGCCAGTCTTCCGATGACGTTGCCACCGGACGCGTTGCCACGTAGACAAAGTGCGTTTGAGATCCTGGCAGCTCGGCTTTTCCTGCTACATTTGGGAACCGTGCCTCTAGTTCCAAAGGCATGCTGGATGGGATAAAGACTGATGTAGGAGAAAATGACACGCTGTCATGACTCAACTGGGACTGGATCTCATAGAACGTCTTGCCGTACTTACTGTCAAAAGCGAAGTTATGCGATAGATAGGCAAGGCCTTGACATGCGTTAAATGCAGGGCCGGCGCAATAGTGACGCAGGCTAAACATAAGAGTGACCTGGCTAGGTAATGTGGACCCCGATAGATCAATGGAAAATGCAGGGATTTCCATTACATAAATAGTCTTCTCTTCCAAGCTTGTGCCGGCATCCATATACTCGATTTCAAGCAAGTAGTCTTCGATAGAACGGTGACGGGAGCGTTTGGTTTGAAAAGCACTAGCTAATCCGTCCTTCACTCCATGAGAAGCAGGGACTGGCTGTAAGTGTACTGCGAGCGTCCCTAACTTGAATATCCTGTTCGATACCTGGAAGCAAGACCCAGACGCACATGCCCTAACATCCAGTGAATTGATTTGTTTCACTAGCTCGCTGTTCAGATACAATTGCAGGTACAGCGGAGAGGTCGTGCGCAGCTGCATCCCGTCCGCGTCAGTACCGGACGAAGTTACAGACTCATTGTCATTGCTGGACTTGACGAATTCAAGTGAGCAATCGTGCATACCCCTTTTTGTCTCGCACGATAATGGCAGGACATCCTTGGCGCTGAAAAGCATACTGGCTATCACCACTTCATCCGCAACGCGACGGGGCATAGTAGCTTGATCGACATGGAACAATTGTGATAGAGAGATAGGTGCCAACTTGGGGTGTTTTCGCTCGCTGAATCCGATGAAGTCAGCCAAGGGATGCTGCTGTTTGTCGTATCCTTCAAATCGCGCAATGTCTTGTACCACGATCGAGCCCAACACTGTTCTGTGAATAATCTGCTGCAAGTCCACGGAGATCTGTTCGCACCAGGGCAAGACTTGGTGGTCAACACCACTGCGAACGGACGGCATTGCGTTAGTCACAATATGGTTGTAACTCATTGCGACAGTTGGCTCATCGGATGTCGCATCGGGATGAGAGATGGATGATGCTGTCACGACATCCTTTGTCCCTCCAACGATTGTCAAGGCGCGCTGGAAAAGAGCAACTGGTAGTTGAGCCGGAGCATCGAAGAGCTCGTGGGAAATCACTGCAGCCTCGAAGTCTGGAATGATGTGTAGTCTTCCGATCGGACCTGCGAGGCTCACGAACAAGATCGGGGTTTGAGTGAAATCGAGGACGCTTAATCGAGCGGCTTGCGTTGAATGGTGGCGAAGCCGCTGCGCCATAAGCTTCCTCCTTGCGAGAAGTATGCTAATTGCTCCCATTGAGTGACCTACATACACAAGCATGGCATTTGGTCGCTGTTTCCGAAGGGCGATCTCGAACTGAGCAATATACTCGCTCTGGTCACGAAGCTTGTGACCAGACAGCGCAACATGTTGTGACCGAAAGTCCAATGCATACAATTTGTAGTCAACATGCAGCTCGACATTTCGAGAGCTGCTGCCGTTCTGTCCATCATGAGCACTCGGAGTCTGGTCTTGGGTCTGCAGTGTAGTGCATTGTCCTGCCTCGCTTACGCAACACAATACACACTTCTCTCTGTCTTCGCCAACCTGCCGGTGGCAGCAGTACCGCGCGTTCCCAACGCTGCTCCTACCATGACGGCTGTGCCTCAGGATAGCCGAGAAAAGGCTGCGGGCCTGCCAGTGACTGCCTGCATTCCCTGGAACGAAAATGATATCGACCTGCTGCTGGTGCTTGCTGAGGTTTTCAAGTTCGGCAGTGCCGGCCGTGGAATCAGCTGTAATGGGACCTTCTATGTACTCGAACGCCCGGAAGCGCGCGTGGTCAGGAGCCCACGCCACGGGGTGCATCGACCCGGAGTAGTAGGACATGCTGCAGTGTTGGCGTTCGAGTTGGAGATGGAGTGCAAGGCGCGATAGGGCTAGGGTCAGGGCGAGCAGAAGGGCACATCCAAGCCCTAGCCACTGAACTAGATAGTAAATATGTGCCCGCATTGGCTAGATACCCAATGTCGCATTACATATCCGTTTGAACTTTCCATTCCGAGTTCCATTTTGAACATCCTAACGGTGCGGGAGCCGCTGACGAGACGGTGTACTAGACGTGACCAGATATGGCCACGTACCGTGCCCTACTGCGCACACCGGTCAGGTCGAACCCACTCGCGTCCAGTGTCGAGATATCAGACCTGAAGGAGGTACGTTCGTTTCGCGGTTTGAATGTCAGGGCGGATATCTTGTGTATTAGCGGGTTACTCACTGACAAATGTGAATTGTGTGCATGTATAGACCATAACGAGGCTACAGTGCGAGCTGATTGACTGGAAGACCCGCTATCACGACTTGTACCAGGAGTGCACAGTGCTCAGGAGCCAAAACCGAAGACTACAGGAACTGTATGCCAGGGCCCAGTCCGTGAATGCCCAGCTGTTGTTGACAAAGGTGCGTGTCGGACGATTTTACATGTTTGAAGCTCGCTAGTTACCCTGCAGGAACTGCGTTTGTGTACGAATTGACTCGAACTAACAGAGTCCACCCAATCTACCTCTGCGACAGATCGCTGACCGACAGCGAGCACACCGATTGGATGCCAGCCGGACTTCAACACGGTCACAAAAGGCTCGGACCAAGCCAGACTTACCTTCATGCGCGCGTGGAGGGAGACATAGCATCTCTAAGTCTCTAACGGAAGGACAGCCCGTGTCAACGGGTGGCGAAACCTATTTCGACCCAGAGGAGGATTTGGCTGAGACGGAAGTAGCCTCCACAACCAGCCGCGGAAGAAAAGGCTCTTTATGTGACGGTGACGACGATGCTACATTAGACGGGGGATCAACCGAGACACAAGGTGAGGATGCCTGTGGACAGAGACTGTTAAGACTAGCTGAAGCAATGAACCTGGGGGAAGTCTCGAAGCTACAGGAGCGGATACAACAGCTTGAGGAACTCGTGCAAACAAAAAATCAGGAGATCGCTGATCTCATGGGGTCAATGCGACACCAACAGGTATCTAGTCTTAGATCGCAGTTGATGGCGCAAGCCAATACGATCCAAGTTCTCAAGGAGCAGCTCAGCAGGCTACAAGAAGACAGATCTGCCGAGCCGATCCTGGCATTAGCAAGCCAAGGTCGTCCATTGATCGAGCAAAAAGACACGCTTACCGGAGACTCGTTGAGTCCAAGCAAGACGTGCGAAGGACATCCTCAGATATCCACACCAGAGGGCGAGGATCCCAAACCTAAACTCCCAGAGCGATACAAAACACAGCCGAATGCGCAGCCTCAGTCCTCTTTGAATATGTCATCCGCATCCCACCACCATGATTATTCAACGTCACCTATGCCTCCTTCTGCTAGGGGCCTTAATGCATCGGGCTCAAGCTCAGCCAGGCGTGACAAAATGAAGGTCCTAAATGCTCAGGCCTTTGCCAAACGGTTGGCTCTGCTAGAGGAGGAAAATGAAGGTCTTCGTCGCGCTCTGGCACGTAGTAAACAGAAGTCAGGTGCACTCTCGCAATCGCACCACACCTCGCATCCCAAGGAATTGTCAAGTCGACATCATATCTGCGACTTGGTAGAGTTTGAAGAGTGTGACGCATTTAGCTTCGATGTCGACATTGATGGGGGTGACGTTCCCAAGCTTGGCTTTGCAACTGCTGAACCAGAGTCGGATTCTGCGCAAGAGGAGGGTGGTCCAACTGTGCGACGTACGAATCACCAGTCGTCAGCCAGTCTGCATGCGAGCAAATCGAAGACTATCTCACACCCGCTCCTGTCAAAATCAACTTCGAAGTTGCTACAGACCACAAAGACCTCCGACCAGGACAAGGGCCCGTCTTCGTTCGACCGTTACATTCCTACTGATGACCATCTTGCCATGCTCAGTGACTTTGCTTCTGTATCCCCAAGTCAAACCACTCTGCGTAATACTCGCATTCCAGGCTACATGCGACCGAAGTCTGCAACGGTTCGGCGACCAGAGGAGAATCGCAACGAATGTACTCCTGCATCACGTCCATCGCGACCGAGTTCGGCGGCGCACTCCGCTTTGAGACCTATGCCTGCAGAGTTACGGGCCAGACTAGGCTCTCATTACGATCTCACATCGACATTCATACGGTAGTAGTGGACTTTCGTCATACCCTTGGTGTCCGATCAGGCGCGTTATGATTGACCAGGGTCTACTTAAGGTGTGAATACATTGCATTAAGCATGTATTGTTAATAAACATTCTGCGAATAGAAGCTGTACAGAAGTTTTTGCCACTTGTCATCGTGACAAAAGGGACAAGAGCGAAAACCATATCACGACCTACAATCGTGGTTTCGCTACAAACGATCTTGCTCGAGTTCCACCACATGTTACTTGACTGGGTGCAGATGCTCGGCCAAGGCTCTAGGCGTGGAGAATAAAGTTAGGCTTTGCACTGGAAGGAGGCCAAGACGATTTGTACGCATATTGTAGACTAAAGCATGTAGTGGATCGTCCTTTGAAGCCACCTTCGAAACACGTCCGAAGTAGAAACAAATATTATTAAGCATGTCGCTTGCTGCTGCCGCGACCGTCGATGTGGTTGCGACGGCTCTAGACTCATCGAGAACGGGGTTTTGCAGTGCCATACCTAGGGAGTCAATCTCAAGGCCTTGAAGGAATGAAGCAGGAACGATCCGAGTGCCGACTTCACTGGCGTTCGCAGCATATTCTACAATTGCAAATGGACCCTGAGGGTGAGAATTCAGCAAGCTTTCAAGGCAGGCGAGAGTATGGTAAGGCGAATCACTCATGGTAGCTGGGGTGGTGGAACTCAGGAACCTTGAGAATGCGTAAGCTGCAGCTTGTGAAACCTTGTTATCCATGCCTCTCACACGATGTGCGCCAGCAAGGACCCGAACAATGGTTCCCGCTCTGGGACTGGGGGACACAGAGCATTGCTGAACAAGACGATTTAATTGCGGAGTAAGGCCTGAACTGTCCTTTGAATTGAATGCAATTGCAAGGTCAAACATTCCGTCGTTGATGACAGTGGCGAATGCCAACGTCGGATCACTAAGCTTGTTGGGCATTGAGCCAAGACATATCGAACGGATTACTTGACTGCCAATAAGATGTTCCGGGTAGTTTCTTGCTCGTGCCGCTGATGTAATCAGATCCTCATGCTTGGACGACTGGCTTCGATGGGAGAGTTCACTTGGGGGCCTCACAACTTCCGCTGCAGCGGCGAGTTCGCATTGGGTGTCTGGAGTGACAAGTGCTACATTCGTGTTGGATACACTATCCTTGCTCTCATCTGATGAGGGTACAGGCGCGGGAACTAGCGAATTGTCCTCTGGCGGGGGTGAGTTTGGCGGGGGAGGCATGACTTCTACTGCGTCTTCGACCGTTTCCGCAGGCGGCGAGGGGGGAGGAGGAAGCACATTTTCCGGTTCAGTGTCTGATGACAGGGGCGGTGCAGACTGGACTGGCTGTGGTGCCGGGGGAAGCGGAAGCGGAAGGGATATTGAGAGCCGGGCTGGCTGACCCTGGGGGACTGTAGGAAACCGCAGATGATCGTCAACAGAAGTCGGGTCCGTTGCTGTAGTGAGCCCTTCATCGGAGACATTCACGGTTGTAGTTCCTGACTCCTTTGGAGACTCTGGATCAGCCGCTGGCTCGGCAGCTTCTTTTTGATTCTCCACGTTCACCACAGCCTCTACGCCGCCCTGATAAGTATTGTTCTCGGGCAGGTTCGTTGAGCTGTCTGCCTCCACTACGGTGCTAGACGCCATTTCTGTTACCAAACCCAGATCATCACCCTGATCCTGCTCATTTGTCTGGGTCTGCTCAACTTGTGGCTCGGCCTCGGATGGTTGGTCCTGACTGGTCTCCATCATAACCACAGGACTAGGCCCCAAAGCAGAGGAACCTGATTCAGGTACATGAGATGAGGCAGGTGCTGGGGGTTGTGGCAGGTCCGGAAGCGCCCCCAAGGATGGCCGTGACCCTCTTTTAGCAGACGACCCTGGTGAGGATGGGACAGAGAGGGGCGCCTGGGCTGATGGTACCGGATGATACCCTGCTTCGGTGTTGAAGTTGAGGCGGTCACACGTGGGATTATGAACATCTTCCTTGTCTTCTGTAACAGAGAGTGGTGCAACCGCAGGCTCAGACCCACTTTCTACGTCCGCGTTGATTCTAGGGGGCTCTGAAGATACGTCTGCTACTTGGATGGTCGCTTGGGGCAGCTGATTCGCTGGGTCGGGCTTGAGTCCTTCCGTCCGATTGTCCGTATCGACGAGTTGACTCGGCTCGTGGCGACTACAGCTTGTCGCACTATCTGCCGCGACTAAATGATTGCCCCTGTCTTGGCTGTGTGCGGGACTCACCGGCCTAACAACGCCCTCGCTTCTGCTGTCCTCGTGGCCACTGCTTGTTGACGCCGTGGACGAAGAGGATGACATCTTGAGTACACGATTCGACTGCTTGCTCGAGCCAGATGAAGGGGAGGTCGACCCAGCAGCAGCACTAGCCTCATTCGTCTGCGTTTGGGGACGGGCCTCAAACCGGCTAATGAAGTCACTTGAAAACTTCTTGGGCTGGAAAGTTTCCTGCGAGACTGCCACCGCGCTCGTGGCTCTCGCTTTACTTTGAGTGAGAGCAGACAGGGTCATAGCAACGCTTGTCGCGCCTCTAGACCTTGTTCGCTGGGTTTCCTGAACGACAAGAGGGGCGGAGTCCTGTCCAGCATCCTCGCTCGCACGTCGTTGCAAGTGTTCGAACGCCTCAGGCGGGTGCTTATCTCGGTGTTGAAAGCACTGGTTGCACAGATAGGGCTTCCAAGCGTGTTCGCTGAATCGTGAGCACACGTAGGAGTGTGTTCCGGCTTCGCTCATCGTGGGCACGTGTGCGGGTCGTGACCTACGCCGTGTGGAGATTCAATTTGGAATTTTCTGTATACCACTCCACACCGCTAGACCACGTTTGAGAGATATTTCCTATCCTTTATCCTAGTCGATTTCCCCCAAATCTCGGTCTACCCGTCCTGGCCCGGAAATTCCGTCTCGCCCTCGCAGCTCGCAGCTGGCCACCCACCGTGCCTAGCGGGGAAGGATATGCGCGGGCGGACTGACCAGCCGTGCTCTGTCGCGCCAGTAGTGGATCTCTCCGCCTGACTACGCACGTCGGGTGAGGAGCTCGGCGCTCTCCATTGCCGTCGAGAAATCACCCAACACTCGTGATAGGCTGCTAAGCTTCATACCAAGAAGAGGCCAAGCGCGACGAAACGAAATCAATCCTGGTTTTCTCTGCAAGTGCTGAGAGCCTCTCGAGCGTGACTCGTGGCAGGCTCGAGTTAGTGCACATGCTCTCACCCACCTTGCTCAGGCAGTTGCAGGGTGCTGGCGATGAGAACATCCTTGTGTGCTTGCCTCCGTAAGGCTGTTGTCGCATAAGCGACATCATGTGTCCGCGAGGTCACTGCGGCGTGTTGTTCTTGCCCTGCAGATTCTAGGCCCTAACTTCCACGCCGTTCCAGCTTGGCATTGGATCATACGGCGCTCTGACGTTCATTCACCTCGCCCTGCTGGCTCGCAGCGGGTGAATGACACGTGCCAGACTCGCAGCATGCTGCGTTTCCCGCCCGCCAAGCTCGCCAAGCACGGAAAAGGCTGAATAAAAATTCAGCCTTTTAGCCGGATGCGGCTATAAATGAAAATTCAGGACAGAAAATTCTGATTGCGAAGTGGTATATACCCAGGTGAGTTGAGGGTATTGCACGAGTGTGGCGTTGGTCTTGGCACTGCCACCGCCAGTCCCCAGCTGAATTTCATCCAAATCACAATATCAAAACCTATAAGGAGTCACCAGCAACGCGGGATCGTCACCACACGCTTGTCGGCTGGACGTTAACTTGTAAGGACATAGTAACTGCGCACATCCAGGGATGGACGTGTGCGGTCACCGGCAGTCAGCTCACCGCTGCCCACGGGTTGATATCACTCAGGTGAACTTGTATCGACATATGTCCAGCTCGGCCGAGGCATCACTGGCCCTCAGTCAGGCCGACAAATCGGCGCCACTCGAGCATCCGTGTCGCACGGGCACCCGCCGGAACTCAGACATGAGACCGTCAAGACCCGAAGATGACCCGGAGTATACAGATACTCGGCTCACAGATAGGAGGACCTCAGTCCAGCTATCGCAGAGTTGTTTCAGCAGGACTGAGAGGAGATACCCGTTGGCCCGAGCGACGTCTTCTGTCGGGACGGGAAGTGAGTTCATGGGGCGAGGGGACGTAGACACGCCTCAAGATCCGCGAGCTCTATGCAAGTCGCTGTCCTCTTTCTCGAAATACCCCAAAGCCCCAATTTCAGAGGCAAGGACGTTCGCTTCTGTGGAACTTGATGCACCCGTGGCCTTCGTCCAAGATCATCGTACGACTGCTGTTCAGTCGCTGATGCCGCCTCTCGCTCCACCAAAGCCTCTGCCATCCGCTCTCAGGCGCGTGCGGACCGGCTTTAAAAGAGTTCTTGTCCTTACTTACGCGCTAGTTGTATGTTTCTTGCTTTGTCTTAGAGGAGGTCTCTGTCTGACGTCCTCGTGGCAAATGGCCCCACTGCCAACAACTTCGGAAGCGATATCTTACTTCATTTCAGTCAAACGTACGGACGGACTATTGATAGCATTATCTACGGGTAGTTACCACATATTTGATTCTCTCAGTGCGGTCCAAATCGTGTATAACTTTGTTGCTCGACCCGAGCTGTACACTGGAGCGACATTCCAGATTCGTCACAAACTCACCTATTTGCAGTATGCTGTAAGTGTGTTCTATGGTGATGTGCCGTTGTGCCATTGCACTCTTCCCGCGGACCTGTCTTGCTGCTCGGCCTACTTTAGTTCAATCAGTCTTAACACATATGATTCCGTGGAATACTATGCGGAACTACAGGCCCGCAGTGACAATCCTTTCATGGGCTTTCCAGCACATGAGCATCTGCAATTTCATTTCAGTGTCTCGTCAAATTACGCTTACTCATTTTCTTACAGTCCCAAAGTCATGTTTAACTCTTACCCTCTCTGGCCACGTCTTAACACCGTTTTCCTGTTTGATCGAAGCGTGAGCGGCTATAATCCCCCGAAGGCCGTGCTGGGTCAGGTCGCGCCGTCAAGTGATGGGACAGTCTATGTTAAGTTTCCTGAAGCTTCGCTTATAACCGTGGGTCTACGCTTGATCATCACATATCCCCGACTCTACATTCCTGTTTCGGAGAGTCTCCCTGTCTCCTGCAGTACCCACAACCATCCCGAACAGGGCGCTTATACTCAATGCACAGCCTTCGGCAGCGTCCTCTCTACACTGCAGAATACGGGGATCCAATTCACCCGCACACCCGGGCATCTTGGCTATGATGAAGCGTTCGAACTCGTAGCCACTTCGGGTAGCGTTCTGTCGACGATCGTGTCTCAACCTGACACAACATTCCCACATCTGAACGCAACAAAACACATCCGCGTGAAAGTCTCGCAGGACGCAGTACGACGAGACCCCCCGGGTACTTCGGCACTTTCTCTCGCAGTGCTCGACATTAACAACGACGTCCCTCAGCGGTATCAGTTCAATCTCCAGTTGGGGTCCGATCCTGGGTTTGATTGGATCCTTGAGTTGAACAATCTCTACTTCTCTCAGCAGGACATACGTGAGATAGAAGAAAACTCCAACACCACCATCACATTCACATCTAACCGCGCCTTTGGCGTCACTAATACTGCTGTGGTCCAATCGACATCCACTTCCCTTAATCTTCAGATAAGTGCCTCAGTTCTACGCGGTGGGTTTGACGGAGGCTTGCGTGGCTATCTTGTGGACATTTTAGGTCTAGAGAGAACATGGCAAGGAGTCGCGGTGGATGTTCCAGGTCGTCCCGATTGGATCCAGCTTCGCCCGAGCTTACACGGTGCGCGGATTATAGGTGCAATGCTTCGACCTACCCTTGAGCTCGACTTCCAGGGAAACGCAGCCATTTCTTCAGGAGAATGTGAATATTTCCTGATTGGTCTGGCAAGCAGAACTGAAGCAGTACTGGAGATTCAATTCGACCAGAGCCAACCACTAGTGGCTCTCGGTCACTTGCCAGATGAGCAAATAATCGAGTCACCAAATCTCGCTGGCAACGACATCAAGCTACCGATGGTCTACAAGCCCTACGAGGGTGATGAGTATGCAACAGAGTGGTTGGTATGCGAGATGGTCACCGACCTGTCCGACCTTTTCGAGTACTACTACATTCAGTTACGTGAGTACTACTCACCAAAGGCTATTATATGCCGCCTAATGGAGCCCAAGTCGCTTTCGTGGCACGGAAAAGTGTGGATCACATTACCCTTCGTTACTATTCAGCGCGGTAGTGCATCGTCTAATGCCCTAGCAGATCGATCCCTTGACACCTTTGCGCTGCTGACAAAAAAGATCCCAATGGATGGGACTCACGACTGTCCCAGTGGGTTGTCCAGCGCTGCTGCGGAAGCCTACTTCCAGTTCTTCTCAAGTGATGGCGCACACCCAGTGCAGTTGCCACCACGGGTACAACCCCCGTTTGTCACTACCAGAACTGGGAGTCTAGAAGGCGAGCCGGCAAAGTTTGTACGCCCAGGTGACGGCCCTGTCACTCAGGAGCTGCATATATTAGTGGGAGGTCGTGGACACGTGACTCATAGCTTGCGTCGAAGTGGTCTGCATGCTAGCGATTGGGACATAGGCTCAGCCACATTAGCTCCGAGTGAGATGTATCCGTCTCGCCCCGAGTCCGCACAGGGACATTCCCAATATCTTGAGCTGTCCAGGATCCGCGCACTTGAATCACTCGATGTTGTAAATCAGACTGCTATTACTCCAGGAACTCGCATCCAATTAACACTACCTGAATATGCATGGCCTATAGTTTGTGATATCGAAGGGGTCTCGAATGGCGTAGAACCTTGGAAGACATTTAAAGATTTCATTCCTCGCGAAGGCTCACCATCGGGGCACAAACTGGTGAATACTACATATTTTGAGACAATCGAGCTTGGCGACTGTGTAGCAATCTGGCGATTCCTGATTGACATCGGCTACCTGATACCAACAGATGAGGAATCCTACTCGCAGGATACTGCAAAGCTCACAATTTATTGGCCTATTAAGTATAACACACCCGACATGGCGGAACTTCTGCAGGCACCACCAGAGCTTTGGCATGAAATGTACACTGCGCCTATAGGTCTAGTGGAAATTCTGGATGGTTCCAGCTCTCGTATTTCTCAGGCTCAGGTGAGGCTTCCTTCTGTTTTTGGTCCGCGTCTCTCTCACCATCGTCTTTTGATCTCTTGGGGGGCCTTCCGACAGTTCTCGAGAGTGTTGTACTACTCCAGAAGCTATATGGCTAGGGCATACTTCTCTCCCGGTTCTGAGTTCGCACAGAATCTTGTGTATGGTTCGCAACCTGCCATTCCGTTCGGGGGGTTGCAGGGTAGTCAGTTCGTAATCGACGACGATCATGTTTATCTCCAGGGTGGCAAATCAGGATGCGAAATCTCGAGTTGGAACAGCAAACCAGGAAATTATAACGAGAACCCGAGTGTTGTTGACATACCGCCTTCCGCACACTGCCGAGTGTTTGGGAAGGCTCCTGAGTTCCAGCTTTCTAATGTGTTGACAACACCGCGGGACGGTGTTCCGGCACTAACGGGTTATGAGGCGGCGGATTCAGTCACATTTCAACCCATTCTGAAGCTGAACCAAGAGATTTACATGAATACGGTAAATCGAGAGCCAGTCGAACGTATCGCGACATTCGGCACGCGGCTGTTCGTCACCATAGGAGACACCTGCTGGAAGGTTGGCACGTCTTGGATGCGGACTTCGAGCTACGACCCCATGCAGCCAACCGGTACATACCCCCACATCCTCAATCACGTTCTCAGTGATGAATGCACACCAGAGAACACACCACTATTTGAATACTTCGTGAACCTTTTCCCTCCGTATCGACTGCAGAGAGTACTGCCAGATCTGTCAATGCCACGAACCACCGGGCATCCCTTGACTGCAGATGACTCTTTCAGTCGCTTCTCCCAAACACATATTATCTTGCCAACCGACCCAGCGGAGCCAATCCATCACACTATGACAGAGCAATGCACGATTGAGGCTCCGCCGGCAGATCTAGCAACATCCATCCCTATTCCGGCAGTCTACCACAACTCGGATCGGCTGTTGGCTGTTGCGGGCCGGTCCACGAACAATATGGATCCAAACGATTCAAGCAGCTTCGCGCAGGGGTTCGGTCTAAGGCTCTCGTCCTTTGTGTACAACAATCCCCTGTCGGACGAGAAGTTCTATCAAACCCTTTTTGCAGGAGACCAAGCTCTAAGTGTTTCATTCGTTGGCCTTCGGCATATTGTGTCAAGCAATACGACCGAAGAACAGAGTTCAGGTGCAGTACGCCCGAAAAAAGTCACTAAGCTCCGGCTCATGTCAGCAAGCAACCACGAATCCGGTTTGCCGAGCATGTTAGTCGATCAGTATGAGGCACCCAAGACACCAGCATCAGATCGGTTAGCCGTAGCCGAGACCATACCACTTTCGCAGCTTTCTGGCGCCTCACGAACTGTAGATATATGGACGGGGGCAGCGCTCGCGGAATTTTGCTCGGGCTTCATGACGTGTGAAACATGTCTTGAACATTCATCTGTGTGTCACTGGGCGCATCTGCTCTCTGGTACCTCCCTAACCTACACAGCCTACGGCTTCCATACTGTTGGTTGCGTGTGGGTTAGATCAAAACTGCCGGCTCGCGAGCCTGTGACGAGCTGCTCGGCATCAGAAACGTGTTCAGCCCTCACAACTGTCCAGTCCTGTCTATCATTGCCCATGAGCAACCTCGGGTCATCCGGTATGCAAAATCCTCGACAGACCGGCCTTGGATGGTGGCCACTGAATGAGGATCGCGCAGCAATGATCGAGGCCGCAACAAGTGTCGAGTCAGCTCAAAACGGCCTCACGCTTAGAGCAATGCAACCGTTGGGTTCTCAGGGATGCCGAGTATGCGCCGCACTAATCACACAGTCAAACATCAATGATTCCCGGCGTGAACTGCGCTTCTCACTGCCATTACGACAGCGTTCCAGGTACCAGGTTTCAGAGGAGGCTAACGAGAGTCCTCATCCGTTTGAGACGCAGTCAATTGCTTGCTTCATGGCAGGCTATTCGCATACCACAAGGCATGTAGCAGTTCCAACGATAACCCCTACAAGAAGGGCTCATCAAGAGATGCAAGTCGTGGGGAACATAACTGCCACATCGTTTCCATCCTTGTCTCTTGACAGCGTACCCGCAGGCAGCCCTGTTGATTCTAGCTCAAAATGCCTCCTCTCATATGATGCCGTGACGTACCCTAGTGATGCCATGATACCATACTTAGCGAAGGTTGTCGAGCGTCATGCGTTCCCTGAGCGCAGGTGGACGAGTCGATCGATTTTGGCTGCCACTCGCACGCTTCGCGTTCGAAGCGAGGTAGGGAGCGAGACGCAATCAGAAACTCAAACTTTGCGTTACTACTTGCACGCTGTGGCCTCACGCATTGAGTTGTCGACTGAGTTTAAGCCTAACGGGCTTCACTCTGACAGATCCTGGGTTCAGCTCTTTTTCCGCAATGCCAATGCTCAGAATCTGGAGGAGGCACGAATCAGTACGGCGTCCAACCAAGGTCAATATCGATGGACGGTTGAAGGTAACATGATTGTGCGCTTCAATCATGCTAGCAACGTGACCATGAACGATGTGCATAGAAACGTTGGCATCCTGAACCCTCTCTCGGGTAACTACACGTTACTCGCACACGCACCAACGCACTTTGTGGCAGCGGCGAGTAACTATGTCTTTACAACAAAGATTGATCCACGTGGCAACTCCGGTGTCGTAGGGATTGCATTTCGAGTCGGCCTCCCCGATCTGACCTCTACAGGAACGCCAAACTTTGGGCGCTCAGTTACCCCTATTGGAAGAGGCTTCTACACTGTTGAGTGGGGTAGTTTGGCTCCCTCTACTTGTACCCCATTTTCTGCTAATCTAACAGCGCCTGAGTCGACTTTACGGCATGACACACTACGCTTGGTGTATCATAATGACTCTGCAAGCGTTACACTGGCCGAACTACCCATGATTCAGCTGAACGATACCGTTCAAGGCCTGGTAGATGGTGCGAATGGTTTCGATCCTGACTCGGTTCTGCTGCTGACTGTTGCGGTTCGAGAGGCGGAGCGTTACAACCTTGACATTGCCCAGCACGTAGTCGGGACGGATATCCAAGTTTTTGCGTCAATGTATCCGTCTGCGGGGTCAGATATCGACTTCGATGCAATCAAACAGCTCAAACAGTTCCCTACTCCATTGACATTATCATATTTCCACACCGCTTCCTACCGGCCAAGAGTTGGCTCCATCGCACTCCTCGCCAAAGGGATGCGAGACGTGACTTTTTCGGACCTCGAGCTGTATCAAATGATCGACCCCATTGGTCCCTTACATTATCCCCCTCAGGAGGCCGAACGTTATCCTCTAACAGCGGCTTCGCTCAGAAAGATGGTCATCAATGCTTTAGCGCTCCGATACACGCGAACACAGGGCCTTTATGCTATTCCCTATTCTCCACACCGAGCCATCGCACTCGCGGTCCGCGCTCCGCCAGCTCCGCTTCTTGAGGACCCCAAAACCGCTATATTCAGCACCACGAAGTGTTCAGACAGTCCGTTCGCAGGAAGAAGCTACTGGTACCGTGTTCCACCACGATGGGGAGAGAACTGGGGCCTTCACGATGAGCTACCTAGTATCACTCTAGCTAAGACAGAGTATTCTATCCAAATGTGGGATGCATACCCAACTCAGCACGTTGTCTTCGACGTCAAACCATGCGGATCGTCACAACAGGACGTGCACGCCTTTACACTCGCGTTTCCACATCCATCACAAAACGTCCTGAATCTGATTGCACCCAGCGAGCATATCCGCCTGTATTGTGGACCTGAAAAAGATTCACAGTCGCAAACGAATAACACACTGTTTTACAAGTCCTCAACCTACTTCTCGACCCAGATAGCCCAACAAGAGTGCACACATTCAGCTTGTTTGGCGCTCGCGTCCGCATCCGACGGCTCTGTCTTCACATACGACCCCACTGTATCATCCACATGCGGTCTCTATGTCCCTGAGCCCTCAGAGCTGCTCCTCCTGCACGTAGTAGGCGATTGGCGAAATACCACTGCAAGCAAGGCCCTCCCTGGGTTTGCATCAGACTCACTCAGAACGGGACTGGGGCAAACAAGTCTTGATATTCCTGCAGGGCGTGGTGCTGGCCTTACCAATGAATGGCTTGGAGGCGGTACTCTTGCGGATCCCAAGCGTTTGAATGTGATGTACCTTCATCCCACACTGAGACCAGCCGATCTTGCGTGGACACCCCCGAATGGAAATCTCCTACAAGAGGAGGCACGTTTAAGTGGCATGGACGACACATCCCTCACAGTGTTCCCGAACGAAGAGGTCGCAAGTCTAACCTCGGAGACAGGCGACACACAGCTAGACCCTGGACTAAACTCGACGACAATGTATTACACAGTGGCTCTCCGGAATCCCTATGTCGTTGATGGTGGATTCAAAGTAAGTGCGCAGGCGATCGCCATATCCAATCGTTGCGACATGAAGCATGGCCCAGACGCTGACCAAGAGCTGCTTGTAGCATGCCAGTCTGGTTCTCCTGACAGTTATCCTACTCCTCCCTCAGTGAAGTCTCCACCTCAGCTCTGGTCGCAGTTCAACCGGAAATTCAACCTGGTACAGCCCGAAACCGCAGAAGTGATGCTGTCACCAGGCGAAGTCCTGCAGCTCCCCTTGGACGTAAGGGACGCTAATGTCGAATGGATGTCCGAGATATGGAAGGTGTTTGTTTATTACAATTTTCCGTACTCTTTCAGCCACTTTGTGTTCCAGATCCATGGAACATTGACTCCACATCCATTCAGTCTTGGAGTACACAAGTCTACTTTTCCAGATGAATATGCAGCATCTGGCCTTCACAACGCATCGCCTGACGGGAAGGCCTCAAGTACGGAAACCCCTCAACACTTCACGCTCGCCTCAAGCACCCCAGCGAAGGGGGCGCTCGTGACGGATTATGCGCCACCATCGACAGATCGATATCAAAATGGATTTGGTTTGACACCTACACGTGACATCTGGGAGAGGGCTGAAGCCATATCGGTTCTTGGAGCCGATTACAAGCGCCTCCATCTCACACTGTGGTTGTCGCTTGTTCGTACCGACGCAGTCAACTCTAGACAGAACGAGGATGACTACGCCATGATGCTTGATTCGTTGAGCACACGGGTGAAACTATATCTGCTACAGGGACCTCCTACAATTCAACGCGTGTCATTCCTTGCTTACGACTTTTCGAGACCTAATCCTGAATTTATTTATCAGATTGAGGGAAGTGGGTTTGAAGCAATTCGTGAACTCTCCGTCCACATGAGTGGATGCGTTGGTATCGATGAAGGAGAAGTCACGATCGATTCTGACTGTATCGAGACCGTCGATGTTGTTGTGACTGAGAGTGGTCCACTTCTCCGCTTTACGCGGTTCCCTTTGTACGTGAATGTGACCGCTAAGGTCAGCGCGGTGCATGGTGAAGTCATTGTATCACAAGAGTTTCCACCGTTGGAGCCGCCTCCTATGAACATAACGTACAACGCTGGTCAGCAGGTACAGGAACTTGAGATGGAGCATTTCTGTGTTTCCATTGTGGCTCCACTCGCAGGTTTCCAGAGTGGGTTAGAGGGCAGTGTGAACGTCTCAATTGCTATCATGGACCTCTATCACTTCTCGGTCTTGCCGATCAACGAAGCCGGAGATGCGGTTGGCTCGCCTATTCCAGTTCAGCCGATATCTTGGATTCCGGACAATGAATCTGCTTCCAAGGACCGGGCGGACGTGTGCTTATCTATCCCATATCTTGAAATGTCTGTCACGCGTGTCCGAGTGACCATGGTTCAATCGCGAAGGATCACTGAACTCATCGTGGGTGAACGAGAAGTGAGTACTGAAATCTCGGCTCACGAACTGATACGCATTCCTATTATCGACCGAGTGGAGTACATCGGACCGGATGGATCAACTCCTGTCACTGTGTATAATGGTTACGTTGTGCTTCCTGCAGACTATCATGCGCATAAGGACGAACTACCGATGACTGTATATTTCCAAGAGAGCACTGCAGTGTTCCCGCGCACAGGCCTCTTTATGTGGGCAACCGACTCAGGTGTGCTAGTCTCCCTTGAGAACTCAGTCAATATCCCCATCAATTACGTGAAGCGGAGGAGCTTCATACGCGGTCGATGCTTCGTAGACGGCGCATGTCGCGGGACACCATTCACTCATTTACTAGCGGTCCTTGATTCACCTACAGACGGACAGTTAGAATTGTCTCCGCAATTCCAAACCTGCAGAACAAAGCTAGCGGCAACAGGCTACGATCGTCTTTTCATTCGAACTGAGAACGGTAAACTATACTGCTATGGAGGACTGCGCCACATCCATTGGGAGGATGCACCCGAGGTGGTTCCGATGATGACAACCGAGGTACACTTCTACGACTTTACTGACGGGGAACTCTACGAGATCTC
>Ga0180217_1000312_pt1 | contig 86870 bp, 29 predicted proteins | sample eDN3rd37CBELigOP_FD_128521 | JGI IMG/M metagenome (GOLD analysis project Ga0180217, IMG submission 128521) | Enriched Organic Plus compost microbial communities from Emeryville, California, USA - eDNA 3rd pass 37_C BE-Lig OP (version 2) (version 2) ...
CATGAGGACAGCACGAGGAACATAGCGACCACCAGTAGCCTCGTTGAAGTAGACGTTGATACGCTCGAGCTGGAGGTCGGAGTCACCGTGGTAGGTGCCGGTGGGGTCAACACCGTGCTCATCCGAGATAACCTCCCAGAACTTGGCACCGATCTGGTTACCGCACTGACCACCCTGAATATGAACGATTTCGCGCATTTGTACAAAGCTATAGCAGTGGAGTGTCAACAAATGAGCAGCCATATAGGTGAGAATGTGTCTAGCGTTTGGAATACTGTGTCATTGTGTCACTCGCGCAGGTACCCGTAGAGTTAGCCAGCCTTGTCGCCAGTAACTCCCCCAGGCCGGAAGTAACGACCCAATTCAAAATTTGCCCCGATTTCCACTGGCAAAGGGGGCCTTCGCCGCGAAGCGATATGAAAGGCCACACAAAAAGCGGATAAATTCTTTCACCGAACTCGGTTACAGGCCTTGAGCGCGGTTAGTGAAACAGAAACCGGGTGCAAGGGCGCCAAAGAGGGCAAAAAACGGCTTGATGGGGAGATTTCTCAGACGTTATCTGGATATTGAAAGTGAAATTTTCCTGCGTTTCCTTCAAAGCGATTCGTAAAATAGGATATGAATTGATGATATCACACAATGTATAATGCGCATAATCCATTCTTACGCCCGTCCTTGGTCCATTTCGCGCGTATTTTGCGTTTTCACTCCCCCGTTCGTTTCTCGAAAATTTCAACTCCCAGCTCGACTTCCAGCTCTTTCTTGAAATCTGGCACCCGTCGGGCTGGGTTCCAAACGGGTTCCAAATCTGGAACTTTTTGGAACCAGGTTCCAAACTCGCCCCATTTTAACACCCCCGACGAGACTCCAAAGCAATCCTTGCTGACTTCTTCACTGCATTTTACACGCTATATTACATTATCTCGACACATGTTGGAACGTATCCATACCGCCTGCTTTGGAACTATGCCTTAATGCAATAAAGTTTTCAAAAGCCACTGGAGAACTGAATTTGCGTTCGACCGAAAGAAGTCAGAACTTCTGAAGACGAGTACAAACGCTGCCAGCTCCCTCTGCAGTGGATGCAGCGACATTGCTCCAGCAGTGGATGCAGGAAGATCTCACTGTTTTTCTGAAGGTCCAAATGCCGTCAAGCCTTGCTGATACACATACAATGGCATTCTCCTATTCAGATGACAGACTCGAGACAAAAGTGTGGGTTTCCACCAATTTCTATATTATACTCCTTTGTAATATATCCACCGTCATGCATCCGCCTCGGCCTTCCGTTCTGAATCTTGCTCGAAAGCGGACGTGACGAGTTATTGAGCAATGGACTGAAATTCCTTTTCCCAAGCCTCACTGCTGTTCTGTTTGTTGGGTTGTTAATATCTACATGATACAGGGTCGGCTGTAGATGCACTGCTAATCGTGTTGCTGCGAGCAGTGGACGCGTTTCATCTGGATCGCTAGTCCGGATACTCACGGACTACGCCATCAGGCTCGTACCCAGGCACAGCTGGCATGCCCGAATTGATTGCGTGTTTGCTACACTTGAACACGACAAACAATTAACGACGTGAAGAGCTAGCATCTAGTGCTTCTCACTTACTGTGAGCCTGCGCTCTGCTCTGTGGGCTTGGTGTCCTCACCCTCAGCCGGTGGGATGAATCGGCGTCCCTTAGTTGAAATGCTGTAGCCAGTGTGAACCACCGAGTGAATGTTCTCAAGGCACTGCTTGAAAAGGCTGTAAACGTACTGGTTCAAAGCAGGGTCAGTGAGCTGGAAGGTATAAGTGACAGTGAGGTTGTAGCTGTAGGTTTCAAACTTGTAGTGATCCTGAGCCTTCTTGTAAACGAAGGGCGATCGGAGCAACTGGAACTTCATGGTGCGCTTGGGGTTCGTGTGGTTCACACGGATGTTGTAGGTGGAGCCAAACTTCTTCTGGAGCTGGCGTTCGATGTGCGCAAGGGTCTTCATGAAGTCATTCATTGTGTACTCTTGTAGTGTGCAGTGGTGGACATAGGTGTACTTGCTCGACAAGGTCTTGACTCGCTCGACGGGAACGATGGTTGCCTTCACCTGACCAGGCTGGAAGCCGTCCTGGTGGATCATGGGGCCCAGCTTGGCGAGCGTGCGACGCGAGGTTTCAAGATCAGCCGTTCTGCCTGCAAGTTCGAGCTCAGCCACCGACATAGACGACGAAGGTGTGGTCGTGGTCGTGGTGGTGGTTGTGGAGGGTGCCTCGGTGGAGAGCATTCGGAGGAGTGCGCCAGTCGCGCGGTTGTTTGAAACCGTGCGGAGTGCTCTTACCACACTGTTCCGAAACATGAGGCTAGAATGGGGGATGGAGGCATGTCGTGATGCATGTAAATGCGTGTAAGTACAAGCTCCGATGAAAGCAACCTCAGTGGGAGTGCAAACCGACATTTTGCGAGGCTGTACGGGGTGTCACGCAGATGCCAAGTGAATATTCCTCGAATACTATGCTACACACATATATATCACCTATTTTTAGACCGAATATCTCCACAACACGCCGTATTTTAGACCCTTCGCAAGTGGGCTCTCGGACAGGAAAACCTTGCGACAAACCGGGCCAGGACGGATCGAAGCAGACTGCGCTCAATTCTACTTCCAGCTCTCTCACACGATACTGCGTTTTGATTTTACGACAACATCGCGTTAGCAGGCTTCATGCGTCGTGTCTCAGTAATACGCACACTTTGAGTGAGGTCTAATATGGTCCAGGATTCATTGGACCTAAGGTTTGTATTCGCCAGTGACAGTCTCAGATCAGTGCGAGTGAGCGTTGGCGGACAGGGATTAACTAGTTTAGCGCGTGGAAACTCCATGTAGGAAGCTATATACATCAGTACTAGGGTGGAAAACTCGTAGTACCCACATCTCATTAATGATAGTGGAATCCAGTGCGGTCTCGAACGGTTCGAGGATCATCAGCTGGGGATCCAAACTCCGCCCCAGCGTCAACTAACACGGGGTCCGAGGGATCTGCACGAATGCGTGCCGTTGCTGCTGCGTCAAACGCAGGCGTTTGGCCTTGTTCTCGAAGTGCCACAGCTGCATGCAATGGGAGGTAGACAACTCGTGGGAAGTACTCAGGCAAGAAGTATTGACAAATGAGTCTCGGAATGATCAAACCAGCGCCATACAGTATGCCTTGAAGAATCGGGTGAGCTGTACGCTCGCAGAGATACTTCCACGCGGACTTGATGTAGGGTCGTGTGTACAAGCTCACCAACCCCAGTGTATAGAACATCGAGTCAAAGAATCCAGGTTTCCATTGTGGACGCCTTCTGAGGTCGAGTACCGCTTGGCTGTAGACGTAAGGATTCGGAGGATCATCTGGCTGTCGTGCACACACGTAGAATGGATTGGTACCTGGGGATTTCGAGAGCGGACCACGAGGCGGTGGCGGAGAGATCAGTGCCACATATTCGGCATCGATTGGTTGCGGTTTCCGGAATATCCCATCTTCAGGGAAGACGAACGGATGCAAGATGTGCTCTTGTAGTGCATAGGGGTGTGGGCGGACAAAGTATTCTACCGCGTAGTCACGCTTGCTTTCATGCGGCACTCGCCCGATTGGAGGTTGGATCGGCAGATACGGGAACAGCGGTTCTTCCTCTGGAGTGACTCGGTTGTGCTCTGGATCTCGTTCATTCAATTTCTCTAACAGTTCCTCAGCCTTATTTCGACGCTTTCCTTGAGTCTTGTTCCCACTTGAGCTTGACTCTGGCGACGCAGAAGCAACAGTGGATCCCGCTGCTACAGCCTGACCTGCCGATGGAGCCTCTCCTTCAGCGATGCAAGCTCCTTGTTTCGTTTCTTCACCAACTCCACTCGATTCTCGCTGACCTCCAAGACCACTAAGCAGCTGTTGTCGTTCACTGCGAACAGTTTTATACTTTAGCCGCACTGGGCAGGACTTGCCTGGAACATTTACGGGAACGACAAATCCATCAAATCGGGTTCGGCTCATCGAGGCGTAGTGTTCGTCCATAATCATTTTGAGCAGCCGGGGATCGTTCAACGCGAGGTCCAGGTCGTCGAGGTCACTTCGATCGCGAGCTCGGCTCTCTTCCTCAGATTCAACGACTGGAACTCGATGCAGTGAGAAACTAGGAACAGCAGGAACCTCAGCGGCCACTCTGGACCTTGGTTGTGGCTTCATCTTGGCACTGGTACTGGTGCTATCTGAAGATTTTCGCTCCCCTTCTCTACCAGACCGACTTGAAGCAGGAGTCACAATATGATCTTCGTCTTCATCTTCGTCTTCAAACGCATCAAAATCCTCATCTTCGTCTTCGCCTTCGTCATTGCCTGCGTCACCCCCGTCTCCATCTCCTTCTCCTTCTGGTACAGTGCCCATCGAGTGGCGAGGAGCTCGACCCAAGCCACTTGCTTGTTTCTTCTCTTCATCATCGTCACGGGTGGTATGAACCCTTCGCTTGTGTGCCTCCGAGCGCAAGTAGCCGAGGAGTTCTGCTGTCATGTGGTTTTGAACCGCCTTAAGTGCTGCATGTCTGGTTTCTCTACGGTCAGCCTTGTCCTTTTCTAACTGAGCGTACATGGCTTTGACCTTCTCCTTGAATTCAGCGAACGCTTTTCGCTCGCGCTCACGTCGACGCGCTCTACGCCTACGTCGCAGCTCGACACGATTGGTTGCCCCGACCTCCTGGATATCCTTCTCACGTGCCAGGCGCTCCGCGATGCACTCAGGGCTGTCTCCTTCCGCATCGCTCTCATCTGACGAAAGATCCAGGTTCTCCATCATTCGCTCTCGCCTCTGGAGTTCCCGAGCGATTGATCCTGTGTTCAGTGGGTTGAAGTGATCAGTCACGGATCGTGGGGCCTGACCAGCAATGAGGATGTCATACAGATCCTCATACATGAGGCCTGTGAGCTCACACAGGAAAAAGACTGTGAATTCCTCGCCAACTCGCTCGAACATTGAGGTTTCTTCTTTACCAGGTGTCTTTTCCAGTTCCTTCGTGCTCGTTGCTGCGGGCTTCGTGTCCTGAGCCTGTTTTTGATCATCTTCCTCATCTTCCTCGAGATCCGCGCTACTAATATAACCTGTTTCGCCTTCACTTGATGCATGCTGTTCTTCCGCCTGTTCTGGCGCTCCAGCTCGTCCATGCCGACTTCGAACAGCTTGGGAGGCTTGAGCAGCGGCCGCTGTAACCTGCTGGACGTCTATGGCACTTCCGCTCAGGCTGAGTCGCATGCGCCTGAAGTCATCTAGGTTGCTTGGCCTGCGTTGCGCCGCCGCTCCGACTCCCGGTGCCGAAGATGACAGAGTGCCAGCGTCAGATGCATCCTGGTTGGAGGCATTCCTAGCAGTCCCAGAGGCCGCACGCAGAGTTTTCGCAGTTCGGTCACGCGGTGGGTTGGAAGCCATACTCGGACCGGTGCGTGCAACGCGCGGTGTGGGGTATTTTCAATCCGAAAAACCTGAACGGGGAAATGTGTTCACTCACACTTTGGAAGGATTTCCGCACTGGGTTGTGGGGAGCCCGAGATGATGTGTAAGATCAACACCGGCGGAAGCAGCACTGCATGGCGTGCCTGTGACAATGCTTAGTCGGATTTTATGTCATATGTAAGAACTCACTGCATATTCACCCTGAGCGAGATCGTTGAGAAAGAAAACTGGGATATTCTACGTGTCTCGCATCCAGATCTGTTTAAACGTATTGTAACGCAGTTGAAAGCCCGCCGTAGGACACTTCCCAGTCTCCCAAACTGCGCGGCATCCTGCGCTAGTCTCGCAGCAGCAGTGAATTCGTCAGGACAGCTCGGGCTCTCCGTTTTAACCGCATACGGCCAAAGCAACAATACCTTTGAGCAAATAATCCGAAAAAATCCAAAAAACCTTGAAAAATAGAAAAAGTGAAAAATCACGAAAAATACGCGAAAATAGGGAAAAAATCGACAAGGAGCAAACCTACTTGGACATCTGTTTGAAGATGAACCGCAAGTTGTTTGTCGCTGTACTTGTTGCTATTTTGGCAGTTGCCGTCACAGGTATGTATTTATCCTATTTTGATTCCCAAGCACTCGCTTGAATGCTACGAAAATTGACGCAAAGTTGACCAGACCGAACTTGTTGGGAAAGAACCTCTCGCTTGGGCGTGTTTAATACACGCATTTCGCGTCAGGAGTGTAGTGAGAGAACCCCGAATCTCATGCCTGTGAATCTACACCGTTTCCTCTACCTGCCTATGCCCGTTTAGCAACGAAGGTCGGGTCGGTTCCCTCTGTGGACAGCGCCGTCAAGGATCTTCAGGCTGCTGGTGGTCTCCAGGGTGTGTTGAACCCACCCTCCACGGCGGCTATCGCGAACCCCGCGGCAGCTAATGCCACCACCACGACTGCTCCTGCACCACTTGCAACTTCGCCCCCTCCTGCTAATGCTACGGGTGGCCCTGATATCTTCCACACTGCTAACCCCACCGATTCGGACATCGAAAACGCTGCTCTGAAGGTGCTCGGTAAGAAGCACAGGAAGATCGTCAAGAAGCTCGAGCGCCGCAACGCCGAGATTGCTAAGCGCAAGACCAAGGAGAATCGTCTCGCCCACGACATTGAGAAGGGCTACGTCAAGGCTCCTCCCTTGGACTTCAAGGTCGAGTGCAAGCCCGAGCAGAAGAAGTGCAACAAGATCAAGGCTAAGTTCGAGAAGGGCATTAAGAAGTGCAAGCTCGACGAGAAGTGCATTAACTACGTCAAGTTCAAGGCTATGAAGAAGCTCAAGAAGCTCAAGAAGAAGCAGGCTGGCAAGAAGGCTGGCAAGAATGCCACCGCTGCTGCTGCTCCTGCTGCAGCTGCTAATGGCACTGCTTCCGTTCCTGCTGCCATCCCTGCGACTGCTGATGCCGCCAAGAAGCTTGTCAAGGAGGCTGATGCTGTTCTGAAGGATGCCACCAACTACATGAACAAGGCTACCGGCAAGAAGAAGGAGGCTAAGAAAGCCAAGAAGAACAAGACGAAGGCTGCCAAGAAGGCTAAGAAGCTCAACAAGAAGGCCAAGAAGGCCAAGAAGGCCAAGAAGGCTGCCAAGAAGGCCTTGAAGAAGGCTCTTGCTTCGGGCGACCCTAAGGCTGTTAAGAAGGCTCAGAAGAAGCTCAAGAAGGTCGAGAAGAAGGCTAAGAAGCTCAAGAAGAAGGCTAAGAAGGCAAAGAAGACCGCAAAGAAGGCCAAGAAGGCTGCCAAGAAGGCTGATAAGAAGGCCAAGAAGGCTCAGAAGAAGATCGGCAAGCCTTCTGCAGCTGACAAGGTCCTCAACAGGGGCGCTAAGAAGGCTAAGAAGGCTGAGAAGAAGGCCAAGAAGGCTGCGAAGAAGGCCAAGAAGGCTAAGAAGGCCAAGAAGGCTGCCAAGAAGGCTGAGAAGAAGGCTAAGAAGGCTTTGAAGAAGGCCCTCAAGTCTGGCGACAAGGACGCCATTAAGAAGGCGAAGAAGAAGCTCAAGAAGGCTAAGAAGGCTGAGAAGAAGGCTGAGAAGAAGCTCAAGAAGGCCAAGAACAAGGCTAAGAAGGCTGAGAAGAAGGCTGAGAAGGTCGCTTCCAAGACTGATGCTAAGGTCGCTGCAGTGAACGACAAGGCGAAGGACAAGAAGATCGAGGAGCTCAACATCAAGTTGAAGGCCGCGAAGGCAAACCTCAAGAAGGCTAAGGAGTCCAAAGATGCCAAGGCCATTGAGGAGGCTAAGAAGGCTGTCAAGGCAGCTAAGGCAGAACTCAAGGCTGCTATGAATGGCAAGAAGCCTGCTGCTCCTGCTGCTCCTGCTGCTCCTGCTGCTCCTGCTGCTCCTGCTGCTCCTGCTGCTCCTGCTGCTCCGGCAGTTCCTACCGCGGTCAAGTTCTAAAGCCGTATACCGCGGTCAGAAGCCACTTCTCGAATGGATCGTGATGATTGCGTGCCTCCCCAATCCGTAGCAATCGATACGCCTTTTACAACCCTATCGTATCGAGATGCTGTGCTTATGCGTGTTGTGGAGAGGTCCGAGAGGACATTCTGATTGTGTGTGTTTCGAACAGGCTATCATCAGAAGAGCGTGATTGTCCTTTCCTTCCTTGGCCTTCATTCGCCAGCCGAGAGAGTGTATTGGAATACAAACGAATGTATTGTGATTGAATGGATGAATGAATGATGAATGAATGAACAGACGGGATCGCAGGTTGTGGCTCGGCCGTTGGGAATTCAGGCCAGGACGGATAGAAATTTCCCATCCTAACGTCTAGTGAGCGTTGGAAATTGGTCGGAAATGTGATAGTGATATCTAATTGGCATGTCAGCGTAATGATAAGAAAATACCGCAGTCTCGTGTAATTCAACTGTTGATTCCTTTATAATCCCTTAGATACCTTGAAGTACCACAGGATCCCTCGTAAAAGCCGATGGATGTATAACAACAACTCTAGTTCGAGGAGACTCGTGCGCGTGGCACAGGTGGCATGAACCAGTGCGACTTTCTCAAAGCCGTTGTGGATATGGCTCACGCCCACAACCTGAAATATATTGCCTTTCCTGAGTCTAGACTCGCGTATTCCGCGAAACCCCCTCCGATCGACATCCTTTCGCGCAAGTGAGCGTGCTCCCCTGTTTATACGGCGCGCTGGGGGTTAGATTGAGACGTATTAGCAAAGCTCGTAGGTTTTGTCCTACCATCGTGCAGCTATGAGCCAAAAACAGTACGTTGATCCGGACGAACGACCGATCTCATCGGCAAAGTGGTACCAGACTCCCAGGGACGACGATGGTCTAGGTGATGAAAGCCAGCCTGCAGACCAAAATGAGCGCAGCCTTCCTGGCCAATTCCCTGGTGCGTCGGGTCGGAATCCCTATCTGGATCTCCCGCCTGAAGCCTTCCCAGATGGTGTCGCACCTCCTATTCCAGACGACCTCCTCAATTCACAGAGCAACTCATCCCAAGGCACGCGAACTACAGCACGGAGAAAGGCAGGCATCGGGGGTCCTAAGAAATCCTCAGACCAACATGCGTCGGAAGACTTAACTGCTGTGGACGATCAAGTAGACCATGGAATGACCACGGTCGCTGAATCACACAGGACCCTTGACAGCAGCAACGCCGGCGCTCCTGCCGCGGGTGCGACAACGGACGAGAAAAAGAGTTCCAAGAAACAGCTCGCTCCTAACGCATTTGCCGCCTTTCGAGCTCTTAGTAAGGCCAAGAAGCAGCAACAGGAGCAGGAGAACGAGGAGTTGCCAGTCGTTATTGTAGCACCATCACGAATCCAGCGGAGTGCAGCCGAACCCACAGCACCTGCAGCTGAACAGGGAGAAGAGCCTGAAACTGCGACACTCGAAGTGACATCGAAGCATCCTCAGGACAAGTTACAACCAAACCCACGCCATCCAGATGAACCGCAAAACCCCTACCAAAGTTCTCGACCAGGCCGGCTGGCCCGCGAGCTAGAAGACAGCTCACCAGAATCTGAGAACGAAAACGAGCAAAACGCTCAGTCTAAACACAATCTGGCCGCATCAAGGAGCAGTAGTGGGGATAGTGTGCGTGGCACATCCCCCTCCGAAACTGTGCAAGAGCGTTTTCCTCCGGATCCGGCTCCTGTTCCTGTTGAGGAGAAGTCGGAAGTTCAAGCACCTTCCCGTGGCCGTGCTGCACGCGATCTTGAGGATAGCCCAGACGAGGATGCAGAAGAGTCGAACCAAACGCAGGTCCTACCGATATCTGAAGAGGCGTCTGGACAGATGCAGTCCACGGTGCATCAAGGCAAGATGACTTACGATGATGTGCCGGTCGGAAGAAAGACCAACCAGAGTATATGGACAGAATACCCTCCAGGTTATGCTCCTCCTGCAGATGAGCAAGTACAGCCCACCGAGCCCGTCAAACCTCGTCCTGCACCAACCCGGACAAAACTGCCTGTGCAGCCTACTCCACGAGCGCCGGAATCAGAGCCCGTACCAGAGCGCGCCGACCCTCCAAGCCAACCACCTTCGGATGATAGTGAAGAACGGCCAATCTCGTCGACTGCAGCGTTTGCTGCGCGCCTGGCCGCACAAATGGCATTAGAAAACGCCTATCCTGATGGTTCTTCAACTACAGGAGAAGGCCCTACGGCTGCTGCTAGTTCGGTAGATGAAGGACCTTTACCTGAGAGGTTAGCAAGCAAAGTTCTCAAAACAAGGATGGGAGCGTACGACGAGTTGCGCACATCTCTCTCGAGTGCTGAGGAACCTGAAGTCACATCTATCCTATCCCAGAATATGAAGGCGTTTGCGTCTGCAATGAAGAAGGAGAGTGTGGCACTTGCAGTCGATAAGGCTTTGGATGCTGCTCTGGCCGTCGTGACATATGCGCCAGAACATACGGTGAAATCCTTTATTGAGTTTTGTGGCGAGGCTATTGTAGACCAACTCAAGGCGCCACGAAAGCAAACTCTGGAGAAGGTCGCAGCCGTGTTAACGATGGGAGTTGAGAACGGTGCTGGTGAGCTCGTGATTACAGCGTTGCTCGGCAACGCAGGTGCGTTGTCCAAGGTCGCCAAGCTGGCTTCTGAGGCGTCCAAGTTAGCAGTTTCGCTAGTTCGAACGTTTGGTCTGACAACCTTCCCAGCATCCAAGATCAACGCTGCGTTGCCGGAGATGTCGAATCACGCCAATGGAGATGTACGTCGCAGCGCGGTTGAAATGTGTCTTGAATTCTACAAGTGGATGGGACCCGGTGCTAAGACCCTCATCTCACAGCTTGGACTCCGGCCTGCGACCGCATCGGAAGTTGACAACCTTTGCCAGACCTACGATGAACGGAAAGTCAATCCCGATGCGGGCAACACGACAGACACTGACAGTGCACTTTTTGCCCCTCCCAATCCCACAAGATTTGTACGCGGTAAAGCTTCAGCGGTCGCAAGCATTTCGGGTTCCAAACGTGGTGGAGCGGCGGCAGCCGTGGATGCATTTGATCTTCTGGAAGCTGTTGATATTGGGACCAAGCTACCAAACGATTGGTACGACGGAATCAAAAGCGCTGAAAGAGTCGAGCGTAAAGGTAAACTTGAGGCATTAATCGCCCTTCTGCAAAAGCACCCGAAGCTACAGAATTCGGCTGCCATTCCTGAGTTAATTTCTGCCCTGAAGGTTGTGATTACACGCGACACAATCATTAACTGTGTTGTAGATGCAGTCCGATGCTTAGGTCTTCTGGCAAGTGGTCTCCGAGCAGAGTTCAGTCAATATGTAAAGCCATTGGTGCCCATCGTCCTGGCCCAACTCAAAGAAAAGAAGCCTTTGATGAACAAGCCTGTGAATGAAACTCTGGATGCGTTCTTCACCTCAAAATCAATCGATTTCGCATCGCTCATTCCATTTATTCTGGAATGCACAAAAGACAAGATACCTCACGTACGTGCGCAAACACTGAGCTACGCGAGCCGCTGTGCTGTAAACTCAAAGCCTCTTCCAGAACTCAAAGCAGAGTCTAAGTCCTCAAAGGCTAGCGCCGCACTCGCAGAGGTTGAAAATGCGTACAAGACTTTCTTTGAGTCTATTTTACCGTGCCTAGACGATGCAGATTCGGAGGTTCGACAGAAAGCAGGAGCTGCCCTTACGGATGTCGCACGTCTCATTGGACCTGGGAGCACGATATCTAGCCTTGTGGCGAAGTTAGACGCCAAGCACCACAAACGAGCGTCGCTACTTTTGAATGCAGCGTCAGGTGCGACTTCAACGGAAGAGGGAGAGGACAACGTAGCTGAGGAGGAGACGAAGACTGGACGAGCGGTGTCTCTAACGGCCCGAGGAAGTGTGCGCTCCGGCTCATTGGCGCTTCCCGCTGCTGAGGTTGCTGCCGCAGCCGCACAGTCTTCGCTGCCTACCAGCCGACAAAAGTCTGCTTCGTCGAGTCGCCCTAAGAGCTCCACAACTTCTGGTCCAGGTGGAGCGGGCTCTGCTCAAACGCAGAAGTCAGGAAAGTCGAACGAGTCGAAGGAATTTAAGGACTCCTTGACCTTCGAACCAGAACCAGTCATTGCCCCAGAAGCCGCAGTTGAGCAACTCGTCAGTGTTGCCGGAATACCTAGCGAAACGTTTGGTGCAGAGGGACTCGGTAGTAAAAATTGGAAACAAGCCAGCGATGCTCTTGAGGTACTAAAGAACGCCATTTGTGGAATTGAGGACCCAGCGACCAGAGCGTCATTGTACCCTGCTCTAGTCAGTGCGATCAAAGCCGGTCCAGGCTACGCACCGAACAATCCCAATGTGTTACGCGCTGTATATGAAACCCTTAATGGCGTGATTGCGTCGTTGCCACCAGAAGGTCTGTCCAAGACTTCCGCTGCGCGTCCCTTGAAGGAAGCCCTTCCACGAATCACTGAGCGCAAAGCCCAGGAGCAGATTAGCGAATATGTGCTTCTTTGTGCTGAGCAAGTCGGTCCCAGATTCATGCTAGCCCAATTGCATGTCAAGTCGGCAGATGCAGCCAAGAACCCTAAGGCGATGGAGGTCATAGTGGGAGTAGCGGCCAAACTCTTAGAATCCTTTGGCTTGGTGGCCTGCGATCGATTTGCGCTAATGGAGCTCGTACCGATCTGGATCCAAAATGCAAGTGGTGGAGTCCGAAAAATGGCATCATCCATCTATGTAACCATGTATCGCCAGTCAAAAGGTATCTTGCGAGATATGATGCTTGGAACATTGCCATCTGCTCAGGCAACTGCCGTTGCAGCAGAGTTCGACGCCATCCCTGAGGATGATTTGAAGAACCCATCTGCGACCCCAACCTACAGGCAAATCAAGTCACCCTCTGCGCTTGCTGCAAGTGGCCTATCTGCAACAACAGCAGGGACCGCAGCAGCAGGTTCCGGCACTGCATCTGCTCCCGAGGCCAATTTGGATGATCTCATTCCTCGAGTTGACATTTCAGCGCAACTAGCAACTCCTATTAAATTGATGACGAAGGCAACTGGTCTTCATGCATGGAAGGACCGAAAGCAGGCTCTTGATGACATTGAGGCGATTTTGAACGCGGCGAACAACAAAATCCTCCCTAAAGATGGTGGCGTGTTTGATGCATTGAAGGAACGCGTCGAAGATACGAACAAGAATATCGCGCGGCAGGCAATAGCAGTCATTAGCATGTTCATCACAGCAATGGGCCCACCAATTCGTTCCTTCGCTAAGAAGATTCTTCCCAGCCTCGTCGATCGTTTGGAAGACGTCAAACCTCAGGTTCGCGCCGAGGCAGAAGGAGCGCTGGCACTTTGGGTGACAACGGCTGGCTTGCAAAGCATGGTTCCCTATCTGGAACGTGCCCTCGCCAAGGGACAGACCAGGAAAGAAATCTTGCCGATTATTTTGCTTGCCCTGCGCGCAGGACCTTTGCCTCATGAAGGCCCTAAGCTCATCGTGAATGATCTCATCGTGGGTGTCGTCTCATCGCTAGTCGACAAATTGAGCGTGGTGAGATCGAGGGCAGAGGATATTCTGCCTCACCTGGTCTTACTTTGTGGTATCGATGCGGTTCGTGATGGAATGCGAGAGCTCAACGGTGCCCAAAAGATTGCTGTCATTCCAGTGATTGAAAAGGCCTATCAAGAGGCACAGGCGGCACGCATGGCACTCAAGCAAGAGCAAGAAGCACTAGCGCGTGCACAGGCTCCACAATCTGGACAAGCGGAGCTCGAAGGTGAGTCTGAGGGTGGGACACGAAGCAATGAGTATAAGGCATCTGCAGCGGTTCCTCTTGTAGCGGCATCCGGATGGGTGCGAGACGAGGAGTCAGAGGCCTTGGCGGCCGCAGCAGGATCGTTTGCGGCACCCACCAGGCCCGAAACGTTTGTGGCCCAGGTCGACACTCGTGTAGTAGCTCGTACTTTGGGCGCGCCAGGTGGTCCGGGCGCTTCAATGCCTGCAGCGGCCCCCGAATTTTTGGGTGTAGAGGAGGATGTTCCGGTGGTACCAGTCCCACAAACATCAACAGTCGTGGTTTCCGAGTTGCCTCTGAAGCCCGCGAATCCGATGCTTCGCCAGAGTCGCCTGCAGCGAGATGCCCGACAACGCACCACTGCGTTCCGCGAGCTGGAGCAATCGGAGCTGGAAGACTTGAAAGAAGATCTCCGCAAGATTGTTACCCCCACGCTCTGGGGTAGTTTATTCTCGAACGATTTCCGTGTTTATATTAACGGAATTGGTGTGCTGCGCGATGCACTAGAGACTCAGTTCCCTGAAACTCTTCAAGGCCTGGACGCTATTCTTAAGTACGTTGCGTATCGACTTGGTGATCAGACAAATCTACATACGCATTCGGCGTGCCTGAGCTATTTGGCAAATCTTATGCAAAAGCTCGCAGAACAACCAGATACCTTTAAACTGGCTGACGGCGATGTTATCGTGTTATTGCCATTCCTGATTGAACGTGTGGTTGGACATCCTCAGGCAAAGTTCAGACAAGCAGCACGAGAATTATTGGCACAAATCGTAGCTGTCTACCCTGGACATAAGCTGTTGTTATTTTTGGTCGACGGTTTTAACAGCAAGAACAAGCGAGTGGTAGCTGAATGCATCGAGGAAGTTGGTGATACAATTTCTCGCAACGGTATTGGTATTTTGACGCAACCTTCACGCATTCTCACGGCGCTTGCATCTCAAGTTACCAGCAGTGATCTGACAATTCGAAATGCCGCTCTTAATTCCATCGCAAAGATCTTTGAGCGCAGCTCAATGAGTGAAACCGAACTCTGGGTACACATCGATTCACGTCCACCCAGGTTGGCTGACAAATATCGCCAGTTAATTAATGATCGCATAAGCAAGGTCCCCGCGCGTGCTCACGTTCCAGCTGTACTCGGTGGTCGTCTCACTGGATCGAAGGCCGGGGCCGCAGCAGTTGCAGGTGCACATGTTAGTGCATTACCTGCAGCGCGTACCATCCAAACCGCCAGATCCTCGGGTGCATCTACAATGCCTGCGTCTCAGGCCACAGCGCGCGGCTCAGGACTATCATCTACTCTTGGTGTTTCACGTGCAGCGACTCAGTCGGGAACTGTCGCCGCCGGGAGGAAATCTTTGGGCCTCACTCAAAAACCTAGAGCCGTCGAACCCGTCACGGAGGCTCAACCAATGTACACGGTGCAGTACGATGCGGCCTACAACCCTGCTCCAACGCCCGAGGCGAACCAGCTGCGGGATGATATCGCGGCCCAGCGAGAGGCATGGCAGCGTAGCAATCTGCAGTATCAGGAGCAGTTTGCGATCCAAGAGAAAGTCCTTGAGAAGCAACAACTGCAGATGAAGGCAGCTGCAAACGCACTGTCTAATCAAGGCCTACATGGATCTCAGGCAAGCAGCGTGCCTCCTATCTCAACGGCGCAGGCTTTCTCCGCCGGAACTGAATTGACGAACTCGCAGAGTGCAGCGGCCTTTATGCCAACTGCTTCAAGTGCTGCATTCCCTTCAGTCCCCTCAGTTCCTCCTATAATGGGCTTGCCGATGATGCCTAAGGACCCCGAATCAGCGCAGACAGTCGGTGGACCCTCACAGTCGCAGCTGTCAGCTGCTCCGATGCAACTTCAGAGGCTGTTGCAAGATTTGAGGGCACCTAATGACGAGGCCAGCATCGATGCGTTACGTCGAGTTTGGAAGTTCTTACAGGACTCGAGTGGAGACTCACTCATCCTTGCCTTGGCATTGCAGCCTCAAGTTGGTGAACTAATCTCGCGACTCGTTGACCAGGTCAACATCTCATTCGGTGCTGGCTTGGGTGGACCAGAAATCGACTATGTCGAAGTCGATTACGTAAGCAACTCGCTAGATCTGCCTCCTAGCGCGGTGGCTCGACCAATTCTGCATAGGCTGTGCAAGTACGCCCTGAATACGATCATGGAAGTGGTAAAGTTAACCGACTTGGCACCTCACATTGATAGTGATCGTTTGAGAATCCTGGATCTGGCGCTTCTCGGTCGTTTGCTTGATCCTCGCCTCAAACAGCAACGAGACGATGAAGAGGTGAAGGGCCTGATTCGAGGTCTGAACGTACTCATGTTGAAAGTGCTGGAGAACTCAGACTTCACAGCACAATTCCACGCGTTGGTAAGTCTCTTGAGCGAGTTCTGCTCCGAAGGCAAAGAGAATCCACTCTTTACGGATCTAGTCGGTCGATGCCTGGGCAAGCTATGCAAGCGCCTTTCTAAAGACCTCCCAGCGGATGCGATTTCGGCAGCACTCGTCGACGTGCACCGATTCTTAGTCGACCATCCTCCTAGCTCCTTCCCCCGTGCTGGCACTCCTGCCGCGCCAGGTCAAAAGCAGAATGATGCTTGTCTCCGAGCCATTCGACAAACCATGGTGGAGTTCTTCAAGGTGTTCGGCGACGATCTGGGGCAGTATATTGGCACGCTCCCAGAAGATAGCCGTGTCGTTGCATGGTACAAAACAAGTAAGGAACATCCCGGTCCTCAACAAGTCCCATCATCAGCGGCATCTGCGGCCAGTGTACCCGATGAGGATGTAACATCGCGCAAGGCAGTGTCTCCGCCACAGCCGCAAACAAACGCGCATGCTGAGATGCCCCAGCGCTCACACGAATCGAGGGTTGAGACGGACACTGCGACTCGGGCCATTCCATCAGAACCTGTGGTGCAAGCAGACGCAGCATATGAGTCGTCTGGACAATCGGAAGATGGTATTCCTCAACTCTTGAATGGAGCCTGGGATGAGGCGGAGCATCACCAGATGTTCCCCGACTGCGAACTTCAGCGAGTTACCCCACCCCGTTGCAGGGATCGCTTCGTTTTCGTACCCTTAGGCCTTGACGGTGATGCTTGTGACTCATATTTGCAGCCACGATTTGCACAACTCATCCAGCTCCACGCTAGCACTTTAGGTTCCGGTGGATCTCCATCACCTGGACGCTCTGGCAGTGTGTTGAACACGACATCTCCTGTTGCATTTGCGCTTCTCGCCGAGATTTTCGCGTTCCGCACTGCGTACCCATTCCATGATATCGGAAAGTATGTTGCAACAGCCGATGCGAGCTTCCGTGACTTCGTTGCACGTGCGCTGCAGGAGATGGCAGTGTCACCACAAGCAGCAGTGCACGCTGCTCCGTCAAACGTGTCTCGCAGATTGAACATGTCAAATGCCTCCTTGGAAGGTGATCATGCTCGTATGGGATCGTATTCGGTGCGAAAGGACTCAACTCCAGGTCCAACAACTTCAGCCGTAGTTCGAACACCCGGAGCATCTGAGACGATTAACGCCATCATGGAACGAGTGCGCCAGACACATCCTTTAGGAAACGCTACGTCTATGACGTTTGGCTCTGATCCCAAATCAAGGCCGTCCCTTACGCCATCTCGTCCTTCTACTGCGAGCGCTACCAGTGAATCCACCAGGCCCACACTCACGAACCCTGCTGAGGCGAGTGGCTTACCTGCACAGCTGCGTACCCCAGATAGGCACGCTCGTCGCGCCTCTGGAATTCCATCGACTATTAGTGCTGCAGCCGCAGCGGCTACGAATGCGCTATCTGCCTCATCTTCGAGCCCAGCACTTCCCAAGTCAGGGATTCCAACAAACGTATCTTTCCGTACTCCGATTAAGAAAGAGTAGGCACCAGTAGGCCACACATGTCCTCTCGGTTCAAATGATTTGATTTCGTGTAAAAATACAACATGTAATATAGCTTTTATGCTCATTGAATGACATATTTACACAGGTGACTTTGTACTAACTTACATTTGGTCAAGTTAACCAGTATCTAATCGAGATAACATAATGTTTGCGTATCTAGGTTCAATTGCTCGCACTGAGATCGAGAAGATATTCAATAACAGCAATCTCTGCCAAGATCAAACAAATAGCCTGGTTGCTTAGAAGCACCTGCGGTACCATCGTTTTCTTGGGCGGTTTGGTTTCAAGTCCATTTCGCTCCATGTCCACCTCTTGAATCAACTCTTGGATCTTCTTTTCAACGGAACTATCCGAGTGGAGGGCAGCGACCACATCAGGAGCCTGGACTACTCGCTCGATCCTTGAGGTAAGACTGACGCGCAGACGCTTGCGAATTCTGTGGAGGAAGGCTACCACGTTATCCCAAAGGTCCGGACCGACTTGGCACGAAGCTGCGTTGATGATAGCCTCTGCGATTGTCAGAACCCACTGTCCGATTTCAACTTCGGATTCACAGACCTGTACGGTGTGATCGCGGCGTACGGAAATATCAGACTTCTGATCAAACAGGATATTTCGACCCTGCGTGACAAACTCCTGGACCTCCTGATACGATACTGCTGCGATCTGTGACGTTAGCTGAACGTCTGAACGGTCTGACGGATCTGAGCCAGTGAACGAGGTCGTACCTTCTGACTCTGCATGTGAAGCTTTCGCAAGATAGGCTGCCTCGGCATTATGTACCCCCTGCACCCAAGCTTGGAACACCCTTTGACGTTCGCGAGGATTGACAAGTTGTGAACTGAATGTCTTATCAGATATCATCGGCGGATTCGACTCAGGCGCATCAGATGCCACAGAGGCTTGGAGATTTTCCATTTCTCCTTTAGAGTGCTTTCGGATCACACGGCAGAGTTCATAAAGGCGTTTAATCAGTGTACACAGGGGACGCACAGGCTCTTTACCATCACACGCCGCTTCAATCCGGTCGATAACATGTTCAAACTGTGAGAACGTTGGTATCCGCACTCGGGAAGCAGAGAGCTTTACAGCTGCGTCCGCCTGCTGCTGCTGCATGCGGGTTTCGTAACCCGGCAGCGGAGTGATCTTACGGTCAGAGAAGTATTTGCTCCGACCCCCAATGGTCGTATCGAAGTCATGAGGTCGAGCTAGGCTATTCAGAGACGCAGCACTTCGCACTAAAAGAGTGAAATCTCCTGGAGTTCCGGCTGTAGTGGCTGCAGAGAGTGCTTGTTTTTCAGACGAATCACGGGAGTTTCGCTGTAAACAATGAGCAGTCGCGGGTCGCACTCGCTTTTCAGATGCTGCAAGCCGCGCAGGTAGCGTTAGAAGATGCGGGAAACGATCCAAAGTTATCTTGCCTTCTCGTAGAGCGATCAATTCTTGTTGAGTTTCGCGAGGATCTGTTGCCTGTCTGACTAGTCGAGCATCGAACTTCACTGGATAGTAAACCCTGGCTGCTGCTGCGGCTGCAGCTTCAATAGCAGCTTTGGCATCATATTCACCGGGCTCGGGGTCTGATATCGAAGTCCTCGCCGTACTAGGGCGGATTGTTTGAAGTTTGGCGGTTGAGGCAGAGGTCGATTTCAATGTGGAGGACAGAGGTCGCCGCTGCTGCCGATTCGCTGGCAAGCAGGCACTCACAGGTCGTGATGCTGAAGCAATATGTCGCTGAGATTTGTCGACGCGTACCGGAACTGCCGTTGTTGGCCTTGGTTGATTGGTCGAAGCGTGAGGGACTGAAGCATGGCATGGCATCGGCGTCATTGACGAAATGGGCATCACAGATCTGGGTCGGGCAATGGGCTTGTTTGGCACGGTGCACACGCAAGGGCGTGCACGGGGATCAGGAGATGTCGATTGTGCAGAATGACGAGTCGTTTTGCAAGTTGGCTGGCCTCTCTGCTTATCAACCTCTGAATGCTGCTGTTTCCTTTCCTCGGACAGTTGCTGATCTTGGTGCACGAGCTGTTGCTGCTTTTGCTTTTGCTTTTGCTGTTGCTGTTGCTGTTGTTGCCTCTGATCTTGAAGTTTCTGATTATGCAGCGTGACTCGGGCGAGTGCTTGTTGTGCGCGCAGCTTCTCATCTACACACGATTTGTACTTGGCCTGTAGCGCTGCACCAAGTTGGGGGACCATCTGGCTCAGTTGATTCGAATCTTTGACTCCACTTGTGACTACATTGCGGTTTCTCACAGATCTGGGCGTCTGTGACAACTTCCTAGTGTCTTCCCAGGCCTCATCGCCGCTGGACGACGAGGTGTCCCACATGTCGTCAAGTTGCGATTCAAAGAGCTCGTCATGCCAGTCGATAGGCGAGGGGAGTTGAGGTGATCTGGACGTGATACCGAGCCGGATGGATCGTTCTGTACTGAGAAGCTCGGCGCGCTGCCGCCGCCACCGCTCGCGCATCTCTGGGGTGACAACGGCGGACAAATCTGTGCTCATGTCCATGGATTCCACGGCTATAATTTAATTCCAGCTAGAATTTTACAGAACTGGATGCAGCAGTGGACTTGGGCCCATGCTTAAGCAATTCAGATACGCCCTAGCAATGGAATGAATGAGGTAGTATATCCACGCACCACCTAGCACAAGTGAAAACACAAGCGTAAATACAGTAATCTACCGTTACTCTGGGCTCAAAATTTCCGGCCACGAAAAAAAACCTCGCAACCAAGCTAGCTGTAAGGCTCGTCTAAGCTGGGTGAGTAGACACAGCTGCTAAGGGAAGCTCCACGAAGGCTCCGAAAGAGCGCTATTACCACTGAATCCTTTGCACTCGTAGTAAGCCCTGATGAATTTATTTGACAGTGAGTTTCGTTGGTTAGGAGAAGGGGCTTTGTGGTCAAACTGTGTGAACGACTGGCTGATAATGGACTGGTAAGTCGAGCGGAAGTGAGGATGGACAGACAGTTAGTGCATGAATCAATAAATGGGCCTGATTCGGGATAGATTTGCGCTGGGTTTAGTTGCTAGGCTTAGCGGCTTCACAAACGAACGAGCCGTAGTCGGGGCTCGAGACGAGCAGCGCAAAACGCTCGGTTTGCGAGAGTTTGTCGGAAGACAAAGAAACGTAGTCGAAACGACCGCGATGATCAGTATATCCATCCTTGTAGAAGTCTACCCGACCATCTTTAAGACGTGCATAGCACTTGACGTAAGCAAGGGGGACGGGGATTGGGAAATCGGATCCTTCACGTTTTCGTGTGACCTTGACTTGACCAAACGCTTCGATGACCTGGACATTGAAATCACATGGGAAGTATGTCAATGTGACAACGCGCGAGGTTGTTTCGGAGGAAATCTGAATGGTTAGGTTCGTCGACTTGAACTTCGCAGGAATGTCGACGCGCGTCTCACCAAATGTAGGGGGGACTGTGAGTGAAATCGTTGCATTCGCGGCGACATTCACAAACTTCTTACTTCCCTGCTTAAGGAAGGGTTCAGAACTGAACAAGAACTCAATGTCCATGGGGAAAAACTTAACCTTGAAGGCGGTGAGGTTCTGATGCGTAACCACAATTGTGGATTTCTCGACTGTGGCCTCCAATGCAGGCTCTGTGAGCGCGAGGGCATCCATCGTTCTGGCACGGTTGATGATCTCCATGTCCTTAATCTCAGCATTGTCCACCTTGAAGTCACCTCGTTCGCGAGCCATATCAGCTTCCTCGACGTTGACTGGTCTGCCTGTGGCACCGATCATGTCGGTACCAATGCCTTCAATTTCGTTCAATTGAGAGTCAACCTCCATGAAGAGCGTTCTCCAGAATTGAACAGGATACGACTTGTACTTCTCTGTAATGGCTCGCACCTCAGCGATCGGCACACGCGTTCGGAAGAACTTGAAGTAAGCATCCATGTAGTCGACCTGAAGTCGAAGTGAGACTATAGATTGGCCGGAGTCATCAGCTGACTTCGCCTCAGTATGGACTTTGCGCTTGGCGATCTCGAACACATTCTCAGCCTCATGGATCCGCTCCTGAAGAAGTAGCAGGTATGAGAGGGTCAACAGCCATGCAGCGGATGTGCGGTCGAGAGTTGTAAATCGCGCGATAAGATAGCGTAGAGCCTTTTGGTAAGTCTCTCGAAGTTGAATATTCTGAATCTCCGCTTTCTTCGTGCCGTCACGACCACCAGCTACAGTCAATTGGTGAACTCGGGCGCAGAGGAGCGGCATATACTCAAGATGCGAAATCGACTGACCATACGCGGTAGCAGCCCATGTGTCTGCAATGTCAATGTGGAGAAGATCCTTGGCGTGGAAATACTTGGCACGCAGTCTGCTTGTGCCAGTAAACCAACTTGCCAATGCCTCATTCGCAACAACAGGATCCACCTTCTCCCAGTGCTTAAAAACGAACTGGAGGAAGGGAACTGGGAGAGTTGTTCGCTTAGCTCGCAACGTCTTGTAAATTTTCTCCCACGCTGACGCGTCGTTGCATCTCCAATAAATATCCTCGAGTTGGTAGCCTGGGAACTGGGTCAGGTTTTCGTCTCGGAGGAAAACCAAAAGGTCGTCTAAGGAGCTCTTTGCTGCAATCCACAGCCAACTCTTGGCCTCGGCCGCAGCATCGAGTTGGGGCAGAACCGGAAGACGATTGTTGCCGGATCGTGGCTCACCATAGCCCAAGATGACCACTCCGGAGCGAGTGTTCTTGCATACATGTGCAGGATAGTGGTCGAAATGACCCGTGATAGGGAAGTAGAATGAATACATCAGCACTGTCGTAGAGTAGGGCTGGAGGGTAACGAACTCATTTCTGGTCTTCAGCACTAAAATTTGCCGCTCTCCCGCTTGAACGGACATGCGATTATTCTTCACACCAATTGATCCCGTTGGAGGCTGAAGCAGAATGCCACAGCGCTGCTCGAAGGGTGCAATGTTAGTGACGGCCACTCGGCACGAATAGACACGCCCGGGCAAGAATTGACGAACGAGCTTAGCAACGTTCTCTCCGTCTTCGCGCGTGACAGGGTCCGCGGGATCGAAGTAGTTCTGCGTTACGCTAACTGATGTAGACGCCAGGACCTCAGCCTCACGCAGTTCTTGATGGAAAACAATGCAGTTGGACCCTGCTGTAAGTTTCCAGGTCGGTTGGTTGATCGGAAAATCAATCGTATAAGGAGCCGCGATGGACTGCTTGTTGCATGGCAGGTCAAGCACTGCCAGAGCGAAGATGGCCTCGGTCATAGACGATGTGGCATAAACGAAGTTAGATGACAAGAAGGGCACATCGCGCCGTGGGTGAGCCTCGACATACGCTGCATAGTCAACCCAGAATTCGTTGCAAGGAACGAGATGACCTGCCTGTGCAAGTGTGGCTTTGTAATAGTCTCGCTCTTCATACTCCTTGGTCGTCTCTGGAGCCCGGTACGTTTCGCGAGGCTTCGTCAACTCGGGGAGCGCAGCATTAATACTCTCAGCAAAGCCTTCATAGTCCTCATCTGCAAGTGCCACAGGTGCCGCAGGTGCCGCAGGTGCCGCAGGTGCCACGGCTAGTGGGTGGGACTGAGGCTGGATGGATCTTGAAACCGCCCTACGACTTCTTTCTACACTTGTCTTCATCGCCGGAGCACCCATAGCCACCGAAGACATAGACATGGCAGCCATAGGCATTACTGGCGGCGGCGGAGCCCCGCCCATAAACATTGCCCCAGAAGGCATCGGAGCTGGCGGTGGAGGTGCTGGCGGTGCTCCAAACGCTTGGTAACTGGGCATTGCTTCGAATGCTCTCTCCTCACGTGGTTTCAGGTCACGATCCGAGGGCTCGTCTAATTCACGTCCACGGAGAGCCGCTTTGAACAAGGTGCTGTAGTGCGATAGGTTCTTGGGTGGGGTAAGATCGGCCGTGAGTTTTCGTATAGCAGATGATTCAGCCGGGCCGATACGCTCGCCGAGAAGGATCCTTTCTAATGTGTTGAGCGAGGCAAACGCTTCACTAGCCACATACTTCGACAAATCTTCATCTAGCAGATATGAGTCGATCAAAGTTTTGCGCACTTTGTTCGAGATATGCGGTCGCACAACCTTGTTGAAGAACGGTCTGTCCTTGAAGTAGATGAATAGGTTGAGCTCATGTGAAAGGTACTGGTTGAACCTGGCACACTTCTGCTCCTCAGTGAGCTGTGGCCAGTTCAAGAGGAACGCAAAATCAGCCATTTCTAGCGCAAGACTAGGGTTCAAGGCGAAAAGAATACGTCGAACGTCCTCCAGGGAGGTGAATATCTCAACCTTTGATGATTGGAAGTCTTGGATGACAAGGGTTTCTCCACTATGTAGACAGGTCGAGAGGTATTGCTCAGTGTAGTGACGATCTGGGTTCAGAGACGAGATGAGGCGGTAATCACGGAATGCCGTCACAAATCGTTCCGGTGGAGTGCTCTCCGACTTGGACTCTTGGCCCTCCTTGGGTACAGGTGCTGCAACGCTTGTTGGCATCCGCTTGGGTACAATAGGGAATGCGGCTCCAACCAACGATGAGGGATCATTTGTGTTGCATACAAAGATCGAAATGTACGAGTGGAAATCGCCCAAAAGTGATCGATCGATTTCGACAATACCCTCTGCATTGGGATGCAGCTCCCAGAGCAACTTTGCTGGCTGAGCCAGAAACTCAAGTGACACCCCTGCAGATCTGGGGATATCGACGTACTCCTGACGATAGTTGGCTCGTGCGGCTGCGCGGGCTGGGGCTGGCACAGATAGCCGCTCTGCCTCAAGCGGTTTCGGGGCCGCCCTAAGTTGACTTGTTTGAACAAGCGTAGGCTCTTCCGCCAAAGAGGTGTTTCGCACAAATCGTTTTGCCAGAAGGAGCGTAGGCCTAGGAAGCATGTTGCCAACACTCTTTGGCGCGGTTCTGCGATTCATGATATAGCGGTGCTCGCTTCCGAGAGTTTGCGGATCATAGAATACGGCTTGAGGCTTGACGATTGCGTGAGATCGCAGGTTGGGATGAATTAGCAACGCGCTTCTGACGGCCTTCTCGAATAGGGTCACTTCAGGAACGAAATAGCTCGCAAATGCTACGACTCTAGTGTGCTCTGTCACGTTCGCGAGCTTGATTCGGATCGCCCCTGTAGGCACGGGTGTTAATATTTCTTTCGATTCAGATGGCGCACTAGGCGAATAGTATGAACTGCCGGGATTGGAAATGGAGCCTTGAGGAAGCAGACCATGCTTTCCCCATTGAGTCATGGTGTGCAAAGGGCCAACTCCGGGGCCCGACACCGAGGCGATCTGCAGGCTGCCCTGGCCGACTGGCGATACTTGGGTCAGAAGTCCATCACTTAAGATAAAGTCCATAAGTCTCGAACCCTCCAGAACATTAATGATCGTTTTGGAGCTACGAGACTCGACCAGAGCATCCACCGTCAGTAGGTAGATACCAGGAATAAGAGAGGTCGTATCAATAACGATATGTCTGGCATTGAGATCCAGTTGCGCAGCAGATTTTAGAACTGAGCGGATGGGGCGCATTGTCTCTGTGTCCGAAATTTCGACGAATGAAAGCTCCGTTTGATGAATCGACGAAGCCGAGCCGGTGTAAGGGATACGAACGGTACGTCCTCGCTCAACATTCAGTGTTTTGGGGATTACTGCACCAGGCAGAGAGACGGGAATTAGGTTCCATACTCGGGATCCCACCATATCGGAGTGCGCGGTGAGCTGCTCAAGAAGCTGCGTGTTACGTATAGTGATACGGCCGTATTGATCGGTTTCGAGCTCTTGGAAGATAGTTTTCGGCGAAACACAGTGATCAAGACGGACGGACACTCGCGTATACGGGAGTGGTTCTCCACCAATTCCAAGAAGGTAGATCTGGCAATCTCCGTTTGCCAGACGATAAAGATACAGCCCAGTGCGGTTTTGAAGGTTTAGGCCAGAGGGAGCTGCGATGTTGATACAGTCGTTGAATAAGAATTCGTCACTGGCGGCGATTGTTTGCGTTGTGGCGGTAACTGGGTGCTCAACCTTACCTTGGAGCGTAAAATTGATCTTTACGAGGCCTTCAGGTACGCGGAACTGATGCGAGCCCAGACCGGCCGCCGTGAATTTGAGAGCGCTTGCGGGGACCGACTGGGTTGACGTGACTTGCTCGGCATCTTGGGTTGTGACAATGAGCTGGAAGTCCTTAATCGATTCAAGCGGCATTGCATGCCCATTCAATGTGAGCGTAGCATGAATGATAACCGTAGCCATAGTGTGTTGCAGAACAGCTTCTTTGTCGATGTGGAACCCAGCTGCGAATTGGAAGTTCACACCTGAACGCTTAAATGTTGCAACAGTAGTGAAGCGTTCTTCGGCCGCTTCGTCTAACGCCTTTGTCTCCTCGACGTTGGCACCTGAAGTTGTGGACAGGCCCTTTGCCTCAGAGGAGGTAGTACTGGGTCCTTCCAATCGAACCTCAACATTCACAAAGGAAGGCTTAAAACCAGATGTCATAGATGCGGGCTTGCCAAAGAGGAGGTTGGAAATGAAGCCTTGCCGACTTGAAGCCAAGGTTGAAGGTGCACTGCTTCGTCGTCGTTCATTGGATGGCGAGCCAGGCGTGCTGACCTTAACGCCATCAAGTTTCCCGGTGCGAGTGATAAGGATTACTTCATTCTTCTCACGCTCTGCATAAGGCACGACAATGTATCCTTTGTTATCACTGTGGAATGTTTGACGACCCATACGAATAAAGCCAGATGCGGGCTTATTGTCCTCTGTGAAGATGCCAAACACATGACCGATTTTGGTGGCCTGCTCTAAGAATGGCACATATCCCTTCCTAACCAAGGCACGCGTGGAAATTCCCTCAGTCGAAAGTTCAATCACAAATTCTCCTCGCTTGCCGACCAGGGCTGGGACGGAGACCTTGACGCACGTTTCTGAGTACGGACTGATGGACGAAAGGTCGATCGAGCCTTCAAGATGGGGTACCAAACCAGACAAATCGACAGTTCCGGCACTCGTAGCAGCCTCTTCTGTTAAATTTCCTTCAGCAAGTAGGCTCAGGAGACGTGACTCGGTATCAATGCGGAAGAGCTTGACGGTGACGGTCTTGACATTCTTTGCTAGTGCGTAGAGAACGACAGGCTCTTCTACCTCGAACACATCCTTGTTATCGCGATCGCGTGCCCACTTGAGGTAGCTCTGGTCAAATAACGACTTAAGCTGATGCGGTGGGAGGTATGCCTTGTACTTCTCCACGAACTCGTCAACCTCGCTGTTTGATTGCGCGAGCGATGCAGAATCTACAGTGACAGACGTTTTGATCGAGTATCCATCTGCATCGTTGCCATGCTTTGCGTCTGACGCTTGCAGCTCCCGCGACCGGACCATGTTGTACTTCAACCGCACCTCAGCGATGCGCTGCTTCAGATCAAGCTCACCCATCTGTGGCGCGAATGTGGTAGTGATCTTCTCATCATCGGGCTCACAACGGATGTAATACTCAAGGTAATCACTGACAACCGAAGCCTCAAGAGGTGGTAAAAGATGTCCATATCGAGGGGTACACGCCGATCGCACCGAATTCCAGAACTCCGTGTGACCATGCGGTTCACGATGTCGAGGAATTTGGGGGAAGGACTTCAAAAACTCAACAAAGAGATCAAAGTCGTAGCGGTTCTCTTTCGAAAGCTGCTGTAGGACCGAAAGGAATGCGTAGAGCTTAAGGTGGTGGGTTGGGCCACTGAGCTTGCGGGCAAAGGTCAGGAGACTCTGGAAGTACTGCTCCTTGACATCCGCGGGTAACTTACTCAGTGGGGTCTTGGGGGATGGTCGAAGTTGAGCAATATACTGAGTACAGAACGCTGAGTCCTCATATGCCTTCGATACTCGAGAGGCAACCAAATCGAGCTGCGGGATTGTGAGCTTCTCTCGAAGTGGGACGACACCGGTCCAGTCTTGATTCTTTGAAAGGTTGTCGTAGTTTTCTGCAATCAGATCCGCCAAAGCCTCATCTGGCATGATATCGGCGCGTTCTACATGCGAGCAAAGCGTTGAGAAATTGCTGTTGGTGCGGGAGACATCTGAGCGGCGCATGTTGGCTAGTGCGATATTGGCCATGAGCCTTTTGTACGATCTACGGTCAGCGGCCTCCTCCAGCAGCTCCTGCAGACTTGGCATGGTGAAGTGGTGGGGAAGCTTATCACTAGGGCGTGATGTGGTCGCATCGACAATTCGCGGGTTGTACGAGGTGTGGTACAACTCCAGGAGCTTACTGAGCTTCGCAAAATGTTCGTCACGCTCACTTTTGCTCGTAGCACTGGCAATGGAGAGCAATTCATGTGTGATCTGAGCGGTTGTGCGAAGCGAATCGTATCTACCCGTTTCATTGATAAAATCTTTTAGTAGACGCTCATCGGGCTTCCCACCCTCATTCATCACCTTGATCTGATCCAGTAACAACTTGAGGTGAGCGATTTCTCGAGCACGCGACGGGTCATTCTTGTGTTCATGGGTGAACTCTTGGATACGATCTTGTGCAAATGCAAGCTTTTCGAGGTCTTCTGTAGACCAGCCATCTAGGATAGAATCCATTTTCTGAACCCTACTACTCGAATCTACACCAGAAGAACACAGTGATCCACAGTAACAAAATTAGAGTTTCAGAAAATCCAGACTCAGCAGAGTTTCGCAAAACGCGGGCTATCCACAGGGCGATCACAGATAGCACAAAACTCAAATGATCCATCAGCATAGGCTTTAGCGAATGAAATCCACGCCACATCCGGGCAACTTGGGTACGCTGCGAAACATCTAGTCGAATATCTTCTAGATTTTTCTAATTGCATGCCCACCACACATACAAGTCTCGAAGGCGTTAAACCTATCCACCTGTAAATTACTTTGTGCCCAAAATGCTCGGCTGGTCATTCATGGAGTGCTGGAAGCTCTCCTGACCATGGTTGATAGTGTAGTGGCCAGTATGCGTCGTTCGATAACAGCAATGTATGCGGTCTGAGACTCACGCAGTCTGAGTGTATTGCGTATACCAAATAGGGGCCTACAAATATCCGACAAGTCACGCCAATCATCATTTGCCCTTCAACTTTAGTGAGGAGGAGAAGATGACATCCCGAGTCATCTTCATTGTTCTTCATCACTCACGAATCCTGCGGCTCCGTTTGATGGCAGTTCGTCAGATCCTACATCCACAACAAGTGGCTCTGTCTGGTAGACGCCCTTTTCCATTCGATCCCAAAGTGAACCAGGGACGATATCTCCCTTGCCTGTATCGTCCAGACTGATGATATGTTCTTCCGGTTCAGCCTTGCTCGTATCAATTAATTCCGTGAGCTCCGTAGGCTGAACTTCTTTGAGCCAGTGGTCTAGGTGATCTCGTTGCTTCACTTCTGTGCCAAGTGAGCTTTCCTTGTCATCGTCTTCACCAACTCCATACTGGCCTTTCAACATTTGATCCCAAATCGAACCTGGTACAATAGTCTGGATTTCCAAACCGCCCGTCTTCTCCAGGTCGTAGATAATGTCGCCGGGAGCAGCCACCCACTCTGGTTGCTGTTCCCCTCCGAAATCCATGTCTGTTGAGGTCGCACTCGTCGTTTTGGACTTCTGTTCTTTTGATGGCACCTCAATCAGGTTGCGCGTTGCATGATCCACAGTCTGGGTTGGAAATTGAATACCGCCCTGCGGATCAAATGCCCAAGGGCTGATTCGTTGAGCACCAATTCGTAAGCTTCGGCCCTTCGTAAACAGGGCATCTGCACCGGATTCCGAAACAAGTACACGCACTTGCGAGTGTCCATCGACTCTCTGACCAGAATCGCCAAGCGCTGCGGCGAGAAGTTCGGTTCTAATATCAATTTCGGTGTGGGTCAGAGTAGCTGTAGTGTCAGGAACGGAGGATCCTTCCTGCCTCTCCTCTGAGTCAATGTGGGGAGCTCCATGGAGGCCGAGGAACGCCGCAGCTGAGTTCCCATTCGTAGTCGCGCTGGAGTGTAGAATGGACCTCAACGCAGAATGGTAAAGACCAATATCACCCGGATGCTCGAATTCTAGATCATGAAGCTGCTTACGGAGGGCCTCACCTTTACCATTACCATCTTCTGGGCTGCCATCGATACTCGAGCTATCCTCTTCAAGGGTCGTCAAGTCAATCGAAAGTCCTTCGGTTTCGCCAAATGCTAGCTCGTCCACATCGCTTGCACGAATCTTCATTTCCTCTTTCCATTCTTGCACTGACTCATTAGCTGTGTTAAGGTGCTGAGTGGTTCGGCGAGCCGCTACAAGAGCTTGTTGCATCAATCCTTCCAGCTCATCTTCGTTGTCCATCAGAAGTAACGGATTCAATACGTCTTGCTTCTCCTCGCCCTGCACATCGCTGCCAGAGACTGGTGACTCGGCCTCATCAGAGCATTCTGCATCTTCAATCCAGCCTGGAAAGCGTTGAGCGTCAACGGAGGACAACCGAATGTAGGCAATTGGCTTGGATAACCATCTTTCACCCTCAGCCAAGGGGTCGAGTGGCATCATACATCTATACGCCGCTGACCCCAGTTGGGCTGGAGAGAACTGAGCTGCCTGATCTGCGGTAGCAACACCAGAGGCCGGTAGTCCTAAGCGGGTGAGGACAGGCACAACTAAATCCAAGATGTCGACGTTACCATTTCCCACGAAAAAGTATTGGCAAGACTCTGAAAGTCTGCAAAGAGTCCCCGAAACGAGCGCGGAAGTGAACAGCGAGGGGGATTGATCGGAATCTACCTGATAGATGGCATCGGCGTCAAGGCTTGGGTCAGATGCGTACCCTCTTTGGAACATCCAACTGACACGAGCCGCTTCCAGAGCAAATACAAGCAAGATCCGCAGATCGCATCTACGCTGCATTGCTTCAAGATCACTCAAGACAATTGAGGGCGCCGCAAGGTAACTCCAACCGCGAAGAAGCCTTACGGCCATTTCACACAGCGAAACGACAGATGCCTCCTTCGGGGTCTCGTCAAAAAAGCGTGATAAGACGTCCTCACCTACAGACCGTGGAGCATGGGTTTCAGTTACAACGCCCGAGAATCTCTTCCAGAATTCAGAGAAGTCGAGTGTTCTTGTCGAGAGGGCGAATGCAGTTGGATACGTGAGGGCAAGAAGTGGGAGCACGAGCGCTACTAAAGCAAAAGGAGTATCATCCGGTGCTACCTGTCTGGCTCTCAAGGCAATTCGTTTATCGCCCGCCGATTCCGCCTCAGCGACAGCCTCAGCAAGGTCAACTAGGTTGAACGTAAGTTTGTTTAAGCTGATTAACTTTGTTGCGCATCCTTCAGGGCGTTGCACAGTTAAACGATTCACTAGCTGCAAGCAACACTGGAGGCAGGGCGACTTCGACGATGCTGTTAAATTAAAAAGTTCACTCGCGGGACTTGATTGGCTGCCAACAAGAACAGCAATCAGCCATAGAGCGCGCATTAGTTTTTCTTTCGGTGAGTCAACAGATTCAGTCAGGCTCGAAGCAGCCGGCTGCCGCGGTGCCGCAAGGTCAAGTTTTACGTCGCGTGCCAGATCAAGTGTGAGACTCACAAGACGAGAGCAGGCTGAGCATTTGCTTCCATCCATACCGTCAAAAGGCGAAATCAAGGGTGAGCCTCGCAGATCGCTAACAGCGAGCCGAACGAAGATCCGGTACATAGTCTCCGTATCAGGTGTCAAGGGTGGGAGGTTGTGTGCGAGGATCTGATACATTGCCATATGCAGCGGTGTCGTAAGCCTTCCTTCAAGGGTTGCTGGAATCGCTCTCTGGATTGAGACAGATCGAGAACGTGCGTTTGGATACTCTGGGTGCCAAGGCAACTTAATTCCATTCGAGAACTGCGAATCACTATACATCCTGGGGGTATTCAGGGCGCATTGCAGGACCTTACGCTCACCCTCCCCGCTCGGAGCCAGGAGTTCCGTCAGACCTCGTTCATTCAAACTGAGGATGCATTCTGTGATTCGTAATGCGAGGTTCTTCTCCGGTGTGGAGCTAGACGAATCCATCTGTAACTTACTGCAAGATGTCTAGGGGCGATTGATCAAGTTTCTAGGCTCGGGCACTGACTGCGTTCCCCTGGTTCAGACACCTAGCAGAAGTGCTTGGTAGCCGTTTTTCCACATTTCTAGATGTGTGGGATAGCTAGTGTGAGTGAATGGGGTTATGAAATAACCCTGTATTTGCATTTTACTCATCACTTTATGCTTATTTCCTGCGTCTTATTACATTAGTTTGTCTAGAACATCCGGTTCCAATCCGGACTCTCTCTACTAGCATGACCTCGCACCCACGGGTCCTGCCAGTATATGATATGCTGCAAGGGATCCCTGAGCTGGTGCTATTCCGTGATGCATTGGTACGTTGCTCTGTTCAATTGTCACCATAACTTATGCAAACTCTCCCTGAACTGAATCAGAATGGCTTACAACAATCCTGCCGGCATCGGTTTCCTCATTCACTCTGGTCTTCCTTCCGGCACCTCTAGTGGCTCTCCCGTTGCGTCGACATACGTCAGCGTTCAACAGAGGACGCGTACCGTCGGTTCCAGGCTGCGTTTGCGAATAGCATCTACAAATACCATGATCGAACACTGAGACTGGCGCTCCCTGCGGTCGTTCGTTTTGTTGAGCAAGTGGGCAACAGCAAGGTGTCGAGCGTTAACCTCCACCACTTGCCAAAGCCCATTCGTAGGATGATTCAGCGCCTTGAATATTGGCAGCGAGCCGAGCGAAATGGCGATTTAAAGAAGGCATGCGACGATGAGGAGGGCGTTGCTGAAGACGTTGATAACTCCTCGGAGGACGTAAACTTAGAGGATCTTGACGAGGAGGACCTCGCTTCAGTGGGTGCATCGGATGATCCAATGAGCGAATCTGATGCGGTGGATGCAGCGGATGCCCAAGATCTCGTTGCTTCAAACCAAGGTGCACTCAGTTCCGTGGAATGGGACGATTACGAACAATATTTCGCCAATACGTTCCGTCAACGAACATTGGACATGTCGGAAAGTGGTGTCAGTTTTGCAGCAGCAACAACTATAGCACACTTCCTTTCCGATCCCCTCTTACCACCTCTATCCAAGGACGCCCTGGCTGATGCCTGCGAGGTGCATAATTCCCAATCCTCACTGAGTCCGGCTCTTCCTCGTAAGCGGACGACACGGCCGACAGCAGGGGCGGGAGTTGAATCTCCTCCTGGTGCACCGCGACAGCCGCATCCACAGGATCAATTACTGGCAGCACCTTTAGATGCCTCGTCCAGCACCACACTCTCGACAAAAATCAGCGCTGCGAGGGTATTTTCCTTGGGACACCCTTCAACCCTTATCCGACCTCCTCCATTCACACCCATTTCACCAGGACCAATTCAGCCGCGACAACGTCACTCTTTACAAGTGCCGCTGATCAGGCTCTGCTCGCATGTTCATATGCTAGTCTGGCTTCTACAGGAGGCGATCCTGGCTTGCACGGCGAGCCATGCATCGATTCCGTCCAATGTAACTTTACTAGATAGCACATTTCCAGACAATTTAGCCACTTTTGAGTGCCTGCAGCCAGAGGACTTGTCTCGGTGCGCGGATGCAACCTTACGCCTGATTCAGATGGCGAAGCGACTCCTGGAATCTACCGCTACGGAGAATAGTTTATTGTCGAATATTGTTGACGAGGAAGAGAAAACGGTGGCGCACAGCTTGCCCCTGTCATCCGTATCCTTCACGAACCCCGCTACATGGACTGCTCTAGCCCGTGGTGTATTTGCACGCGATGCGTATATCCCACCACTAATCCTCCAATTCTTGGCTGACTCCGCGTATGTTCTGCAGCGATATTTAGAAGATCCGAGTGGAGCGCGCCTTGTCGACGATGAGCGTAAAGGGGCTCCAACTTCACCGACTCTAGGCAAGCTCATGGCAGTGCACCGCCAACAAGAGACAGACGTGGTTACACGTTGGCAGATCCGCAATGATCCAGTCCTTGAGGGTATGCTGCGTGCCATCGACAAGATCTTCACCAAGTCGTCATCAACACTACATGCGGACGTTGCGTTCAGCTTTCTTATGCCACGCCTAAGCCGTGTCTTTCGCCGGTTGAATCTTTCTTGCAACACGAAACTCGGAGATGAGGGAGCTCGGACCATCTTTGCGTTTCTAGCACGCAACCGATCGATCATTTCGCTAGATCTCTCTGGATGCGGGATTTCGGATGTTTTGGCGATGCAGATACTCGGTGAAGCCGCACCCTTGTCTAATTTGCGTGACTTGTCGCTCTCGCACAAAGCCGGGCGACCGCGAACTCATCTGGGTGAGCAAGGTGCCAAAGCACTCGCAAAGGCATTGAAGGATCCGCGTACCAGGTTGCGTCGTCTCGCCCTTGCTGGTGTTGGTGCTCTTGGGATCGAGCGGCTACTAGAGTGTAGGTGTCTCGCATATGCGCACTCTCTCGAAGCACTCGACCTCTCTACTAACGGCGTCACCAACAGGATGCTCGGTAAACTTTGCTGGTCATTGATCGAGGCTTCCAAGAGAGCCGCATCTTTGCAGCGCAGTGAAGCAGAAGGCTCCTCACGTACCCGCAGAACACTTGGGTTGCGTTCATTATGCCTTTCACACAACGAGTTAAACGATGATATCGCCGAAGACTTGCTCGAGCTCGAAGGCTGCTCTCAGTTAGCCGTAACTTCACAAGATGGGGAGGGCTCCGTTGCTTCACAAGGTCAGTCCGTAACATCGACGACGAATAGGAGCGTGAGCAGCAGCAGCGCAACCGACAGTGGTCACGTGACATCAAGTCCACTTTATGCACTCACTCAATTGCTCGTCAGTGTGCCTTCTCTTCGCCGGCTCGACCTGGCTCATAATGCATTCAGCCCAACAATTGCCAATTTGATATCAATTGCATTGACCACGGGACACGTTGATGCTGCGGACCTGGTTCGCGCAATGAGCAATCGTGCAGGCAACAAAACCATCTCATCAACCGAAACAAGTTCAGTGAAAGGAGGAAAGCAGTCTGATCAGCTTGGCCGTGCTGCCTCGCAGAGTGTGCCAGGTGATACCGCGAGTTCTTCAACGAACTCCAATCTCTACGAGCTCCGAACAAGCGCCGCGCGCTCCGTATTCGCTGCTGCTTCTTCAATGAGGAGAAGGCAACAGGCACAACTCGTAGATGATGTGATCCGGTCAGCAGCATCTGCGCGGACCCTTGCAGCGGCAGCCTCTGCTGGAGACGTGTCAGCTGCCGCGCTCGAGGTCTTATCTCCAACCCACCAGCCCAGTACGAAGTCCAAGCCCTCAGTCATGAGCTCCCCAAGGCATAACATGGGATCCGATTTCTCAACCGTGCGTCCCACCTCATCAAGTGGAAACAGACTAGATCGGCCAACAGCCGCACGAGTCGCAGCCACTGCGCTCGGAGAGTCTGTTGCGGCAGCAGCGGCCACAGCCTCTGCAGCAGCCACATCGCTTATGCGACAAGCACACGAAATAGTGCGAAGTGAGTTGACTGCCTCGAGGAGATGGCAGGCCAAACAAGAACAGATTGGTGAGATTGCACGATCCAAGGCACTTGCCCGACGTCGGGCTCTGAAGAAGGCCGCAGAGAAGGCAGAACAAGAGCACAAGCAAGATCCAAACGTAGCTAATGCTGCAGAGCCGTCAGATCCCTCTTCTGAGCAGGATGAAGCTGCCGCGACTGAGAAGGTCGAAGGCAGCAACTCCGCCGAGAGCAGACTCCGAGCCTTGGCAGCAGCTAAGAGGCCTTGGCGGCTTACAAAGGCCAAACTAGTGAAAGGACGAAATGCGGCGAAAATGCCATTTGCTCCAGCGCCAGCATCCAACCGATTCATGGGGGTGATATACTCGGATTACTTCAAGCTGGGACCACGAGGTAGATATGCTGATTGGGGTAGGAAGTACGCTCACGCGAGTCGTGACGATAAGCGGACACTTCAAATGCTGTGGTGGAAGTTACACGAGTCAGACCGAGTCGATGCACTCGCAATTGCAGCTCTGTCCGCGTTGGATGCACAGATTCAGCAGCCTCCTGATGATACCACAGCTGCCAACGAGTCTCCGAAACCTTCACCATTGAGTCATGATTTCGGTGCCAACCCTCCTTCCGAGACTATTTCCAGCACAGGCGCAGATCAACACAAGCTGAGTCCTCAGAAATCACCCAACACTCCCACTCCTACTTCTTCTCTTTCTCCTTCCTCCGTGAGCAAGCGAGTTGAGCTGGCCAGACGACGAGCACTTTTGAAATCCTGGAGACATGCACAACTACTCGCTGAGCGAGCCAGAGAACGTGACCCCGATACCTTAAGGCATTCGTGGACATACCGAGGTAGTCATAGCATTTCTGGAACAACGTGGCCAATGGCAGATATTGACCTTGGAAGGGGCCGATGGGGAGACGAGCTGGCCTTGAACGTCAAAGGTGGCTGGCGTGTTCGTCTTGCGCTTGGGAACTGCTCGAAAACCGCTCACACAGCATTCCCAGCATCGATCACAAACTCTCCATTGCATTCTGTGAGGGGTTTTACTGCAAGACGTCCGCAATCTTCAGCTAACAAGACGAAGACAACCCGCAAAGCTTATGCCTTTTCTGGTGTGTCCGGTGGTCGTCCCCTGTCAGCACAAACAGTCCGTGCACGCCACGCAAAAATACTTCTAACAAAGCAAAAGAAATTGCTGGCCACTTTGTCCGCTGACAAGTTGAATACGAAAGGAAGCCTGCATTTGGACCTAGATGCAACACTTTCGAGCACGGAGTTCGATGAGGATGTTGAATATGAGGGTGAGCTTTCAGGTGAACACGGCATGAGCACACCGACGCAAGGTCCAATGAGTCTGCATGCCGGCCAGGGTGGGTCCACCAGTAATCGCCCTACACCACATGTGCAAGGAGGCCGCAGGGATCAACTCGCCCATCCAAGTGTGCCTCAACCGTGCGATCCTTCAAGCAAGAAATCACCCGAGGATTCTGATGATCAAATGACTGGTCCTCAAAATGCAACCGAGGTATTACTCTCCAGTGCAAACACTGGCGGTTTCCTCGGGCTTCCACCACCCAATTGCTTCCTGCTTCAGGCCTTCCGTCGGAACAATGAATTTCGGAGTGATGAGAATGATCGTATGAACCAACCCAATCCAGAGGACGAAAAGTCAATTGCGAGAAAGGATGGAGTTCTGAATCGAAAGGATACAAGCCCATCAGCCAAACCCCTGACGCAGGACGCAGACAGGCAGGCCTTGATTGCTGCGCGAGCACACGCAACGGGATCCTTTTCAGTGGTTCCGGATGAATCAAACGGCTTTACAATGGGGATTCTATCGCTTGAGCGACTCAGTCATCGGCCAGCTATTCACACTCTGATTTTTGATGGAACTGTGAGCCTAGGAAACGGCGGTCTAGCAGCTTTAGCTGCGGCATTAAAGGACTCAGCATCACCAATCACCCGCCTATCGCTCCGTCGTTGTGGTATTTTCGACGTGGCTCCACTTGTGGAAGCGCTTGCCCAAACGCAATCACTCGAGCGTCTGGACCTGAGTGACAACAGCATCACAACCGAAGGCGCGACGGGCCTCTTCTGGGCTCTCCTGACGAATCGATCTCTCAACCACATTGATTTGAGCTCAAATGGAATCACAAATAGTGCTGCTCCCATGATTGCAGCGGCTATCACATTGAATCGTAACTTAGAATCCATTGAGCTCCAAGATAACCGTCTCACGAGCATCTCTGCGGCACTTTTTATTCGTGCTATTCAACTTGGCCGCAACTGGCTCAACCCACAGCTTCTTAGCCAGGAACCTGGCCCAGTTACTGACCGAATGTCACTACCAGATGCGACGCTCCACAATCGGGGTCTTCAGACACCAGGTGGTATCGAACTTCCACCGTTGTTAGCGTCACAGTTATCGACCGTGGCAACTGTCCTGCGTCGTCATTCGTTATCTCTGGAGCAGGATTTAAAGAGATCAAGGGAGGATGGTGGCGCGGAGGATGTCCACACGGAGTCAGACAATTCATCCTCAAAAGACGGTGATACGACACTCATCAGCGAAGCCCTGGAGCGAATTACGTTGTGGTCCAATCAAGCAACACAAGCCAGGAGCTCGATCGGATCTGGCCCGGCTGGCTCTGCTTCCATATCACCTCAGCGATCGCAACCCCGCGTTCTTGCCCTGCGGACATTGAATCTCCACTTCAACCGCATCGATGGCTCACTTTTGGCACGCCTTGACAGGGAACTGGCAGAGGTTAGACTGGCGCAAAAGCGTGTTCGCTCCGCTGCCCGAGCGGAGACTCTTTCAAACCTCAGTAAGATGCGTGACATGGCACGCGACGCGATAGCTGAGGTCTATTCAGCGAGAAAGCGTTGCATCGCCGCGAACCAACGGGCAATCGAACTTGAGAAGGAGAGCCGAGCACTTGCCATCAAGGCCGAACGAGAGTCCTCCGCATTATACCAAACCCTGCGCGAAGCAAAGATGCGGACCGAACGATTGAGCGGTGCGGGGTTACAAGAAGAAAAGGCACAGCTGGCTCGCATGAGAACAGAGCTTGATGAGCGATTTGAGCGTGAGAGACAGCAACTTGAGTTGGAACTCGAGAAGGCACGACTAGAAAAAGCGAAACTAGAGCTCGCACTTTTGGTCACACGAGAGCTTACAATGCAGGCCCGCACTGCTCAATATGAGGATCATCTCCGCGAAGAAGCAATGCGACATGTTCTTCTCCACGAAACCTCAGAGTTAGAGGTTGCTAGACGAGTCTTTTTGCGAGATTCTGTGAAGCTTCGTACTCTCACCGGCCGTATTCTGAGTTGGTACATTATTCGTCTTGCACGATTTAGCGCACTTTTCCGACGTGTACAACAACAACAACAACAACAAGGACAGCAACTTCCAGAGCAAAATCTTGTGGCGTCACCACGGGCCTCACCGTCTATGCCGGGTTCTCCGAATACTCACCGACGTAATACTAGCAATGCTAGCGATCTTTCTGCTGGATCGACGCCTTCGTCTCTCGGAGCGCTTCCTCTATCCACACCTGAAGGAAATGTGCAACATTTTGCCCCATTGTCTCCGCGTAACATATCGCAATCACATAGTCGCTCGCTGTCCAGACTGAGTCTCAGCTTTTCTGGCGGGAGAGCCTCAGCGTCGTTGGGCGGTGTTGGGAATGCCGCATCGATGTTTCTTGTTCCTCGAGTGGCAGATCACAATCAGGCTCCATCCTATTCGCAGATCAACGTACTTGACTTAGATGCTGCTTCAGCATGGATGGCACAATCGTCTCATCCCTCTGCCGCACCTGCCACTCCCTTCTCGTCTCTCGCACTCACTGACACTCTACTACCTAGTCAGCCAGAAGATCCGAGTCTCTCTTTGGAAGGTGTGCTTGATGCCTCACACAAGAAGTTGCCCGGAGGAGAGCCTTCTCGTGAGTTTAGCACCTATCTGGATCTCGTTTGTAAATGGCTCCATCCGAGACTAGGCCTGAACCATGTCTTAGAGCTTTCAAAGCAACAAAGCAGCTATGTGATGTCCAGTCGCAACGTATCGGTCGCACTCGCACGTCTGCTCCCAACCATGAGACATCTCGTCGAGACACCAGCCTCCATCTTGCGAACACGCACAACAGTGGAGCACTTCCCTTCTCATAATTTGTCTGCCGAGACATCCACGGAACACCAAGCACACGTGCGAGTGGCTTCACGATCCTCAGGTTTGGTTTCTGAATCTGGAGAAATCGTCGTCCAGGTTGATGGCCAGCAACCGCTGGATCATGCAGGTGTAACAGAGATGGACCAGGCTGCCGACGATACCAGTTCGCGAATGCAGGGAGGGCCGAACGGGCCACTCGCACGAGGCTCATTACGTGCGCGCTCCAATGTTTACCACCAACGTCACCATTCCTTCCAGCTTACGCATCATGGCTCTGCCTCGTCTCTTAGAACGTTTGGTGGTTCGGGGTCACCGTTCGGCGCTCCCTCTGGAGTTTCTCCGTCCCCAAGTCCTGCGCCCTCCCGGCAAATGCTTGCATGGGGGCAGGTTGCGGAATCGCTGCTTTCTCACGCGTTACTACCAGAGGAATCAATTGCAACAGAAGTTTTGGATTCGGGTAGGCCAAGTCCTCGAGCGCTCAGCCTGCTTCCCGTAGCATGGACTTCCATACCATTCTCTGCCAGCCCTTTGAGAAGCAATCATCTGGGCGCATCATACGCAATTCCTACAGACCACGGAGTGATAGTCCCAATCCAACCTAATGAATCGATTACTAGCCTCGCCACTGCCCTTGCTGAGCCGCTCCCGGCCCATGCCTTAATGGGCTCTAGCATGGCACACGTGCCATTCCCGATGTCAATGATTCTCACATCACTTCGTGTGGAGCCAGCCTCACAGAGGCTCAATGGTGTTGCAGTTGAGATTCCCGATTCATGTGTCAGACGATTGGATCGTGGCCGTAAGTTCATCAGCACAGTACCGCCCTACGTACGACATGCGCTTCAATCGATGAGCTCAGATCCTTCTCTGGCCGCGAAACGTGCATATACATACTTTAGCAACCTAGCCAAGAGCCTTCCATCTGGCATGTTGCCACATCATCTCGTCTCGATTCTGTCGGTCGCATATCCACAGCCGATCCTAGAAAAAGCCGGAGACTCTAGTTCTGGGCTAGCGCACCCTATCCTCAACCACGGCGGCGCTTCTGGGATCCCCTCTGAGCAATGTATAGAGCAGTTCCTCCGAAGTGTCGATGTGAGTGCTTTGACACTTGGAACAGGATGGGTCTCAGGCATTGAGTTGATTGCTACAGTACCAAGGACTATCTATAGCAAGCTACTTACGAGCCGTCAACAACACATTTCACGTAGACTCGACACGCTCGTGACTCAGGCCAAGGGTAGCATCGGGGGTATTCCTAACGAACTAGCTACAGAGATCAACACCATGCGAACGAAGCTGGCACTCTACTCGCATCTGGCGAGTACACCTGGCACCGGCAATCCCGCGGTGGATTTGGAAGCCACACCACCCATTTCGCTCAATGACGAGTTGTGGCTTCCGCGGTCGGTGACGGGAGCAGATGTACATGCCGTAGTTCTCCGAAACCTTGAGAGCATTGTAGGTCCTCTCGGCCTCGAGGGCGGCACAGGGGAGGCAGGCGGTGAGAGCACTGCCGAACCTCATGCCCAGGGTGCGGATAAGCTCCAACGTGATCCTGAGAACAAAGTGCGCTTGTTCTTTGTTCCTTGCTTTGGCTTAGATGCCGGGGAATTACCGCATCCCTTAATCCCTGGTGCATCCATCGACGTTCGTTCCGTCATTAGCTTTTTGCTTACAATTGCGCTGGCATCAGCTGCATTCGAGAGGACAAACGCTGACGAGACTATGCTATCTTTGTCACAGCCGCAGCAACAGCGGAACCCGCTACCCAAGGGCGATTATCAAACCCATGATCAAGAGTGTCAGAGTGATGTTGAAAGCGTCTTGCGTGCGAGCCAACTGCTGGCCTCAGCTCTACCACCGATACTTCTCTGTACAGCCACTGCCATGCCGGAGTCGCCTTCCTCTTCCAAGGCTCAGTCGGGCTCATCATCGCATGTCGAGGAGTTGAGCCCATCTTTCAATCAAGACTTACCTCAGGCGAGCTCTTCATTGCTCATGCTTCCCTTTTTGGGGTCGCCAATCGCCTTTAGATCACGAATTACGACAGCCAGTTTGAGTGCGGTGGATACATACTTCTCCACTTGTACACTTCATCCAAATCCGTTTTCACGTGCAGTTTTGGAATTGTCTTCACAGGGACGCTTCTCAGCCTCATTGCCCGAGCTGTTGAAGGAAAGGCTTCCCGCCGATCCTGCAATCTTTGCCGAGTTCGGACTTTCTGGGGAATACTACACTTCATCAAGCGTTCAGGAGTTAGGTTCTCCTCGCTCTGCTACCAACACAAAGGTTCACGAGCTCTTGTCAACAAGAGAGGAGGCGGACATGTGCGAAAGGCTCGTCCGCGAACGCTCGGCAGCGCTGATGAAGGTGACCGCCGCGAGGACAGCTCATTGGGAGCGATTTGAATTCATTCGAACGTCGCTAGCTGAGGTCAGATTACGAGCTCGCAAGGTCTTCATTGAAGCCCTGCGCGGTGCACAACTTCGTGCGTTTGAGAGCAACGCAATACTCTATCAACTTCTAACACCTGCCCGAGCTCAATTCCTTGGCCAATTGCATCAGTTCACGATATCGCGCATCCAAGGCACTCGCGGATCGGTGCTTTCTCCAGCCAATAGTCTGCAGACAGAAGGAGCAAGATCAGACAGTCGACCAAACTCGGGGTCTCAGGCGAATCGCTTGGGGGTGCTCCATACTTCGAACTTTTGGTTTGTCCCAACATCCATGGATAGGGATTATTATGCCATCGCCCAAGTACCTGATGATGCCGTCGAGAATGAAAGTGTGGGTGATCAAGAGGCACAAACCTCCGACGTAGGGATGGCTCGCTCCCCTCCAGTTAGTCGAAGCTCAAGTCGTGCATCAATGAGTGCCACCCCAAGGCACTCGTTCAACGCTTCTTTGGAGAATGAGCCTTCTCCGGTTGTCAGCGTGAATGCGATTTCCCCCGCAGTCGTAGCATCATTTACCCACCCTCAGCACACCTTCTCCGATCTTGTGAATAGACTGTTGGCTGAGAGTCATGCCACAGTATCACATGGATCTAAGCTTGCTCAGCCAATTCCCACAGCGTTTGTGAATCAAGTTGACACAATCCTCAAAGAGGTCTTGAGCTTAGCATATGGAGATGCTGCCGGTCCTAGCTATCTTACCCCTGCTACAACTCACATGACCTCTTCGCTAATGGCGACTGCCTTGCCCCAGAGTGACATCCCGAGAGATGAGAGTCCTCACCACTACGCATCCATGACGACAATCCAAGATGTGGACTCCCCACTGAGCTACACCTGTTTTTCACTGACGGCTCGAGCCGCTTCACGGTTGCCAAAGTTCTCATATGAACTCGTTCCCAAGTTAGCAGCATTACTCGAGGATGATGACGGTGACGGTGACCCGCATAGAGGAACTCGTGATTCCGGCTCAGACCCCCAGAAACATGCAGCGAGAGGTGTGCTTGTCCCCACTGACTTTTGGTCAATGTGTGGCAAAACTTCGTCACTTGTCACATTTTTCATCCGCGGGGTAGAAAAGATGTTTACTAGCCTCCCCGTCTGGGCCTCTCAACGTAAAGAAACCCATTCTGATGATCAGTTCGCGATGGTACCACAGGGTGCGCAAATGGGTTTTCAAGGTGCACCATACCACAGTGCTTCTGACTCACGTTTGGCGCTTTTCCCTGTATCTCATCAGGCCAACTACGTGCTCTGGCTTTCGCATTATTTGGATACGAGCGTTGACCCAGCGGTAGTTGCTATTGAGCGTTCGCTCCGAAGTTCACCTGAAGATCTCCACCCCGATGCGCATGAGCAAGATCTCTGCATCAACATTCTTGCACATCCTTGGCCGTCTCCGTTCTCGATATCGGTCAGGAACGGAGTTGCCGCGATCTTTGTCCGGCACGCGCTGACGTACCAAGCATCTGCCAGAGACTCGCTAGACGGAGTCACGCAGGTCAAGAGAGAGCTGAATCAGCCTACAGCGAGCATCAGTGGTGCAGAAGACGTTCGTAGGTCTAGTGGACTGTTCGGCCAAGTGTCATCTGTAACTGCTACATCAGCGACTACCCCTCAGCCAAGAGGCAGCGGTATTAGATCGCCTCGACAGAGCATTGTCAACAAGGTGGCGCCCAAACCAACTGCAGCGCTGGGAGATGTATCAACTGCCCAAGTTCCAACACCGCTCCTATCGCCACCTTCCACAACGAAATTTAGAGCTACAGAGAAGAAAAGTTCACCTAAGTCTCCAGAAGAGCGTCAGCGTGAGTTTGAAGCGAAACATTTCGAAGCTCAGCTCGAACTGATGAGAAGCCCGCTCGGATATGGTTTCGATGAATCGAAGCTCCAGGTGTTAGGGTTACTCGCACCAGCTAAGCGGCTGAGTCGATCGCGCGAGCGTGAGGTTCGTAGTGAACTAGATGTTTTCTCAAGGTTGGGCCGAGATAATGCTCAGCGGCAGCGACGGGCAGCGCTAGAACACGAGCAACTAAGTACGATTCAATCAAGGTGGGAAGGTGCGTATGACAGTCAGTCTAATGCACGCAGAACAGAAGAGCAAAGCCGGTTCAGCGAAACACCACGGCATGTCCTGAGCATGTCCTCTTCCAACTCTCTTTCAAAGGTCGCTACCAGGCTTACTAGGGTGCAAAATGACCACTTTGACGTTACCGTCCTTGATCATGATGATGCTTTGCTCAGCGAGACACCGCGCAAGAAGAAGAGAAGAAAGACGAAAGGTAAGCACCCTGTAGCTAAGGAGGGGTCCCAAAAGAAAACGTCCCAGAAAACAAGGCGCAGGCGCAAGCTCCACGACCCGTTCTCAGGTGATGCCATTCGAGCAGCTTGGTCGGACGCGCGTAGCCAGGCTATGAGCGACCTACTGAGAAAGCGCGAAGCGCAAGCTCGAAAGGAAGCCAGAGCGCGTCGCAAAGCACTGAAGGCCCTTACATCCAAAGTGCGCACCCGCCTCGAGGGTAGTACAGCTTCCCGACTGGTTCAGACGGCCTCATCGTATTGCGCGCGACCTACCTCAAGACCGACGAATTTTCCGTCTTCTGGTATCTTAAGCAAGCCTGTAGCACCTCAGCCAAGGGTCGTAGTTCACTCCGGAATCGCACCACCAGCAGTCATATCGCCATCAACACCTAGAAGCAAGCCCGCAACACCTTCGAGGGTGGAGAGAACTGCTCTACCTAGTACTACTAAACCGCTAACATCGACTAAGCGCCCAGCTACTATCTCTACGGCTGTCCATCGCGGCGAGATTGATGCTTCACCCAAGAGCAAGGATCGTTCCCCATCTTCGCATTCAGGTCAGCTACAGGAAGACGAGGCCCAAGTTGATTCATCAGATCCAAAGGTCGTTCTTGAGCGAACCTTGGCGGCAGTAGAGGCGGATGCGAAATCCAAGTCCCTCGCCCTGACCCACAAGCTGTTTACCGAGGAAGGAGAGTCGCCACTCAACCCGGTTCTAGGGCTTGTTATGCCAACCCCAAGGAAGCCGACTGAGGTAATGGGCCCAATGCCAACGACCCTAGCTTTGCAAACTGAGGATATGAATGAGCTTACAAGACAGCTTGACCGGGTTCAGTCCGAATTGCTTGACCGCATTTCCAAGCTGCGAGAGTTCTTAAAGACCCGTGGAGACTCGCCTCTTAAGCAATCACTCCAATCAACGCAGTCGAACTCCCGAGGCCTCCTATCATCCGGAGACATAGCGATGAGCACGGGCCGCGCGCCATCGGCGACTCCCTCACTCCCTCGGCTCCGTACCGCACGTCGACTCGAGTTTGAGCCGAGACAGTCCAATGGTCCTGTCAATATAGACATTCCGAATGAACAGGGCGCTGAGCTAGCAGCTCCTCAAACACTAGCTCGCAGGCGGAGCAGTACGTATTCGCAGTACCATGGCTACTCCAGAGATGATGTCTTTGATGCTCGAATTGCAAAGATGGCTGCCAAAGAAATTCTGCAACTACAGCAACAGCATCTCCAGCAGCAGCAAAGAGCATCTGATGGCCGACAATCGCCTCAACAGCTTCGTCCACGCGCAGCAACCCCGCAGGAGTCGACGCCGCACATTAAAACACTCCAGCCCAGCCTCTCCCAACTAATGCTACAGGGAACCTCGCATCCATTGAGCAGAAACGAGTCAAGCGGCAATCTCACCTTACCCCCTATTCGCTCTCAGCGCCCGTGAGGAGGGCGCTTCCCGCGCAGGTTGTCTTATTATCGCGCCACCAAGTTTGATTCAGTCGATCAAGGTGATGCGACGGTACAATAAACCCATCTTCATTTACTTCGGTTAAGCCTTTCAGTTTACACACCACCAGCCTTACTTTGCATCCTGGCTCAAGCTTGCACTCGAACCATCCCACCTATAGGATTCAAAAGCACCGAGGATTGTGCCGTTTGCTTTACAGGACGCGTATTTTATTATCTTAGGTTAACCCAGGATAGGAATCATCATGGATCATGCTCTGGCATCGAACAACAGCTGCGCAGCTTACTCAACACGAGCATCCTGGAAGGTGTTGGTGAACCACTGGATAGCCTCTTCCTTGGTGATGCGGTGGCTGTGACCGATCTTGGAACCCTTGTACTTCTTCCTTGCAATGCGGAAGCCAGGGCGACCGAGGACGACGTAGATATCCATACCGTAGATACCAATGTTGGGGTCGTACTTGAGGTCGAGATCGATGTGTTCTTGGATACCGAAACCGAAGTTACCAGTGTTGGAGAAGTTGGAGCGCTTGAGGGTCATGTCCTTGACAGCGAGACCCTTCTCGAGGACCTTGCGAGCGAGCTCACCGCGGAGAGTGACGTGAGCCGCGATGGTTTCGTTACGGCGGATGTTGAACGAACGGATGGTGATGCGAGCTAGAAGTTAGGGGATGGGTTGAGACAACGTTGATAGAGGTGTGAGTGCATTATACTCCTCAGATGCGTAGTCCAGCGCCGAGACGGAGCTTCAGACTGAACTCGGGGGCTCCAGAGGTCGGACAGTCCGAAAGTGAACCTTTGTCGGCTCCGCTCAAGTAGCGCAGATCCTTGCAGCAGGATCTGTCATGCATTCGACATGGGTGTAGACGTACCACGCGAGAGGACGGGCTTCTGTCCCTGAGCGAGCTCCTCAAGCACCTTAGCGGCACGAGTAAGGCGGTCACCTAGATGAATTATCGAGCGGAGGGGTCGGTTTGTGAGGTGATTTCGATGGCATTTACAAGGTTGGCGGGGCATATGTGCGGGCGCTATCGGTAGGCGATCTCAACAGGAAGGTACATAAGCAATACGACATGGAAAGACTACTTACCACTCTCACCAACGCAGCAGTTGATGACGACCTTCTCGATCTTGATATCCTTCATGGAGTTGGCCATGATTGCGTCCCTAGAGAATGCGATGGTAGTGAAAACAATAGGTGCAAATGATACATAAGTGTCTTGTGCGTCAAGCATTACTATATTTATCCCCATAGCACACGCTACATGTCCAAAACAGCCACCAAAACACTTCAACGTTCATCGCACATTTCGTCCCTGCCAGCCGGCTTCGAGGTCCAAAAGTTCCAAACGGGTTCCAAAGATTTGGAACCTGGTTCCAAATTCTGGAACCAAGTTCCAAATTCAAACTCCCAGCGCTCTGCTACTTTAACCGCTTCGGGTTAAAGAACCCGCACTCCGAACTCGCAACATGTTGCTAATTAGTCCTCGACGAGCAGACAAACTGCGTTTAGTGAGTTGCGATGGCCCTGCATGCGTAGTTTCGAGGCGTTTGTTGGGATGTTAGCGGGATCACTCGTGCAGGTACTCTAGCACCTATATGCCATTTCTATTCTCGGATCCCAGTCCTGAGCACCGTAACAACTTGTCAGCAAGAATAGAAGAAAATTTCTCATCGACTAATCCAGCACACTTGGTTCAATTGTGTTCTCGGTGTTGCCGTAGTGCCACACGGGTGGGTTATCGTTCGTTCGAAAGATCCATCCCAGATGAAGAATCTTTTTGACGAAAATCAGGTCGTCCAGCAGGACGTGCCCGATATCTTCACTGCACACTATAAGAAGCACCTCAAGTCGAGGACCAAGTCATACTTCTCTCGCACGGGTGCACTGCTCCTCGCACTGGGCATCATCTTGGCACTCGTGTCGATCGACATTTATCCCTATCTAACACTACGCAACTTCACATATGCCTGTCTTGTGCTGGGTCTCGCATGCATCATTGCCGCGAAGCCAGCAAGCCAGTTCCTAGCATCCTGGAAAGCAGAAGGAGCTGAGGGGTTGGGTGAGTCAGATGGCTCGGGGAGCGAATCGGATTCTGAGAGTGATGATGATGACGACAGTACCGAGGGTGCCTTTGTGGCCCACCCGAAGTTCCACTTCGTTAGATTCAACCGATACATGAAGAAGAACATCACCGAGCTCCACAAGACTCTTTATGGTAGCGACTTTTGTAAGGATGAGGCGACGCGCCGTAAGCAAGATATCCTCTTCCCCCAGCCTACCCATGCCAAACCCCTTACGACGTCGGCCAGCCCGGCTCGTGCTCGACCAATGGTTCACCCCAATGAATCTAGCTCAGCTGAGTCCTTGGAGTCTCCCGAGTCCAAGCGGCAACCCTCCAGAAGAGCCGGGCTTGATGAAGAGGAAGAAGAGGCAGAAGAAGCCCCTGAAAGTTTAAGCCGCGGCTCGCGAGCCGGCTCCAGACGTCGACGAGGTGGAACCTCGGGTTCTGGTGGCCAGCGCGGCCGAGCTCGCGCATCAAGCCAAACCCCACCCAGAGCACGCCTGAGTGACGAGCACGAGGTATTGTCTGCAGCTTCCGTTGCCCAGGGTCAGGAGGAGGGAGGTGCTTCCACTAAGCCAGGCGTGCTAAAGCCAGAGGACGTAGTCACAATGTCCGCGCGCGGTTTGCCAAAGTCCGCCCTGAAGCTCCTTGTTGAAGAGCAGTCGAAATGGGAGCGTGTTGTGAAGCGCCTGAACAAGGCCTTGGATGACTGGATCCTTGATTCGCTGCGACTTAAACTTGGCCTAAGGAGCACATCCTCAGATTCTTCCGCAGTGGAATCGAAGTCTAATGACCCCGTTGCCTGTCGAGCAGTCTCATCCGAGAGCAGCGAAGACCGAAAGCAGAGAGCAGGTAAGGATGTGGCGGAGCAAGCCGAGGGCCTCAAAGAAACACAACCTATGGAATCACCCAGCGAGAGTGCATTGGCTGATGGCAAGCCATCAAAGAAGCGTGAATGGATTCCCCCAGCCCAGCGCATTCGTATGAGTCCTGTCACACTTGCCAAGAGCTATCTTTCTCAAACGCGGCTTCCTCGCGTTTTCGCATTCGCATTCGACGGCGATATTTATGCTTCCGCGGTTTCAACGTCGCTCACACCGTTTGTCGATTTGGTTCTGCGAGTTGCCATCCCCGGTGTCGATCGTGTGCTTTTGGTACTAACCTCCCCAGGTGGTCTAGTCGCATCCTACGGTCTGGCAGCGTCTCAGCTTGCTCGCTTGCGAGAGCACGGTATTCATGTCACAGCCTGCGTGGACACCGTAGCAGCATCTGGTGGCTACATGATGGCATGTGTTTGTGATCAAATCATTGCCGCACCATTCTCCTACATAGGCTCCATTGGAGTCCTAGCTCAGATCCCTAACTTCAACAAACTCATTCGTAAGGCGGACATTGACTACTATGAGTTCCATGCAGGCCGTTATAAGCGCCAGGCTGGTCTACTCAATGAAATTGACGAGGACATTAAGTCCAAGATGCACCAACAGCTGGCCGAAATCCACCATCTTTTCGCAACCCACGTAGCCAAGTACCGACCTCAGCTTGCAAGCATTATTGACAATCTGGCCACAGGTGAGGTCTGGCTGGGTACAGACGCATTAGCAAAGGGTCTAATAGATGGTATAGGAACATCGCATGAGCTTATGAGCCAGCTCACTGCAACCCACGAGGTTCTGGTGGTCACAATTAAGAGGCAGCGCAAGCGCCGCAAGTCCCTGCTCGCAACACTGCTTGATTTATTCTGCGGCAGGAGTTCACGTGGATCTACCGCCGAAACACTTGGTAGCATGGTTTCTGACGCTGCGAAGGCTTTAATTACAGTAAATCACGCTCAGGGAGCCGCCGCGCCGTCAGTAGCAGCACTGGCAACGAACCTTGCAACCGCAGCTGGCCCTGTGGCTCTAGACCCTATGTCAGCGAATCAAGGCACAATCCGTGTATAAAAATCTATATTCGCGAGCCTCCCCGTGTATACTTCCCTGCGTTCCATTGTTGTGCCATTGTTGAAGACGGATTCAGTACAGTTGCAGGGAGGGCAGGTACTTGGCGAGGTTGACAGACTTATCTTATCGAACTAGAATTCAATAAACGCATCATTAGCCTAGATCTGAAGAAACACCCATAGGACTATGGCACGTCCGGCTGCACGTTCAGTGTACAATTCGCGATGCCCTAGTATACCAGAACATGGAGATGCACCAGTTCTTAGGCACAAGCTTTCGACTCAGACCAGAAGCAGGGGTGCGGAAATATTTCCTCGCTTTTCTTCGAAACAAAGCAATAAGTGACAAAAGTTTGGGGTCGTTTTCAAGACGTATCGCGAGGGAGTGTGGATGTATATTCTTTGCATTGCGAGTATCGGCCATTATGTATTATTATATTCGGTTTCTTTCCACACTTTGACACGATGTGTCCTATCTGGGCTCGGAAAACTTGCATAGGCAGTCACGCTTCCTCATCAATGCAAGTTTCATCGCAATTTTCCGCACGTATAGAGATGTTCCGACACGCAGTGAAGGCGCTTCGCCCCGTGGTGCAGCAGGTCAAGCCCGCGAACCTTGCTGTTGCCTCACGCGCATTCGCTCAGAGCGCAGAAACCGACTTTTCCTTCACCAAGATTGGTCAGGACTCGCTTGAGGTGCACTATGAGCGTCCCATTCACTCGCTGCAGGTGACTGAGATGATGAATGCGGTCCACGAATTCTCCACCTCCGTTGAGGCTCCCTCTGAGCTTCGTCTCTCAACCAGTCTGGACGATGCTAAGTTTCAAAACCGTCGCTTTTACCGTAAGGTGATCCGCCTCATTCCTCGATTGCTGTTACAGTACGACATGTACGAGATTCCTCCTTCGCAGGCGATCCGATCCTTGCGATCACACTTCAAGAAGCACCACGGTATCGAGGACGTTGCTGTTCTTGATAAGCTTCGCTGGCACGGTGAGGTTGTTTTGGCCGATCTCGTCCGACTTTATTTCACTCACAGCCACGTCCAGCAGCTCGTGAACCCCAACGTCAACACCCTGCCTGATCTTCCCACCAAGGAGAAGAGCAGCGAATCGCCATTCCTTGCGGATTTCTTCGCAAATGAGAGTGCTGTTGCCCACCAGCTTCACGACTACAAGGACTTTGAGCAGCCTGATCGCTACTAAGAGGTCTGCCGGAAGGGTCTGGCCACGTCTAGCGCATTGGTGCGCTGTAGCGTGATCCAAGACGCAACCATAGCAACTCTGGAGAAAGTGGCAGCACCACCACATCGTGAGTGCTGCCAAGTATACAGTAGGAACAGGAACAAACAAAACACAAACGAGCGATGGAGTCTTGTGACCCAATACCATCTCACACGCAATGTGGCATGACTCCATGGCAGCTGATTGTAAGCGCTTGCAACTGGTGAGGATGCCACAACGACAGGCGAGTAATGTAGAGTATATTATCAACTCGACCCGCACGGCACATTATATCTGCAGCGCATTCGGTCGAAAACGAGCAATTTTTGGCCGCATTTCTTAGGTTAATGGCTTCGTTGTATCTGACAAGCCATGGTATTAGGAACAAGGAAACACTAGGTATACTCTGTAACAGGATAATCCTTGTTAGTTTAACATTTCCCCTACATGATCCGCCCACGGAACATTACATTATTACAATAAACCCACTCACAAATCTGTGGTTCAGTTTTATTCTGCCGAGCGAGGCACTGGGTTGTGTCTTCACTTACTATAGCATTGCACAATTTAGTGTATCTACGGAGCACTTGTCGTAGGAGTGGCTGGCTGACTGTTGGTAGGGCTGTCATCGTTCTTCGGATTGCTAGGAAGTTCGGGGACGTTCGTGGAGGTGCTTAGCTTTCCGTTGTGAAACGTGGCAATACTCCGTCGGAGAGCGTTGATCTCACTCTCAATGCTTTCCACAGCGTGCTGCAATCCTCTTACCTTTAAGCTTTCGTAGTCAACCCATGATAGGAAGGGTGCAACGGCATCGCTTACAAGACTTGTAGCCGCCAGGAGTTCACGTTCGAATTGCGCGGTGATAGCTGCTTCGACCGCCTTGTGCCACTCGTCGATCTTTGCGTTCATCTCTTTCTTGGCTCGGACTCGTTGCGCAGGAATAATAAACAGACCTGTCAGGGCCAGAGCACCTGCTCCTGCAATGCCCGTTGTGTCTAGCATGGCCGATGCTACAAGAGCACCAACACCAACCGCACTGAGTTCGACCGCAGCGGTCATAAACACAGATGATTGAACCGCCGATACCATTCTCGCCACTTCTTTCTCACGATGCACATGATCAAACAGTTCACGGCACCTAGCTTGCAGATCAACTCGTAGCTGAGAGCGGTCCTGCTGGAAATCAACACCGGCGGCTCGCAAACGCTCAGCTTGCTGTGCAACGTTGAGAGAACCGTCGGGAGAAATCCCAACGTTCATTGGCACTTTCGAGCTCGTACTCGACGTAAGCGGTGTGGCTACAGCGGCTGGGCTTCCAAGAGAGCGCTGCATAATCGCGGCGAGTGACTGTGCATGACGGGCAGTTCGAGTGACAATCCAAGTGGCCATAGAGTGAATAACCTCGTCGATTTGTGTGTTCACATGTGCGCAGACCTGCGACTCATAGCTTGCTTTCAACGCATTTCGTTTCAGAGCAAGGCTTGGGATATTCTTAATGTGCACCTCGTTGTCCATAAAGTGGTCTGAAGCCTGCTTCATCCGCAAGAAAATATTCTCGAGTTTGTGAAGATGCTGCTTGAAGTCGCTCTTCAGCTCTGCTTGGAACTCGGTGATACTAGATTGGATCATTTCTCGTGTCTCGATATCACCCCAGACAATGGAGGCGCGCGCTTCGAGCTGCTGCGCATAGTTGCGGATGAGTTTATCAACGATGTTCAGGGGTGTTTCCATCTTCAGTTTAATCTTGTTATCGTCCGTGAGCTCGTTCAGAATGTAGTCCTCAAGGTCCGCAAACCCCGAGCGTTCAAACATCTCATTCGCAATTGGCTCCGGGACAGGGTTCTTCGTGGCGTTTGAGGTATTTCCGCCATCTACCAGCGCTTTCAGCGCGAGCTTTGCTCTCAGTGCTGTTCTGGCACTGACAGGGAAAACTAGTGGACTGTGACCTAGCACATTCTTTGCATTCGATTTCACGAAATCCACTACGGATTCAAGGTTGTGCTTTGTGGATGACTCCTGATCTACTGCATCATCTATGTTTCCGGCCTGGGTCGACCACGCCATGCTCGGCGCAACGAGATCGGCCTTGTTCAGAGCAATCACAACTTTCTTGCCCCATTCAGAGATCTTGGCTAGGAATTGCTTTTCGCTTTCTGTGAAGGGTCGTTCGACGGATGTGACAAAGAGGATCATATCTGCCGCAGGAACAAACTTTTCGGTGAGCTGTTCGTGCTCTCTGATCACCGCGTTCGTCCCTGGCGTATCGACCAAGTTGGCCTGTGAGAGCCAAGGCACAGGGAGGTATCGAATGAACGTTTGAGTACTTGGCATACTTTGGGAAGATACATACGGGAAGAGCTGGGTTGAAACCGACCTTCCGTCGGCATCCACTTTACCTTCCTGTGGTGATTTGCCTTGGTACCGGAGGATCTGGATGTTCTCAGTGGTTGGTAGGATGCCTACTGGACAGTAGTTATCGCCCAGCAGTGCGTTGATGAAGTTCGATTTGCCCGAATTGAACTCACCTACGACGACGATCAAGAAGAGCTCCTCCAACGATTGCGAAGCATCTCGGAGAAGGTCTACCTCTTGTTTCGAAATGTGTAAGCCACTGAGATCCGCTGGGACACGGGCAAGCAGAGTCTGAATCCGCTGGAGAACCTCCTTCTGTTGGGGTGTGAGCAATGGGCGGAGGACAAAGCTTGATCGTGGGTGTAATTCAGAGAAAGCAGGAGAATCAATTGTCTGCAACCGTTGTCTTGAAGTGCCAGCTCCTCCCATAAACTGGCTGGCAAGCCCGAGAGTTGTCGAGTTCGTCGAGAATGCTTTCGACTTCCACGACGATCCAGCGAGCAGAGTGTGGCAGGTCGATGTACTTAGAGACGCAGCCATTCGAGTTGTCGATGTTGAGGACGCGGTGCCAGTGAGAGTAAGGCCATCGCCCATTGTTGATCCTGACACCTTATTCGGCTTCTCGTTGGCCCAAGCCCCTAATGCGGGGTCGAAGAACTTCTGAGTAGCACCTCCCCACTGCGGGAGGCGTGGACGCAGCGCCGGGGAGGCGACGTGACGGAACATATCGTATCACGCGCTAGTTGGTACAATGCTTTCGGTAGACTTTGGCTTGCCACAAGGGGGGCAAACGCGGGGTATCTGAGGTCATTCAAGTATATGAGGAGGGGTATATCAGTGCATTTGATAGGTGTAAACGAGTGATCTGACTAAAACAGGCAGTTATATCAGTTCATCTACACGTCTTTCACAGATCGATCCTCTTAGATTTGACCATCCCAATCAGCCTCCCTATACTCCATATATACTGGTATTGTACTTTTGACCCCGATTTCCGGACTCTGCTCGAGTGCTGAATAAGAGGGTTCCCATATTTTTGTGCCCGATCCGACCGCGTGTTCCGCTTTGTAATGCCCTAACTAAATCCTTTTGTGTCGGGGATCCGAGTCACACTGCCATCTTCCCACTGAACAGGTCCACTTTATCCTCCTCACAAGAATCTTGAACTCACCCCATTTCTTCTCAAGGTCGTTCTAAGCGATCGAGCCTCCGAACGCCACAAACCTCTGTGGAACCGGATATTAGTCGTGCTTTGTCGCTTTTCTACACTGCGCTTCGCTCACCATGTCGCTTGGTACGTCGCCAAAACGAGACATTTTATTTCGCGCGCTGGTTGGGTCCTTCACATCCTACGGTATGGGTATTGTTTGTATGGAGTGCTCCTGGATGCACGATGTCGCTAAGCTCTTATTGCGTTTTCGTACCCTTTTATGCTAATTTAGAACGCAAGTCGCGTGTGTGCTACTTCTACAATAGCGAAGTTGGCTCGTACTACTATGGTGCGGGCCACCCCATGAAGCCCCAGAGGCTTCGAATGACCCATGCGCTCCTGCTGGCGTACGGCGTGTACAAGAAGATGGACGTGTACCGTCCCCACCGCGCAGACTATCAGGAACTCACACAATTCCACTCCACAGACTACATTGATTTTCTGAAGAAGGTAAGTACTCAAAGCATGCAAGGTGGATCTGCGAGAGGTGACGCCACGGCCTCTACTCTGCGCTGCGTTTTCTGCGCCGTTTCGTACACCTTCGCGATTCTATTCATATTCGCCTTCTTACACCATGCACACCCAATCTCTCTCTCTCTCTCTCTCTCTCTCTCTCCACAGATTACGCCTGAGAACAGCAAAGACTTCCTCAATCAACTGCACAAGTACAATCTGGGCGCTTACACGGATTGCCCCGTCTTTGATGGGTTGTATGACTTCTGCCAGATGTACGCAGGTGGTTCTATTGACGGTGCTATGAAGTTGAATCACGGTCTCGCTGATATCGCGATCAATTGGGCCGGTGGTCTGCACCATGCCAAGAAGAGCGAGGCTTCCGGCTTCTGCTACGTCAACGACATTGTCCTGGGTATTCTGGAGCTATTGAAGTATCATCCGCGCGTTGTGTATATTGATATTGATATTCATCATGGTGATGGTGTCGAAGAAGCATTCTACACGACAGATCGCGTCATGACCGTTTCATTCCACAAGTATGGTGACTACTTCCCTGGCACAGGTAAACTTGAGGATATCGGAGTTGAGCGTGGCAAGCGTTATGCGGTCAACTTCCCCCTGGCAGACGGTATTGATGACAAGAGCTTCCTTTCCGTCTTCAAGCCCGTCATGAGCAAGGTCATGGAGGTTTACCGACCCACGGCCATTGTATTGCAGTGCGGTGCTGACAGTCTAACTGGCGATCGACTGGGTGTTTTCAATCTGACTACAAAAGGACATGGTGAAGCAGTTCGGTTCATGAAGACGTTTGGCCTTCCCATGCTCGTATTGGGTGGTGGTGGCTATAATATCCGATCCGTTTCGAGGTGCTGGGCATACGAGACTACAGTGTTAACAGATTACCCCGTGAATAACTACCTCCCTTACAACGAGTACTTCCAGTACTACGGGCCGGATTTTAGACTGCACCTTACGCCCGCCGACGTACCTAACCTCAACGCAAAAGAGCAGCTTGAAAAGATCAAGCTCAAGATTTTCCAGAATCTCAGCGAAATTGAGCATGCCCCATCGGTCCAAATGCAGCAAGTACCTCCTGACATGTTCCTCTCAGATGAGCCTGAAGATGATAGCGCAGCAGCTGCAGACACCAAGGGTGGAGGAAAGATGTACAAGGTCAAGGACGAAGACTTCTTCGACGGAGATGACGACCATAATGTAGGCAGTTCAGCGTTCGTGGCACCGACCATGAGCTCTTCAGTCAAGCGAGAGCGAGAACGAGAAGAGTTGGCGCAGTTGACGGCACCTGATTCGCTGATGGCTGCACGCGCTGCGGCAGAGTCAGAATCCGCGGATAAGATCACATACCGATATAGCTACTAAGTAGGAGGCTGGTTGAATCCACACTCCGTCCAAATGGCTACAGAGTGAGGATAGCTCTCAATCTCCTTCCTTCAAACCTTCGACACAAGTATTCATACCGAAATCTATCCTGCCCCCACTTGTTGTTGATGTAGTTATCTCTTCTACACATAGATAGATGTTCATTTAGTATTTCGCGTCATCGCTGCCAATGTATGTGCGTGTTTCTATGTCTGGATGTGTCACTTCGGCATGTCGCACCCAGTCCGAAACCGTGTGACCAGAAAAAAACTGCATGACATGTCAGAATTCCGTCGATGCGAATACACCCTGATCGCGTATTGGCTGACTTGTAATACGTGTACTATTCACACACCCTGCATATATAGACGCTACATGTCACGCGAAGGGCCGAGTATACAGCGCGTACAGCCCTCGCGCGAGTTCGAATTCAGCGTGCTGACTTGGAATGGTAGGTTTCGCCTTCATTGGCCCTGTGTGAGTCAACGCGTAGCTGCTCCTGGACCTCAGCTCGATTTCGGCATGTATTATATCACTCATCTACACCCTCACTACTCCACTCGACGCTCCCTCTTCTAGTCCTTGCCAACTCATACGCTGGATCTAAGCAGTATCCAAACTGCACTCAGGAGGAACTGCTGTGGGAACATCGCGCGCCAAGGCTCAGGAAGGTAATCCTTGAGTGCGGAGCGGATATTATCTGCCTGCAAGAGGCGGACCGCCCAGAGTTCTGGACTGAGGTGCTCAAGGAAGGTGGGTACGACTTCGTCTTTGCACGCCGCGGCACTCCTTGGCTCAAGTACTGCTCGGCGAATGCGAAAAATCAGAAGAAGTATGAGAAGTTTGAGAAGGCACAATACGATGTCGACCACTTCGAGGAGTGGGAATCCGCTTCTGCCACTGCAGAGGCCGTTGAGAATGTTGGAGATGCAGAGAAAGGTCAGATGCCTCATTCGGATCCGTCGCTGCGGGGTATCGGCGATACAAACAAGGGGGCCAAGAGCTTTGCTCTAGAGGAAGTACAAGCGCCAAAGTCTGAGCAGCTTGGGGAGTCAGCACCGGAGACCGTGCGTGAAACATTAGTCAAGGCGGCGCAGAATCGCAACCTCATTGCAGCTACGAGTGAATCCAAGGGAGGATCAAGTGTGGAGGGAGCGAAGCAGCTGAGGAGAATGAACAAAGAGGATGGTTGTATTATTGCGTGGAAGACCCATGTCTTCGACCTGCAATACCCTGCTTATGCCGTCAACTTTGATGATCTCGCACACGACGGTGCCAGCTTATCTGAACAGTTGCATCAGAAACACCATCATCGGCAAGTAGACCGACAGACGCAGTTGGAACGAGATCCGCAGGAACAGAAAGTGGACAACGAGAATCCCATCGACTTCGCGACTGTGACAGAGTCTAATAGCATAGATATTACAATGCAGTCAGCTGTTGAATCGCATCAGACTCTGAAGCAGCACATCAGGCTTTCGTCTGACGCCAAAGTAGCAGCAACACAGTCGCGTTTCTACCGACATAACATTGGTGCGTTTGTCATGCTGTTCCCCCGTCAGACTGCTGCACAAGAACCACGTTCAACTACTCTTTCACGAGCGTTTCCTGATCTTCACAACTTCCACCCTGAGGACTCGAGCTCGGAACAACAGCCGCAACACCCGAAGCAAACCGTCGTTTTTACGAGTCATGCTGAGGACGTCACCCCAGAGCTTCGCATGGCGCGTCTTTTCGCACGACCAGTTATCGTTGCGACGACTCACTTGTACTTCAACCCCAATTCTGAAGATGTGAAGTTCTGGCAGATCCTTTACATGACCCGCGTGCTCGAGTACTACCGCTTGACAGCGGCAGTGCATTTGTACGCCCGGACGAAGATCACTCAACGTGCAATTGCAGAGTACTTGGATGCCTTGAGTAGGCATGGTGCCCGAACCAATAATCAAGATCTAGCCGCCCTTGCGCAGCTCATGGAGAAAATGCTGCTTCCAGAGAAATCAGATAGCACCTCCACAGCCCTCAATTCTCATGCGGAGGCTATGAAGTCCGCCTGCTCAGTCATTAAGGCCGCGAAACAATGCTGCGGAAAGCTCGCGGTGAAGTGTGCTGTTTGCTCAGGAGCATCTCCACTACTTATGACTCCTGAGGAGGCTGATGAACTCGCGAGCAAGGCCGCAACGAACTCAACAGATCTTGTCGTTCAGACCGTTGAACGTCTCACGAACGCAATTGCTGACTTCCGCCAGGATATAGTGACTCGGAATTCGGAGACGAGCGACTCAAAGGAGTTTGAATGGCTTAACACTGTTCCAGCACACATAGAACAATCGATACCTGTTGTGCTGTGTGGTGATTTGAACTCTACACCAGATTCGTCTGTCTATCGATTCCTGGCCACGGGGAAGATTCCTCTGGAGCAGGTAGTGAGCGAAACTGATCAAAGCCGGTCGATGCGCATGGCCGCTGCAGCGCAAGCGAACGCCGAGCACATCACAGCAGCCGCATCCTCGGTGGATGCCAATGACCGAAGTGTCGTGAGCACAGACAGTGTGTCTTCCACATCTCAGGCCACAAGTGGCTCCGCTGAGCTCGTCCGAGTCCCTCCGGCGGGATCCAGTACGGCCATCCCATCCCAAGATGGGGCAACTCAATCCTCCACCGATGCAGACGCGCAAGATGGTGTTTGTAAAGTGTCACCATTTGTCGTTGGATCTCCACTCGTGCCTGCGAACGAAGCAATTGCGCAGGCTATTGCCACCATCAAAGATCGAATGGCCCCGAAAGGCTGCAACGCTTCGGTACAATATGTATTTGTTCCCAACTTCTCTACTGCTCCTGAGACTCACTCGCAGGAGAGCCAAAGTGTCTCCTCGGTCGAAACAAAATCTAACATTGTTCCACGAGTTCTTGTTTCACAAGGTTTGGGCAGAGTTACAAAGGCTCTACGAGCCCTGGGCTTTGACGCAGTGGAGGTTGAACGTTCCTCCACCCCACAAGAGATTTCGAACTTGCTTCGTATTGCTCGGGAAGAGAAACGTATTTTGATAACCGACTCAAGAAACTTGCTCCGCCGCAGTAATTTACCACCCTTCATACTTCTGCCCTCCGCGCCGACGGACCCTCCTTACGTTCCACGAATCTCTACTGATGGAGCTTCCGCCGTGGCACTGCTAGAGAGTGCACGCGCCGGTGGGAAGGATACAAAGCGGGGGAAAAAGGGCTTGCCTCTAGAGGGTCTTGTTCAAGGTTCGCCAGCGCAGCAGAAGCAAAGACAGACATATCAGAAAATCCTCGTCGCATGGGCCAAATCGCAACTCAATTCGCCGAAGAGTGATGTACCAAGAGAACTGATGAACATAGTTCACGAGGCTCGGCTGAAAGAGCTGGCTGAAGATATCCTTAGAGCCCATGGATATGCCGAACTCGACGTCCACATGTTGAAGATGGAAATGCGCACTGCACTTTTCGAAGAGCAGAAGCGTGCTCGCTCGACTCCAGAAGGGCCCTTCACCTCTAGCGGATCCGTTATGGGTGAATGTGAGGATCAGCCCAAATGGTCACTCCTCCCAGCGCTTGAGGAGAGTCAGGACCCACACGGAGCAGCTGATGGGGACATAGTAGAACCCGTTCATCCTTCAAGCTCGAAGTCAAATCCCTCGGCCGAAGCAGCATCAGCGAGTGCAGAGGCCGCCGGTCAAAGCACTCCTCCTCAGGCAAACGCTCGACGACTTAAGTTCGAGAGTGCAGGAGATTATCGTAGCCCTTGGGCCAGAGAATTGGAGCACATTACGGAGGCGCATCAACAACACCTCGAAATAATGAGCAAAATGGAAAGCGAAATCGCTAAGGCTAGCGTCGGAGAGTCGACAGTTGCAACCAACCCCATCCCATCGAAGAGCGAGGATCCCAGTTCAAGCCGAGGTCATCTTTCAGACGTTGCAAAGCCGAAGGACCTTCGAGGCTACATCCTTGCAGAGCAACTTAAGCCTTCGGCCAAGACGAATATCGATTTTCGTATCCAGGCAATCCTAGATGCATTCAAGGATCAATATTCCCCGAGCGGTCTGCTTCTACGCTGCACACGATGCAACGGCTTGTATCGTAACATTTCCCTTGAAGAAGTTCGAATGGATCCAAGCATTCCAGATGGCGTAAAAGAAGGCGTCAATCATATTAACGGTAAGCCACTCCACTTCTATCAATGCGTGCACTGCCTCAGGATTTACTGGTGGGGTCGCAAGAGCATGGTCGTTGCTGAACGAATGCGAAGGCACCTCCTCAAGTTCAAAGTTGGAGTGCCCGATGATGCGTCGTCGGCACAGGCGACAGGCGATGAGGAGAATGAAGACGACGATGACGATGATGATTTGGGCGCAGATGGCGGTGGTATGCCATCAGCCAAGCGTAACGTACCTGAGCGTAAGAAAGAGAGCAAATCAGATCCAGCTCAATTAGAACTTGACGCTACTAGCATGGCCCAAGCTGCAGCCGACTCTGTTGCCGGTAGCCGGCTGGCGCCGTCAATTGCCCGCACAGCTCGTATCCTCCCAGCCGATTCGCCAGAACTACAAGAAATCAAAGCGATCATCGCTGCAAGAGAAACCCTACCCGAGGGCGAGCCGATGCGTCAGGACTATGTCAACTATCAGCTGGAGAGGATCAAAGAGTCCGGCACTCAGAGTCGATACGAGTCTCGCGTAGAGAATTCAAGCTCAGCGAAACCTAGATTCCGTAAGGAGATCCAGCCCTGCCTAGCGGTCACGTCAATCTCAGGTCGTGAGGTGGTGCATATCCTCCCAGACGGCTCTGGTGCCGTGATTCCAGGTGAACCAACCGACTCCTTGTTAATTGAGTCTCTGCAATCCCTTGCAAAGGCTGCTACCGTCCCTGTCTCCAAACAATGTTCTACTGACCGAGCTTCCGAAGAGGCGTCATTTGTGGCTGGCTCAAATAGCGAGGTGTTGTCGCCGGATCAGTGCTTGACAGATATGCGCAGCGAACTCAAAAGCCACACGAGCTACTTCTGTGAGCTAAGCTCGGACTGGAATGGCATTAGCTTCCAAGCCAACTGGCTAGCTTTGTTTTCCGATGCGGCCACAATGCTTTTTCCACGGCCTCGTGAACTTTTGCGCTTCCTCAGCGCAATGGATTACTCCACATGTGCTGCGGAGTATGGTGATGGCATTTGGAGAATGCCAGCAGCGGCACCAGCGATTGCAGCACTTGAAGAGCTTCTGGGCCGAGATTCGCCAGCTCGAAAAGGGGATCCAGCCGGACTTGTTGTCAAGTGCCCAGCTGCGAGCTTGAGCACAGAAACTCCGAAGTCAGTTATTGAGGAGCTCGAGGCCTTAAGCGTTATTTTGATGTCCGCAAGAGCAGCCACGTATGCACTCGAGATGATTGTGCCTGAGGTAAAGGCCAGGTATGAATCGCTCTGCAATCCTAGCAATGCGCTCTCCAATTTTCCGGACCCAGAGCGGAGTGAAGCGCAAGTAATAGATCAGTTAAGGGAACGTCTAGCGACCTTGTTACAGAGACGAGTGGAGCGTCAGAATATTATCAGCTATCAGCGCCAATTGCTGAGACATTACCTCCTGGCACATAGGAAGAGCGGTAGCCAAGAAAACATTCAGCCTCCTGAGCCAGCTATGGATCACTTTGCCCTCCTTATCCGAGAATGTCTCGGCCTTCCGTCCCGAGTACCGCTGCCGCGGGCACGCCTCGTGGTGGACTGCAACGACAAACTGGTGCAGTTGCCAGCGCTTCTGTCACATCAGGAGAGATTTGGCATACCTGTCGTGTCGCCCCCTCTTGTGTTAGCCGCACTCATTTTGCCGCCACCAAGCCAGCCCGTTGAGAACGCAGGAAATCTAAGAACCTTAGTATCGTCATCTGACTGCTTCACACCTCAGCCTGTATTCCAAAGACTTGAGACCGTACTTCTAAAGCTCCTAACAGCAGTAGAAATGCGCGCTCACCAGCTTCTGTTTGGCCAGAAGCGGGATAGTGTGCTCATGTCCCAGGACTACAGACGAACGTTCATATCAAATGTTCTTGAGAGTCTGGAGCAAATGCTAAGTTCGCAGGCTGTGTTGTGCATGTCTCGCCGATTTTCGTTATTGGCTGTGCCAAACTGGGCTCGTCTCTACGCTTTGCAAGCATCGCCTCGAGTACTGAGAGATAATTTGAAGAATGAAAAGACAGGAGACTACAACTCTCGTGATTCTCTTGTACTTGAGACGAACCTCCCTCTTGTCTCCGCGTACGCTGACTACCAGCTTTATGAATTCATGTGCTTGGCACCCACTCCCGCGATGCGGAGATCGTACTCAAAGAAGAACGCCAATGCTTCGGGCAGTCTAAGCCCCGTGATCCCCCCAACCCTGATGCGCGAGCCATCCGAGAGCTTTGTCACCGACGTAATCACAGACGAGGATGACAAGCGGAGCTACGAAGAACGCGTCAGCCGAGTTCATGTCGTGGAGCACCTGCGACCTGGCTTCCCCAATCCTACCCTTACACTTGCTGAGTATGCTGTCAAGCAGTTCGGCACAGTGGAGGATATCAACTCAATTAAGACCGTGGGAGCGCTCGAGCCTCAGTTCACAAACCGCACCGCTAAATTCACTGGCTGCCTTGACTACATCTTTTACACATCAAATGTCCCATCACGATCGAAATCAGATAATCCTCAGACCCCCTGCTCGAGCATTGATTCGACCATTTCTGGTGGCAACCTATACCTGCAAGCGGAGCGACGCTGGCGCATCTTCACTGCAGAAGAGGTTGCGAAGACCGGTGGGTTGCCGTGTAGAGATTTCCCATCTGATCATATTCCACTAGCTGCAGTATTCAAGATGAACGGCTGCTTTGAGTGGGTCGAATAAACCAAGTCCTCGACGCGATGTTGTGTGAAAACAAATGTAACTATTGTGTTATAAAATGTCCTCAATATTGTATTAGTTTCGTACTATTCAACACGAGATGTGAATACAAGGCTCTGGATGGATGCGTCTCGAGCCCGCGTGGAAAGGGAGAGTGAAAGCTCTCAGGATTGGTCTTGCCGAGAAGGAAGGATGATCTACGAGTGCCCACAGCTGACACATCGTAAATGACTTCAGGATTACGGGCCAATGAAGTGACGGTGCTTGTATCCCTCTTCAAGCGTCCATCCTGCAACGTGCACGGTCAACAAGCAGAAGGTGTCGATGATCCACGACAAGCAGTTGCAGATGCAGCTGAGACACCCGGTTGAGCTGGTGAACTTACGGAAAATGCTGCCACACCACCTCGGTCGGGAACGCGCTCGAATCTCCCTGCAGTCCAGGCCTAGAGGCACGGCCAAGTCGCTGTCGCTGCCGGGCCTATACAACTGTCCCCGCAGCGGAACTCGTGCTCGGAAGTGAGTTCCCACCGCAAGGACAAGGAGATGCATTACGATGCTTCCAACACCAACTCTCCATGCGTCACTAAAGAGACTATACTCACCACCTGTAGAGGTTCTTGCACCGGCGCATGCCCCGTGCTCGGTACCGTATGTACGGTAGATGAAGATAGCGGAGAGGAAACCCAGTACCCACATCAACTGAGTCATAGGTCCCCAGAAGCTGTTGCAGCATGTCAGCGCACGATCAAATCCATTCAGGTTATCGAAATCACGAGGATACCGACCCTTGAATCGGATCATGACAACTGCATAGATAAGCTCAAAGAAAATGTGAATACCCAACACTGCAATTGTGAACATGAGCGAGCCCTGCATCTTTTTGGTGTGATCTGGTAAGCAAGATTCAAGCTCGACACACTGTGCGTGGAAGCCCGTTATGCAGGTGTAATCGGCGTAGTCCGGCACGGCTTTAGGCAACACCTCACAACCGTGAGTGGCGGCTGACGCCGTTGGGAAAGTGTCGAGACATTTGTCTCGGCAGATAGTGTCGAACATAGTTGCACAAATGGGTACCTTTAAGTTTGGATCGAACTTCATACAATAGCCTCCACTCAGGAAGCACTCCTTGAGGTCATAGTCCTTGACCATGGTGATACTAGCAATCACCAAGACGAGCAGGTACAGGCCAATCTTGATTCCCGAGTAGACCAGCACGTTGAACTCGTTGGCACCCGTGCATGGGCCACCATACACCATAGGATACTCCTTTTCAATTGCAGGCCTCTCATCATCCTGAAGCTGCTTTTTGGTCGCAGCAACCTTGGCCAACTCTTCCTCCTGCTCCTCAACAGTTTGCTCGCCGTCAGGATTGTTGTCTTCATCGAGCATTCCGACCGTAATCGCGCGGTTGTTGTCTGATGGGTCGCTGCTCTTCTTCAGCTCCTCGGATGGCAGTGAGCCGGGTTTCTGGCCTCGGTCGCCACCACGCTTACGGTCCGAATCGCCGTCGTGACGGTCCTGTCTTCGCTCCTCTTCTTCCTCGTCATCGCTATAATCGTCACCACGGCGACGGCGACGTGCCAGTTCGATGTCATCATCGTCATCGTGGCCACGGCCCGAGCTCTGCGACTGACCCATTGTGTCCAGTCTCTAGCGCGGTCCCACGTAACCGATGCAAATTAACGAGGGGAAGTGGGTATGCTGTGCTGAGAAGGGTGATTTCCTCCGAAAATCGAGGTCGGGCGCAAGTAAGAGAGCCTATAGACGGATTAGATGGGTATACAAATACAATGAGCATCAGAAGGTGGATCTATCACACCACTACACGCACGACATCATTGACATTTCCTTCACTAACGTGAGTGGAAATTGGCCCAAAATTTGATCCCAACAAATGCTTTGAATCACCAATCCGCGCGAGGGCCTCGCGTAAGCAACCCGGGTAATCCATCCCTACCTGCTGCGCAGTGTATTATATCCTGTTTATAATTCTGTAGCGCCAGCGCATACCCCATCTTTACCGCTTTTCAACCTCTGTTTGAGTGAGATTTTGTTCAGATATTCGCCTTTCCCTTAGCGTTGCCCGGTTTGTTGCGATGCGTCGCAGCAAACAGCCGTCGTAAGTAGTACTTCCCACCGGCTTAGGCACAATTCCGCGGTACTCCTCGTCGGAGTCGCTCTGAGCGGGGTCGAACGTCTGTCAAAACGGAGTCGAGTGCGAAATCCTGATCAGCGTGGATTGCAGCGGGCGCAGATAGGTAAGATCTGGGGTGGTTGTGGGCTAGGCTTCTATTGCAGTTGCTGTGCATTTCTGCAGGGTTACGTTTAGACCATTTTATGCACTCGTAGTGTGCGTGGCTATGCGGAAAATTGACAAAACGCGAGCCCTCCGTGGACGACGTTGTTCGTTGGTGTGAAGAGCGGGGGTAGGGACGGCTGAGTTTGCTAGGTGGTGTGTTAAAACCGTAAGAATCTATCGAATCTAATGAATCGCATCATGTCTGACCTTGTAATGACACTGTTTCTCTTCACCGTTCCACAGGGCGGAGATATGTCCGCAGGAGCAGGAATTGGGGCTTCGTCACCAATGATGCCGTCCACCGCCACCGCGGGAGTTGGAGTTGGGGTTGGAATTGGTGGCCCGGGCATGGCCACCGTCCCAGGTGCTTTAGCTCCTCAGCAGCAACCATCGCAGCAACAACAGCCAACACCGCTCAAGTATGGCATGCTTGTGAAGCTTGCAGCCACGTCGCCTCTCGCGGATAACAAGTCACAACTCTTCCCGATTGCTACGTATAGTAAGCACGGTCTCTTGTGCCTCGGCCCACCTGCGAGTCACGGTGAGGAGATTATTTTTAAGCTCGTTCGCACCACAGCGCTTTCCGATGAAGTTCACTACGGTGAGCCTCTGATCCTTGTCGACATCAAGACCAACATGGTTCTGAATTGTGCTGACACGAAGACTTGGGGCACGGGCTATATGTGCTTGCGGGACAAGAGTGTTCAGGGCGAGCTTCATGCCGTCTTTACGAGCGACCGACGTTTAGGCCAACCAGTCTATCCGAACCAGGAGTTTGTCCTTCGAGTAGCTACGGCGCGTGATACTAGTGTCCAGTGGACTACGGTGACCGTTGCCAAGAAGTCCACCTCTCATTTGCAGGGAGGTTACCTGATGTGCGATGGCTCAGGGAAGCCAACAGGCTTCAGGGCATTTGTTGTTGATCAGTTGAGTACTACCGACGTGCTTGCTGGTGCGTATGCCGCTGCTGCGACTGCCGCGCCTTCATTGATGACCCCGTCCGTTGTCCGTCCTGGCGATCCGAATGCTCTCCTGCAAACTCCTCAGAGTTTATACGCAGCGGGGAAGCCTGCACCATTGTATGGCGCAGTAACTCCTTCCACAGCTGTCGTCCCAAGGCCAATCGCTCCGCAGGTTATGTCGTCTCCGTTTAATCAGCGTGGCAACCCAGTACCGCTCTTCGGTACGCCAGCCCTCACCACACCTAGCGGCCCAAGAGGGATTATTAGCAACGATTTCCGCCCACTTCGCTATGGCGATCGCATCAAGCTTCTTGCGACCAATCAGTATATGCAGGAAGGCTGCGGAGCGCGCGAGGGTTATGTTGGTGTGTACGAAAAGCATGACTTGGTCGGCGTTGGCCCACTGAGCAGCGGCAGTGGATTCGGCGAATCTACCTTTGTTGTCCTCTCTACGACTGCTCCACTCGGAGAGCTCGTCCGCTATGCTGTTCCCATCGTCTTAGTTGATGAAAATGACTGCGTCTGGAACAACAAGCAGACGAACACATGGGCAGACGGTTACCTGGCAATGCACCGCCGTCTTCAACAAGACGCTGTGACAGGCGCAATCAACTATCCGTCGGGAGAGTGCCACATTAGCTTCCAACCCAAATCCCACGAACTAATGGATATGCCCGTATCAGTTGACGCATCTGGCTTCTCTATTATTATCGAAGACTCACACCGACAGACCACGAAGTTCAACTGCAAACTGCGGGCTTACAAGAAGTCAAGCTCGATGCTCCGCGGTGGTTACTTAGTTTGTTCCCCTGATCTGGGTGTTGATGTGGAGTTCAGAATTGAACTTGTTCGTGGAGTTAAGATCAAGAAGCCAGCCTCTCTGCGCCGACCTCCAATTCCATGGCGTAGTCCACAAACCCTGAACGACATTCGAGAGGATTTGAATGCAGCGCTTGTAGCGGCCCGCACTCGCTATATGCTTAAGTTCTTGACCGTATCTTTCGCTATTCTTGCGTTCGCAAGCTACCTCTCCCCTATCACGCCGAGCACGGCGAGCGGGTCGACGATGCAGTCACAGCAACAACAGCAGCAACAGCAGCGTGTTGCTGGCGCGCTTGCAATGGCCTTCGCTTTCATATGGTCGTTGTTAGCTGCTGCTCTAGCACCCGTTTACAAGCTTCTCGCGACTGCCGGCGTTTCCGAGAGCACACTCACCAATGGCAAGCTTATCGGATATTCTCTCGCTTCCCTCGTGTGCTGGGCTCTGAGTCACCACTCCTCCTTGAAGGTTCTTATGCCTCGACGCCGATATGACCAAGAGCGCATGCCTGGCGATCCGGCATACGAACCTGATGATGGTGAAAACGCCGATTCAGAGCCTCAAGAGATTGTAGTTCCGCAGCGCTTCATCAACGCTGAGAAAGGTAACATTGTGAAGGGTCGTCGTCGCTTTTTGCGTACTGAGAGATGGCGTAGCCTGAACGCACTAGAAAGCATCTTGCAGCGTCCGCATGCGTTGATGCGTGCCATTAAGGCAAACTCGAACCACTATTTCTATGGTAAGAGCAAGAAAGGTTTTTATGTGTACTACGAAACTCCCAAGCGTGTTCGTCTGGATGTGTTTAATGCGCTGAACATCACCTATGATGATCTGTTGTACCACTTCGTGTACATCACCGAATATCTCTACCAGGTGATGGATACGAACGAGGACGCACGATGCGTGTCAGTTGTGGACTGCACGGATGTCGGCGTTTCTGATCTCGGCGGCTCCGTTCGTGAGTATCTTATGAAGATCGCAGCCATTACAAGTCAACACTACCCTGAGCGATCAGCCGGTATTATCATTATCAACGCGCCATTTTCGTTCCAGGTCGTTTGGAAAATCGTGTCAGCGTTCATGGATCCTGTTACTCTAGAAAAGTGCAGACTGTATGGTAGCAAGTACCAGAAGGATTTGCTTCAGCTCATCGATGAAGATCAACTACCAATTGAATTCGGCGGTAAGAAACCTTACGTTCCAACTATTGGCGAGGCGATTCCGTACGAGATCCCTCCATCCGCGATGGATCCGAAGATCACCCAATTCAAATATGCGCCCCGAGGCCCTGAGGAAGAGGCCATGTTCAAGGTTGCGGATACTATGACCTACGAATGGATGAAAGCTAATCCTGGTAAGCCAATTCCACGAGGTGCCCTCCGACCGCTTGATGACGAGAAATAAGTGCCTTTCATGACTTCCCGGTCCACTCGTCACCTTCGTCCTCCATCATTAATTCTGACTAATACTAACGTATCTATTGATTGAGTGTCACCAATTCGTGTTTTGAGTGGTTAGTAACAGTTCACAAATACACAACGCTATTCGAACCCTCACTTCAATCCTCGTCTATTTTGAGTCGCTTGCGCGCCTGTGTCGGGGAATTGGCCTTGTCAACACTCGCAACCTCCTCGTCAGTGGTAGTAATATCTGCCTGCGTCAGGCTTTGGGGCTCTTCCTTGTTCCCCAACTCATCTGTTGCTTGACGCAACCGTTTCTCGCCCACTTCGATGGAGTGCTGGTTATCTTTTAATGAGACGTGTCCGGATTCCGCAGGGTCATTAGCCAACGCGACGACGGGAGGTGTGGACACAGGGGCATTCACACTTGTGGATGCATGCGAGAACTTGGAAGGGCTTTTGGCTGGGGCGGCAGGTGAGGCAGTTGTAGGGCCTGCATCAACAACAGTAGCATACAACTTCTCTACCTTCTTGTCGACGTACTCGCGACGACGATCTAACGTACAGCCGACTTCTGTTTCGAGCTGGCCCATGGCCTCGTTCAGCAAGTCAATGAAGAACTCTGTAATGGCTGCTACAGGCGATTTGTCTCGTTGTTTGCTGCTACGCGACTTCTTCCTTTGACGGGCCAGCGTAGCAAAACCTGCAACTAATTCCTGAGCAAAAACGGTTTCATTCCAAGGCTTACGGGGCCTAACAGCCCTGGTCTTTGACTTGGGGGCATCCTCAGAGGGCCCTTCCACGTTAGATCTTTCTTTGTCCTTCTTTTCTGCACCGCCTTCTTCTGTCTCAGCGGCTAGGTCAATTGATTGTCGATCACGCTGGTCGATTGCCCATGGGCGATAGTTTTCAATGATCGACTCGTACAGCCGCGCTCGGAGCTCATCAATTTTCGCCTCCGCCTCTTCATTTGACAGCGCCATCCAGTCGATCTTTGGTGGCAAGCTTCGCCTGTGGTCAGTCTTGGCTGAAGTACCTGTTGCGGCCTTTGAGCTACCACTCTTGGGTTTAGGGATATCTGACGCAGGAGTGGAAGAGACATGCGCTGCACCAGTGTTGAGCGGCTCTGATGCATTGATGGTCATTTCATTTGTTTCCTTTGCTTCCTTTGCCTCCTTTGCTTCCTTTGCTTCCTTCGCTTCGTCTGGATCCTGCTTAAATTCTCTGGCTTCTTTTGGCTCCTGAGAAACTACGGATTCTTGTCGGGATTCCGTGAGCTCTTTCGATTCCTCTCTAGGCTCCTTCGAAGCCTCTTTGGATTTCTTGAGTTCTTTGGACCCTTTCGCTTCCTTGGGCTCTTTAGTCTCCTTGGCGTCGTTGGCTGCTTTGGTTTCAGAAGCAGATTTTGTTTGGTCTTCATCGTCATCCCCCTTAAGAGCTGCTCCAGAAGTATCGGGCGAGGGCTGTGCAGAGGTCGACTGGACTACAATTCGACGCCATTTCCTCCTAAGAATCAACTGTGGCCATGGGAGCGCATTCGTGACCATATCCCAAAACTTCAAAAAATCGTTGCGACCCATTCGCTTACTCTTGGCACGGTACATAAATGCATCCATTTCAGGTGGAATTGGGGGATACGAACGGCTGGTGATTAACTGGGTGAAGAGCTTCTCTCGTTTCTCTTCCTGATCCTCCGTTGATGCTGGAGCTTGGTCCTGATCCTGTCCTTGTCCAGCTGCTCGAGCGTCCTTCGCCAAGTCTTGCTCGACCTCACGCCGCACCTCTTCTGCAATCTGACTGCCTGTGGGAAGTGCTCCATAGCCAAGCTTGCTGCGGATGCTCTCGATTTCTTGCTCAATTGCAGCGAAGTCGACGGTTTCACCCTCCTCTGAGCCCACTGGATTATCCCCAGCTGAGGAATTGCTTGATGCCTGTTGACTGGGCTGGCCTGCAATGCGCGCCTTTGAAGACGTTGATGGCTTGGATTCAATTCCTTTTGTCTCCTTCTCTCGTTGCGCTGACTCTTTGACAGTCTTGGAGCTCGTAGACTGAGCGGACACACGCGAGTCACGTCGCTTCGCGTCTTTCGGCGCAAGCACAGCTGCAGACTCCTGAGCATCACTCTCATCGAGGTCCACCACAACCGAGGCAAAACTTCGCTTGCTGGCGTCGGCGGCACTAGAAAGTTTGTCTTGAGCGTTCGAGGTTGTAGAGGCTTGGGTTGGCACCGAGGGCCCAGCTGCAGTGGATGATCCGGTGGATGCGGCGGCCTGCTTGCCGCTCCCCCTTGATTTCGTGGGAGCAGCGTCTCCACCACTGGCGTCCGAAGACTTGTCGGCTTTGGATCGGCTCTTCGATTTCTCGGGAGGATGAGTTTCCGCACGAGGATGAAGCTCACGGTCACCCGGGATAATGTAGAAATCCTTCATCTTGGGTCGGGCGTGTGTGCGCTGAATTACACTTGAGTCGTCGATGAAGTCATCTGTGTCATCGTACTTCTCACGACTGCGCCATGACCGAGGTCCTTCCTGCATCTCTGTTTCTGATGTGTCGCTTTCTTCGTCGCTTTCCTCGTCATCGATTACCTCGCGTGTCTTTCGAGCCCTGGCACGCTTCTTGGTCGAGGAAGCGCCTGCCTCCTCGCCTTCACTGCCTGTTTCTTCCTCATCTTCATCACCCGACTGGTCACCTGCCTCCAAGGCCGCTTCCAAGCTCTTGAGAACATGCATGCCTTCTTCTCGTGCCCGCTGAACCAGTCCGGTTTCATTCTCATTGTCAATATCACCGTCAAACTCGAATTCGCTATCGTCTTCTTCTTCGACTTCCTCCACCTCGTCTTCAATTGGGGCAGGTTTACCGTGCTCGCGATCAAGCTCCTTCAACAGCTTCTCTTCCTCCTGTTTCTGCAGTTCCTTTCGTTGTGCCCGAGTGTTCCAGTTCTTCTCTAAGATCGAACGATTCTTTTGTGGCCAGAGTGTATCAAATGTGATAACGCCTATATATGCGGGGATACAGCAATTCACTGTGAGGTAGACCTTCAATCCAATAGACTTAAGCATAAGTGGAAGGTTGCCGTTTCATGGGTCGTCTCCAACACGAATGGCACAGAATCGAAGATGCGCACGTACGTCCACCGGCAGATTGGAGGGAGAAGTACCATCGATAGGCTGGCTCGTCCCCACCATCCTCTTCTTCGCTGCCTAGCTCTCCATCTTCAGAGGAGATGTCATCCGACTCAGACTCCGGGTCTACTTCCTCGTCCGGGACAATAAAGTCATCCAAATCGTCCTTGTCCTTCTCTGTAGCTTTCTTAGAGCCCTTGTTCTGCCGCGGCGCCTGGCTGCTGGTGCTGCTACTCATTGGCTCTGAGGCGCACTGCGACTTTGCTTAGCGAGGCGGGAAAGGCAAGAGTCGGTCCCGGATGAGATCTAGGGTCTGCGTAGCGTGTCGAGGCGGATAGTTGGCGCAAAAAGCCGGTTGTGAGCGAGATTAGGAAGGAAATCTAATAGTTTCCGCTACCGCGATGCACAAGATTCGAGAGCACCCCAACAGATGCATTCTCAAACATCGACAGATCTAGTTGTGCTCGAGTTTGGCGCAGATCTAAGGAGTGTTTTGAATAATAAACAGAATATACCCTATATACCATGGATGTTCCAGTGAACAATAGGCTTTTCTTGCGAATGACACTCGCCTACGCAGTGAGATCCAGTCCCCTTCAGAAGTGATTCGAAGCGAAAACCAGTCACTACCGCGAGGTGGATATCTCACGAGGTACTGCGCCGCGCCGGGAGAATATCCAAGAGATACTAGTGTTTCAAAGATGTCGAAGCGAAAGAAGATCCGCGCACACGCCAATCCCATGGCGATGAGCGATATTGAGCCTCCCGCAAGTCCACAGGAAATGGACTGGAGTATACACTATCCCGAATTCATCAAGCCCGACCAGCCTTACGAGCAGAGGAAAAAGGTGACCATGGCCGACGTTGGCTGTGGCTTTGGCGGCCTCCTCACGACGCTCTCGCCCCTCTTTCCCGACCAACTGATCCTCGGCATTGAGATCCGTGCGCAAGTTACCAAGATCGTTGAGAAGGAGATCGCCCGACTGCGGGAGGCTCACAAGCATGAGAAGCCCGCAGACGGATCCCCGTCGCCCTACAACAACATCTCTGTGTTGCGATCCAATATCATGAAGTTCGGTACGAACTACTTCGAGAAAGGCCAGCTTGACAAGATGTTCATCCTCTTCGCTGACCCACACTTCAAGCAGTCCAAGTGGCGCCTCCGTGTGATCAATCCTGTTTTCCTCGACTACTATGCTTATGCGCTTAAGGAAGGAGGTATCCTCTATACCATCACCGATGTCAGCGATCTGTACCTCTGGCAGAAGCAGCATCTCGACGAACACCCACTCTTCGAACGCATTCCCAACGAGGAACTCAAGGACGACCCCTGCTTCGATGCCATTCACAACGGCACACAAGAAGGACAGAAGGTCACTCGTAACCATGGTGACAAATGGGCAGCAGTGTACCGAAGGGTCGCCTACAACCCTAACCGCCGAACGGATGGAAATGGTGTCGTTTCGGCAGCGGCAACTCGTCGTGTAGATCTCTTCAACGACGACAGTGATGACGACAGCGAGCAGAGCAATGCAGCGGATATGGCTGCAGGATCTAAGTAAAGAGCTAGTGAAGCAGGTAACTACTTACTCTCAGCACATGAATCGTCAAGATGTTGGATCAACTGGCCCTTGCATTGATGACCGAAGATCCGAAAGGAGCTCGGGTGACAGGTTCCAGCCACTAGTTCGGGGCCGATGCGGTTGTTACAATACAGTTATGACTTGTGTTTATGTGTGTATGTAGCGCAGGAAGGCAGTGCTTGCAGGCAGCCCGAGCGTATTGTTCCAAAGCTCAAGTGACCCTCTAACACCCCCAGAAAATGGGTACCCGAGCGGTCCAAATCTCGAAATGAGCCCATCTCGCTGAGAATACCAATATATGTGGAGCTAGGCTGTGGGCACTGCAACCGAAACACCAATGAGCGAAAGTGGGTCCCAACGTTCATACTCGCATGTCCGCGAGGGTTATGCCACACGGGGACCACAGAGTATCATGGAACTGAGGGGTATGAAATTCGGTCTAGCTCGAGACGACTTTAAGCTAGGTCCGCCACCGCCAGCCAAGCTGTTTGTCGGCATCGAGCTCGATGACGCCCAACGTTATGACTTCCCTTTGCTCGAAACACTCAAGACCCTTGAGATGGAGCTCGTGCGCCAGTTCGGAGCGCTTGTTCCGACTCCTGGAGCGCGATCTCTTACGGAAGACGCTAAGACGAATAACGCCACGGACAGCACCCCGAGCAATAGTATCACACTCAAGGGCTGTGGAGTCTCAGTGGGCGATACCAGTAACTCAGACAACGTGGAACCTCTTCACTTCTACATCCAAGCTGCAGATCATGACTCCTTACTTGAGATCAGTCTTAAGTGTGATTCTAAACTGGCAGAGATTCGTACCCAGTTCGAGATACAGACGAAGCTGTTCGAAGCATGGAGACGGATGCAATTTCAGCTCGATGCTCTTCAGAAAGACAAATCCGCCGATCGCACTGCAGCGAGTTCAGGGTCGAACGCAACTTCGGATACGAGAGGGGGGCAGATCGACGAAGTAGAAGCAGCAGCAGATGATTTCGATGCTCTGATCGAGCAGACTGTCACAGCAGCCGGACCCTCTTCTAATGCCAAGAGAGCTGAGTCAAATGAGAATGCAATGTCTGCTACCGCTCCGTCTCAAGCGGATGCCGATGAATACTATGATCCATTGATGGATCTCACTAGACCGACGTGAGCAATGGCTCGTCGTCCACTCCAGCAAACTCACTGTACATAGACACCTTTACTGTGATGATACACCGGACTCTTTTTAAACAAAAGCCACTGAGCGGTGCTTTACATGTATTTCAGTTACGACTGACATTCCAAGCTTTTAGCTTTAGGCATTGACCTGTCACATGGAGGAACCGAACGAAAGTCCGTTACAATACAAGTTCTCCCAATGGGATGATTAAATAGATTACTGCGATGCAGTTGCGGTTAGACTACGTAACCCTCTTTACATACCCTGTGTGCGAGGGTTCGCCTTGCAATAGGGCTTTTGTGCGAAGTGAGTCTGCCAGGCACGGCAAGCCGTGTTGTAGTCTTCATCACTCGAGCCTGGTAATGCACCAGCGGCGGTGTTGGGAATCAAGTCATAGCACAGCGGGCATGGCAAGGCGTTATTTCGTAGTTCAGGAGGCGCGTTCTTAAGAGCATCCTGCATTTTCTTGGCGCTCTCCAAAAGCAGCTGAATGACTTCAGGCTTGGAGCGCTCCTCGCACTCACTCTCCCAATGCTCGGGTAGAGTCACAATCTCGACGACCTGACTGCATCCTACACATAGGATCAGGCCAGGGCACGAAACGCAGTAGTGATCATCGCGGTTGCGGTTAATGGTTAAACTCTGGTCATCCTTACCGCAGAAGTGGCAATAGCTGCCTTCTGGTGCGATTCCATCGGGATCCACGTCCGGAAGATCTGCGGAATCTGCCGGAGCCGCAGCAGAGGCAGCGGAGGCAGCAGATGCAGCAGCGGCGGCAGCTGCAGCTGTTGCAGACGCGGTGCTAGCAGGCGCTTGCCTAGATGCATTTGAAGACCCCTTACCCCCTGGTGTCTCTCGTACGGGCGGCGCACTTTCCTTGACACTTGGGCCCTGACCCTGGCGAGCAGGTGACGTGCTCCTTCCTGCTCCACCTGCAGCACCTCGGTTTGACGATGGCGCTGCAGGTGCAGATGCCTTCGAGCTCGATGCAGCGTTTTTGTTGGCTGATGCTGCGGATGCTGCAGCGGCCGTAGAGGGTCCGGGGGTGCTGGATCCGGGAGCAGCTGCCGGCGCGTCATCTCCAATCGTAGAGGCTCCTCCCGCTGCAATGATCGCTGAGGATATGAGTTCCTTTGACTGCGTCGGCAAGTCCTTCAGGTAAGGCTTGACCGTTCGTTCACCGCAATGCTCAACACAGAGCGCAACCACCTTAGATGCAGTGTCACGGACCTGAGCATCTCTGAATTGCAGGCATGGAAGCGCGAATTTGAGTACAGGAGCAAGTTGGACCTGTCCCTGCTTCTTCACCCCCTCGACGAAGCCCAGGCGTGGCAGGATGTCAAGAAGAAGCTGTGCCCTACCCTTAAGCACCAGTGGCTTATCAGCTTCACGTTTCTGAAGAGGGCGAAGAGCATGGGTTGTAACGATGTTCGGGTCAATGGCACGATGACGCGTAAAGAGCACAAGGAGCTCATGTGCTGCAGTTTTGCAGCGCGCATTGCTGCCCGAAATTTGTTTTAGCAGAAGAGGAACAGTTGGTTCGAGGTGCTGCGTGAGGACGGCACCGCCAAGTCCCTCTGTTGCTGAGCTGAAAATGGGGATGGCAGCCTCAAGGAGCTGAAGTCCTGCAAACGCGACTACGGCTGTATCATCTAGTGCCATCTTGATGATTCTGCACACGGCGGCCAATGCGGCTGTGCTGTCAACTGCACGAGAAGGTCCCATCAACGGCGCCTGCTGATTAACAAGCATTTCCTGGACTTGTCTCAAACCAGTTTGACGATGCGACGGCTGCTTGGAGTAAATGAGCTTCACATTTTGCATGCCAACAGCGTCGATGAGAGGTTCAGCTTCTTTTAGTTCCACAGCCGTGAGTTCTTCAGGATCGCCTGAGCTCATGTTTGCAAGTCCACCGGCAAAGCTCTCATCCTCCGCCGTTATTGGCGCAGTCCCACGCTTGGCGCGAGCCTGACCGACCGGAACCTCATCCAACTCCGAACTAAACCGGCTGCCAATGTGGACAACCTGAGGCTCCTCGGATGTCGCCTCAGGCTCAGGTGCTGTAACTGGTGGACGGTTACGCTTTGGAATCGGTTGTTCGTCAAATGGTACCGGTGCGGCGTCAGGAACACCATCTGCAGATTCTCTGCGGGGGGCTGCGGCGCCCGCACCGCGGATTGGTCGATCATCAGGACTTGTGATCGCACGTGCACTTGGTATAGAATAACCGCCTACATTTGGCGCAGCAACTGGCTCTTGTTGATTGTGAAGGTGTCGCGGGAAGTGGCCACTTGGAGAAGTATGCGAATTGTGAGCTGGCACCGAAAGTGCGACAGGTTGCACCTGAGGTTGACTGACTGGCTGCGCAGCAGCGGCCGCGAGCTCTGCAGGGTCTTTGAGCGCCTCAGCATACAACTTTTCGAGTCTGAGTTTGCATGCCTTCGCGCCATCAAAATCGTCCGTCTCTACACACTGCTTCTTTTCGAGCTCGAGTCGTGTGATCTCAGATGCAAGGGCCTTCAGACGGTCGCCAGCCAGCTTGAATCGCTTGGCCTCATCGTAGTCTTCGATCGCTACTGCGTCTTCTTTCAACTTTTGCAGCCTCTTAATTTCTGCGAGCAGTTTATCAGCCATGGGGCCTCCAAGGTTTGGCAGCGGCTGTTGAGGAGGCAGTACACCAGGACCTCCAACCCCTGCGAATGGTGCCTGAGGCTGAAGACGAGGCTGGTTCTGGCCATATGGTAGGGCCTCCTCTGGGCCTACTTGTGGTTGGGATCGGAGCGACGAGATTGGACGGCCAAGAACGTTAATTGCAACAATGCCAGCCTGTTTGAAAACATTCAAGGAGTTGTTGTGCACACCAGGAATCACGAGCTGCAAAAAGCGTAGTCGGGTCTGCAAATAAACCGTTTTGAGTTCGCGTGCCTGAAACCTTGTCTCCTCATTGCTATTGAGCGAAATGTATCCGAGGCGTTGGAAGTTAGCCGCGGCAAGGGCGGTTTCGACAGGCGCATCGACAAGCGTTGCGTCTGCGTACAGATCGATTGTGGCTGGGATCTTGTGCTGGTGCGCAAGAATCTGAAGCTTACCCACCTCGACCTCTTCGCCAAAATCCAGGACTAGGCGCTGGGGAAATGGTGATAGTCGTTTGGATTGCCAGCCGCGTGTCTGAGGACCATGGTGCTCAAGACCCTTGTAGTGGTATTCTTCATCATAGGAGCTGCAGAACACTACCTTGAAGGAGAGCTTGGACAGAGAGCTATTGCCAAGGTTACCAGCATTGCCCCCGGCACCGTTGCTGGCAGGAGGCGGGGGTGCTGGCATGGAGCCGTTGCCTGGGTAATCTGTCATGATGACTGCTTTGGTCCTTCTGTTCGAACGCGACGCCGCTACCACTCTCTCACGCACTCACTCCGCCGTTGGAAGCTAATGCCACAGGGCAACCGATCGACCGACTGACCGACTGACCGACTGACCAACTGACCGACCGAACGACTGACTCACAGACTGACTTGGGGAGTTCGTGGGTGTTAGCCAGCCCTCGTCTGTGTGGGTGTGAGATCGAACTAGATGTATGTGTGCGGAAAACGGCGATACAGTACCAGTTAGCTCATGCAATCTGATCAAGCGCCACTCCACAAGCCGCCAAGACATCCGTTATGTCTGACCAGAGTTGAGGATCTTGCTCGACGCAAGGCCTAGTGAGCGAGGGTAGCCGAACAAGACGTTGATTTCGCATGGGCACACAACACCCAGGGGAATGCCACACATCTTTTATCACGCAGCTGTCGCAGCACGCGAAGAGTATTCATCAAAGCGCGATTCCATCTTTTGGGCGAAGAGGAGATTCGAAAAAGCCACACATTCCAAGGGTACCACAGATATATCTATGCAGTAACTGGTGTCTAGGACACAGACCGAATGCGAATACCCAGATTGTTATGCAGGGACACCCGCGTAACAGCCCCTTTTGCAAGCCTACATATTCTTGTGGAATTCAAATTTTTCAAACTCACCAGGACCGGTGACAGCTTTGGGGGCATGGCATTTGCACGCTGATGGCAGTATGGATCGCAGAGCCGGCATGGGATGATCATTTCCAGTGCATATCAAGTGCTAATCCATGTTTACATGTGAGCCATTCGGAATGGATCGATGGATATAAGTAGTTTATGGAACTGCTACACTCACGCTGCAAAGCATAACAACACACTCAAACCGTCTTGGCCATAGAAACTGGTATGTGGATAACTCCGAGACCCTGCCTCAGTTGCAAGACATGCTGACGTCTCGTAGCTATGCACACACAGCTCAAAGTAAGTCACGGGATCCTGCCTCGGAGCAGGCGAAACCAGTAAAAAGTGGCGCATACGATGAATCCGTTGTGAGAGCAGCGGTGGAACATATGTGGCACGATATGTCACTTCATGAGACCTAGTGTCCATCTGCCTCGCATTTATCCACAAACGCCTTGACTGGTATCCGATGCGGACTAGAGTGGGCATGCAAAGGCGACTGGCCACATAATTCAGTAGTCGGCAATGCGACGCGGAGTTAGTGCTCGCCGTGCTGGTTATAATCACTAGGCTAACCGGTCCTGTACGGGCTTAATCCCCTGTTAAATATCACTTGGAGACTGCGTAAACGGGAGATATTCTAGACCCAAATTCTCGCTCTACGACGTCTTCGCGCTTGATCGGGATATTGGCTCACGCGGGATGCTGGTAATGAGGGATGTTTCACGCATTGTAACCTCCATGAGTGTCACATTGCAGCCACTCCTGACCCCGCTAGTTATTGCACCTGACAGGCTTACATCCATGCACGATTCGGACGTCGGACCTTACTCGTTCCTCGGAATGAATCATGAATCCCCACACTCTCCCTCTAGCTAATGGCTCTCCGTCCTCGGGTCACGCTGGTATTACTCGCGTTGACCGCGTTCGTCATCCTGTGCGCTGCACAGGGTAGCGACAACCCCATCTACCCGGCCGACAAGTGCATCAAGCTCGTGCGGAAGATCAAGAACGCTGCTTTGTACCACATTAATGCACCTGCACCTCAGTTCGCGGACGTGAACATTCCCGTGTTGCACGTCTGGGGTACTAGCGAGGAGCGTGGTTATGCACACGGCTATATCTATGCAGATGAGATCATGGACTTTATGCAGAATCAGATGCCTCCTGCAGTCCTCGTCGCAGTGACAGCCCTCTTGGAGCCCATCCCGAACAGCAACCTGCCAAACTACTTGAAGGAGCTGATGATTGGTTCCGCACTTGATATCATCCCACCCATGGCTCAAGGCTTCTTCGACTTTATTGTCAAGGCCCAAACGCCATTCCTCAACGCAACAGAGAACGCTAACACCTTGATCGAGATGAGCGCCATGGCACAGGGTATTTGCGACAACTGGAAGAGCCGCGGTAAGGCCTGCGATCTCAGCAAGGTTACCAACTTGGTCCTTGCGCTGAACCTCTTCCCTGACTTAGTGCGCATGTCTTGTTCTATGTTCGGTAGCTGGGGTGAGGCCAATGATCCAAGCAATCCAGACCTCATCCAGATGCGTGCACTCGACTTCGGCGCTGGCCCCTTCCCCAACGCTTCTATGATCGTCGTCCAGCACCCCACGGAGCAGGGCCGCAACCCTTTTGTTGCGCTGTCCTTCCCTGGGTTCGCTGCAGTCGTCACTGGCGTTTCGAACAAGATCGCTCTCTCAGAGAAGGTATGGTTGACTTATGACAAGACCTCGTCCAAGCCCACTGCCTACCAAGAGGGTAGCTACTATGGTGAGGCCGACGTTATGGTCATGCGTCGCATGCTCGAGTACGCTAACAATATCGATGAAGCCATCGACATGGCAGCGAACGCTAACCGTACGTGGGGTATTTGGCTTGGAGTTGGCCAGAAGCAGGCCTCAGCCAAGTACGGAGTCCCTATGGAGGTTTTGCAGTACCGACGCGCGGACGTGACCGCATACGATGACAAGACACTGCCACAGGCTAACCAGGGTATCTACATGCCTGGTGTTGTGTACGTTGATAAACACCCTCAACCTTCCAAGTCGCAACTCCTTGGTCAGCTCCTCCAGCAGCAGCACGGAAAAATTACCGCTGAGTGGGCTGTGAAGAATATTCCTCGCATTACCCAGTCTGGTGATGTTCACATCGCTTTCTATGACTTCAACAAGAACGAGCTTTACGTCTCTACCGGCGTGACGGATGCAACTTGGAACTATCCCAAGACCGGTGGTGGTCAGGCTTACAGCCGTCCATTCATTCGCTTCAGTCTAACTGACTTGTTCAACACACCACGCCCGTGAATTATATAATGTGTGAGAAGCGGGGTTGACCCTGCTTGAGCGGATTGTATATTTACTTACACTTGTCTACGAAGCATCTTGTTTAGTTTGCTCTTGAATTGAATATCATGGTTTATTGCTCCTGTCTCGCATCTTGCATTACAACGATTGTTGACTTTCCTACGAACTTCACCATTAGCAGAGTGCCGCTGCCCCAGTCTCAGCTACGTTGCATTGCAAACGCACTCGCTTTAGCTTGGTTCGCTCGGATGTCAACGTCTTTTGTATGACTTTGAATAAACTTGTATGGCTTTCAATCGAGCCCGATGTCATTTCTATTTGTGCTTTTTGGACTTGGTGCTTGTTGATGCAGGCGATGACGATGTCTGCTGTGTTACCATGAAGGGACCTCCAGCTTTGCAGTCAAGGAAGAAGCGATATAGATCCACCTTGGCAATTGCTGAGAAGAGACCAAGGTGCATCCAGAGTGCATCCAAGGAGAGGTTGTAACCCACGATTCGATCAGTTAGCCGCAAGATGATATCGCTGTGGCGAATCTTAGCCGCAGTGGTCGACTCAAACTCGCGATCCAGATTCGTACGTGTAATGCCACGAATTCGCGAGACAGGGACCTCGTCCTCAGTTTGTGTGAAATACAGATTCGTGCGAGTGACCCAGGCTCGAGACGGATTGGGCTCATTAGGCGCAGCTATCCTTAATGCCTGGCTCTTAGCCATGAAGTACAAAACTGCTGAGAGCAACAACCCCTCAATACCTGTGACGGCATACCAGCTTTCGAGTCCCATGCCGAATACCTTCTCTGCTGCAAACTTCTCACACATAGTGAACTGGTTCGCCCACATCACAACCCAAATGGCGTGAATCACGTCGTAGCGGATGACACGACCTAGATGCTCATATACGACAACCCGATCGGGATGCTTCTCCTCATACTGCTTGATGGCCTCACGTGCCTTGACCACTTCTGGCCTGCTGGCATCTGGGACAGCCTTGGGCATCGAGATGGCACGCAGGGTGATGCTATTCCAGTTATATGCGATGGATTTCCGGCGTAGCGGAGAGCCTAAATCATGTTGCCATGCCTGGACCGACACGCTATGCAAGCCGAGCGATAGACGGGCAACTACAGCCGGACTCGATACGGCCTTTGTAGTCGAGTAAGAAGACGCGCCTCCAGCACTGCGACGGAGAGCATTGGCGAGAGGTGGCACTGCAGCCAAGTTGTTCATTACATTCTGAGAGTGCCTCTTGAGTATATGTGCAAACTGTTGTCTGTGCATGCTCCTTTCAGCTTGTTTTGTAGTGTGCAGCGCGAATCCCATGCTGATAGTTTTAGCCTGATCGGGTTAAATTCTCACAAGAGAGAAACTGCCAGTCAAGAGATTGCCTCAGGAGCCATTTTATGAGACGCGTACTGGGCTACGGACGAAGTGCCCAGTCGTGATATTGTACCGACCACTAGGAACCCAGCGTGCGTACCACTTGAACGTGTCAGCACTGCCCCGCACTCGCTTGCACGAGTGCAACCGAGAACCGTAGGAGGTCAACCTCAAGGCTGTGGGGACGTGGCAGTTGTAGTATCGTGGCGACGGCTGGCATTATCGCAACTACGGTCGTGGAGCAGGATCAAGTAAGTGGCCAAGCTGGCTAAGCCCTGTCAGGAGAGGCGAAGCTCGAAAGCACACACGAGTCCGTCCACACTCGCTGAAACACACGAAGCTGACCACTGAAACGACGGCCTGAAGGCTGAGTGCTATCACGACCAACATGAGCTCTGACACAGCGAGACAACCATCGGTGTCACTGCTCACTTTCGATGAAGACGCCACGAACATCAACATCCGGGCAATGACTCCTCGCTCAGCTGAAGTGCTGAGGAACCACGGCGTTCAGCCCAACGAGCTGTTGCGACGTCCACTTGGTTTCTTCGCGGCGCTACCAGAGTTCCGAGGTAAGTCACTTGAAGCGCTCAAGGTGGCAGCTGAAATGTATGAACACAACCGCCAGGCTACTCTGGCGGAAGTGAAGTCAGCCTACGAGAACCTTATCTTGAATGAACAGCAGCAGCAGAACCAAAAGCAGCAGCAGGCATATGCTGCGTACACTCAAATGCAACAGCAGCAGGAGGCTCTGCAGGGGCTGCCCGCTTCCGCCCGCAAGCTATCGCCTCGAGCGCAGAGAATCTTGATACGTGAGCGCAACGCCTTACTCCGTAAAGAAGAACAAGTAGCGAACCAGCTGCGAGAAAAGCTCGTGGAACGGATGGTAGACGATCAGCGGAGAAAGCTGTGCATGGCCATGAAGAAAGAACTCGAGACCGTGGAGTCACAACTTCGAGCTCAGTTGGATGCTTTCTTCTGGAGAGCTACGAGCAACGAGGGCCTCACCAGCGAGGAGCTCGCCGACCGGACGGAGATCACGATCTTCTCTGGGAGCTCGAATGATGGCAAGCGCAATGGAAAGTCCGTATCGGATGCAACCGACTCACCATCCTTGTCGAGTGTGACCTCCGAATCCAAGTCGCCGTCGATGACCCTTGATAACATTGGATGTCCGCTGACCTCGGCCCGTGGAATCAATTTTGCAAAACTGATTGTCCAGCAGCTACCAAAAATTACAGGCCTGCGGCTCTCGGTCCAAAAGCCATTGGCAAACTCCGCCACATCCGCCACGCAGGAAGACGATCAATCATTAACTGTTGGAACAACCAGCAGTGCGAGTCGAGTTCTCGTTGAGGTTACCAGTCACGTAGAAAACCCCAAAGTTATGGATATTGTCGCCAGCTTAAGATCCACTGCACCAGCACTTGGGAGCTCTCGAAGTCAATCACCACTCTCCAGTAGTCGTGAGCGCAATCGTGATCGAGATGTGGACGATATGCTCGTAGAGCATCGACGGCAATGCGAGATGTTGATTCGTGACTGCATCACACGCCTGAAGCAGCATTATACTGATGAGCAAAAGCGTCAGCGGCGAGAGGCGGCACGAATCGCCCAAATTAAGCGCGAGGCTCTACAGCTTGAAAAGAATGCTGAACTAGAAGCACGGGAAAAGGAGCGCGCGCAACGGATTCAACGCAATGTAGAAATGCATGCACGTGCACTCGAAGCTCAGCAGCGCATGGCACGTGAGCGTACCGAGACAATGCGCGCGCGCATCGAACAGACAAGCGAGCTACAAAGGATTATCATCGAAGAGCGAGCGCGTGAGGCCGAACAGCGACGATTTATCCAGGAGGCTAAGAAGAAGGAGCTCGGGACGGAGACCCTACGACGGCAACAGATCCGGATGGAGCGCACCAAGAGGCTGCAAGAGATGCGGCAACAAGAGCTTGAAAAGCTCCGTCGAAAGGAGATTGCACGTCAGGAACAGTATTTAGCAAGATGTGAGCGGCAGAAAATTGAAAAACAAAAGCTTGAGGAACGTGTTCAACGGCTTGCGGAGTTGACCCGGCAACGAATCGAGGAGATGAAGCTTGAGCAGGAGGAGCGGGCGAGGGGGCGTGCGCGGCGGCTTGAAATGCGACTGCAAAAGAGCGAAGCACACCGAGCCATCACTTCAGAGCTAAAAGCACAACAGAATGAAATTCGAACGGCGGCCAAAATTATGCACCAAGCGTTGTTGAAGCAGGCGCATGATCGAAGGCGTCAAGCTGATGAGTATAACCGACTGAAGCTTCGCAAAGAAATCGAAAGCGAGTATGACAAGGCTCAGCAGCTGGAAATCGAAGAACGCCAAATTAGCCTAGAGAAGGCAAAGCTCAATACTCGCGTGAGTGAGCGAATCCGTCAGCTCAAAAATCGCGTTGAGAAGCTCTGCAAGAGTGATGCCGTTGGAGAGTTGGTCCCAATATCGGAAGCGACTGCCATGAGCATCGTTCCGAAGAGTCTCAAGTCACTAGAGGAGCGCGCGCAAGTGACCGCGCGAGTTCGTAGGCGTGAACTCGAACAGATAGAATTTGAGGAGGCGCGGGCACGATCAAGATCTCGCGTTAGAGAACGACACAACGAAGCGGGAGGACCCGATGGACTGAGAAGCTCGAGAGATACCACCAACGAAGGCAGCACCTCGTTCAGCACTAATAGTGCCTACGAAAGTGCATCCTACCCTTCTGCGATGAATGACGAGTCCTCTCCTAACCTCTCTCATCGTCGGTCCCATAGGTTTGGTCAGAGCGTGAATTCATGGGATGCTAGCCTCAGCACAGATCAGATTTATTCAGAATTTGTCCAACCCATTCATTCGGATGCCCTCTTTGGCAAACCAAGAGATGTCCACACTCTGCACAAATAGTAATAAAGCACACTGCAGACTGCGATGCTTCACGTGTTGTTGCAGAACGTTAACACCACGCAGCAGCGAAAAAACTCTTAGAGACTGGCGGAAGGTAGCTGTATTGCATGGCTACGTTAGGTCAAGCCGCCAGTACTTGTTAGTACTTTACAATTCGAGCCATTAGATGCAAGTACAGCGGCTTGATGGAATGCAGACTGGGCTTACCGATTCGAGGATCCGTAGGCTTCCGATAAATTTCCAGAAGTACGGGTTGGCCTGCGCTTTGCACAATCTCACGCAGCTCCATAACAGACCAACATCGCGTACTTACGTAACCTCCCTCGGGCTTGTAGTGTTTGAGCTCGAAGACAACAACATGCTTGTCCGTCATTTTCTCCAGCGGGATTTGCAGATGTACAGCCTGCTTGAAAATCAAGTACTGTGGAGCACGCGCCTGCGCAACAGGTGTGTCTTGGATGAGGTCTGCTAGTTTACCATCCTCATATACACGCACTGAGATGTAGGGGTCAACGTAGATGGGCGCATCTTTCAGGCCGATCTTCTCAATATAGAACGAAACGGAACTCTCCCCACAATTCAGGCTTGGTGGGTTTAACAGGCTGCCTGTCACTGGTGGCTTGGGCTCCCGATGCATATCATAGAATGTCATACCTGCTGGCGCAACAGGAAGAAAAGCAGGCTGTGTCTTTTGTTCGGACTTGGATTCGGTGGCATCGCTCTGCTCACTAGGAGGAGGGAGTTCAAGCGGGAGCTCGGTTCGCTTCTTAGCACCCATCAGGAAGTAGTTCTGCAATGTTGGTGTCAAGAAGTAATACCAGGGAGAGGCTTCTAGCGCGTCAATTTCATCTGACTCGGCACCGCTGCTGAAATCCAAAGCCTGAGTCGTAGTGCCCATGCCATCCGCGCTGGATGATCCCCGTGCAATCAGTTTGCTGGCAGATGAGGCTGGGAGCTTTCGCATGGGAGTCCGGCGTCGATCGGTTGCACGATTCGGTGTCTGGGTTCGACTTCGCATTAAGTTGGGGTCCTGTACAGTTGAAGTAGTGTCTGCAAGCGCTTCGTCAATCGTAAGGTCATCAGGAATTGGCCTTGCTAGCATAGCATTGAGTGCGAGAGATACATCGTTGCTATTGCTACGATCAGTTCCCTGGCTTTCGCCTGCCGAAAGGAACGATGTGTGCGACGGCAGCAGATGGCCTGACAATGACTGATCGGATGATGTGCGTAAAGCCTCATTTGAGGCTTGAATATGTGTTGCAGATTTAGAACGTGCAGCGGCCGCAAGATATGGCGTGAGGTCGGTACCATAGAACTCCGGGTGCGGCGTAAACAGTGTATCCAAAACTCTTCCCAGTTTGTTCACTTCATCAAGCGGAAACTTTACATCGAGCTCTCCCTGGAGAGTGGCTATTCGCAATTGGCACGCCGTTCGTAATTTGTTGACAGTGGCCATCTCATCTTGAGTCATGGTGATGCTATCCTGTTCGGTCTGCAACTTGTCGATGAGACTAGCAAGCGGGTCAAGGTATTAACGAGTCACACGAGGAGAAGATGAGCCAATGTGATAAGACAAGGATCAAGTAGTGTCTTGTCCACTCCATTACTGGTCCCTTTGACGAGCACTCTCCAGTTATTGAGCCAATTCAAGTAACGATCGCGAGTCAAGCTCTCTGCAACTCAGAATAGACACCTGATCCACGTGACAATCTAGAATGCCTCACATCCACACACACACACACACACACACACACACACACACACACACACACACACACACACACACACACACACACACACACACACACACCAACACACAAACACACACACC
>Ga0180217_1000313_pt1 | contig 86751 bp, 20 predicted proteins | sample eDN3rd37CBELigOP_FD_128521 | JGI IMG/M metagenome (GOLD analysis project Ga0180217, IMG submission 128521) | Enriched Organic Plus compost microbial communities from Emeryville, California, USA - eDNA 3rd pass 37_C BE-Lig OP (version 2) (version 2) ...
CAACACAACACAACACAACACAACACAACACAACACAACACAACACAACACAACACAACACAACACAACACAACACAACACAACACAACACAACACAACACAACACAACACAATCCAACACAATATACTCCAACCCAATCCAACACAAAATACTCTGATAAACTCAGGGTGGAAACATACTCCAACCCAACACAAATCACCGCTGCTTGATGCTGACAAGGCTTGGGTTAATAAATCTTGGTGCTGACTCAGCATGAGCATCAGTAGCAGCAGCCTGAGGCCTGGACCCTCATGTATGTGTGTATGTATGCGCTGTACGTTGTGTTGGGGATGCTGTTTTGGGCTGGGGTTTGAGCACGAGTGCGGGGTGGCCAGGGGGGGGCTGTGCTTGGCTTGACCAGTTGCGTGCCAGCCCCAGTGCATCCGCAGCTAGGGCCTGCGGCAAACTCGGATGGCCAGGCCTGCCCAACCTGGTGTCTTTCCCGTGGGCATTGTTGGGGACATCAAGCTAGGGGGTAGCCCGCGAGGGCCTCTCTAGCTGGCTTCAGCCTTGGCGCTTTGCATCCCGGCCTCGTACGCTTGATATATCATTTCTCTTGAAATGACCTGTTGACTGCACTATCCAAGTGACAATGGATGCGCCATACGTGTCAGACTGGAGGGTCTGTGTGATTTCCATGTCACAGGTGGATGGCTTTACTCAGTCAATCCATCTCACACGAGGGCGTGGTAAGGATCTAATAGTGACAATATTAGGCTCCTTATCATCAAACTAAGGAGAGGGCGAACCGGGTCCAGGTCGGAAACGAAACAGCTCAAAGCCCCCCATTGATTGAGCACTTAAGAGGCCGCGCGTGGGGGGGCAACCCCCTACACGCGACTGGAGAATAGATACATGAGGGTCATTTCCAAGCGTTCAGCTGGCTCCATGCCTAGCCACAGTTGAAGTTTTTTTATATAACCGCAGGTTAAATTTGTTAAATTTGTTAAATTTGTTTGACATATGGATTTTGCCCCGCTCCCGTGACTGTCAGCTCGCCAAAGCAAGCCAAGCCAGGCGAATTGAGACTGACTGCTTGCTTTTCCTTTTCCTCCCACCGTATCATCCATCCATCCATCCATCCATCCATCCATCCATCCACCCATCCACCCATCCACCCATCAAGCTCGCATGAGTGCACACTACGAGGACTCAATCACCCACAAACGCACCACGCGGGTCAAGCTGCTCAAGTCGCTCATGGCGAACTCCCACTGACAAGCGAAATCCATCGGAACTCGTGGTACTCAGGACTGCTCTGGATTCGGTGGCACACCTCCCTACGCGACTTACTGCTACTTAATGAAGTTACGCGAGTTGACGAATGCACAGAGTAAGCAAGCACACACGATACAGCCTAGTGAATGGATCTCCTGGCATCATCTCATCGCATGCATGCACACCGCACATGCTATTTCCCTCCGATGTACGAGTTGACACAAAAAGATCTTTTGGCCGCGGCGGTGTAATTCGCAACAACTCCGCGCGTCAATCAGTATTTCACTAGGGTTTCCCACCGCAGCAGGTTACACAGACTGACAATACCTGGGCAGAACTGAATCCTCCCATGCTCCGCCGCAGAATACAGGATCTAGTGTGATCCAGCAAACGGCTCTCTCATCCGTCCTGGCCTGGATTCCATGGAGCGCCCGAGCCGCGACCGCACTTGGGGGTGCTGAAATACCCCGCGAGTGACAGAAACAGGCAAGTTTCGTACTAGCTTTGGGGTCATATTTCGCAGTATTATCGTGCGTGGGTGGTGAATTGCACTGTGAACCTAGATTGAATGCAGTATATTGAGCCATTTACACCCCACAGCATACTCACGTAGACTCGAACTTGCCACGAAATACTCGTTTCTTTACCAAGATCTAGGATTTTTGGAAACTCGCGAGCTTCTCAAACGCATTTTGACGCTAGTTGGCACGATCTTTGCTTGGGAAAAGTAGAGTCGTGCGTTGACAGCGGCGTGCGGTTTCCAATTCCTCGTTCTTAGCGCCCGGCACGCTCAGCGGCGGCTCGAAAACCAGACCCTGAATTTCGCTTCCCTCACTTGTCGGAACGACTGTGTGAGCAAGTGTGTAAACCACTCTAGTTGGAGCTAGGTGGTGGCAGGATCGTGGTAAACGTCGGCGTAGTGAACAGTACAAAGGTGGCTCTAAACGTAATCAACCGTAAGCAAGACCTGTAACGTAACCAAGCTACTTAGCTGAGGCTGCCAACCCTCCTCACTACAATCCCCAATCATGGACCGATATATCCCGCTCGAGCGCATTGGCAAGGGTACGTATGCCTGAAAACTAGTCCTGGGATGAGGCGTCTGTCAGCTTGCTTGTGTTTGTTGGCTCGTCCGCTGAATGCTTATCCATTTGCCCATTTGCGTAGTTCTTGTTTATCCCTCAGGATAGGGTTGACCTCTGACTAAACCTCTTGTCACTAGCCCTCCTACCGTCTTACCTTAGTTTATCTCACCTTACCTCACTTCTACCAAACCTCTCTTTACCTCTACTCCCCATTATAGGCACGTATGGTGTGGTCTACAAGGCACGCGACAAGCGACCTCACGAAAACCGAGACGGTCGAAATGACCGTAACGACGGTATCGTCGCCCTCAAGACCATTGAACTGGATGCAGATGAAGGCATTCCTTCCACAGCCGTGCGAGAAATAGCTCTGTTGAAGTACCTCAGGCATCCCAACGTCGTCACACTCTACGACGTGATTCACATGGCAGACAAACTCACAATGGTTTTTGAATACCTTGAACTAGATCTGAAGAAGTATTTGGACGCTTGTGGAACAACAGGACTTGAGCTTATTACTGTCAAGTCCTTACTCTTCCAACTCCTGCAGGGCATTGCGTATTGCCACAAGCAACGTGTTCTTCACCGAGACTTGAAGCCAGCCAACTTGCTTCTGAACCGCTCTGGTGTTCTCAAGCTCGCTGACTTTGGCCTTGCTCGAACGTTTGCTATGGAGGTCTCGTCCCTGAAAAGTGAAGTCATCACACTTTGGTACCGTGGTCCCGAGTTGCTTTTGGGCAGCACAAAGTACTGCACAGAGGTTGACATCTGGTCAATTGGCTGCATTTTCGCAGAAATGGTTAATGGATCCCCACTCTTCCCTGGCGCCTCCGATGCTAAGCAGCTGGAGACGATTTACAACCGCCTGGGTACGCCGGATCCATCCATTTGGCCGGGTATGACACAGCTTCCATTGTACAGTGAACAACCCATCAGTACCTTCGTTGCACCTCAGCAGCTTGATTCCCTCGTTCCGCGTCTTAAGAACGATCCCGATGGTCTAGATCTTCTTGGACGAATGCTTCAATACGACCCTGCAAAACGCATCAGCGCTGAGGAGGCACTGCATCACCCTTTCTTCAACGAGCTCAAGCGACGTCCACGACGTTCAAGTACAGGTCCACACCCCTCGGCGTACCCAGCTCCACCGGCACAGCAACAACAACAAGTACAACAACAACAACAGCTTATGCAGCAACAGCAACAACGAGATAGACAAGAACCAGAAGATCAACAGCAGCGACAGTAAATCGTTCTCATGGGCATCCCTTCCGTATCTGCACAATATCCAGACATCATTCTTCAGTGATCATGTTGAGACATCATACTCAGAGTCCTTAGACAGACTCCCCTGTTATCGCAAGCACGCGTCTCGTACATCCGTCCCCATCGCACTCCCTCACTACTACTTGCTCTTTCTTTTGATAACCATCTCTCCAATCACTATCTCCCTCTTCTTCTCCTTCTTCTTCTTCTTCTTCTTTCGTTCCGCTTTCCTCCTTTTTAAACTACCCTGAGTAACTTGTACATGTGCACATGGTCCACATGCCCATGACAGACCTGGTTGGCCAGCTGGCTGGTAACGTTCGTGGTGATAATCGTAGTTTATGGTGGTACACAAGTTGGTGATGTAGTCACACACACATAGGAGATTGATTATGTTCATTACGTTCGTTGCGTTCATTGGTAAAGGTCAATGACGTTTTCGATATCAACAAACAAAAGCTACACATAGGGTTGTCTTGGTTCTTGATCACCGTCATGAACGTTGCCAGCTGCTTGTCTTAGTCTCACCTTAACGAAGCCGTTTCGCTTTGTGTTCTACGAGATTTTTCTTCTGTTTTGTTTGTTGTGTTTTCTCTCAATATCACAGTGCTCACGCTTTATCTTATGGATCCAAATAGACAGTAAAGTGCTACCGCACATTGAACCCATGATGTGATGAGAAGTTTGATTCGTTGAGGAATTGCAAGTGCTTGCAAGTGGTGGTGTATTGTGGACAAAGGGAGGTCAAACTGAAGCGAGCACATAGAGGGTACTAAGAAAGCTGCAGAGGTCAAACAGAAGGTTGTGTGTTTGCGTTGCTATGGTAGTCTGTGGGAACGCGGTGTCTACGATATTGCTAATATCGCGGTTTACTGTTGTTCTGGGGTGGTGGTGGTGGTGGTGGTGGTTATGGTATGGATTCCATGTACCTCTAAGCTTGTACATTTGGCACAACGTTGTGCCCACGTGTAGCTGGAGAGCACTGTTGTGTCGCCTATACAGTTACCTGAGTCTGCGCTGGGGGCAGCTGTTGGCCACTCTCATCTTCGTTATCTTTCATAGCTTCCAGATCGAACTCTGCGTAAGCAAATGCCGCGAAGAACTCGTGGTAATCAATTTCACCGTCCTTATTCTGATCGACCATAGCCAAAAGCTTGGACATGTCTTCATCGGAGTAGGTTTTGCCAATATAGTCCATAAGACCGTGCACACCCTGCTTAAACTCATCGTAAGTGATGTAACCGTCGGAGTTCGCATCAAAGTGGGCAAACAGTGCCTCCAAACCTTCAATAAACGGTGAGTGGGGGTCGAACAGCAGGTAACTCAGTTGTCGGCGCAAGTCAAATTCATCCGCTACGGTGCTGTCACGATACTTGGGCTTGAAACGTCGGCACCACTCTTCGATGTCAAGAAGACTGCCCGGCGTGCGTGCAAAACGCTTGGTCAAACCGAGTTTCGTTGCAAAGCCAAGGAATGGGACATCAAGCCTGAGGCATTCACGAAGCACATTGCTCCAAACAACTCGAGATACGATTCCTGGCGTACCACGTGCCACTGAGGCCTTGCCCAGCAGCAGCTCGATCTGATCAATGCGAGCTACGATGCGGACAAGCAGCTTCGAGAATAGGCTCTTCTGCCATCGGATTTGTCGCTCATCATACTTGAGAACCTGGCGCTTGGCAACATAGACGCGAATTTGGGGTGCCGGGGCAGCGGAGAGGACACAGAATGCTCCAAAGTTATCAGTTTCACCACAGTAACCGGAAGCCGAGAAAATGGTATACAAACGGTTGTCGAACCAAAGAGCAAAACCATTGTCTTCGCATTCGTGTGAGCGAATGATAAGCTGAACATTGTTACGGTTCAAGAACCGACTCGCAACATCCGCTCCGAATTGCCATCCGGCACCTCGACGTGAGGCGCGGTGGCCGTATCCATCGAATGGATCCGACCATAACATGTCCTGTAGAATGGAGTGCATCTTGAAGACAACGAGATAGCGGTTTTCCTTGTTGATCTGCTCAATGGACACATCTCGGAATGTCAAGCCTGCATGAACAACGAACACGCGTTGAGTGACCTTTGACGGGTCCACGACGATAACGCGACCATTAGCATCCGTGGTTGTAAGCACGTTCGGCTGGTTCTTGTTCTCCTCGGGCTCTGAGGAGTGCTGTGCAGTGCCATCTGCTGAAGTCTCCGAGCCTGCGGCAGACTGGAGAGCGGGCGCACTGCCTGGTTCCTCCTCCTTAAGAATTTGGATCAAGTGCGCGATGGGTAATGCAGCGAAGACCTGGTTGATAAACGTATACATCGCATTGTCATACTTGGCCTCGCATTCACGCTGGAAGCCATCTTGTGAGTTCATATCTGCACACTCATGGTTACCTCGGTTAATGTAGAAGCGGTCGGGGCGGAAGGCTCGGCATGCCAAGAGTGTGAAGATGCATTCGCAACTGTAAGCACCACGGTCGACAACATCACCATTGAAGAGCATTCTAGGGCCTGGTCCTGGGTAACCGGCCTCGCGGAAGACCATAAGGAGATCGTCTAGCTGGCCATGGATATCACCAATGACTGCAAGCGAGTCGTTTGCGGGAATGTATACATCCACGACGTTGGGTTGATGAATCAGAGTTTGAAGCGCACGTTTCGCAATCTGGAAGACATTTTGGTAGCACAAGATGCGCTCTAGTTTGAATTCCGCAACCATCTTACCAATCCATTCAGCCGTAATCGGGGTATCGTCATCGAGCACTGGCAAATCGGCAATGACAAAGTCGTTCCATCTCCCGCTCGTGGGGAATTTAGCACAGTTCATTCGCACTGCGTGCTGATTCAGTGTTACGTTGTAGATGTAGTCAATAGGCACACCATCCTTCTCTTCGTAGGTATCCAACTCGCTCACTTCAAGTTCCTGTCTACGCTTTTGGAGGGATAGTCGCCGCCTCTGTTCTTTCTCTGCCTTGAGCGAGCGGGCTGTACCAGGGGCAGCAGAGCTAGCTCTCGATGGATCTTGCGCCATGTTCGAAGCGCTAGCGACAACCGGGGTACTGGCTCCAGACGCCGCAGGTGCTGCTGGCGCAGCTGCTGGTGCAGCACTTGCTGCGGGCGTGGCGGCGGATGGGGTCGAAGGCTCACCTTGAGAGTCACTAGTTTTCTCGTCTTCGTAGTCACTCAGATCTCCACGATTTGTGATAGACCCGAGTGCAGGCAATGCGCTCGGACCAAACACCGGGACGGAGTGCTTGCGCGCGCGGATAGGACCAAAGTCTTTCTTCTTTTGCTCACCTTTGATTGTCTCCAGCATGCCTTCCTTCACTTCCGAACCGAGACGGTCCAGCTGGTGCCAGAGCACTGACCACAGTCGATGCTCAGTAATTACGGCTCGAACGGCTCTTCTAAATCGTCTGATACCGGGTCCATCGTTCCGGACCTGTGGGTGTGTGTTGGCACCGCCAGATTGAGGCTGAGAAGGCATACCTCCGGCGGGGTTTGGAGAGGGTTGAGCGTGAGGCACACTGTTATTCACAGGGGACTGGTTCTCGCCGTGATTGGTTGGATCTTGGTTTGCCGGTGACTGGACGGACTGAGCAGGTACCACCGTGTTGGCTGCGCCATTCCCGGTGCTACCGGAGTTGGCTACGGGGCCGTTGCTTTGCATCAGTGAGGGTCGTTTGCGCTCCAGAGGTCGTTCGTCGCTTGCTATAGGATGGCTTGTTCCGTTGGCTAGCGGGTGGACGCTGTCGGGTTGCGTGGCGCAATTGCCCATATCAAGCCAGCTAGATGGAAGGGGAGAACACACGCACATTGAGCCCTAGAGTCCAATGGTATGCCCTTAAACGGACCCCGAAAAACACCCGAACGGGGGTGAACTTGTGAAGGACTCTCCTGTGAGGAGTAAACGGGGTGGGATCTTGTGGCGAAAACCATTGCTTGGAGGAATATGACCCAGACAAAGCGGTTATTTAACTTGTGATGTTTCACCCTATTTTGTCATTTCAAAACAAAGCCCACCCTATCCTGCCTATTCCAGCATGTGAAGTTGAGCAGAGACTTCGAGAATTCGAGTATTCCACCACCCCCGGTTGTGGAATCCCCTATGACTGACGTGACTGAAGCTGTCCACCCGCTTACAGAGTTCGGTTCCGAGGGGGGATATCCCGTTCACACGCCGAGCCACTGGGTATACTACTGCCTACGAAGAGAGTCCTGCGGTAGGCACTTGTTTGCACGTCAGCGACCCCACCTTCCCACTCCTACACCCGATTCGGACTGACGCAATCCCAGCCCTGCAGTGGAGAGAAAGCTTTGGGATCTCAACTAGAATAGCTTGCATTGCGAAATCACGGGATACCCCCGTAAGTTTGATCAAAAGATAACGAAGAAGGCGCATTGATTGATAGAGCAATCAAGTGGACAGATTCTTTCAGGCAACCAAGCGCGTAAGACACCCAAATGACCTTCGGACAATTGGTCATTGGCGCACCCGGCTCGGGCAAGTCGACGTATTGCCGCGGTATGCAACAGTTTCTCACAGCAATTGGTCGCGAGACGGTGATTGTTAACCTCGATCCTGCCAATGAAGATGTGCACTACGAATGTGTCGTCAACATCACGGATCTCATCACTGTGGAGGATGTCATGGAGGAGTACGGACTTGGACTGAATGGCTCATTGATCTTTTGCATGGAATGGCTTGAGAAGAACCTCCACCTGCTCAAGGAACGCCTCGAACCCTATGAGACCAAGTATATCCTATTCGATTTACCTGGACAGGCCGAACTCTACACCCACCATCTCAGCATGCGAAACATTATTCGACAGATTCAGAAGTGGGAGTACCAACTCGTCGCTGTGCACCTTGTGGATTCGCATCTATGCATCGATCCAAACCATTATGTTGCAGGTTTACTGATGTCTCTGGCTTCCATGACACATCTTGAGCTGCCACAGGTTAATGTTCTGTCGAAAGTCGACCTGTTTGAGCAGTACTCCGGAATCCCCTACAGCTTGGACTACTACACGAATGTCATGGATCTCGACTTCCTACAGCGACACGTTGAGCCTGTCATCGAAGATGAAGACGAGGATCACAACGACAAGGACGAGTCGGAGAACGAGGAGAAGTATGAAGTGAGCGTAGGGTTGAAACCGACGAGTCAAAGAACCGGTCCTACGGTGCCGCCACCGCTCCCTTCACGCAGCGATGATGATAGCGAGGGAACATTAACAGTGGACAAGTTCATTAAAGGACACAAACGACTGACCGCGGCGATTTGTGAAATGATCGAAGAGTACTCGCTGGTCAATTTTATCCCGCTCTCCATCACAGACAAGGAGCTGATGTATGAGCTGGTCAAAAACATCGATCGAGGCAATGGTTACGTCTTTGCAGAGATGGACTTCTCACGAGTACAGGACAGTCTGTTGCAGCTTCCCTCTGGGTCCACGGCCGCGGAGGCACAAGCGCAGGCGGAGCGTAAGTTCGCTGAGGACCACCCACTCGATATTGTGTACAAGTCCCGGAGGTGACGCATCCAATTCGTTTGTTCGTTCGTTCGTTCGTTCGTTTATAGCAGTTAAGATGAATCAAGACTCTTTGTCTATCACCACATAGCACTAGTCTTGTGCACCCAATCTCGTTAGGCGTTAAGAGCGCAGATGTGTTCAAGACTACGGCAGTGGCACAGTCAAGAGCCGTTGAGTGGGATGAGCAGAGTCGAAGACGATGAATACAACTCACGATGATTCTAATCAATTATCCCCAAGCAATGTATATGTTGTTGTTGTTACAATACTATTTTATGTAATATGCTACTCCATTTAAGCTATCGATATGTAAAATAGATTACTATATGTCTTATCTATGTGTACTCACCTGGTCTAAATGCCAGCATGTGTCCACTCGCGTCGCCGGCTGGCCTGAAGTACTTCGTCATCTCACTTATCTCACTTGTCTCACTTGTCTCACTTGTCTCACTTGTGGCGTCCGCACTGCCAGTCAGGCCCCAAGTTGGAAAAAAATGAGTTGAATCACGGAAAGGCCGAGGGCAGAAGACTCGATTATTGTGCGAGTTTGGGCTTGGGTAGCTACATGGCAAGTAAACCACCCCACAGTAATGATGATTTAGAAGCTAAACATACCAATTCCGAGAGACTTTCACCACTTCCACCTGGTGTACAAGTCCCGATTAGTCACCCAATTCCCGTTGGAGTGCCTCCCACACTAGCGCATATCTACTACCCGCCCACGCCACGCAATCGCCATGGTGATGTCTCATTGGGTGGCGCGAATCCACGCCTCGCCAAGACGATTCAACGCGAGGATCTACCTCCTTCCAAGTCCACCATCGTGTTAAAGATTGGCAGCTCTTCAGTTCTGTCCGCTGATGGAAAGTACGTGCCTTTATATCTCGCTTCGCTGCGATCTAGCGTCGCATCACACCTATCGCACATGGTGAATCCGTTTATGAGTTGCTTAGTTATAGCGCGGCTGATCCACAGAACATAGTCTTTAAATCATACGACGTGGTGCAAAAGCCCAAGGGCAGTCCAGAATCGACTTCCTCGGGTACGGAGCTGTCTGACCAGAAATCGCAATCGAGTGACGTGATTAAGGCGGTGGACGTGGCGGACGCTACGAACACCATTGCTGCAACCGTATGAGTGACTATTTGATCATTGACGAGACTGTTCAAGTGAATAACCTGTTCGAATGACAAGCGACTGACGTAGCTGACTGATTGATGAACATTTCTACCACCCACTCTAGACATCCGAACCTTGCCACACTCTCACGCTTCTGCGAGTTCGTCTGCGAACTCGTCCGCAGCGACTACAGTGTTCTTGTAATTTCCTCTGGTGCGGTTTCCATTGGTTGTCAACGCCTTGGCCTTGCCTCACGACCCAAAGATGTGGTTACGAAGCAGGCGGTGGCCGCTGTCGGACAGGGCCGCCTTCTCAGACTCTATGATGACCTCTTCTCGCTCTTGGGCCAACCCATTGCTCAGGTCCTCTTGAGCCGTGAAAATATCGCGCTCGAGCACCATTATCGTAATGCACTCAATACTTTCAAGGAGCTCTTACGACTCGGGGTCGTGCCCATCGTCAATGAAAACGATACAGTTGCCGTCGGGGAACTGCGTTTCGGTGATAATGATACACTCTCTGCACTAGTGGCATCACTCGTGCGTGCTCACTGGCTCGTCCTTCTCACCGATGTCGATGCACTCTACACTGCCGATCCACGCACCAATCCCGACGCCAAGCCTATCCGAGTCGTTGAGGATATCGGTGATCTGCTGGTGGACACCACCGGCAACACTGCGGGTGGAACCAGCAACAGCGCCTCTGCAAACCCTACTCCCGCTACTTCTGGCAAGTGGGGCACCGGTGGAATGACAACAAAGCTCCAAGCAGCGACTATCGCAACGGCCGCCGGAGTAAGAACCGCCATTTGTTCAAGCGACCGACTAGAAGATGTCAAGCGCATGCTTCAGGGCTACACAGATGTGGGCACTCAATTCGTCCCTTACCACCGTGCCATTACAGGGCACAAGAAGTGGATTGCACAAGGTTTGCGTCCTCAAGGCACACTGATCATCGATGATGGTGCAGCCAAGTCCATCCTCCAGAAGCACTCGCTCTTCGCCGCAGGGATTGTGGCCGTCGAGGGAGAGTTTGCGCATCACTCAGGTGTCAAGATCCTCACCACGAAAGGTAAGGAAATCGCGCGTGGTCTTACAACTTACGGCTCGCGTGAGATCGATATGATCAAAGGTTTGCGAAGCTCCCAAATTGTCGAGAAGCTGGGTTACCATGGACCCGAAGTTGTCATTCATCGTGGCAACCTTGTAGTTCTTCCATCGGCTCTGTCTGACTTGGATGAAGAGATGCGTCGAGGTCTCCCTCGGAATCTTTCTTCTACCTCCATTTCATCTCTCGTGAAGGAAGAGGATTCACGAGCATCGTCTCCGAGTCCAGACCCCGCCGGAGCAAAGCGTGCTGACACAGGTTCTCTTGGAGAGGCTGTGTCTTCTCCTGCTGCTTCGCTGGAGAAGTTGCAGAAGCGTATGGAAGGTCCAGCTAGTGAAGGTGCCGACGATACCTCTGATGGCGAAATCTATGGTGACGATGTCTTGGCGGAGTAGGACACCACCATTAATCAGCACGTCCTGTAATCGTTAAATTGACATGTGTGTATTATCACAGCGTTCACTGCGAGGGCATCCATCTATGTAACTTTTCATACGTATTCTCACAAGATATCTCTACTCAACTCAACTGATAAGCATAAAGGCAAGTAAATGACGTATTTATTGACTTGGCTCGACCAACACAGCTATGGGGGTAAAGTAAACGTTGTGGGATGGTCGTCGTTGAGGTTAAGTGCACAGACGGTTTGATGCTGCGGGATTTTGAAACAAAGGGAGACACATTAGCGATCAGCATGGTGCGCAAGTTGAGACGAATCAGAAGATCGCGGGCTACTAACAAGGTTATGACTGTAAATCAAGTGATCGATAGAGGGAAAAATGAAATGAGATCTCCGTCATCATTGGTTATCGTTTGAAGATGAGGCCGCTTCATCCGAACCGTTTTCCGCTTCTGGCTCAGGCTCTGGGACGCTCTCAGCAGTCTCAGGCGCAGCTGTAGCGGGCGGTGCTGGCGGAGGTGGGGGTGGAGGTGGCGCCACCTCGGAAGTAGCTGGTGTTGTTGCTGTTGCTGGTGGCGGGGGAGGAGGAGGTGGAGCTGGGCTGGACGTTGCCGCAGCTGGAGTAGGCGGCGGTGGTGGTGGTGGTGGTGGTGCCGCTGCAGAAGATGAAGGTGGCGCAGGCGAAGCGGGAGGTGCCGGACTTGCAGGCGCCGTTGCAGGTGGTGCTGGCGGACGGGGAGTAGCCGCGGGCGCGGGAGGTGCAGGCACATATGGTTGAGCTTGCTGATTGCTGCTGATCGAAGGTCCACGAGTTGCAGGCACGCTGAAGGAAGCGCGAGAAGTTGTGGAAATAACAGAGCGTGCCGCCTCATGGATGGCTTCGACCCACGATGCCTTATCGTTCGCCGTTCGTGGGATCAGACCATATTTCTTGTCAACCTGAATGGTGATGAGCAAGGGGTGGTCAGGGACATCAGGCACAACGCGTGTCAAGGTAGGGTGCATAGCGATAAAACCAAGTGCCTGACGCTCGGAGAAAGCACCGTTAGTGTAGGCGTGTGAGCGATCCTTGAACCAATAGAGCTTGTCTGGGGTCAGGGCGACGAAGCACAGCTTACGGGAGGTACCTAAGATACCATCGGACTGAATATATGCATAGCCTTCACGCATAACGGGTTCCACTGGTGCTGGTGTCACAGTCTCCTGGAGCTCAGTCAGAGCTTTGAGCCATTTCTGGCGATCTAGAGCATCTGATGGGAAGAACGAGACATAGGTACCGCTCTCACCACCTACGGCAGAAATATGGAACGGGCCCTTTGCAGCCTGTGCTCGTGCGGCGGGTGTCATCGACTTCTGCATTGAGCTGGCCGAGCGCGTTGCACGAACGTCAAGATCGAATCCAGAGGGAAGCGGTAGTTCACCCATGGGCTTGGGGTCGAGCTTACGACGGCGCCATGTAATGCGGTCCTTATGCAATACCACGTAGCGACGAGAGGTCTGGGAGTTGACCCCTAGGTAGCCTTCCTTGATCGAGTCCTCATACAGGTTAGGTGACTTGGAGTTGCTTAGTTCAATGAGAGTATCCAGCCAGTCGTCAGTGATGTCTTCAAACTCACCCGACATCCAGTACTTACGTGCGTCGGCATCGGGAGTTGCTGCAATGTAGAACATCGCAGGCTTCTCGAGGACCTTGAGAGCATATGAGTATGCTACTGAGTCGTCCGCACGCATTGCATTGACCAGGGAGCTGGTGGCCGACATGGAAGCACGAGGAACTGAGCTTTGGCGACTGACCTCCGGAGTGTCGCCGGTTTCCGTGACCTGAGGTGTACTGGGGAACTCGTCAATGGTGTAGACACAGTCCACAATAAAACCACCTGGTAGATAAACTTCACCAGCGGGTTCAGGATCTAGCATCTTGCGGTAATAGAGGAGTCGGTCTTCATACAGCACAATATAGCGCTTTGCCCAGTGATGTCCATTGGTACTGGCCTTGAACAGGTAGCCCTCCTTAAGCGATTTGGGATCACGCTTCCAAGGACGGGACTCAACGAGCTCCTTAATAGCAGTGTACCACGACTCTAACTCAACACGGCTCTTAGACGCGAAGTAGTACTGCTTTGAACCTTCGTCACCGTTGTCGGTTACATAGAAGATGTGGTATCCGTTGGCTGATGGCAAGTAGTGGTATTGTGAATGTCCAGGTAGTGGAACTACTTTGGCTGTACCAATTGGATCATGCTTTGAGTGCAAGTACAGGAGACGGTCCTCCAACAGGATGATGTAGCGAATCTCACCGATTTGACCCTTCTTGGTGGACTTGAACAGGTAGCCCTCCTTAATGGACGTCTCGCAAACGTTGGGATTCTTGGTAGCGATCAAGGCACGCATCGTGAGAACCCAGTCAATCGCCTCGCTAATCGCCGGTGATGCAAAATAAGTTGGTACAGACGCCTGATCAAGGTTAGGCAGGAGCGAAAAGACGAAAGTAGCCTCGGTTTGGAGACCAGAATAGCTACACAGAGGCGTTGTAGCGGTGGGCGGAAGAGTGCCTGGGAAGTATGGTGCAGAGTACTTCGTCGAAAGGACGCGAGGATGCGAAGGACCAGCACGCGAGGTGCCTTCTTCCTTGAATGAGGAATTCGGGGTCTTATCCTCATCTTGCGCCTTGATCTCGTTCGTCTCTGACGATTTGGCTTCCTCGGTGGTCTCTGAAGCAACTCCTGCTGTTTCACCTTCAGGTGACTTGGGTGCTTCGTTCTCCGGAGCTTCGTTCTTCCCCTCCGCTCCGACCTGTGAGTTCACGGAGTCCTCCAACGTGGTGTTGCAATTCGTTCCATTATCAGCGTCGGATTTTGACTCTGACTTCGAGTTCGGCCTCAGGGTGTCGACGGGTAGGGGCGATCCACCGTCACTAGCCTCCTTAGCCATGTTCTGTGCAAGCTCAGCGACTGTCAACCCACTGCCATAAATGCGGTTGGATGCAACAATTTCGGAGCAGCGGGCAAGAAGACCCTCAGGAGTGATGATAACACCACCAGGGAGATCGACAACCTGAATTGGATATTGACTTGCACGTGTTTCGTAGATGTTCAAACGATGTTGGCTCAGAACACAGAATCGCTTAGCCCCCTTACTACGGTTGCTAGAGCTGACGTAGAGGTAGCCTTCCTTAATCGACCCTTCTTCCTTGCGTACCTGCTTGCTCTTCTGAAGCTGAGTGAGCACATCAGTCCAGATCTCAAGCTGTCGGTAAGTCTTGGTTGCTAAAGTGTAGCGGCGTCCATTGTCCTCACCAGACTCGGCAAAGACAAACTGGAAGGGGTACTCCACAGCGCTGGTGGGTTGACGTGATACTTCGCGAGCACGCTTCAAGAGCTCTTCGCGGTCCTGGAGCTCGAAGTTGTAAGGCAGTGGGATGTCCTCGGCAGTACGCTCGTCGCCTCGACGACGGTAGTAGCGCAGGCGGTCATGATGGAGCACAAAATAACGCTTACCCCACTTGCCACCGCCTGAAGCCAGCTTCCAAAGATAACCCTCGAGGAGAGAGTTTTCGACGACCTTCTTGTAGCGCTCATTAAATGTCTTACGGATCAATGCAGTCCAGTTGGTATATTGGTCATGCCCATGGACATTGATCTTGTAAGGCACAACGGTCTCATCACCATTCTCACATAGGCTGAATGAGAAGATGCGAGCCGATGGTGGCGTGTCGTCGCTATGAGTGATAAGCTCAGCACCTGTTCCGATAGGGAATACTAGATCCACATTCTCATCAAACTGCTTCTTGAGGAAGATGATTTGATTCTTATAGAGGATCATGTAACGAGGACTGCCATTGCGCTCAACATTGCCCTCGTAAAGGGGCATGCGGAGATCCGCGCCCTGTCCGTGCATCGCCTGCAACCAGCGGAGACGTTCGGACTCGCTCTGCACATCAAATACATGTTCGGCCTTAACGGTGAGAGTATTGATGTCCGTGTCACGCGTGAGGGGGATCTCGAATTCAGTCACGATGATAACACCATTCTCCTGCTCACGACTGACGGGTGTAACCATGCAGTTGGGCAGGGGGACAACCAACTTGGGCTTATTGCGACGCTGCTCATTCTCGTAGACAGTCAGTGCTCGCTCGGTCACGGTAACGTATGCACTATTCCATGACTTGAACATGCCAGATCGGTGATTGATCTGCCCATACATAGTGAGGGTTGGGTCACGTGCAAGATCCTGTTCCAAGTGGTTCAGAGCAAAGAACTCACGAGGCTCGAGTTGGCGGACTGGAGCTTGGGGTGCTGCGGAGGCTCCGGCACTATCTGCCTTTATCTCAGCCTCTGCGGTCTCGGCAGCAGCTGCAGGACTAACCTCAGGTGCACCTCCAGCGACTGCAGCATCACTGGCAGAAACCGAGACAGATGTGACAGCCACCTGATCCTCCGCCTTGGGACAATCCCACACCGACTCTCCCGTGACCATGTTGAAGTAGTACACGACACCGTCGTCCGTGTACTGGAGCGTCCAATTAGGAGGCAGGGGAGCTTCTTCCTCCGATGTAGTTGACTCGGCTGCTGCAGCACTAGTGGTACTAGTGGCAGTCGCAGCAGAATCGCTGGCGACCGGAGAAGCTGATGAATCCTTCTCTACCTGCTCGCGCTTGGACTTACGAATCGCTGCCCATTCCTTCTCAATCACAGCAGGTCGGTCCCACACGGACTCACTGGTGATGCTATTGAAATAGTATACAGCGCCATCTTCGGTTTTCTCCAAGGACCAGCCCGAGGGGGTGATGACCGAAAGGAATTCAGTTTCAGCGTTCGAGAAGTCCTCAGGCTCATCCTCTTTGGGAGCAGCTGCCGAGTCAGACGAAGATGCCTCAGTCTTGGCCTCTCCTGTTGACTCTGGTGTTGCTGCAGCTGGCGTTTCGGTCTTGGCGGGTTCAGGGGAACTGGTTGCTGGCGTAGAAGCGGCTGCAGGTGCTGTAGGTCGTGTCCAAGTGGTTTCATTCGTGACCTTGTTGTAGTAATAGGTCTTACCCGACGAAGGATCCACGTGCTCGGACCATTCACTTGGGAGTGCATCCGCTGCGGGAGTGCTAGCTGCCGAAGCAGTTGGTGAGCTTAGCGATGATGTGGACGAGCTGCTGTCAATGTTGGACGGCGCAGATTGAACGCTCTCAGAGCCCGCAGTGGCAGTGGTAGCGGCATCAGGCTTTGTGTCGTATCCGGCAGGCTTGCCCCACGTCGTTTGACCTGTCTCGGTGTTGTAGTAGTATACCCGACCGCTGGGATCGGTGGCCTCTTTCCACGCCGAGGCACTCGCAGCAGAGGCTGAGCCACCTGGTTCTGACGCAGTAGTAGTCGCGGTGGCAGGCGTGGCCGCTGCGTTAAAGCAGTCGGGCTTCGTCCAAGTCGTTTCGTTAGTCTCCCTATTGTAATAATAGGGCTTCTGCGACTGCTGGTCGAAGAGCTCTTGCCAAGGATTCGTGGACTAGAGGGTGTAACAAGCGGAGAACGAGCCAAAGCACGTCAGTATGGCTACCTCCGGTACCGTTAATGCTCCAAAAATACTCTCTTAGATATTTGTCCAGCTAAGTGTCATACAAGAGGTTGGAAAAAGCGATCTTTCGCACAATCGATGCATGAATTATAGACTATAAACTTGTATCTATATCGTACACAGTTGCATAAATTTGTTAACAAGATTTTCAAACCAGTATCTACTTACCATGATCCACTTTATCGACTTCAAAATGCCGTCGTTTCCTTTCCAGTCCGCCTATTTCAACACCCCCCACTCCGCGCACTACCTTTCGATTTTGAAACGTCTCAGTCAGAGTCTCAGAGAATCGGCGGTGCAGTACTGCACACGAACGGGTCCTGGATCACTGGGGCGAGTCTAGGACTCAGAACGGGAGCATTCGGTCAAACAAGGCTCGTATGCACTTGAAGATAGGAGATTTACGGTTACAATTCTTTTATGCAGTAGTCGTTTGTGTAGCCTTCTCATTAGTTCAAAGCACTTGCTGAGTCAGTTGTTTGAGAATGAGCACGGTTGCGTATTCGAATGGTAGGCTTCAAGTTTCAGCATCATGAGGCATGAACTAGAGACTGTGATAGTGAGGTAGTGTACTGTATTAACGTGAGTTTAGTGTACAAGATGAAGTGAGAATTTGAGAGAGAGACCGATCGAAAGCTTGATTGCGCTCTCGAAGCTGTGAGTCTACCAGTCCAATGGGTCCAATGGGTTAACGCCTTCAATGATTGCTGGAGCGGGCTGCAGAACATGCATGATTGAATTATTCAGAGTAGCGAACGTCGTTGCACCCGTGAATCGGGACTCTGGAAGCACAGGGCGGAGTAAGTGCGCAATCGAAGGTGTGACTGGATTTGGTGGGCGATAGAGAATGGATGATACCACTAGATCTTCATCATGGCTCAGAACATCGAGAGCAGGAGGAACTGGAGAGTAGCTGGACTGGGCAGAAGAGGCGCTCGACCTGATTTCGTCGTTCTCGTGGGTTGCCGAGCTTGGATCGTGCGAATTGTCGCGATCTGTAGCAAATTCCAGATCATTTGCTGTTGGAACAAATACCACTGAAGGTGGACACAGCTGTGCAAGATTTCTTCCACAAAGAGCGGGAGATGGAATAACGTATGACCCAGCGACCAGCCGGTCTACCTCCAACTTGCTCTGTGAACGAAGTCGAGGGTGAGCGAGTCCTTCAGCTGCAACCGTTACGGCGATCAAAGTCTGTGATTCGGCACATGTTGAGACAGTCTGGATGTCTTGATACGGATGCTTCGTCGAGCCAGAATTACGCTTGCTCAACAAGGTTCTCAGAGCCTCAAGCACACCCACACCTAAGGTGACTATGCCAGGAGTCGTGTCAATCACCCGCCTGCGAAGCGTACGTGGTTGGGCGTGCGCGAGTGGGGCAGCGCCTGAAGCCGACTGCGTGCTCCAAAGCGAACTCATCGGGGCTGAGGTCATGACGTCGCCACCAAGTTCATTCCATGTCGATATTTGAGTCTCGAGCTTGAGAACTTCAGAATCACGGGTTTGCATCGAAGCATCTTGATCATGCTGATGAGTACACAGCGCTTGGGTGTCAATTCCCTGGGCCATAAGGCGAGATCTAGCAAGGCATCGTAGAGGAAGAGGCGGTAGTCGGCCGATTGATGTGTTTCCAAGAACCAATGCGATGTCCCATTGCATGGAATTCGTTGCATCCCGTGGGGTGACTGCGGATGATCGTGCACTGAGTGAAGGCGAAGGGAAGGTGAAATCACGCATTTTGATACGAAGGGGTGAGCCGAAGTCGGCACCGAGAGCATAATACAGCGAAGGAGACAGCGTTGAGTGAGGGTCACTGACAAGCCTCTCAGGTGCAGGGTCGGTCTCGTAGCCTCCTACCAGTGGAGCCACAGACATAAGGAAGCTACGAGGACTGGAAACTGCTTCAGAGATGTGCACCCCATCTTGCTTCTCGTCAAATACAGGCTTCGGGGATCTTCGAATTGGGACCAAGTTCGGCAACCATACAGTATGTGGCACATCAACAATACCGACTAAGGACACCGACACAGGTGCACCTGCCCTTAAGGTCTCAAGTCCTGACTTACGAAGCCAGTGTTGGATAGCTTTTCGGCGCAATTTCGAGGCAGTCGCCCGCTCACGCAATAATTGACCCATTTCCGTAGCAGCCAGAGTCAATACCTCGTAGCCATCAATCCGGATACCAGATTGCGAATCAACGAACAGTTCAGGCAACATTGAGCTTGATTCGGCACGCATCCATCGCATGCTCGAGGCAGTGAGAAGCAGAGTTGCATACTGTGACGCTGCAGGCGTGCCCAGTGTCAAAGTCACGACTTGCTCCAACACAGCCGTTGGGCTAAGCACGAGCTCGGCCGCGACACCCACTCCATGAGCAATAAGCCCCGCAAGTTGAGTCTGCGAGCCTCTTCCATTATGCTCAACCACGTCATAGTGACCTTCATCACTGGCTTGGCTCGATCGCGATCGAGAAGAAGCTGATGCCGTATTGACCGCAAAGGCAACCTCAATGGACGTGATAATACTATCAAGACATCCAGCTACAGCCTTGCGAACGATAAGTTCTTCTTCCATCTGACAAGCTTGTATCTCGCGGGTATTTTCACATTTAATCTGGTCAGAGCGAGAGCGAGCAATCGCCTCAACAAGGTGAGTAAGTCGTTTGGAGAGTGGAGGCGGTGCAGCAAGGGCCAGGCTTAGTCTGAATGTGTCAGCGGCGAGTAAGGAATGTGCAAAATGAGAAAGTTGGATTGTGGTTATGCTGCCCCGGAGTACGACTTGCGTGGTATCACCAGATTCAGATAGTACATGGATAGGTACGGCGAATGATTTGGTAGTGTTGGCCAGCAAAGCTGGGACATAAATGAGGAATGACATGTTAGCGTGGCCACCAGCCTCGACAGGGGTATACAGGGACTCTGGATAGATCCAGAGGCTCGTCTCGAATAACCGTTGTGTGCTAAAGAGGTCGTCTTCGCTGACTTGGTTGGGTGAAGTGAGCTGCAACAGTCGAGTAATGAATTTTGGACCATTCAGGGCAGTTGAACGTCGCGTGCTTGCCTTACGACGCTCAGCTGTGCTCGAGACTGAGAGTGGATTTTGTGGCATGATGGAAGTCGCGATCAGACCACTACTGTTGGTTCGTACATCTCTGTACTCATAAACCAAGGGGTGGGCGGACGCCGTCTTGCCAGCAAAGATTTCTTCAAGAGACGGAGAGCTTATTGCATCGTCGTAGTACGCATGGCGGAGAACCTCTTCAGTAGTGAGGCCTGACTTGATCCGGTTGAGTACCCAATTCTGGAAGCCCATAAACATACCTCCTTGTGTGGACTTGAAAAGGGACGCCTCCGTAGATGAAATCTCGGTAGAAGCCACCTTGGACACCGTTTGCCACGGGCGCGCCGCGATCAAATCATCTCTAGTCAAGTTGGACTGCGCCAATCTACGCTTTACCTTCGCAGAAAGCTTCAAGAAACTATTTCCTCTTGCGCGTACCTGCTCTGTAGAGTCCACAACTTCATCAGATGACGTTGAAAGGGCCGACTTATCGAGCGCCTCGGCTGCTTCTTCGGCCAACAGGAGATTATTGAGTTGTTGGATTCGAGCGAGCGAATGCAGATCCTTTGTAGCGGGTGTTGATACCCTTGATGACGGGGCGTACACTTTCTTCGAGGGCGGGACGCCAGAGGATAGGGGTTGGATAAATGCTGACGCGCCATTACCAGTAGTGTCAAATCGAGGATCATCGTCAGGCCGTGAGACCATCATCGGGAGCCATGCTGGTGGGTACATGATTGCAGAGACGTTGGCGAGACCATGAGTCTTGTCATTTGGTAATGCCAGCAATGGATCAATCATGTGGTAAGAGTTGGAGTCTAGTACATTGGGAGTTGCGTTCTGGGTTGGGCTTGGATTGTTTGACCTATCAGACCTGGGCTTTTCAACCTCTGCTGAGGAGACAGTCTCGCGACTCAGTTTCTGTCTTAACCATCCTCGAATTGTTCCTATCAATGCTTTTCGACGCGCTGAGCCGATTAGCAAGCCCATCAACGCGATGTCCTCAGGATCCAGGTCACCGTCCTCGTCTGCGTTGTACTGGTGACGTGTTTGCTCAGATGCAACCAGCGAAAGGTCATTGAGCGAGGAGAGAAGGACAGCAGGAACTAAACCGGAATTGGAGATAGGAATCTGAACACGCTGCCATTGCCCCGGCGCAAGCTTGCCAACCTCGACCTCGGCGGGAATGTCCAACTTTCTCGAGCCAGCAGAGCCAGAGAGCTGGATCTCCGAGAAACGTCCCTTTGATTCGACAGTGAGGGTCGAGTTGAAGACACCCAATCTAAGCGGTCGGAAGAATACTGACACCACAATGCTCTCGTCAGGCTGCAGAATCCCTGAAATTGGAGTCGCAGCCCACGCACAATTGGGCGAGATGTTAGGTAGTGGTTCAATATGATGCATTGGGATATGTGAGTCAATGAGCTGAACTGCACCACTTGGTGAGTGAAGGCGCCATGGTGAAGGCACTCGGCCAGGATTATACAATTTGAAAGTCAGCATTCTCTCTTTACCAATCGGCGAAAGTCCGAAAGCAAGTGAGCTTGTGGACACAGATAAAGTCGGGAATGACGCCGTGCCCTTTAACTGCAATTGGAAGGCCCCAGAGTTCGAATTAACCGATAAGTTGGCCTTGAGTGTGCTACGACCAACGGGGGTCCAGTGGATCGGTACGTATGCTACGGACAACGGGGAAACGAGTCCTTGTGCCTTGGGGATGGTCAGCGGATAGTTTCCATGGAGCTTGTAAGTTAAAGGGAACTTGCCTATGTTGACAAGTGGCACAACTAATTGCGCAGTCTCACCTACTGAACGATCTCCAAAGTCCACGTTCTCCAACGGGGCAGTTGCAAGCACAGCCTCTTGCGAGGATCCGCGCAAATACAGTCGTGATTGCTCTCCCGTTGTATCGTTGGAAACGGCAAGCTCGATCGTGAAGTTTCCAATGAATGTTGGGGTAAACTTGGCTGTGATGTTGAGATAGCTGCGAGACGATATTGCTCCACTCCAGCGAGAAAGGGAGAGCTGTAGCCGTGCGGAGGCCAGCTGCTCTCGATCAAGGATGAGGCGCTTCATCACTCGGGGTCGCGTTGCTGCAGCTAGTGCCTGCTCCACCAGCGCTTGTGTTTCTGGACCAGGTATAATGTTGGGGTCCAAATCATCCGGAATCACTGAGGGCATCTTTACAGAATCGTCTTCAGACTTGTGCTCGATTGCAGGCGGAGCGTTGGGAAGAGCTTCTGAAGTTTCAAGATCAAATACAGCACGAACGAGTGTGAGCGAGTATTGCAAATCAAGGGAGCCCGTATTCTCGAGCCGTGCGCTAGCAGTGGCCAACGATCCTCTCTCAACAATTCCCATGTCAATGATATTATTCGGGATTCGCAATCTCGCAGTGCCAGCATCGAGCAGGATTCTGATGACCGATGATGCAAAAGGGGAAACAATATGTAATCCAGCTACACCTCTCATAGGAACCGGTGGGCGGAACCGAATGAGAACTCGTGCACGTTCTCTGGGTGCCAGCTGGATCTTCCCCGGGTGATGTGAAAGTATCGAGGCCGGAAGGACGGCAAACTTTGATGCAGCGTTTGCCTGCATGCGGAGCTTCTGGCGTTTTAGCTTTCGCTTTTTCTGCAGCAGTTTATAACGAAGGGCTTCAACATCGGTGACTCCAGCGGCATTTGCCTCATTAACATGACTATCATCCGTGACTACCGACTTCTGAGTCTCTCCGGCCTCAGAACCGTTTGTTAACGGCGGTGGGCTCTCCGAGCTGGCTGACAAAGGATCGAAGCTATCGGGATCGACATCACCAAACTCCGCGTCCTCGTCTTCGAGTGGTAGAGAGTCGATGGACTCAGGGTCATCGTCTACGTCATCTTCGCGCAGTGTTACGGTGTCTGGATCGCACTGAACAATTTCAATGGAGCATGGAGAGTCGCCCAGGTTCGTCAGGGTGGATTCGGCTGTGTACGTTCCATTCACGACGCATCGTGAGAATTCAATTTGATTAGGCTCACATAGCATCAGAGCCTCTTGTCCCATACCCGAGATCTCAATCGTGTGGCTCTGCTGAGTAATAAATGAGAGGGCGCTCGAGGAGCGTGCTCCTTGTCCACTACTGTCTCCCGACGGCATTTGAGGACTACCGAGGCTGATTAGCACACGACCAGAATAGTTGATCTCGCGCGTTGGCGTGAACTCAATCGGTAGCTCAAGCGTGTGACCTACGGGTAGAGAGAACCTTTCAGTTCCCGCCAGCAGAGGCCAGCCTAGCCACCTGCCTTCTTCGATTTGAATGGGGGCAAATCGTTCCACCAGCTCAGCTTCAGATCGGACGCGTGCTGCAGCTCCGAGCTTCGCACTCGATTGACTTGAGTCAGTCAATCTGCCATCACCTGTTGAAAGCTTGGCGATATGCATGCGCTGGTTCAAATTACGCGTACTACCAGTGATGACCGCCGGTCCCTTCCCTTGTCCGCTTGCCTTATTCGCGATGCTATGCGCACTCGACAGCGCGAGATGACCAGGTCTGAGGATGGCCAGGCTATCGACATCAACTTCATCTTCAGCCTCATTCGCCACGTCATGCGCCAGATCCTCATCCTCAGGCACGTCCCTACCATCTGGGAAGGCAAGCAGGGCTGGATGCACACCACTTTGGTCATCGTCCGAGATGTTCAATGAGTGCTGAAGCGTCAAGATTTCCGAAGCGCCTGCACCGTTCTTCTCCACCGCCTTGGCGTGCAGCCGTAACCAGACTCGAGGCTCTCCCATTTCAAACCCGAGGGTATTTTCGAGTTTGCAGACTAGACCAGGCGCAGCTGCAGTGCCGGTATTTGTAATGAGAATGGACATGCGCTTTACGCGACCAGATACGGACTTTCCAAAATCTAGTTTGCGCGCGGGCTTCATGCGCAACCTCGGGACCCCTCCGCATGCATTCAAGGGAAGAATTAGTGAGGGCGCAGCTGGTGAATTAATGACGATAGGGTCTGTCTGAGGGGTCGTATCAGTTGGAAGGAACGAGATCGAGAGTGTCACAGTACTTCGTGGAGGGATCACACCTGACATGGGACTAACAACAATTTGAGGGTTCTTGTGGGAAATTGAAAACTCTGCCGGAGAGTGGCCTGCGTTGACCAGAACTCGATCTATGAAGCGCGCTTCTCCAAGAGCGACGCAACCAAATTCAAGCGGGCTAGAGTCCTTCAAGGAAAGATAAATCTTGTTAGCGTACGCGGTAAGGGGAATCGCGCGACTAGATACACCAGGGACCGACGGAACCACAAGAAGAATCGCGTTGAAAGATCCCTCAATGGGAATGTTGACTTCAACCGTAAACTTCATGGCTTGCTTCGGGAACAATGTTGCAGATGATGTGGATACAGTGAGTCTTGGGCGATCTCGGCCTAGACTATCATCTCCATCATCGAGATCAGCATAGATGACCTGCTTAGCGCTCGGTAAGCCGGCTCCACGCATGATCGTTTTCACAATAGATCCCAGACCTTCGGTTGGCTGCCCACTGCCCTGAGGCAGCGCGCCACCTGCGACTAAAGACCTCTCAGATGATGAGCCAGTTCCACTGGCTTGCAAGGCTTTGCTAGACTGACCATGCTGTAGTCCAGTGCCTTGCACGTTAAGAAGTTGTATACCAAAACTTCGAGCGAGGTCAAGCAGTGTTGCAAGAGGAACGTTTAGCCCGTCATCTGCAAGCGCTTCACTTCGGCGTACCGCGCGGCCCGCGGCCTCACTCAGCGCAACACCTGCTCGTCGCAAGTGATGCAAAGAGTTGAGGAGGCCCTTGGATGCGATTTCTGGCTTCCGAGGCGCCGGTAATGCGCCAGATCCGGCGGAAGACATGGGATTCGTTGTGTGCGGAGTACTGGAGCCTAGGAGTGGATCGACTGCAGCGGAAGGATACGTGCTCTTGTAGAGACGGATTAGCTTTACAATCAACCTACCTGCACTTATCCAGCGAAGCTGCGCGAGCGTTAGAGCAGATCGAATGGACCTAATCGATCGAGACCGGTGGACTGTCGTAGCCGTAGGTTTGTGGGTACTGTTGGTCCTTGACAAAGACGGTAGTGATGACGCTGAGTTTTGTCTGCTTCGATTCATTCTGGATGGGGCTGAGGTAGTGTCTGACGTGACATCTGGACGAGAGTTCGGTCGGGCGCTAGATTGTGAGGCTCCTGACTTCTGTGGGTCTTCGACGACTTCGATGGAAATCTGGGTTGCCGCGGGCTTTGGCTTGCCGGTTTTTGTCGGGAAAATAACAACGTGGCGATATAAATATGTTTTGGACAACTGAGTAGAACGCCCTGATCCTGCAGATCCTAATCTTCTGTCTGCAACGGGGGCCCCAGGTAAGAAAGCTGACAGAGGCTTATCTAGAAGCCAATGGAAGGTGATGGGGCAGGCCGTTTCACCCATATTCACAAGCGTAATCTCCCTCGTATAGACATGCTCGGTTCCAACAACACCAAGCGCAAGGGAGCCGGTTTGTAGGATACGAGCCGCACCACCAGCTGCACTGGCATGAATACGCAGGCGTGGGATGCTGAGGTTGTCCATCGCACTCGGCTTCAAGAGGCGGCTTGTTAGACTGGAGCGCTCGGCAGCACCCGAGAGCGCAGCGGCTGTTAAGGTGCTACAATACAGCTTGAGCTCGCAGCTATACGCTCGGAGCGCCATGACCTTTGCGCGAATAAAGAGCGGAAGGGCAGTGAAAGCCTGGAGTTCGCCCTCAATTACAGTCGTAGTTACGGCTCGCTGAGCATCTGAATGGGGAGACACCTCTGCCTCTGGGGTTTTGCCTGAGGGTGCGTATGCAGATAGCACCTTTCGAAGCGGAATGTCGTAGATTTCATTATACAACGCCTCTTCTGTAAGTTCGGATAGAAGGAAGTTGCGATGGTTTAGCATCGATGCCTCGCCAGTTCGGAAAGCACTCTCGGGCATTGGTGCTCCGAGCGCGCTCGAGAACGAAGGAGGCTGTGGATTTGCCGCACGAAGGGATGACGACAAGTTCTGAGAGACGACTGCGCCACTAGGACTCGTTTTTGTCCTTTCAAGCAATTCGAGCAGCGCATGGCCACCTTCGCGAAGGACAGATTCATCAATGTCGATTCCCGACAGAGAAGACGACTGTGTCGACTCAGATATGTCCTTGCTCCCCTGGTAACCTGATGTCGGAGTCGCCCAAGCAAAACCTGGGGGGATTGCGGGTGATCCATTGGAGTCAGTTGCTGAAAGATCTCCATGACGAGGTGTCTGGCTGAAATGATTCGCAACGAGGCTGGCAATGGATTTGGTGCGGAGATCATAAATATTCAAGCTGCGTAACAGGCGTGAGAGCGCGAGATCCAAAGGAGAGTCTTTGATGGCCACAATTGCGCCCGGGTGACTAATCGAAGTAGCAGCTGCGGCGGCCGCTGCGGTTGCGGTTAGCGAAGACGACGAAACAAGGGCTGCAATGTTGGAAGCGTTCATGGGGGATGGCACATGCGTACCCATATCTCTCGCATCGGTTACAAATGATTCAATTGGAAGCTGTTGTAGTCGTGCGGCTCGACCAATGCCGAAGTTCGGTGAGTCGCATTCAAGCCGGAACTTGAAGGCAACTGAGCCACGGTTGTACAAGCAAAAGTATTTTTCAACGACCGAACCACAACCAACAACATTGAAGTTAATATTCATGCGGCTCATGACGTTATCGTTTGCAAAGCCTTGGCTAGGTTGAGAGCTTGGCAAAGAGAGCGTACTGCTCGCCGACGTTGCGGGCGCGCTTCCTTCACCAGACGACTTACCTAAACCGACAAGTGCATCAGAATCAGATGGGAAATAGACGCCGGGCTCACCTAAGCCACCAGTTCCCTTGATCAGAACGTGGAGCGACGACAAATCTTCATCGAGATGCAGTATCTGATCCGCACCCCGGTTCTTGTTATTTGAAGGCGATCCTGGTGAAATGATGTGAGGTATTCCGTGGACGTCTTTCCACGCCTGATTGAGTTTGGCACGCAAACCACTGATCGAATTGTGAGTGATGATTTTTAAGATGAACGCGCTAGACGTCGCAGAGGAGGGTTCATAGGCGACAGTGAGAGGCACCATGCTCTTGGGCAATACAGTCCCTGACATAGGGTTCACAGAGAATTCTCGAGGGAAGTCACCGGAGATTACAAAGTTGCTGCGAACAGAACCTGTGTTCGACAGATAAATCGTCAGCGCATGAGCCTCTGCAGCTGCGCGCAAGCCGAAGTCAAGTACAGGGACGTCCATCGACACCACAGGATCTGCTTTCATACCTGAGCCCGATTGAGCCCCAGATTCTGACGCATGTCCAGACCCAGCTTGGGGATTTGACGCCGCAGCACCGGCAGCCCGAGCGTGGGCAAGGCTGACTAGTGCCTTTGCTTTGTCGGTTGTTTCTGCCGTGAAGGTCAGTCCCATGGGTGCCAGTTTGGAGGTCGAAATTGGTACTCGTACCCAATCTGCAAATGGTAGGGTTGGTGTTTTGAATATCGAGAGCTTGGCTTCTGCCGAAGCCGCCCGAATATTCAGCTTATAACGTCTTCCACCTAAGAGTGCAAGTTCAATCGGTATCGAGAAGGACGATTCGTGCGTTGGTACAAAGTAGACTTCCAGTACAGCGCGGCGGTTCGGGTGACAACTGACGACAGGAAGCGCTAGCTTCGTGGTGGGTGTGAATATGTCTTTCGGGAAGTCGATGCTTGCTCCTTCATGAGTCGGCCCCTCAAGCGGGCGTGCCTGCGTAAGGTCGATGCTGCGATTAGATGCGTGGCGCGAGTGATGCTGCTGTGATGTGGCAGCTGTTCGGCGGACGGGGTTGTTATCCGTATCAGGAAGGAGTGTCAAATTTACATACACTCCAAGCCGTCTCAACTTCTGAAGGAAGCGCTGCATACGCGTTAAACCTGGTAGAGACTGTTGCGTAGGACTTGCCATGGTGCGTGGAGCAGCCAACGAAGTCGACAAGAGCTGGAGCAATGGGGGCTCATAGTCTTCCGGATTCGGCCCCGGCATGCTCTTGGAGTCACTGAATGTATCTTTCCAAAATTCAGAGTCCATGTCGGGCTCAATGGAAGGAGTAAATGCAACGTTGCCTGTGTTCATGAAGGGAAGCTTCTGGAGGAAGACAGATCCGACACTGCATCGCCCGAAGTCGATTACTCGTTGAGGGACGAGGAATTCAAGGTTTTGGGTTCCTGCTACGCCCTTAAGAGAACTGTAAATAGGAGGGAACCTAGCAATAACTGCGCGGGCGGATCTTCTTACGAGTGCCCATGTTGCTAAAAGCTGCTTGCGAACTGTCACTTCAAAGGGTGAGATGTTGGCTGCAGCCGTGAAACTATGCCCACCCGCATCCGAGAGGCTCTGAACCGTCATCAGCTTGTGTCGACGATCTGCCTCGATCATTGATGTCACGGGACCGAACTCTGAAGCCACTAGCATATCAATATCGACTGAAGAGGCTGCATCCAGACTCGACTTCATTCCATTCGACTGTGCATTCGAATCTTGTGAAGTCGCATCAGCATTTAGAGTCCACTCGCCACTTAGGATCTCATCGACTGACTGGACAACTGGTGAGATACTATTCATAAGGAGCTCCTTCTCCCAGAAGCGGGCCAGTGTTGTGGCATCAGCCACTCCGCCAAAGATTGCTTCCAATAATAGCCGCGCCTCTTGTGCACTCTCGGCTTGCGCATCTTTGTCGCTTGTAGTTTGGGAACCTGCTACTGCACTAATTAGTTCCTCTTGCAGGCCCGGAAAGTCCAACCGACCAGCCTCTAGTGCTGCCAAGAACTTCAGAGCGACTCGCTGCATCTGGTGCGACCGATCTACTCCAATCGGACCTGAGATACCTGGACTCTGTCGAGTGTCCTGAGAGCTCGACACGTTGAGGCCATACAGTAGCAGATCAGACGGCGAGACTTGGAACAAAGGCTCGATACCCAGCGAGACGGAAAGATCTTCAAGTTTGGCCTTGGGATTCCACTCCACAACAATTCGCTGCGTGGATCTCGCAGTAAGCTTTCCCATGCATGGAGTTATTGTAATTGATTTCCACCTGCCATTGCGCAGTGGAAGTCGAGTCTCGGGACCATGGAGATGCGAAGAGTACAGCGAGACTCGGTAGTACGCGTCGAGTGCTCCGGAGTTGACAAGATCAAACGATCGCGTTTGCGAAATTCCCGAAGAACATGTACCAAAATCAATCTCATGTGTGCCATCCTGAGGGGTACGGATGTAGATCGCTGGGGCCGCAATGCCTGCGACAATACGGATACTCTGCCTGCTATTGGCCTGCCCATGGAAACCGACATGCACATTCAAATCAAGACCCTGAATGGCGTCCTCGCCTTGTGGTGCAGTACGGTCGATATCTGCAGTAGCGATCGTTCGGTTAGCGTGGTAGTGCAGAGAGGGCGGCGTACAAATGAGTGTGAGCACGTCGTAACATCCAGGAGGAATTGTCAAGCCATTCGTGCGAGTTGCCGGCACCGTATATCCTGCAGCGTCGCCTGAAAGTTCCACATATAATTCTCCTTCAGCCTGTCCACTGTTAATCAATGGCAAGTGAATTAGGTTTGGCTGACCCTCTGCGATGGTTCCCGCAGAATATTCAAATACCTTAGGAGTGCGTGAGATCAGTGCGCAGGTCAGCGACAAAAGCGGCGGCAGTCCAGGGCGTGCAGGGACTGGCAAAGTCTTCTGGAGTGAAGCCAATGCCACACGTGTAGCAGCGAGCGAGTTTGACGTTGAAAGTCCAGCGCCCTTCGACGATAGAGAAGAAGATGTAGCATCCGTGTCAAGAGTTCGTTGGACGGGGGTAGTATTCATTGCACTACGAGACAGGTCGACTGAATCGCGAGCAACCTGACCAATGAGTTCAAGTGATTTCGGTGCGAGTGCCACCGAACGGAGCGCAGCTGCTAAAAAGAGAACACGTTGATCAGGGATCGTGACCGAAAGCTCAGCACTTCCGCCTGATCCAGACATAATAATTGGAATCCTTGAGAAGGAGAAGTCCTGGTCACCTGAAGGTTGGTTGGCTGTTTCTTCCTGTGTTTCTGCGCGATCCTGAAGGTCACCAATGTCTAAATATGAGCTTTTGCTAGACGCACTAGGAACTCCAAGGTATCTACGCTGCATGGATTTCCAGTGCAATTCAACATGTGCTTGGGTGCGCTTAATTTCAGACGGAGTAAAGGTTACTCTGAGGATCGTGGCTGAACCTGCTGGGATGATACCCTGGCTAGGTTCAATGATGAAGTTCCTCGAGCTCTGAACGGAATCGGCACCGGGATCCGAGACGCTTGGCTGTAATCGGAATCGACAGGACAAACCACCATGGTTGATTACTGTCAGCTTTAGTGTCTTCTGACTGTTGAGGCCGATGCATCCAAAGTCCAGAACGGTGGGCGCAGTGATAATGGAGGGCTTTGGCTGTGCGATGGGTGATGGATTCAGGTGCGCGGAGAGCAGTGCCAAAGAAGAGTGCGCCACAATGGCCATGTAGTGCTCGCCAGCGCCAGCAGTTGAGACCCCGATTGTAGCGCAGAGAGCTAGACCCGGACGTGGGAATGTCACATATGCTGGCACTGGTCGGAACTTTCCCGCAACTACTTGGCCTGTGGCAGATGGAATATCTAGAACTGTGAAGAGATATTCATTCAACGCCGCGTGCCGCAGGTGGCGCAGCTGCTTCCTAAGTGCCATTTGCTCTTCGGTCGAGCCGGAAGCAAAGGGCACCGAGTGACTTTCGGAGGCATGTCCTTCGAGCAATGCTTTCATTGGAGCAGGGTTGAAGCTACTGGCCATCAAGGCTTTCGTACCGAACTTTTGACTCGATGCATCATGGTGGTCCTTGGCAACAGCTAATGGTATTTGCTTTCCGGTTGCCATGTCAAGGAGTGTGGCGTTGACAATTCGAATCGAGTAAGGTAAGCGCAAGCTGGAGTTAGGGGCACTTGCATGTGACTGCTTAGATCTAAGGTCTATGCCATCGTCTGACTCGTTTCCACTTTCTCTCCCCTGAGACTCCATGCGAATGGGATTGTAGAGAATGATATTTACGCGTTGTGGCGATTTCGATAAAACGGGGCCTGCGTTTACAATAATAGGCTTATACGGAGCAGTCTCTGGCTCACTCGGATCAACAGAAGTGACGGGCTGCACGAGTGGGACAGCAAGGAAGCGGAAGCTCCAAAGATGCTCTTTGAGAATTTTAGACTTGATTCGCTCTTTCTTGTTTGAGTAATGCGTTCGAATCTTGTTTAGCTTCGCTTCAAATCCTGAGTTCTTGTCCTCCACAGAGTTGGGGCGCTTTTTCTGCGTCTGATCAAGCTGTTGAGTCCGAGAAAGGAATTGGAATTCTTTTGTGGCGAGTTCCAGGTCATGCTCGTACTCGACCTTCCGTGGTCGCGGTACCTGTAGCAGGCGAATTGAAGGACAAAGCAAGCCAGGCTGCGAAGGTGCACTAAACCAGAGGTAAAGCGAAAGTGAAGCACCAGGCGGGAGTTCAAGCGGGAAGAGGGCCTGCTGAGTCAGATCCATCTCGCGTTGAAGTATTTCAAAAGGATTCCGTCGGGTTCGGAGTAATTCGTTCTGGGCATCGTCCACGACAGCGCTCTCCTCGTTCAGCAGTGTGACTCCAATCGGCCCGAGCGCAGAAATACGCAAGGCACGTTGGAAGTCCACCTCATCATAGTCAGGCACGGTAGCCATTGCAGGATGCACGGTTTCGTTGCTTGCGTCCTGGACAAGTGCAGCAAACGAGCCCTGCCCTGTAATAATGGAAGAGGACGCATGGTGCGGGGCAGAGGCCATGCTCTTGTCAAGAGCGGATGCCTTTGTGACCAATGACGACCCTGATAATGTTGCAAGCCGACTGGAGAGCTCTTGGATGCGTGAAAACGGTATTTTTGCAAGCCCAGGCGCATTAGCCACTACACCTGATCCAAATTCCTCTTGCATTGTCGTGTATAAGCTTGACAGATAGGCGGAAGCGAACTGATTTGGATCGTCAGCAAGTGATGTGAATCCTGTCGGCAACTTCAACCGAGTGTTTGGCACAGCGAAAGTATTGAACGTTGCGCTAGTGTCACTGAAGGGTGTTGAGAGAGACTCACCAGCTGTTGAGGGCACGAAGCTCCCCTCGGGACTTAACACCATACTATTCAGAAGGACAGAGAGATCGAGCTCGGCCTCAAAATCAGCGTCGGTTACTAAATCCTTGCCAGTTGACGGAAGATCTGGTGAGGCGTTCAATTGGGTTTGAATCTGTGAAGCAACATCGGCAAATGCGACCGCAGTGACTTCTTTGTTTAGCTCGCCTTGCAAGTAGGCATACGACTCAGGCCCTTGCATCTGGGCAATTGTGTTTACTCGTAGTCGTACGAGTTCATGCACGGAAAGAGTACTCAGGGCATTGCCTTGTATCGAAGTTGCAAGGACAGAGCCGTCCGATGAGGTATTGGGAGCAAGGGTCCAAGCAAAGTTGGGTGAATCAGGCAACTCCTCATGTGAGAATTCCTGTTGGTTACCTTGATCGGCTGGCTGATTCTCCTTGCCAGGTCTGACTACGGATGCTCCTTGAGCAGGGAAAAACTTGAGCGATCCAATTAGACCAGCGAGCTGGATGGGAAGATCGCCGGTGTTAGCAATTACTAGGCGACGTCGAGTGATACGACCCAGTGGAATGGCTCCGGTTACTGGAACCGTTCTTCTTGCAGCAGACTTCATTTCCGCAGCCCTCCGGATCAAAAGGCTACGAATGCTAGCAGACAGGGGTGGCCCTGAATACAGTGGAGGGCCAAAATTGGATGTCAATTCACACTTTCCAGAAACTGCGATGACGTCCACTGCAGTCGCGGGCGGGGAACGCAGATCTACAAGAGAGCTTACAATCATCGATAACGGTGTGGAGCTCGGCCCAGTGGAGACTAATACACGATTATACGAAACGCCTCGGAACCTGCTCTCCTGAGGATTAATTGCCAAGATAACAAAGTCACGCGGAGGCAATATTGCTCGACGCGGGAGCTGAGCACGGAGTTGGGGGCTCAAACTGCGGATACCTGAGGGGATCAACCAATCACTAGTCTCCTTGCGACGGATAAGGTTTTGGTCGACATCACTGACCTCCATAGCGATTCGATCACGACCAAAGTCGCTACTTCCGCTGGCTCCAAAGTGGCCACGATCTGTCAATCGAGTCTGCATCTCGTACGCACCAACATGTGGAATGAGTGTGAAGAACGGATTCAAAGAACTCGCCCATGTGTCGTTCAACGAAGTAGCTCCGCTCCAACCAGCTCCGACTGCCGAGTAGGCATTAGTGAATAGTCTCACGTTGAGGCGGAGTAGGAGTGCCACGAGTGTTGCCTGGTCTAGACGTCTTGCAAGATCCGATGTAGCAATTGCCGCCTGCAAATCAAATGCGTAGTCGTGCTCAGGCACAGCTGCTGGCGCGGTTGCGATCTCATCTCCACCCTGCACACGCATCGGAGACAGTGGTGAGGCTAGAGGAGTCTGCGGAGTGGGACGTTGTGCACGCGAAGCACCGCGCTTCGCTTGGCCACGTGACGCCTTTTCGAAGATAGAGCTGTTGATTTGGAGCGTTGGCATTGACAATGCGGATGCACTCGCGTCGTGGTTTGTGAAAGCTTGCCGAGTTGACACAGTCGCTATGGGAGCACAACTTATCGTAGCCATTAGAGCATGGTTGAGGGGGTTGCTGACCACGACAGATAAGGGGCGCGAGATATCATCTTCACTGCCTTCCTCCGGAGTTGTCCGACTCTGGGAGGATACGCTGGACTTCGGATCTTGTACCTCTACGTCGTCGAACAGAAGCACATCAGGGGTGATTTCTACCCGTCCTCCTGATGCGTCAACACGCAATAAACCCTTGTAGAACATACAAATATCTCTGGCGTTCTGCGATCCAGTATTACTCTCTTTGAATGCCACCTGTGCTTGCGGGGAAGATGCGCCTTGTGCTGATATGGAAGTACCAACAGGAGGAGAAGGTGCGACGTAAACGAGATGTAACGGCTCCTCATACACACCGAATGTTGTGGCCATGAACGAAATTGTGTAGCTCACGCTCTCGAAGGGCCCGATGCTACGGGGTCCACGAATAGCGAAATAACCGGATGGCGATTTGCTTTCAAATACGTCGCCTGAGTTCGACGCGGCAGACAACTTGCTGCCGTGGCCCGTCGCAAGAGAGCCCTGATTGAAGTCAAGAGACTTACTCGTGAAAAATGCATCAATTGTTAGTCTTAAATCTGTAAGATTTCGCACGGGGAAATCGACAAAAATGCGCCTCTTTGGCAAAGTGTGGGGGAGTGCCACGATGGGGGGCAGAGGAGCTAGGATACAGGCGCCAAGCAAACCAAAAATCTCGCAAATCGCGGGCGCTCCTTGGTCATCATACACAGCAAGAAAGCCTCGATACACGCACCCAGCGCTAGGATAAACTTGGTATGGATCAAGGCGAAGCAGGGTTAAACTTGCCTCGTACTGCGACTGCTGTTGGGCGGCCAAAGCCAAGGCGCTAGGTGCTGCAGCCGAAGTCGTGGTAGACTCTACACCAGACCGATTGTTGCGCCCTTCGTGCTGCGCTGGCTGTTGCGTCCCCGATTCGCCTTGCAGGTAACGTACGGAAGCGGCTGCACTGGCTGATGACAGACTCTTGATGGCTTGCGCGGAAGCACTGCCGCTGTTCGCTCCGGGGATGAGCGCTGCAATGTGGGACTCCAAAATAAGAGTCTCATCCAACGTAATGGTGAGTGAAGCAGAGTCTCCGGGTGCAAGAGGGAGAACCTCCGGTCGGGTATTTGCAAACACAAAGGGCTTCGAAAGTACGACTTCACAGGAGAGTCGACTCTCAATACTGAGATTTTTGACTGAAATGGTACGTGCTTGACCTCGAGTGATCCATACCCTGGATGGAAGTGCAATACGTGCAGTTTTTGATGAAATCGAATTTGGAACCTCACCCAGGGGAGTATCTAGCAATGTCTCGCGATCTACAGGGTCGAAGGAAGTAGTCGTCGCCCCGGATGTGGAAGACGCACTCGGATTGAGATCAAGAGCGGGGGAGAGAGACAAGCTGGGCTTTTGGAGCTTGGCTGAAGTGGCAAGCATTTCTGCAGCATCACCTACAGGAGAGAGTGTCGCTCTCGCGTGTAGAGCGGGCAGTGGCAAAATGTTTGTCCCATACGTTATCAGCTCTGATACCAGTGCTTTTGGTAGGCTCTGTGTCAGATCGGGAACATGCGTGGGGGAAATAACCATGGCTTCGGCTCGTTTCGCGCTAGCACCAGCCAACAGCGTCAATGAACTAAGCGTGCGGTTTTCACGACTGGCCTTTTCCGAACCTTGTGCGTATGTGACGCTCGCAGAGAAAAGCAGGCGCTGGGCACTAGCATTTAGGCGTCGCAGTTGCAAGGGCGCACTGAGTTGGCCTGCTTGCTGCAAGGGATTAAGCTTCTTCGTCTGGCTCATTGGGAACGTGGTCGCAACAAGCAAGTATGGGCCATAACCTTCACTCACATGGACATCAGATTTGGGCACTTCAAGTTCAGCAGCCCCAACAAGGGGTCTGTGGAAACCAGGTGCCTTCGGTGCTTGGGCACGAGACGCCGAAATTTGGCTCATGCGTTCGGAATGGAAGTTATAAGGTGTGTCCAACACTTCAACCTTGAATGATGTTGAGTGGATCGATAGCTCATCGCTGGGTTGGGTGCTTGGCAACACGAACCAAATGTGGATTAGACATGTTGAGTATGGAGGCACGTTATACGCGGGGAGATTCGCATTCGTTAGCAACTGCTTCAATGTGATCTTACTGCCTGGCGGCGCAGCACGAATGCCTGCGAAAGGGCTCCACTCACCTTCGCTCGTCTGTCCCGACGCATTTGAAGATGGACTCATCCTTGTCGGGGCCATCCTCAAATAGGGTTGGGAAGCGAGATCAGGCTCGAAGAATACCCCTCCTAACTCCAATGCAGACTGAGACGTTACGCGCGTCGCTCGGTCTGCGACAGCACTCTGGACAAGTTCCAGAGCATGTGCCCAGACACCTGGCGCTCCAGCGCTCGTGTCGCCCGTCACAAAACCAGTCAGGCGGATCCGAAGAGGTCGTCCGCTGTGGACTCTGAGCGGCAGCGCTACACGACCGACCCGCCCAATCGGGATGGGTGGTATGTAAATGATAGGAGACCAGCCACACGTGATTAGAGGACCCACTTGAGCGCGAACCCGAATTGAGCTGAGCGGCAACTTCATGTACTGAGGATTTGCAACAATTGGATAATATGAGCTCTGACCTGAGTCCAGCATGGATGCATCAGCTGCTTCGGAATCGCCGTTCTCGAGATCGCTTGTTGTGGCAGAAGCTGATCCTCCGGATTTGTAGTTCGTAGGAAGCAGGAGCACTGAGCTGGATGAAATTGGAGTCGGGGCTGATATAGTCGGTGTATAAGCAATGAGATTAACATTGAGAGTGGACCCTACCTGATCCATAGGTAGGGACGAAGTGTCAAGTGTAATCGGATGTGATACGGTTGTTCCAGGAGGAATCACAAGGTCAGGGACTGACAGCTGGACGGACTCAGCCCAGAAGACAGGAGATGCAAAAACTTCGGCTCCAGTCGCATCGAGGGAGTCTGGGAGCGCAGTGCTTTCTCGTCGCTCCTGTGAAAAAATGACCGGAAGAGGTTGGCTTGTGTCAAGATTCTGCAGTCGAACATGAAGCGTCTTGGACTTCCCGGCAGGGATGTAATCGAAATCAAGTTCCGAATCCAAAACCTTGAGCGGCTGCCCACCTGAGGCAGAAATAGGGATAACGTATTGTTCACTGCCAGGTGCTTTGATGACAAGGGACTCGTAGACGTCCGTCTCGTCCAATGAGTGGAAATGGACTTCGAACGCCGCCTGCTTGCCTGCAGGGACGAATAGCGCTGGATTGACGATCACAAACCGGACGGCATCCGTGGGAAGCCGATCATCATCCATGGCGTCGGCATCCTGGCGTGCGTCGTCGACTTCTGCAGAGTCAGGATCGAGCTCGCTGTCAAGACTGGAGTGCCGCAGATCAGTCGTTGGAGTTGAGTGAAGCAGGCCTGAGGTGAATGCCCAGTGCGACCCACGTAAGCGCGCCCGCGATGTAATGCTATTCCTTCGTAAAGCAGCAAGTACGGTCATGCCACTGGGTGTTAAATTCTGAACATAGACCCGCATTACGCGGACTTGAGCAATAGGGCATTTTCCAAAGGAAATAGCTGGCGTAAGAACACGTAACTGAGGTCCGCTCCAGCCGGTGAGGCTGATTCGCTGCAAGGGGAAACCTGTTAGCGTTCGCAATCGAAGATGGCCCGATATTGCAGTGGGTGCATCAAGCGGTGAACGCTTGATTCGCACCACAAGAGACACCGACCCACTAGCCGGGACGCACCCAATTGTGGGATATACAGAGAAGTGAGAGCTGGGGCATACTTGGACCGCAAAGTATTGAGGATGCGTTGAGGAGTTGCGCAAGTGGACTATGTGCTCATTTTCGCCTGCTAGGAACCAGATATCTGGTGACCCAGCAGCACCCAGTGTTTCTAAATCTCTCAAATACTCCTTGACTCCAGGGACTCTGGTCTTGGCTTGGTCGAACTGAATCTGGGACAGCGTTTGCTTACCTCCCCATGGTATGACTGGGCTGTCCTTTTCCTGAGGGGACTGACCAGAGAATATCAGAGAAGCCCACGTCTCACTGACATCATGGGGCCAGGCGGCAGCGAGAGCATTCCGGACACCAACTTCTGTTAGATCAATATCGAGCATTGGCATATCGCTTCGCTTGCCTTGCTTGCCACCTAGTGCAGGCTTGGGGATACTTCCGATCCACGTTGCAAGGAACCTCGCAGCCGGGTGCCTTTCATTCCGGCTCAGCTGCATATTCGATTGCGACAGGTTCAAATACGATACTGGTGCTGTGAGTTGGTGCTCCCACCTCTGGAAGGTGCGAAGCACCCGCGAGGTCGCTGATGAAAGCACTTGCCAAACAGGCATATCCTGACGAAGCAGGCTGGTGTACTGTGGAGATGTAGCAGAACGCCAAGCGAGGCGAGTGACATCGGCAAATGTCTTTGATAGCGAGAAAAAGGGCATAGGCATGATCGATTCTTCCGCCTTCATCATGTTGTCGAATTGTGCTTGACGTAGCTGGGTCAAATAGAAGGCAGCAGACGTAAGAGATCTCGGAATATGGATATTCAGACCCAAGAGAGCATCTCCTAGTAAGGTCGAAATGAGTTGGGTCGCTGAACCCATATCGCTATGTGAGCTATTCACTGCCACCCATGTCATCGCAGCCTGAGAGATATCCGACGTCTGGAAGCTTTGGTACTGGAGTGGACGACCTGCCATGCTTTGAGCGTGACTGTCAAATGCCTCAACAACGCGGTCCTCCTCAGTCGTCTCCAGATAGCCACTCTCGAACAGCTCGATTTCTGGTGATAGTTTCGAACGGAGCTCTTCGAGGCTCCGAACCCCCCGCCTCGCGAGGAAGTTACGGCGACGAAGGGCATAGCCTGTGAGAAGTAATGGGTGAGGGAACGCCAGGAGAATGCGATCTGAGGGCAGGGGAAACCATTCACTGACGAACCGTGAAACGGCCTCGGCCAGCATTCTCCGAGTGCTACGACTAATTTCAGCCTCTCCGATCGGTAGATGGAGGCTTGTAGTTGACTGATATCCTACTCGTTTTCGACTTGGCAAGCCAGATCCAGATGCATTAGGCGAAGAGCTCTGAGACGCTAATTCTTTAGCTTGTGTCGATAGTACAGTAGCGCTCGAGACCGGACTCTTGCTCGATTCCCCCAGCAAGAACTGCTCGGTTGGAGCATAGAGCCAGGACTCGCCAACTCCTTCCTTTACAAGGTTTGGGAGGTGAGCGTCCTTATCCGCTTCGTGTTGGCCATCGCGTTGGTCGCTTTCATCATGCCTGCTCGGTGCATCGTTGAGAGTGGCAGCTGGGAAAAGTTTCAATCGTTGGATTAGGACACGAACCAAGGCTGAGTAATGCGAACGAATGGACAACTCGTTCGCTGAGGTGTGAGGCACTTGCTCTGCGAGTGCCGTTAGAATAGCAGCGACCAAGGGTTCTGGTGTTGTCGTCGTGGCCAGTGCCGCTGAGAAAATCGAGTGAATGTAGGCTCGGACACTCGGGGCAGCAAGCGGGCATGTTCTCGGGTTTGCTGAGAGGTAGTACGAAACCGCATGTACAGCATGAACTCTTGCAATTAAGAGCTTGCCTCGTGCTATGCCATTCGGAGCAGCGTTACTGTTTGGAACAGGACTAGGATTAGGGGAGAAGTTCTCAAAAACCTGGCGAAATAAGGAGAACACAATCTCGGCCGCTCGGATCTCAAGGACAAGGCGGAGCTTTAGGTCATCACTGAACGAGTCAGGCGAGGCTACCTGATGCTGAATAAGTCCCGAAGGCCTCGCACTACTTCGTGAATCGCCGTCTTCCAGCGCCGTATCATAAGGATCCCAATCGATCATCTGTTCGAGGTTCGTTGTCGAAGATCGGCCCCCATACTCATGTCGACCCGATGTCGTCAGTAATACAGGAGGCTCACGAACTGAATTGTTTCGGGGTAGACCTCTCGATAACGAGCTTCCCGAGCCCGTGCCCACTACTCGATGGCTCGACTGGGGATGTCCGAAAATGAAAGGATTCAATCCCAACGGCAATGACACACCGGGGGGTGTTTCGTGCACCTTATCATTGCTAGAAGAGGCATGATGCGAGTCATTACCAGTACTTGTGGCTTGATGAGTATAAATAGCTTGCGCAATATCCTGGACGACATCATCGTATCGCCTTGTATCCTCGCTACTGTACATTTCCACCATAACTCGGTACAGCTGCGCAACCAATACGATCGCGCGTAGGCGGAGATCAATCGCCTCGTCACCCATGGCAATGTCACAGAGTTGGTGAGCAACGTTAAGTCGCAGCTGGGGCTCGACCAGCGTGTGCTGGAGCGTGGGTAAACCGAGTTCAACACCAGCTAGCGCGAGCTGTCGGAACACAGGCTCATCATGATCAAGGAACTCGCTAACAACACGCCATGCGTGCTCAGCCGGAGCCCTTATTGCTCCGAGGTGTGATCCGGTAGTAGGTGGTCCAAAGGATAAAACTTGAACAGCCTCATTGAGCCGGATGATATCCACCAGACTGCCTGGAAGGAATACAAAGCTGGGTCCTCCAGCATCATGATCAGACCCTAGGGCCGGTTCTACCGAGGCCATTGTTAAGGCTCTCAGTGCGGAGGAAACACAAGCTTCGGATGTGCTCGCGCGCTATGCGCGCAGGAGCGGCGTTTTCACCACGACCCTACCAAGAGGTGGACAGGCCCAGTATGGACTCCGAGAATTGAACAACCGGGGCCTCTAGCCAACTTTGGACAAATTCCGACGCGCAAAAGCAATCGAATACTTGGAGTATACCGGCCTTGGTGAGTGCGTAGCGTTTAGCAATAGTAGAATATCGTGCAGTCCCTCCCTAGTCCAATTTCACGGTCGGGATCCACTCCTGAGCTGAGTTCGCTCACTGAGAGAAGCAAGGGGAGGGAATCTAGAGGGGATGGGTTGGATAACACAGAATGGAACTGTATATTCTCACTTCCAACAAGTCACGTAATCCAGTCAGTATACTCTCTTTTCAATCACTTATACCATATCCGAGCTACGCACTCTCAGGAAATGCACTCTTTTGAAAAAGAAATAACTGCTGGGCGTGAGGTTTTTCGGGCCAGGACGGATGCGGGTCGCCACCACTTCCTGTAGTCCGTCCTATAAGACGCCTCTACGAGTAGAGCTCAAGGGCCAAGAACGCTCGTTAATGCGAGTCAGTCTAGTGCCGCTCTGACGGCTGCATTTGGCGGTAAGATAAGGCACTCAAGCCACTAACCAGCGTTCTAGCGGATTCGTCGTCCCAAACATGACTGGCACGAGTTAAGCAAGAGTGCAGCAGAAGCATAAATACTTTATGTATGAATGTACAGTTAGTCCAGCCTAAGCACACAGCGAACAATTCTTTGGTCGTGTGGGCGCCATGCTCATCGGACTTCACTCTGATCGGTCTCGCAACCATGTTGTGACATCCAGGATCGCCCGGGAGGCGTCGACGTCGAGGAAGACCTCATGCTGACTCTTGTTATAGATCTTGAGCTCCTTGTCCTGGCTGCTTGCATTAGCAAATAGCTCTCGTGATCCCGAGGGAGGGCAGATTGTGTCTCGCTCGCCGTGAATGATCAAGAATGGAAGGGTGAACTTCGCAAACGAGGAACGCGCACGTTTGATGGCAGAGGCGAATTCATGGCCTAAACGTGCACGAATGAAACCAGTGTAGTTCAAGGGATCTGCTTTGTACCTGGCAACGACCTGTGGGATAGAGGAGACACCATCTGCATCAAGAGGAGCCATTGGTAGCTTCGGAGTAAGAGTCGAGAATAGTCCAGCAATGAACTGGACGAGAGCAGAGGCCTGAACAGGATCAATGGCAAAGGCCGGGCTGGAAAAGATCACACCACGAATTGGCCACAGACCCTTCGTCGCGGCGAGGATGCCTTGAGGATTAGTAGGGGAGATGGAAGAGGCACGCTGCAACTGCGCAGGAGTGTAGGGAGTGTTAACACCAGCTGTTGAACCCAGCGGAGAAGCAGCAAGCGCTACATTGTGTGACGGTGGCACCGGTGATAGAGGCAACTCCTTGGCTTCTTCAGGTGGTGGCGACTTTCTAAAGAGCGATTCATCCGAGAGCACACTTTCACCACCTTGAATCGCCAATGCGAGGAAGTAGGCAATCAGTCCACCCATGCTGTGCCCCAAGATGAAGCAGGGCGGGTTGGTGATGGGCTCAAACTGCGTCGAAGCATTGCGCGTCTGCCACTCTGCCAATAAATTGGCTTGCTCAAATGCCATGAACGCAAGGTAGTCTTGGACAAAATGTTCGAACCGCTCGACGTGGGCACGATCACCGTCACTCATGCCGTGACCCTGATGATCGATGCCGCACACGTAGTATCCGAGGCGTGCCAGGCGTTCTGCGATGTGCTCATAACGTCCGATGTGCTCCGCATAGCCATGCACAAGGAACACGACACCTCGAGGTAGTGTGGTGTAGTTAGAGGAAGCATGAGGATGCCATCTACGGACGTGTAACCAAAGTCCTGACTTGTTCTTGAAGTAGTTCGGGTAGATCTCCTTCATGGGCTGTTCTTCGCGCTGGGCCGGCGTGAGCTGATACGTGACCGTGTGGTGGCACGCGCGTAAATCAGCGTATTTCTTAAGGGCATAGAGCGCTGCTGCAGCCAGCAGCATCATACGCGAGTTTTTCTTGAGCGCATCGAGAATCCGATCCATTCTATGAGTATTTTAGAGTTGTTTGACGCTATCTGCGCACTTAGCACAATACCTGCACTGGGATCTCTTGAGTTGCACAAGTCGAAACAACTGAGACAAATCAAGACTTTACTGGATGAAAAACCGAAACGCTGAGATTCTGGTCGGGGTCTTGGCAGCAAGTGTCGCCACCTTTAGGCGGTTGATTACGTGAAGGAATCTCCACCATTCTCCAGCTTCGACATCCCACCACGACAACAGCGACGAATATTCAAGTGGAGACCCGTCGGATCAAGCACATATCCCACGCTCGAGCTCCAGGCATGATTCTACAGCGAATGACGCGACTGGCAACAATTCCTCGGAGCAGCTTTGCGAGAGGTTTGGTGAGGCACTAGATCCGTAGATCGGGGGGAGGTTGGTGGCATCTTACGGAGAAGAGCCTGTAAAGGCTGCAGATGGGATCACTCAGGAGGCTGGCCCGGCCATTGCGCTGGACGCAGGGCTAAATTGCAGTCCGACGGCCTCCTCAAGCTATCTGAATTGTGGTGGCCGCATTCCTTCACCCCCGATTGGAGCGCGTTCAAGAATTCTGTCACAAAATATCTGTGGTGAAGGAGTTTCGCGGTGAACGTGTTGCAGTAATAATATCGAGTGGAGCGCATCACCTCGAGCTATTATATTGCGTATCGAGTAGATACCAAGTGTATACATAATATTCCTGCGGATCTGACAAGGCATGTCATTGCCATCTCGACGTTCAGTGCACCCAAAGCGATTCGATCTGCTCCAATTCAGTCGAAGCAGGCGATGATCGCATGAAATATTGACATCTACGCAGCAGAATGCACCATGCATCAGTGCGTTAGCTCCGTCGAATCACGCTAGTCAAGGTTAATACCCTTACTTCAAGTCGTTCTACAACAAGGACTCGAAGTCGGCGGAAGCCTGGAGCAGTCGGTGACACAACTTCACATTTCTTCGCATTCGCAGCTCTTCTCACACACTGACCCGTGCATAACTATCTATCCCACTTTAGGTCCACATGAGTGAAGACCGACTATTGATCTGGCGCCGAGGCGCCTTCGCAGGCCATTTCGGTGACCTCTACGTCAAGGATACTAACCTCGAAGGTGGATCTTCTGGTTTCGCTGCAGAGACTCTGAGCCTTGTGGTGAAGAAACGGCTCCGGAACAACGCTTCAGCCATGAGTTTGTTGACGCAGGAGCAAGTTGATAGGATTGCTCAAAGCCTAGCTCAAAATCTTGACACCTTCGCCGAGCTCGAGAAAGTTCACTTTGTCAATAACTTTGTGAAAGCCGTCCTGGATCGTATCCGGGCTCTTGAACCGGAAGGTGAGCCCGTCGCGCTCCCCGCTGGCTACAGAGATCCTGGAGGAGGCCACGCAATTACCTTTTCGATTTACTGCAAGAAGGCGTCAGACGATGCGTCCAAGCCAACCTACACCTTTGTTGTCCATAACACGGGCGAGGGTGTTAACTACCATCCGAACGTTGCCGTCGGTGGCAAAACGAAGGCTGTTACCTCCCTCGCCTTCCCAGGTCTTAGCCACGAGAGAATTATGAACGTTACGTTCTGGAATTATATCGGTATGTTGCGCCTAACTGCCTCGGAGGTGAACTCAATTCACTCCGTGTATAGCATGGCCATTCCTTATCTCCTTGGGAATCCGTTGAACCCCAATCTGGACCTGCAGCAATACATCGCTGATGAGCATGCGATTGCGCCGGCACACGAATCTTCAGAACCTAGAGAGGTTACTGATGAGGACCTCGAAGAGCTTGAGAAGATCGTCAAGCAGGAGCTGGGTACGATTTCCTGTCGTTCCGCAACAATCCAAGGTAGCCTCCACCAATGGGTCGATTTCGATGTGAGTGGTGACTACGAAACTCAACAGCGTGCTGGTGTTTGCTACTACCGATGTGTCTTGGCCTGGATTCGGTACCATCTGCGTCGCTACTTCGGACTTACACGTGTACAAATGAAGCAGGTGATGTTTGCTCTTCGCTTGAGCTTCCTGGATCTGATCGAAGCCGATCTTAATGCTGCGAAGTTCCTCGATGATTTCAGCCAATCAGACGCGCTCATCATCGAAATCGCCTGTCGCCAGACTGCACGCGCTGCAATTAAACTTGCTCGCTTCCGAGAGTTCCAGCGCGACGCTTACTCGAAACTTATCCACCTAGGAACTAATTCAATGAATCCCAGGTTCGAGATCTCCGAGGATGAATTCCCAGAATCAGCCCTATCGGTGGAGTTCATGCAGAATCTCCGAGCACGAATCAAGCGGATTTTGATGAAAATGAGAAATATACCACAGATCGATGTGCCTAGAGATCAGTCGGGTGCTCTGATGAACTCGCTCTCAGACGGTACTGTGGCAGTCATTGCATTATTCGATGATGTCTTGCAGTCCCCGTCCGGTGAGGAAAGCAAGGATGAGCCCGAGATGAAGGATATCCAGGCTGACGGAACTCTTGCTGCAGACGAATTGATGCGTGAAGACTTGATTGAAGACACAGCTATTGTTAATGAAGTCCATGCGAAACGACCGGCCGATGGTGTCTTTTCTCAGATCCAGTTGCCCAACTCTGCTCAGTTGGAGTTGTTTACGGGCCTAGAGCTCGTGGCCGAAGATCGCGATGCAAAGGTTTTTGCCGGAGGAGTTGAACAGGTTCCGCCAGATATGTTCATTCCCCTGACAATTCCTAACGCAGAGCTTCGTCAGACTGACCCTCGGGCTGCGCGCTCAGCGACTGAACTTTTTGGAAAGGAATGTGCTCCTAAGCGAATCGAAACTCTTGAAGTGCTCCTCGCGCGTCTTAAGCTTGTGCAGCGTCAGGCGAATGACGTCATTACCAAGGCCACTCTGGGCTCCTCACTCGCAGGCAGTTCGACTGCGATGAACTTGATCGAGCACTTTGTGCTCCGTGTTATGCCTATTCCGAAACCCCTACCTTGGACGAGGGCGGCACTCCGTCAAGAGGTGCTCGGTAAGGATTCGGACGTTTGTCCCTGGCTAGGGGCTCTCGCTGCGGCATACCTGACCCCCGAAGACACGGAAGGTAAAGACGACACTGACTTTGATAAACTTTCGAATTATGTGCTCTATTCACAAATCCGAAGTGATCTTCTTGTCACGATCGCGTCGTTGCTTCAAATCTATGCTGCAGTGACATGGGAAGTACCCGCCCCGGGTGTTAGCTCTACAACTCAATATCGCCGCTGCCTGGTTGCACTCGTACTCTACGCTGCATATGTACAGACCCTGTATTGCCCTTCGGTTGACAGCTTGAAAGATGCAACCGGCAAGCTTGTCCCAGTGACAGCACGTGATCTGCTCTCGCAGCCGAACCTGATTCATAAGAACACCGTCGTTGATGTTCTCCTCGGCGAGAACCCTTTGTTTGCCGACGATAACAATTTGCTTGAAATCAACAACGATCGCTTCTTCCCGCTCCCTAGTCCCAACGGCATCCCGCTTTCCACATTTCTCGTGGAGGGCTTCACGTGCACGGATCCATATTCCCTTGAAGCACGAGAAGAAGTGATGAAGTACTTCACTCTTACGTCACAAGCCCAAAATGCTCGCTTCATTTTCGCGAACATGACAGCTGTCGAAATGGAGATGAAGGATCCTGGTGTTCCTGTAAACCCGCTGGCTCAGATGTTCTACAAGCTTCTTACGACATGTGGACTGCAGGGACGCGTCCCAGCCGCAGCGAATACGTTCCCAAGGATGCACCAGCGCATCACCACCAATCCAGAGCAGCAAACACCGTTAGAATGGATGTGCCACTGGTTCTCAACTCGTAATGAACCCCTCATTCACGAGTTAACTGCTTTACGTGATACATGCATCCTCCTTAACATGTGCTACGTTTCGCACGAAGACGGACGAACGGTCGCGCCAAGTGAACTCGAATTTTGGACCGCCCCAGAGACGGACAAGAACACAAACGCTCGCTTCTCATTCGAGCCACTGGTCGAATCCAACGACGCCTTTTATGGTGGCCATGTTTGTGAAAACGGGTTGAACAGCATGTTCTCTGTTGGAGACCCGCAGAATGTTCAAATTGACCTCATGAGCCGCTTTGAGAGCGATTTCACGGATGAGGAATTGGCTAGCGTTCGTGCCCAACGTAAGACCCTTCGAGACCTGGGTGACATGGCTGATCGATCTAGCATTCCTCGACGTCCTATGACGGGTGTGACCGATGTAGTCCACTCCCTAGTTCGTGCTGCTCAACTCAATATTGTTCCCACTATAACATTCTACAATGCTAATCTCGAAAGCTTCCGAACCGGTTCGAATGAGATTAAGCTGAAGAGCATTCCAGGGGTTTCGAAAGAACAAAGTGAGCGTCTCTTGGCACTTGCGCCGAATTACACAATCGCCCTCCCCCTTGTCCTTGAGTATCTCTCGCAGGAAGATCGTGCTGGATTGGTTTCGGTAGAGGGAGTGGCTCAACTTCTCAAAGATCTCTTCTTCTCCAACTACTCATTGACTCTGGAGATCCCCAACTGGGCTCAGAATTGCCTGATAGCACGTGCGGCTAAGCTCTGCCAAGGTGATTTGACCTTGATTCAGAAGCAAGCGGAAGCGATCGATCGTGCCGCGCGAGAGGCTGCAATAGCTGCTGAGGAGGCTCGCAAAAAGAATGCAGAGGCAATGGAGCCTATCGTGGAGGAAGATAGTGAGGAATTGCAGGCAAACCAGCTCTTTGAGATGATTCGAGAAACCCCTTCGGTGATTAGCGCGCTTCCTGATGAGCATATTGCGATGTTGGTCCCTTTTGCACAGCGGAGATTCGTAATGGCGAACGAGGACCCCGACCAGCTTAATTCGCTGAGTATCCAGGAGGTATTAATGAAGGCTAGTGAGCTTCCGTCAGCCGGCAAGGATGCTCCACTGGATGGGCATCAGGGCGATCAAGAAATGAAGAATGACGAGGAGGAGAAGGCACATTCCGAGGCGAGAGCGAAGCGTCAAAAGGATGCCGAAGAGCGGCTTGCTAAGGCTGCGATGTTAGAGAGCTTAGAGGCTGATGTGAGATCGATTAACCCGAATGAGATTGAAGCACTCGGCGAGTTCCTGGTCTGTAATGAGAAGCTCGCAGCATCTCGGTTTAAGGCCGCTTCCAGTGGAGTTCCGCCACATGAATTCCCCCACCTGGCCGTCCGCGATCTTACTGCATACTGCATTGAAATTCCGATTAGCACCGATGATGCTGGTATTTTCCTCTTCCCCAGGACGAGCACTTTGATCCACGAAATCACACATGGTCCAGATGTGCTCGTAACGAAGTTAATTAGTCTCGCTGATCAAGCCCTAAAGGTCACCCTTGACAAGTATGATGCCGCATCGTGCCGTGGTGGTACGTTCCTCATTCAGACGATTGCGGAGGTTCTTCAAAACATTCGTTTTGTTCTCGCTGATCCTCGGTGTGGAAGAATTTTGAGCGCAATCGACAAATTGCGACACGAGCATCCTCACCACGAAACCCTCGGTGCTAGCCACGAAGTCGAGGACCCCCGAGGTGCCAAATCTCAGCGTACACGGGTGATTGAAGCAGAAATCAAGCTGGCGCACTTCCTTGCAACCACCGTTCTTGACAAGCTCAACCGTTGGATCATGCACCTTGCTCCATCGGAGAGTAACACGAAGGTGGAACTCCACGCACTAGGTGCTCTGGTCAATGGTACTCTTCTCTTACGTGAAGAGGCAACGCACGCATTTTTCCCGAACGAAGGCACCGACGACGAAGGTCAACTTGAGAGGATCAAGAAGTACGTGCTTGGCAGTGGCCCAGATTTTACTCGTCGTTTTAGACTAATGAGCAACTTCGTCTCTGCATTGACTTACACCGTTTCATGGCAGTCTCAAGTCGGAGAAGCGGCCAGGAGTATTTATAGGACACTACCTTTGCTTCGGCCATTGTTGTGTGAGTACAGTCGAGCCTTGATTGGCTCGCGTGACCTCGACTCCATGTGTACTAAGGCCACGACCGCCGGCCTAGAGGGTGAAAATGTGGTCTTTGGCAAAGTTGGAGTGGACTTCGTTGACTCTGCCCCAGAGCGCCTGAATCTGGAATCAGTCCTTGGGCATGAAGCCAAAATCCAAATTGAAGCTCTTTGGAAGGAGAGTCACTTGCTCGCGTCGAGTGAAATGGAAGAGTCAAGAACAGGTGTGCAAAACATCACATCTGCGCAAGAAGAGGACGCCGTCTGGGTCCCCCTTTCCGCTTCGGCTGGCCACTGCGAAATGATTGTCGAGTCTGAGCACCCATATGCACCGGACACACGTCACTTCCGACGCGTGCACATTCCTGAAGCACCTTACCTGTGCATCTACTTCGATCCACTCTCTCAAATGGGTTCTGACACCCACTATGTCACTATTTATCGAGACGAAACATGCACGACAGTATGGGGTACGGAAACCTACTGCGGTAGCTTCCCTGGCGTTAATGGTGTCGCGCCTTTGATCATTCCATCCAATTCATTTGTGCTCTACTTCCATAGTGATTACATCTCCTCTGCATTTGGATACAGGCTTCGAGTGACTGCACCAGTGTCGGAGAAAGTTGTTGTCCAAGTCTTGCACGACGCACGAGCGGTCGTGGATGGCGGTGTCTCCATCCAAGTGGCCCGCGAGGCTGTGATCCACGCATGCAACGATCGTGCAAAGGCTCTGAAGTTGCTCGCGTCGGCGGAGCTGCGCGCGGAATTCGAGCGTAATGCTGCGTCTGTCAACCTCAAAGGACAGGGCAACATCGCGAAAGGTTTCTTTACCGATTGCACTGGCACAGTACAGTTGAACCTGACCCAAGGTGAGGTTTTCTTCGGAAATCGAGTGCTTATCCCGCTTCCCGAGAAGATTCGTCAGAATATGGATGTTGCGAATGCCCTTGCACTCTTCGATCGCACCCCTGAGAGTTCGTTCGTTGCATACTCTCAGAATGACCGAACTCTGATGCCGAGTGCAGAGGCGTACGAAAACGCGCACTATCCCTATGGCCGACCCCATGGCGACGGCCACGCACCGAAGCCTACTTCACATTTATACTGCGCAGTCACAGACGACTCACGCTTCTGCAAAACATATTCTCTCCAACACGGAGCAGCAACGTACGATATCACTGTTTGGCATCCGCCTAAGCTGGATGAACGCGCTCTGAACTTGCGTAAGTTGCAGCGTACCCTTGCTTCTATGGCAGAGGCTGACGCATCCGCAGACGAGGTCAAAGAAACGAAGGATTATCAGGAGGATCCACACAGCGGCGTTGAGAAGTCAGAGCAGAAGATTGAAGAGGTAAAGGAACAGGACCAACAAAAGCAGGGTCCTGTCTTGAGTTCACTCGTCGCAGAGGCGCTAGGCGGCATTCCTGAGCGTCAGACTCTGAACGGAGTTACTTACTGCGATCCTGAGAATCCTAGCCCAACCGCTGACTTGATGTTCCTCGGCAAGCGCTACCACCATATTGATCTTGACATTCGAAAGATTGCGAAGCTTCAGAGCCAGGCCGAGAGGGAGGAATCACACAACACTTCAGACGCACCTGTAGTGACTCAAACATTTGATGCAGCGCTGATTAGTGCTGCTGATGCCCGACTTCGAGCCTTGGCCGCGTCCAAACCAGGGGCATGGCTCTTAAGAACCCTTGTTCAAGCCCATGAGCGACTGCAGCTGGAGTACGTTTCGAGCTCCAGTCCGCCAAGCTTTTGGATTGCAGAAGGGTCCTTCCATGAGTTTGCGACCGAGGCCTTCTTCCAGGCCGCAGGAAAGTCGAAAGAGGAAGGAGATGCTCCACAGTGGAGTGAGAGTTCGCAGACTCCCGCCACGGCTGCAACGCTGCTGATGTACGTCCCTCCGGATGGTGACCTGCAGAACGCCCGCTACAATCCTGGCATGTTCTATTACATTGTCGGTGCCCTGATGACTCGTCGACTCGATGTTTACGCGCTGGTCGACCATGGTCGCACAACTCAGAGACTACATGTCTACACGACAGACAGTATGACTTCCCTTTCTGACCTAAGCACTGGCTTGATCTCACGTGATGTTGTACGGATGGCCCCATCAGGCAGCTCAACATCATCGAAAGCGCCCCCGCCACCACCACGTTTGTTGAGACACTCAGCTGGATTCTTGTATGGCGTCCTTTACAACCCCAACACCGGGACTATGGCCGCACAGGAAGGTGTCGGCGCCAGATTCAACTCCAAGACTGGTAGCATTGTCATTAAGCGCTCGCGTGTCTCTGATCGCGCTACGGAATCTTTAGTTGATTCCCTGTTGCGCGCAGAATTGGAGAACTGGAGCGCCTCTCTGCTGGTTTCGGGCAAGAGCGCAGAAGCTCGCCTGAGTAGAGCTGAAGCGATCTTCGCCTCGTCCAGCCTGAGTGTGGAGGATTTGTTTCCACGACACAAGAACACTGAGGTGTACATTCCCTCGCGCTTCTTAGCTGGCTCCATCCCCGAGTGCTTACTTGAGCAATATCGTTTCTGGCGCACTGGTCCAGCTACCATCGTGGGCTATCCAATGAACTCCGACGGAAGCATTCGTGCAAGACTATTGCTGTTGTTGCGCCGCCTGGTTTATTTCGTTGCGCCTGCACCTCTTACTCTCGCAAGGAAGCTTAACCTCGATACACAGGGAGTCCTGGATCTGGACGAAGTCTCGGTAGTATCCTTGCTTACAGATCCAGCAACCCTAACAGAACCTCAAGTCATGACGTTCGGTGTGGAATGCCAAGGATGGGAAACCGTCGCGACGCTTAGAAATCGTGCACAAGCTACGTACATCGTGCGGTTTGCTCGAGAGCTTAGGATTCCTGTCGCAAGAGCGGTCGAGCTTCTCATTGGGTCTGACGAAACGAGCAAGCAGGTGGATTGGAGCTGGCTAAATGTAACAGCAATGGGCTCTAAGGTGCCAAGCGGTACTGCAGCTGATGTGATCGAGATCCAGTACGCGAACTTGGGCGATACAACTGGTGCAGTGGTTTACCAATATCCTGAAGAGCTGCCACAACCTGAATCTAGTCCTGATGCAGTGTTTGCCCGCTTGCTCCGAGAGTTGAGAGATGAACGCGCAAGCAAGGGTCCAATCTTGACTGGCTCACAGCTGGCGAAGTTGGGTGTTAGGACACTGGTGAACATCGCAAATCATGCGGATCTCAGCACTTTTGAGGACACTGTCTACGGAACCACATTCCACCCTTTGCGCCGCGTTTTCCTTTCACGCAGGGCTGCACAAGCGTCGAAACTGTTAACCCTGCTCACCAAACTTGACACTCCATCTCATATTCTCGTCTGGTCCAACAGTATCGGTACGCATGTCGGCGATGAATGCCCACTTTCCACGGTTGAATTCCCGAGACTCCGTATTCGATTTGAGTTCCAGGCCGCACAAGTGCTCGTTAGCGTGAACTCACCCGCAGGCAAGGCGGCGGTAAAGGCCCTTTCACTGACACCGACCTCAGAGGATGAATATATCGAAACTACGACGACTCGGCTTGCTTCGTTGGATTATGCTGGCAAGTACGTTGTGGATACACTCTCCTCGCCCTTGCGGAACTTGGCCGCGCCGTTGTGCAATTCAGTCGTATTGCGAAACGACAAAGGACAATACTTCGTCTTAGCCGCCAACTACGGCATCATCCGACCCTCTTATCGAGGAATCCCGTTCTCGGTCGAAACGCATCCAGACAAGCGAATCAACTCCTGGGCAAGTAATGTTAGGTCGCGCTTGTTGGAGTACACCGTCCATCCCTCACTGAGGTTCCTGGTCAGCTCATCATTCTCAGCATCGCTGTATTTGCTGGTGAGCCTCATTGCAAAACGCGACTATTGTCGTGCATGCACACTAATCGACGAGTGCTTCACAGATGCACCTCTCAGCACGGAAGATAAGTGGATTGTGTCTCATCTAGCAGTGCTCTTGGGCACTGAGTCTCATCCTGATGCGCTCTCCGTTGCATTCAGGCTAATGAAACTATTCCCAACTGTAGTTCCTCCAGGACGTCTCAAAGTGCTCTGCAACAACTACATGGTTAGTAGCAGCGTGACGGCACTCAACATCTTGAAGGTTCCTTTCTTGCCTATCTCGCTGCATCTTGCAAAAGCTATGGCTGAAGGAAGCGCAACTTGCCCCCACAAGCTTGTTGGTGAAGGACAATCCATACAAGGATTCAACCTTCGGGATGTACACACGCATCGTGGCCGTATGCTCGACGAAATTACGACCGGAACCGCGAAGCCATCCCACCTCCTGTTAGATTCATATGTCAAACTTATCCACGATGGCCAAATGTCAGCTCAAGAGCTTAACTCATTGACGATTCCAGGAGCCCGCAGTTCCAGCATCTACGAACCTCTTCCATGCACTGAGCCTGAAGGACCAAATAACACGATCACTCACGCAATTAAGCCGCATACCATGAGCTCTGACTCATTTATTTCTGTGATCCAGATGAGAGCGCGTGAACGGGCATCGGCCGGAGCATTCCATGCAGCTGTAGCCGCACTTGCCGGTCAACTGGTAATCAGGCAATCGAGTCATACCGAGGAAGAGACTGCGCGTGCGGGCGAGGAACCCGAGGAAACGACGCCAGAATCAGCCCCTTCTGATGAGCGAGATTCATCTGATGAGTCCCACGATGGTGAGGATGAGTACGCTGATGTCCCTGCTGTTGCCGAAAGGCTACTGAATGTCCCATATGCCAGCATGAGCGCCGCAGAAATTAGTACCTTCGGTGAACTACTCCGTCAGTTCCGAGACGAGGATAATCGGATGCGCTATCGACGTCGAGAAGTTCACGAGAAGAAAATTACATCACTACCGCAGCTGGCTGTCCGTTTGCGGAAGGAAGCAGAGGAAGTCGCGCGTCGGTACAGATTGAGAGGCAAGAATCTTCCATCCCAGCCTGAGCACGAGGGACGGAAGATCAACTTTGTTAACTATTTCAACTCCTTAGCGTTCGTTGCCCTGGCATCTGCGCACATCACAATTCCCATTAGAGCTGCAATTCTTGGCCTCTTGAGCATTTCCCAGGACATTTTCGTTCCATTGCTTAACAAAGCAGCCGAACTGCGCAAAATGGCTGAGAGTGCCTCAAGTCCCGAGCAGAAACAGGAGTTGGAGTCGCGAGCAGCAAACATTATGCGCTGCCTCAAGAACATCTTCGCGAAACTTCCCAGTATCCACCCCGGCTTATACATTGTGCAAAAGGGTGGAAGCCTCTCTGCTGCAGATCGTGGCGTCACAATGAATGCTACACGCCTATTCTTCACGAAATTCTTGCAGGACTTTGACAAGTTCGTATATCGATTCGAGGTCGCTCTCGTGAAGGCTGCTCTGGAGCGGGAGAAGGAGGAGGATGTGAAGATGCTCACTGTCTATCCTCCTACTGATTACACGATCATCCCCGATTCCCTGCGCGATGGGCCCATCGCAATGCATCGTGTAAAAGACACAAGTGGAACGAGGGTCACATTGTCGGCCGCGAAGACGAACTTCCTAGTTCGACTTCCTTCACAAATGCTCGCTACGTGCGGTCCATCTCAGGCGGAAAGCTCGAGTGACAAGACGCCGGTCTACGAACTTACACTTGATGAGCTCCAATCACTGGCATCAACTCCGCTTTCCCACGTAATCCGCGTGGCCGAATTGGTAAAATTCGCTGCTGGTTCGGCACAGGACGAACTCTCAGACCTTCCATTCGCATTCGAGGGCGATTTTCTCACCCAGGAAGAGGCCGCTGCATATTCTAGCAGCAAGACTTTGGTTGCCAAGAAGATGATCGAACGTCTAAGAAGCGATCTAGAAAATAGCACACGCAAGGCACAGAAGCTATCCCCATACCTGGCATGCCTCTCACAGAGCCACTTGGAGTCGTTATACAACGAGCTGCAGCAGATTGCTGCTGTGGCTAAGGTTCGCGACTCGGAGAAGTCGGCGGATTCCTCCACTGCACTCGGAAGTATGATATCCCTTTTGCGTGCTAGCTCATCGATTTCTAATGTTGCCGAGTCGGAGGCAACAGACGACGCACTTCCTGAGGAAGACGCACCATTTACCTTGACTCGTGCGGCGTCACTACACCGCCAGGCCTCGCGCGAGAATCTTCAGTCCGGAACTGAAAATGTCCCATCGTCTAGTATCGTCGCAGCTGACTCGATCCCAGGATTCAGCTTCACGACCGCACCAGTGACCGAACCTGCCTCGTTCAGCTTCGATGCGCCAGAACCCACCTCGTTTAGCTTTGATGCATCGGAGGACGCTGCCGCACCCGGAGTTGTCGCAGCAGAACCAGCTGGTGTTGACAAGCTGTTGAAACGTCAAAATTCGTTCTCGGATTCGGCCAAAAACATCCTTACGCATGCCCTTAGAGAATTGCAAGCGCTGCGCGCCGAACTTGTTCGATTCGATGTCAACGAGGGACATCGTATCAGTGCTCAGACATCTCAAATCGAGCGATGGGCGAACAGCTCTAGCTTCGATCACACTCATGAGGCAGTCGATTTGACCTCACGCGAGATTGCGAAGCTCCGAGTCTTCAGCGGCCAGCGCCCATATATCACTTTCTTGCACATTGTTCAGGCCTGTATGTCAACGCGTGCAGTCCAAGAGCTTCAGAAGTGGAACCCCTCAATTACTGATGAAACTGCTGAACGTATCTTGAACGCAGCGTATGTCGCGATGTTGCGAGTTGTGCGACGTGCCCAAGTTCAAAATGCCATCGAAACTGTCACGGAACTGCTTTCCACGATCCAGCAACTGCTTATTGCGCGAATTGAATACGCAACGCTCGCCGCTGTGATTGAAGCTTCACGGAAGAGCCCAGACCTCGTCTTGCCCTTGCCCACGCCTGCACTGATCCAGAGAATCCTTCATCTATCTAACTTCGATGAGGATGTAACGAAAACCACGGTTGTTAGAGCACTGCGTGTTCAGTCGCGGCTGGCATCGATTCTCCTGGATGCTTCGGCCGATAGCTCACTGAAGATCAGGGATTCCCTCCTTCTTGCATCAGGTCTCGAGAGAACGTCAAGCGCTGAGGACGTTTTCAATGCGGCTGTGACTCTAGGGGTGACGTCGCTGAGTCGGGCGATGGCCGAGGAGCTGGCCGGAATCGCATTGCACGAGGCTGACTACAACTTGGAAATCGCGAAGGAGTGGATTACGACGGCTCGCGAAGATTTCTTTGCGGCTGTGAACGATGCACGCCGCGGCCTAGTATCATCCGGCCCAGTTGTCATGGGAGCTAAGTCAAACGACCGAGTTATCGTAAACATCCGTGCGGCCCGCTCTGCTACAGGAAGTCATCAGCCCGTCGCAGTCCGAGTCCCAGTGGTGAATCCCTTTAACTTGGCATCCCTAGTTAAGCAATACGTCGTAGGACGAAATCCTAAACTCCAGTCCAAGGCTTCGCTGCACGACGAGGAGAGTCAACGTTTGCAAGAAGAGTTCGAGGCTGAGTATGCCAAAACACTCGAGGCTGGAAAACTGCTTCTAGAACGTGCGGGAATCCCAAGGAATGTTCAAGAGTCAAGCCATGCTGGAATGCAGTCGCTGGCCCATGTTCTCAAGCACACGGCTGCGAACTTGGCAAGCCTATTGGTTGCGCGTCGCGTCTATATGACGCCTAATGACTCAGTCCCTGAGCTGGCCAATGAGTATGCGTTCGATCCACGATATCTAGTGTTTGAATTCATGTCGACTTTCCTTCTGAGACCTCGCCAGTACGAAATGGTCACGGACTTCATGGCCTCAGCTATGAAAAGGCAGAGTTCAGTTCAGCAAATGCTCATGGGTGGTGGTAAAACAGCGGTTGTTGCGCCACTGCTCGTCTTGATGCTTGCCGATGGATCCCGCCTTGTAACTCAGGTAGTGCCGAAGGCACTCCTGGATATGTCGCGAAACGCTCTACGTGCAGTGTTTAGTCAAGTCGTCAACAAACGAGTCTACACCTTCCAATTCGATCGTTCGACAATTGAGCAAATTAACTCGAACACTTACGCCAGTGCTAGGGACAAATTGACAAGACTTGAATCGACTTTCGAGGAGGTAAGAACAAAGCGTGGCGTGCTGATTACCACGCCTGAAGCCGTCAAATCTTTCCTTCTGCGCTTCTTTGAGTGTGCTAGTGTCTGTGCTAATCAGCCATTCGAGTCACATCCAGAACCTGTCCAGAGGCTCTTCAAGCCTAACACTATATTTGTTTACAGGCCAGCCATATTGGATTCGGAGACGATTTTTGATGTTCTACCACAAGAAAAGGTCAGCGAATTCATCTCATCCTTCGAAGAGAACCGAACGAACATTGTCCAGATCAAAGACTGGGCGGCAAAGATTGGTCTTCCCGAATCGAAGATGTCATTGTTAAGAGACTTACTGCAGCAACTCGCAAAACGACATCCAGGCAGGCGCCTCGCGATGTCACAACGAGGTCGCCTGTGGATGCAGTGCAACCCGGACATCCAGCAAGAATTCTACTTCTTCTGGAGTTTGCCCGACCACGCCCCCGAAATCATAGACCAGGCATTCGGTCTATACCGCAACCTGGTGCCGAACGTCCGTCAGGAGTTCACCGAGCTTCAAAAAGCTTATGAAGCATGGCAAGCATCCCACTCGTTAGAGGACACCTTCAAAAAAGATCTGGAGGAAGCTCAGGCCCGAGCGAAATCTGAGGGAAAAACTGTTTCTGTTGTCAGTGGTCCTGAACTTCAAGCAGTATCGAAGTACGTCTCCACTTTGCGTACCAACGCGAAGGCAAGCCTCTTTATCTCCCAACAGTTCGTGCGTATTTTGGACTTCTGGTCCTCACAGAAAGACGGTGTCGCGATTCTTGACGAAGTCGATCTCTTATTGCATCCTCTCAAGTCGGAGCTCAATTTCCCCTTGGGTGAGAAACACTTGATCGATCTCGGCGCGCGACGCTGGAATCTGGCACTTTTCTTAACTGATGGGTTCTTCTATGCAACTACTGGGACACTCTCAATTCCAGACTTTGCGATCGATGATGAGGCTGGCAGCGCATTGTCTGCCATCCGCCACTCGATTGAAGAAGGCATCCGTACTTTTGCAATCCAGAAATCGCCTCACCCCGTGATTGTGGACAAGGAATTCTATGCCTCGCACATGCAGGCTCCATTCGCCACATGGGTGATGTTCTTCCTCCGCCGTGAACGTGCCTTTGCCCAAGCCGTGGACGACGTCGCGAACGTTCTGGGCTGCGCCAACGAGGATGTTTTTGATCTCGTTCACATCTACATTATGCGCTCGTCGCGTTCGACACACGGCCTCAGGAGCGACTTTGCCAATGCAGAAGGCATCGCGGCCTTGATCGCCGAGTACCCAGAGACTAAGACAGACAACGAAAGGTTTGTCATATTGCGAAAAGTCGCGTGCACTGTGGTCGGGATGCTTCCATCAGAGCAGGTCAAGCTCGCAAATCTAACGCATGATTGGTTGCAGCATTTCTTGGTGCATGCACTGTCCAAGATCAACCGTGTCTCATATGGCTTGCTTCGACCTGCGGATGCGCGAAGATGGAGTGCCGAAGATTCAGGGTCGGACTATTCCTCTGCTCAACCGGTACGGCAGCCTCCTCTTCGACTCTTCGGTTGGCGGCGCTCAGACGATGATTCAGACGCCGTCGAAGTTACCTTTGATCCTACAAAAGTGACTACCAACACCACAGGTGAGGAAGATGTCGATGAAGCGGCCGAAGATGCAACAACGGAGAGCGATTATCACCTTGAGCGCGAAGTGTTGGGAGGAGCTGTCATGTCGTCGGTGCCTCTATCGCGACGCCTACTCGCAGTCCCCTTCGTCGGAAAAGATGTCCCCTCTCGTTCAGCCGAATTCTCCCACCCAGACGTGCTTCTGGGGCTCTCAATTGCGGCCTATCGTTATGACGGATTGCGTGTCGCAGACGTGCTTGTGGTATTTAAACACCTTAGAAACCAAATGTTGACACAGCCAGGTCCATTCAACGAGCGTCCAGCACGCATCCAGTTCGATAGATGGCTCGCGGAGGCCTACACGCTATTCCCCGAGCTTCGTTCGAATCCTCGTGCACGCATCCTTCCGCTTGAGTTGATTCAGTTCTCTGACCCTAGCCACCGACGTTCACTCCATATTATCTTCGCAAAGCTTCCTTCGGTGATTCACTATTACCTCACGCAATTTGTATTCCATCGTGTTATGAGGAACCAGAAGGTCAAGCTCACTGCTTCTGGCGTGGATCTGGGCGCGGATATGATTTTCGGCACTCGCCTAGGCTTCTCGGGAACGCCCTCTGACCTACTCACCAAGTCACTGCTGCCATGTCGCTACGAACCAGGCTCCGAAGCAGCCATTGTACGCACACTGACAAACCCGCGCATTGGCTCGTTTGAGATTCTGTCGGACTGGGATGTGGATAAGCTTCTTCGACATGTGGCTGAGTCTGTGTCAATCGAGGATGGAGCTGATGAGGCGGATTCTGGTAATGGATCTAGCAGGAAATCACGCAAGTCAACTAAATGTCGATTCCAAGCGCTTATTGACACAGGTGCATTGATTACTGGCCTGACGAATGAGCAGGTTGCCCGTACTTTGCTCGCGTACGGTCTCAAAGGCGTGGATGCTGTAGTTTTCCTCGATCCTTTGGATCGAAAGGTGGTTGTTGATCGATCGGGCGGACCTCCGGTGCCTTTAGAACGATCTGGTGTCGCGCCACAGAAACGATTCACATTCTATGACCAGGTCCACACGACAGGTATGGATGTTCCGCAGCCAACAGATGCCTGCGCTGTTGTTACGTTAGGTAAAGATCTAACTCTTCGTGATTATGCCCAGGGTTGCTACCGCTTGCGTGGAATCGGTAAGGGTCAGAGGATTCACCTCATGATTGTCGATGAAATCGCGAAGATCGTAGAGGGCTTCTTGCCAGCCGTCGATGCACACAAGAACGTCCGAGGTCCATCCGAACTTGCTCAGCGCAATACGGAAGATGTGCTACGTGCGGTCGTTGCATGGCTCACTCACAACTCAATGCGCCAGGAAGCGCTCCAGCACTTGGCCTTGTGTAAACAGGAGATGGGTCATCAGTGGAGATACCCGCTGTCAAACTTGCTGCGTGAGTTCTTCCGTCACGTATCCTCTAAACATGAGCCTGAAGTCCACATTGGGCCACACTGTGTGACGAGTTCCAACTCGATTGCGAATATCACTTGGTGTGGATCGATATTTGCGTCCCTCCATCCAGCAGAGAAGTCGCTTGTCGCCCGATTTGGCTCTCTTCCACAGCTACCTAAGACCACGTGGACCGCTGATGATTTGCCAGCTGATTTGCGAGCTTTTACACATGTGCATCGAGATTTCCGAGAAGCCGTGAACCAGGTCCTCTCATCTGTCAAGGATGCAGCCGGCTTCAAGGATTCACTAAGTGTTCTTCAAGAATACTTTACTGCGATGAAGTCAGACTCGTATAACGTTGAAGAGTATGTCCGACTTCTTAGCGAGTATGAAGCAGAGCAGCAACCCACTCCTCAAGAGGCCACTCAGCCTAAAGCCACATCCACGGAGAGTGAGGAGCCTGAAGCGAAGAGCGAGAAGACTACAATCAATGCCATTGATCATGTTCAATCCTGCCTTTTCGACCCACTCCTCATCGAACTTCCAGGGGAAGTGCCCCATCCTGAACCCTTCTCCACTAAGCTCAAGAGAGAGGCCGAGATGTTCACCCACCTGACGAACTTGAGTAACGAATCTAAGGAAGAAATTGAGAGAATTATCGCCGATGTGATGATGACTGAGCAGCAGGGCAAGCGGGTGAAAGAGGGTGATCAAGAGTCAGATGGTCACGATGATGAACTTGCTTTCGATTCTGAAATGATTCAGGAGCAGGAGAAGGAACAACAAGTTGAAGTCGAGGTGGAACAGGAAAAGGAAGTCGAACCACAGTATGCCGAAGAAAGCGCGGTGGCTCTACCGTGGACAACTGATGCTCTCGAGTCTCATGTACACTTAGGCCGCCACTTTGGTCCATTGAAGAGTTATCAAGCACACTCTGCTCTACCTCCTCAGCCGTTTTTGGATGACATCTATGTTTCAACCCGCTTCGCCCCGATGTTCAACGCCACTGCCCTCGGTCGAAAGCTGCCGTCGGTCGAAGTTCTGTTTTTGTGGGCACCATCCTCAGCGATATCTCGCTCAGCATTTGTTGCGGCAGTGACACTCGAAGAAGCGGCCTCGCTCCGGGCATTAGCATTGCTCACTAATGGTCATTCCTCTCAGGCCGAGACCAGTCGATTCGCACTTGCTTCGATCTCCGGTACCTCGCTAGATTTGACAGGATGGTCACCGCTTCGCAGCCAACCCTCTGCCTCCGCAGTAACACTGCTGCCCACTTTCCAGCGCGTCACCCGATTTGTCGAGTCCACCACCGCTGCTCTGCCAGTTGATGACGTCCTCTCTGCAAACGTCAAGGTACTGAGTGTTTTGGCAGACGATGCTCCCGTTGAGGTTCGTGGCAAGAATGTAGCTGTGCGCTATGCATGTGCCCATCAAGTCGCCAGATTCCTCAATGCCGAAAACAACTTCACGAAGCAGGAACTAATCTTCTTGCTTGCCGGACTCAGTGATATCGAACCTGCCCGACGAGCAGAACTTTTCGACTCGTTCATCTATGCTCGCTCGCGAGATGTCGTGGCGTGGGACGTTACGCCCGTTGCATGGGCAATGAAGTTGAGAAGCGAAGCTTTGCTTGTTAAACGTGCAGAGCTTTCGTTGCTAGTTGGTGAGTTGCTGCGTTATTCCTTCTCAACTCCTTATGAGGCATTCCTGTTCTTCGATAAGAATCGCGACGGAGTAGTTGTTGGTACTGACCTCCTCGTCGGACTGGCTGAGCTAGCCAATCTTGGAGTCAAAGATGCACAGGAGCGAGGAGTTCCTGCGCCTTATTGGGCAACGTATATTCTTGAAGCCCAGCGTGACGCGAATACGATGGCTTCATGGCTCCAAGCTCTGACCATTCTTCAACCTCGTACGCATTTGGAACAGCGCGATGATGAAAAGGAGACACCTCTGCCAGAGGTCGATGAAAATTCATCCAGTGGAACTGGCGCTCTCTTCAAGGTTGAGAAGGCCTCTATCTCCGTCTTTATCGAGGGTTCACAGGCAGCCGCTGATGAAGGCAATAGCGACATGGCGAACGTGCCCCAAGCTCAAGGACCACGACGCCAGGTCGTTAAGCGCTCCGCCGTTCACCGTAAGCTTATTCAGGGACACTCTGATATTGTTGATCTTGAAGGCGATTTGACCAAGCCCGACTCGGTTGAGCACGCGTACTGGCGTCCTGGGGCATTTGTTAACCAGTTCGCGTTCGAGTTCAGAAACCTCACCCTCAAGCAATCAGATGTCGCACTTGAAGACTGGCCTCAAACGGCACCCGCCATCAGCACGAGCGAGGCCGGCAGATGGCAGCAACTCGTGTACTCGGCGCTACTATCCTCTGTTCAAGATGAAGTCCAGGCAATCAAGGCTAAACGTGCTCTTGTGGCAAAGGAGGCATCGGAAGCAATTGCACGAGTCGAGAGAGAACTTCGAGAGCGTGCCGCCAAGGCTGAGACTGTGTCTGACTTGATGAATGCATTCGCTGCAATGGCCGAAGACGAGGCGAAGAAGCGCACCAATGTAAAGACAGCGGATAGCGCTGCCGCAGAAGCTGATGAAGATGCATCGTCGTCTGCCAAGTCTGTCCAGAGTAACAGGTCGACCTTCGCTCAGCTCCTTCAAACTGGTCGTTGTGAGACAATGGGTCTCTTAAGAAGGGTTGCGGGTGCGGATGCAGCGATCCGAAAAGCACGAACGCGCACGATGATCCTGAACGAGCCTCTGTCGGTACCGCACAAGGGTAACTTCCAATTCACTGGCAGCGTCGAGCTACCCGTGGACGAAACTGGGTATCGCCCGAAGGATCTTTTGGCCGTTTGCCACCAGGTTCGTAACGTTGTGGAAGCAATATCCACATCTGACGAGAATATGAATAGCCGCACACTCGTCTCGGTTGAAGGTGTTCATCTCACTCGCGGTGCCTGGGCCTATGAGACCGCATACTACGGTCCCACTGTTGAAGAGCTTAAGAAGGTGGAGTCAGCGGACGAACTTCTTGCCGAGGTACCTACCATCCAAGTTGGCTGGACCCTTGCCTCAAATACCCCACCGATTTCCGGAAATCTCGCAGACATGGCTCCAGAGGAGTATATTGAGTTCTCGAAAGGATTTGCACCTATTCCTCAAGGTGGTGAGGCTCGAGTCCTTGTTCACCGAGATCCGGCTGGAGGTTTTATAGACACCTGGGTGTTCGAGTACCGACCTATTTCCGAGTCCCAGCGCCTCGCCACCGCGTGGTCAGCGGGTGTTAACCTCCCAGACCTTGATTATGTCCCTCTCGACCATCCCGATACAATTCGGGCCCGCACTGAGACCCAGCAAGCGGTCATTATGGCCCCTCATAAGCGAGAGGTGATCGCTTCGATTACAGCGTGTGTCAACATCAACGATGATACACTTGGCACGCCAGGCATTGCTTTCTCCGTGAACGGTAAGGTAGTAGCTACGTTACCACTTGATGCAGAACTCGTAGGCAAGGGTGTATCGAGTCCTATTGTTCCCGTTGTTTCGCTTGCGCCAAAGATGGCTTCGGCAACCATGACACGTAAATTCTATGCTGAGTACGAACTCGCTGCACAGGAGACTCGAAACCGTAACGATGACGAACAGTCACGTGGGGGTGGTAAGTTTGCACCCGTCTTACCATCCTCGTTTGTAACGGTCTCAATTGGTGATACGCCCTTCCTTGTGAAACCCACGTCTCTCCACTACCGTCCGCTTATTCAGCACACTCGAGTTCAAGCCAGTCGAACCTATGCATATGGATCCGCAGCTCGCTTCGGTCAGCAGCGTGTTGCCACAGGTGCGCTGGGTCTTGAAATTGAGGGTAGCAAGATCACCGCCACTTCTGGGTTCCCAACCTGCACGACAGCAGGTGTGTTACTAACGAGCGGCTGCTACTACTACGAATTTACTTGCCTTGAGTACGGTCTGGGCCAGATTGGTTGGGCAGACTTACTTCTCCGTGCGACATCGGACGGTGGTTTGGGTGTTGGTGATGATCGTCATAGCTGGGGTACCGATGGCATGCGTGCTCATCTCTGGTATGATGGTCATATCAACTACTCGCAGCAGTGGGAGGCGGGCACAGTCATCGGATGTGCTGTCGACCTAGACAACGGCCTTATTGCATTCTCGCAGGATGGCAGTTGGAGACGACCTATGGGGCTGGCAGCCACTACCACAATCATCGCCGGAGGTGTTGCCCCAGCGTTCACATTGCAGGGTGGTTTCTCTTTGGAGTACAACTTCGGCGATCGTCCACTGGCGCACAAGCCACCTGCAGGCCATCAAACCGTTTATGACTGGATCAAAACCCACGATCCTCGTCTACCTATCCACCGCAAGACCTTCATCGAAGATGAATTGCGCGTTCCAACCAAGTAAGCATACCCCACTAAGTTAGCATATTCTTATGCATCATCACCCCTTCTAAACAAAGCTAAGTGTCTATTATACTAACAAATGAAAGTAAATAAAGATCATGCATCATGACTTGAAAGTAAATAAAGATCAAACATCATGACCGTTATTTACTCAGTTCTGTGCCGCCAATCGACGTCAATGACGCCGCATAAAGTCTGCAATAACTCGCAGGTACAAAGCCTCGGCGATTTGATTCATCAGCTCCGTATACCCAAGCATGATTGACGACCGGGTCGTAATCGATAAGTATCAAGTTCTGGCCTGCACGAACATCCAACAACGGTGCATTCGACTCCAGAGCTCGTGCTATCGAGGCTTGGTCTGGGTTATAATCTTGAACGACATACGCGAACAATGCAGTCTGTAAAGAATGGCTTGGAGTTGGGGTCTGATGGGTCTTATCATGAATGAGCATAGGATCTGAAGTTGTGACCGACTGGTCTACTTCATCTCGTGGTGCAGTCAATGTCGAATCCACCGTATTGACTTTCGATGGATTTGTAGGCGCAGGTGACTGTACATCTGCGTGCTGTTCAGTATCTGAGACCGTATTTTCACCTACCTCGCTCTTCTCACAAGAAGGGGTTTGCGAATCGTCATTACCGGATCCAGAGCTTGTCACATTATCACCCGCCGCCTCGAACGTTTCATTACTTTCTGCCACTCCATAAGAGCACTCGCTAGATGCCTCCGGAGCCTTTGTTGGTGAAGAACTCGGGGATTGTTGGAGGATAGATTTGATCCTCTCTCGGTATGCCTTTCGATCTGCCTGCTCACGCTCTTTTGCAATTTGCCGCTGTCGCTGTCGCTGTCGCTGTTTCACGAATTCTCGTACGTGAACTGTCTGATCAGCTTGGTGCTGAAGTGGTTGAGCATACGAACGGAGCTCTTGTAGCTTTTGGGGCTTTAGTAACGGCTTTGCCGCTAATGTGGGCAACGATGATGCGGTGTTGGTCGCAGATACAGTACTTGTGGAGACCGTCGACTTATCTGCCGCATGCGAAGAATGGAAGCTCTTGAAGAATGGAGTCGTCGTATACCTCACATTCCCTTCTTGTTTGTCTGACATATATCGAGGTATGTGACCCGATTGTGGGCCTGTATCTTTTGTGATCGAGGCAGTTTGTGACGGAAAAGGGTATGGCAACTGCTTATCAACACGAGCGCTCCTCGCAAGCTCTGTCCTAGTGTCATGAAGAGGCGTACTTGCGGCGGAAGGAAAGTACTCAGGATAAGCCATATACACGGTGGCCACATTCTTTGCTCTGACTCTTGGCGCACGCGACAAAGCAATGGTCGGGAATTCAGACTTTGAATCTGACTCATCATGCAACCGCTGCAAGCTGGCTTGAGCATCTATGAGAATCCTGTTGCATTCGGCATGGCCCAAGATCTCTGGAAATCTCTTGTGCATTTTGTTAAGCCGATCTACGTAAAGTCGGGCCGCTGTGACGAGGCGCTTGTCGACACCCAATTCAGTTAGTTGGGCAAGCTCAGGGTCCAGGCTTAAATCGCTCTGAGCTCGAGGTGGTGCCTGCGAAATTTGATTCTCATGTCCAGATCCCTGGGATTGCTGAGAGGCTCTCAAAGTCTTGGTTGTCAAGTCTAGCTCCCTTTGCTTACGCTGTGCCTCTCGCAGGGCCTCAGTACTCGTCATATGTTTGACCCCAGGATCTAACTGGAGGTCAACGGCTGCTAGAGAGGCCAGCCGGGTTGACTTGGTCTGACGAGAGTATGCACCTTGTCTCACTTCGCTCGACTCTTGTCTCCTTGCCTGGGGCTGGATAATTGAAGCTCGCTTACCTCCTTGTTTCGCAGCAGTATCAGGTGCTGTTAAATTTGCGGCGGATGGAGCCGCATCAGCTGTTTGCCCGTGCATCGCCGAATCTCCTCGGCGTGGAAGCGAGTCACTCCGCTCCCTGGTCATGTCATCTATCTTGCGGTTGAGCTCACCGATGCGAGATGCAAGCGCCCGAGCGACAACTTGGTGCACCGCATCTCGACGAATCAACCAGTCGATTGCGAACTCTAAGAGTTCTCCAACCTCGGATAACATGTTGATTGCTATTTCGCGTTTCTGATTCCTTGTTCTCGAAGTATCTGCCGTGGACTGGTGACTTGAATCACCAATCTTTTTGCTTGATGGAGGTGTTAATTCCGCGATTATCTCCTTCGCCTGCTGGATCCAACTATCGAGCTTTGATCCAACATCACCATCGACTAGAGAAAACATGTTGGGAAGCAACGAGAATGCCGTTGATCCAATCACACTACCCAATGATTTCGAGCTGATACCGGTGGCAGACGCCTCTTTCGACTCAAGTGATTCGCGATAAGATGTCCTTGATAGGGTTAAGCGTCGCAGCAGAGTCCCTGCAGTCACATTCTGAATCGATTCATGTTCAGTGTTAGACGTCAAGGAGTTTTGAGTATTGGACCCTGAGCGGGCGTATTGCTGGCTTTGAGGGGAGGTATATCGCCCCCCATGATCCCTATTGGGCCGATCAGGTCCCATGTCTCCTTCGTCATCCACTGGACGATAACCCATTATTTGAAGCAAGGGAGTCTCTCCGAGTGCGATAGACAGTACCTGCTCAAATGGAAGATCCTGAACATTCGACAATGGAGGCGACAGAAATGGGAGTGGTGACACGGAAGGTGGGCACGAATGTAAAATGTCCGAAGATGTGGTCCCGAGAGAGAAGACCGCATATGTATCCGAGGCTGTGGTTTTCGTTACTTCGGGTGCAGACGGAGGGAGAGCGCTGCGCAAGATGGCTGCAGTACGCATGAACTTTGACAGGAGTTGGGCAATACCTCGATTAAAAGTACCATTCCTCACAAGGAGCTTCGTGGCAAGGACAAAGACAAGCCGACGTGCTCCGCGTGCGGCTGAACTTAAGCGTTCTAGCCTTCGTAGACGTGAGTGCAGCAGTCGTACTGTTCCCTGAGAATGCTCCAACTGTGCAGTCAAAGTCCTCTGCTGCAACCGGAGAGTGTGGGCGTCATTTGTTAAAGCACGGCTAACTTCCATCGTATCTTTAAGCGCTGCATTGATGGCTTCGCGTTCGGCCGCTATTCGTTCTTGCAACTCGCGCCGCACACGACTAAGTTCAATCCGATGGGCTGCTGCTTGTTCAGCTGAAAGAGTTTTCCGTATGTTTGTCAGCTCATTCTTGAGCGCATTCTCTGCCGCGGCACCAGCACTGGCCAATCGTGCGTTCTCTGCCTCTAGGGCTTCAATTCGCTGGGCAAGCTCGCGTTGAGTTGCCCGACTGGCATTGAGCTCCTCGAGTGCACGAGCCTTTTCTTTAGCGAAGTGCTGGGTTATGGTTGCCTGCTGTCCGAGCTTCTGCTCCAGGCTCATAATTGTCGCTTTAGCTGTTTCCTCGCGCGCTTCTGCTGCTGCCAAGAGTTGGTCGCGTTTCTCAAGCTCCTTCTCAAGCTGAAGCATATAAATCCGTTGAGCAGCTAGAGACTCTGAATACTTCTCGAGCTGTGCAGTAGCACCAACCCGATCGCTTCCGGCTGGTTGTGCTGGTACTGGTGCTGGCGGAATCGATGGAGGCGAGAAGAGAGGCGGGGCAGGCGAGGATAGCGACTTGTGAGATGAAGATGTTGCTGCCGAACTCGTGGTTTGGAGTCCCTGATTTGCGTTCAGCAACGTGAACTGAAGGCGTCGGTTCGGGTCACCCCAGGAATGCGCGATTGCGCGAAGTTCCACCATGTTGAGTCTCGAGAGCGGTCGTTTCTTGTCTCGAGAATGCAGTGATGTAGAGATCTGAGTTGAGGTAGAACTAGAAGTCACATCCGGGTGAGTAGGCGTCACTGTCGTCGTGGACCTGGTCATTGCGGGCGTTATTGGAGCGGTTGGGGTTGCGTCATGCATTACGGCGAAACCTCCCTGTCCAGGCGTTGCTTTGAGAGGAACTAAACCCTGAGAAGCATGAGAAGACGGAAGTGAACCTCCCTCGGCTAGCGTTGCATGTGACATCGCTTCACCATCAGTCTGCTCGGCCGCGGTGGCTTTTGCATCGATTGGGTTTCCATGATGGACGATATCATCCTCTTGATCCTTGTTGTGGACGACTTGGCCAGTATTCGCGTCCAGAGTCCTGTCAGCACCATCTTCGTGGTACTGATCTGTTTGATCTTCCGCGACGGCTCTTTCATCATGTGCTCCTCGTAGAGCTCCCGACGGTAGTGTCTCGGTCTGTTCCCGTCCGCCTCCCCCTGCCGCTTCGTCACCTGTAGGGAGCTCCGTCTCTGATTGCAACTGTTGGGGCTGGGTCGTTGCCATAGTTTATCCACTTCGGTAGCGTGTGATCACCAGACAATTGCGATCCCGTTAGTCCCGTCCGTCACGAGTGTGCTGCGCCAGCTCAGACTGAGAACGGAGATGCTGAGGAAAGGGAAGGGGAGGCCTCTTCAAAGGGACTATCGGCCGGAGTTAGAGTAGTAAGGAGACGAGTTCGTTAATGAGACAGGACGTCAGTGATTTGGCAGTGCCAGCAGTGTTAGCAGTGCACTGGTCGTGTCAGATCAGTCAGTCAGTCAGCCCAGGTGACCAGCCCAGGATTGCGTCAAAGTTCGACACATTGTTCATTGATCCCGGGTCATAGCTTTGCCAGGGAGGTCATAAGAGCGATGCAAAAAGATTAGTTATATTCACACAGATGCACACGAATAGCACTAGCACGATTCAGTCTCATCGCCATTGACTTCAACGAGCCGTTTTTCCGTCTAAGTTCAAAATGTGTGTGAGCCAAACCCATCCACCCCGTAATTTTGTTTGAGGCGGATGGACTCACCTCAACTCTCCAGCAAGCGGAGAAAGAAGGGGAAAATGCTCGATTCGGAGAGCTTAAATTTGCTCGAATTGGAGGTAATCTCGAAGTGTAGTGAGCTTTTCAATCATGTCATTGCATTTTTTGAAGCAAATTACATCCAAAATTCCTAGTATTCTCGCGCACACAGCACGACGCAACGTGCTAGCGACCTCCACTCTTAATCTCCAAACTGAGAAACTCGCATATGCAACTGGTGCATTGTTTGCGCTGCGAGCGTTTGGAACCAATGCCTACCAACCCGACCTGCGTAAGAAGCTTGTCCCAAATGTCGTAGACGAGGAGCCTCTTTTCGTTCATCCCGACGAAGGCGAGCACTCGGGCGCTGGAGAGTCCGACTTCCCCCTTGAGAACCCCGCAGATGACGAGATTCTGGCAATGTTCCGGGCTGAACAGGTGGTTACGGAGACTGATGCGGCGTATTATGAGCTGATTCAGACCCTTGCACGATGCAAGCCACCTCAGTTCCGTCAGTCGTTCCCCATTCTGATCCACCCTCTGCTCCGCCAACAGGCTCGCAACTTCCTTAACCGAGCTGAGTCTGGTTCTCACTTTGCTGCGCTTGCGAAGTGCGTTCGCGTCAGCGAAGACTTTGAGCTATATGACATGATCCTTGACAAGGCCAAGACTGTGGGAGTCGAGCTTTCGTCGGACTTCTACGGCGAGGTCCTCCCTGCGTTTACCCACGCTCGCAACTTTGAGCCTGCCGCCAATGTCTATAATGCTCTCTGCAACGCGGGTGGCGCCTGGTCGTTCGCTACCTACGACGCCGCTGTCGACTACTTGTACGCAATCGGTGACCTCGAGAAGGCCGGTAAGCTCTATCGCGAAGGTGTTGCTCGGGGAGTCTTGAAGCTTTGGGTGCCCTCAACTGAAGGCAACTTCCACGCACAAAAGCTGTTGAAGAACGCAAATGGATTTGCTAATGAGCCTTTCGATCGCACAAAGAACTATGGTCAGATGGTGTTGCTCGATGGTTTGTCGCAGAACTCGTGCTACCTCGCTATGCGCCTCGCTATTGAGGACGTAACTAAGCAGGATGTCCAGGTCAACACAATCGTCGTTCAGACGAGCAGATCGCAACGCACACCTTTGGACTACCACATGCGCATGGCAAAGAACATGGCTGGACTCGTCAACAACGTTTCACAGTTCATGGACCCCAAGGATGGCTCACTAGTGCGTGCACCCCACACGAAGGTCGTTGCTCAGCTCCCTGAGTTCGTTATTCAGCGATTCCTCCGTGCTGCAGGCGTTATTACCGAGGCTAAGTAAGAGCAGCAGTAGCTTCGTAACCTCTGTATCGCAAGACCAAGCCCACCTGGTATTTACATTAGCTTATTCAACTCCTCGTACTCTAGTCGTCGACCTGGAAGCGTCGGCGCAACCAATCACTGATAGTGCTCGATTTGTTTTCCCATCCCACCTTCGTATTCTCACGCTGAATCTTTACTATTCCCCCGCTGTCTCTGTGAGATGCAAGTATATTTAGCTAAATCCACACTCGCATTTAGTATTTAACCTACTTCATGGGACTGCTTTGTACGAAGCAGCTCAAGGGTGCCCGATCGGGTTAAGAAAGCCTGGAGGGTGAGCCCAACTCCATAAAAAAAAACTGGCATATGGTAGGAGACCATATGCATTGTTGTATTTAGCATAGGAGTAAACTGTGATGATAAAATAACATGCCGTCATGTTTAGCGTTACTGCATATCCCTCCTACTATATTCACCTCATGAAATACCCACCACAAGTCACGGCGCGTGCCTCGTCCTACTCCTGACCTCGAGTCAGCCACATTCGTCAGCCTGACGTCACTGTGAACTTAAAAATTTTGTAGGTCAGACTCTGCAGTTTGAGACTTGAAATTATGGCGTTCTTCCGCGCGCGTACCGCGTTGAATACGCTCAAACACTCCAGACCCGTATGGGAATCTGTACGAGAAATTCACATTTTACGCACTATCACAGAAGTGCGACAATGGCGACAGGAACGTTTTCGTAACAAAGAGAAGGTCGGCTTTGTGCCAACCATGGGCGCATTGCACCAAGGACACATTGCTCTCGCAAAGCGTGCTCAGGAGGAGTGTGATGTGAGTATTGTAAGCATTTTTGTCAATCCGACGCAGTTCCGAGCGGGCGAGGACTACGAAACCTATCCCCGAACTCTTGACAAAGACATTGCCCTCCTTGACGCAGCGCAGATCACAGCTGTCTTCGCCCCAACGGCTCATGAGATGTACCCCAACTATCCCGCACCCTTTGGAACCTACGTGGACCCCGTCGATGGCGATAAAGTAGCCGAGGGTGAAATACGCCCTGGTCATTTCAGGGGTGTCGCGACAGTTTGCACGAAACTGTTCAACATCATTCAGCCCTGTCGTTCATACTTTGGGCAGAAGGATGGCCTTCAGTGCATCGTACTGAAGCGCATGGTCAATGACCTGAACATGAACACAAAAGTTGTCATTTGCCCCACAATTCGCGAGCCAGACGGCCTGGCCATGTCCTCGAGAAATGTTCGGCTGACACCAGAGTCAAGGGCACTCGCACCTACCATCTTCGAGGCCCTGACAGTGGGTGAGAAGCTGTGGAACTCAGGCGTGCATGATGTTGAAGAGATTCGTAAGGCGGTCCAGGCCCACTTGACTTCATCCGAGCGTGTAAAGGATGCTAATCCTGAAGTCTGGCGTCCTGAGTACGTCAGCATTGCTGATGGTCGAACAGGCCTCAACCTCGCTCCAGGCAGCAAGATCACCCCGTTTGAGGTCATCAAGCGCGTTCGAGACGCAGCCATTGCCAAGCAGAAGGCTGAAGAGGATGAAGAGCTCGCTGCCAAAGCAGCAGCGGAGGAGGCAGAGCAGACCGCTCGACGGCTCAAAAAACGTGAGGAGGAAGAAGCAATTAGACAACGAAAAGAAGCCGCATCGAAGTCGAATGGATCATCTAACGGCTCGTCGACTCATGAGCGCAAGCTGCCGTGCTTCACCGCCGATGCAGCCGCGAACCAGGCAGCAACAAGCACGTCAGGCCAACCACAAAGGCCTGCATCTCAATCGGCCGAAGAAGAAGCGGTTGACGATGATACTGACGTTGCCGCCATGCTAGCAGTAGCGGTTCGTGCTGGGTCTGTTCGCTTGATTGATAATGTATTGCTTAAGTATAGCAAGCAGCAACTCCAAACGGAAGAAGCAGAAAAAGATTAATGGTTACCCTTGCTAGGCTACCAGCCAAGTATACCAAAACAGAAGTTATGCTTTAAATCATATATTACCTAGCTTCATTACCTGTGTCGCGGACATTGAATAAACTATACTCCCTGCTCCGGGCTGTATACCCCCTGTGAGCTGTTTATTATTTCATTCAACTATACAAAATGGGAGTCACAAAGTAATTGGAGGTACAATGGGCTTCGTTCACCAAGCGATTAGAGACGCCTCGCAAGCTACAAGTCCGTCTGGAAGTTAACTATACAAATCTAGACATACCTGCCTGGTGGTCGCGAACAATATGTTCGCGTTGCTTGATGTGTTGGTTCTGGATCTCATCATCCACGTAGCTGAAGCGTCCAGAGAAGTTACCCGATAGCTCGCCAGCGTAGTCGCTTGAGATGGTGATTTGGGTAGTTTGTGCATTCGGCGGGAGGTTTGTTGGAATAGGAGGCAGATATGAGTGCGTAAGCTGATTGTAGATCTGCAGATCATCGTCATGCTCCGCGGAGAGCGGCATGTCTTGCCACATACAACGAGAAATCATCTTTCCGACGGAGAACAGGAGAATGACACCAATGCCACCTGCGGCGTAGGAAATGGCAATTAACGAGTCTTCTAGCGTCGCCTGAAACTTGTACGCCCATGCACCATTCCTGTAGTGGCACCAATAACTGAAACCGACGTAGCAGGCATAGATGCCCAAAGGAATGAACATGTCCCGAACCACATGGCATGCTCGAGTTGCATATCGGTGTGGGATGACAAACATCTCGAGGATAATGCACACGGCAGGAAGACCATACGCAAAGACGTCCTCGTATAGTTGCTTGTAGTTCCCACCGCGATTGGGGAACACGGTGAACCAATACGTGATCACTGTGAGGAGAGTGAGCGCGAAGAGTACGTCATAGAACTTGTCTTTGAAGGCGTGGATACGTTGGGACCACACCGATGCGGAGCGGATGTAGAGGTCAATCAGGGCCGTGCCCCAGAACAGGCAGTGCAGGATGCCAAGCCACTGTGCGAAGAACACAAAGTGCCAACCGAACTTTGCTGGATGGTCCTGGCCATAAATTGTGGGTCCATGAGGGTGCTGGACGGACACATAGACGACGAAGTAGCCCAAATTGATCATCAGGGAGATGATATAGAACACGTACAGCCATCGCTGGCGCACCGGGTCCGTGGGGTACCACGGTATCCAGACCTCGGAGCCGCTAGTGCGCTCCATGGCATAAATGCCTTCATATTCTGTCGTGCTGAGTTTGACGCGCGAGGTCATCGCTACTTTGAGTCGATGCTAGAGCGCGTTGTCTATGCAACGATATGATCTAACACCTGTGTGCACTACAAGCACGTGAGATATTCCAATTCAAAATGTTACTTTGGAGGTCTGAGAAAGTCCTGAAACTCACGGAGCTGGGCTGAGATCCGTGCTGAGAATGCATCGTTCCACTTCCGCTTGGGCGCAGTGGAGATGCTGGGGACCAAATGGTATGCACATACAACGCTCACAACCGCTCGGAAACACTTTGAACACCCATTGTTTCGCGAATGCAACGAACTATACTGTTACCATTGCCAAAAACGCATGGTTAGGGGGTCACGGAAGTTTATGGGCAGACATCCTGCTGCGTTGACTTGGCTGCGATCATGAGACTCAAAGAAAGCGTTGTGGACCAGACACGGCACGGCAATACAAAGAAACTCATCTGTCTACCCTTTAACAGCTGGGATGTTCGCAACTTTCGATTAGGTGAGACCAATGAATGAGGCCAGGATTCCACGCGACATTTTTCAATGAACACTCAGAGTCACGGATCCTCGCCAGAATCCGGAGAAGATCTGATACTCTAAACGCGCATGACTGGATATGTGTCCGCGAAGAACTTGGGGGCTCCTCATTGGTTGTCCCCCCCTCTCCCACGGATCTCCAATGGTTGATCAAATGGCTTCGCAATCGAGCTCAATCGTACTGAGGTTCTCGTGACTGACTGCTCAGGCTTTGCATTAAGAAACTAGTTGCGCCACACGGCTAAGTATTGGGGAGGATAGATTAGCGGTGGACTAGATAGACACTAAGTGAGACGACGATGACATGGGTGTACGGAGTTCTCACGAGGACGACCACTGAAGTCCACCCTGTGGAACTTGAGCATCCGGGATAACAGGAGAGATACGCGAGATAGGAAGACAAAAAAAACCGATGAAGTATCGTAATAAAGCGATGCAAAACGAAAGAAATTCATGCGTCACGCACTATCAAAATCAGAATGACGCACAAGCGGTTAACCAAATGGAGGATGAAAAAAAGTAAGGTAGGTGAACAGAAGCAGATGGAAATGAGGTCTCTTCAGGACCTACCTTCGGCTTCACGTGCTTAGTAGAAGTTCATGTCGTAGGAGACCTGGCAAGCACTACCCTTGTCAGAGTACTGCTTCATGAAGCCGCCGCGGACCTTGGTCCAGCCACCAAATGGAGCCCAAGCGTTCCAGTTGGCCACGTAGTCGTAGTGGGCCCACCAGAGAGGGTAGTTACCACCGACGGTGTAACCAGAACCGAAGATGGACTCCCACATGTACTTGCTGGAGTAAATACCGCAGTTAGCACCAACAGCAGCGCAACCCTTGAGCATCGACTCGAAGAAAGCGCGGTTGGAGTTGTAGTTACCAAGCCAGTAGTTAGCACCCTCAATATCGAGCCACATCATACCGAAGGTGGCCTTACCCTTAACGTGGTTGTAGGCCTCGACGACCTGAGCCTGACCAGTCTTGCCACACTTGGGGCAAGGGAAGATGTAGAAGTCGCGGTACTTGATGCCAGCAGCCTGGGCGTTGTTGAGGTTAGCGATGACGTTAGGATCAGGGGAACCAAGCGAACGGTAGCCACGAGGAATGGCGAAGGTGTAGCCGGAGCGGACAAGGCACTGGAACTTCTCCTTGGTCACGAGGGTGGAAATATCAACACCGAGGGTGATGCCGAGGTGGGTCTTCAAAAGCTTCTGCTTCTCCATATCATCCTGTTGCTCCTTCTGGCGCGCCTCAAAGAACTCCATGGAACGACGAGCGTTCTCTTCCAAAGCTGCATCAGAGACCTCCACAGTGGCGAGTGCCATGAGGTCGCCCTGCTGTGCAGTGCTGACCACACCCGTGGCGAGGGGAGCCATAGCAACAGCGGTGCCAAGCACAACAGCGAGGATCAGTGCGATGAGTGTGAGCTTCATTTGCGTCTAAACTGGGTGGGACGCGCAAGTTGTGGAGAACAGAGCGTTGATTAATGTGACATTCTAGTTGGTATACATCGAATAACATGAATAAGACTAGCGAGCAGTGCGTGCATCTGGGGCAATCGCGTCGCAACCTTCGAAAGAGAAGTTAACGTATTTCTCCAGAAGTTGGTTTTTGAATAAAATTGATATATATTCCCAAGGTTACTGCGAGAAAAATAGTCTACTTCAGTAGAATTCGAGTTAGTGTATAAAATGCAAGTTAGAAACCCTCGCATTGCAATCGGCAACCCTCACTTTCTAACACGCTAATGCTCAAATATCTGACGAGCAAAGCCGGATCCTGCGGAGTATTCCGTCACCCCCGACTCCGTCTGCGCACTTTTCTCTCTCCTCTGGATGACGAGCCCCCGATGCACGAGGAGAAGCTGGGTCGAGTGAGGAGTATGTACTCACAACGCAAACAAACGCGGTGAAGCCAGCTCGAGCCTACTATCCGCTTGCAGGCGCTGGAACCCTTCATTACGAAGGAGATATGCGAAGCTCGCCGACCAACGCTGGGTCGAAGCGCTGGAAATACGACATCGTTTCCCTTTGATTATGCGGCACTTTCGAGTTGTATGATGCAGTAAAATACTGTCCAGTACGTCTTGTTTGCGAGGATGATGTGAAATCGCGAAACTGCATGTGCAAAAACCGGATCTTTCGACTTTTCGGGCTGCGTTCCCAATCCAGGGCTCTCGAGTTTCTCTCTGCGACCAAATCCGATCTTCGGACAAAAGTGTTTCGCCTCGAGTTTCGAGTTGCTTAGCGGGTTGGGATGCGTGCGAGGTGTTGCATCCGTCTTGGAATTACCGTGGCTTTATCTTTCACCCCGTCTTGCCTTGCCATGCCTGACCCTGAGACAGTTCAGCGTAGATATGCAGCCCCACAGCCCGGCTCACCTCACACTACCCCGCTTGCACCGGTTGTAATATCCCATCTAGTTGGATCTACCCGACAAGCAATTCTACAATGAGCAGTGAAGTTGCAAGTACAACTGCTGCGGCAGGCCCCACAGCCGCTGAATCGAAGTCTGCCACGAGCCATCGCGTTGTCCTTATCACTGGCGGTAACCGTGGTCTTGGACTTGAATTTGTTCGCCAGTTGCTGGAAGAGGAAGAGCATCCGGCCATTCAGGCATTTCCCAACGACACCATCATCATCGCAACAGCTCGTGACCCTGCTGGTGCCACAGAGCTTAAAGGTCTCCAAAGCAAGTTCCCTGATCGGTTGGATATCCAGCCCCTTGAGGTTGACAACGATGCGCAAATCCAAGCACTTGTACAATACGTTACAGAGAAATACGGCAGGCTTGACATGCTGCTGAACAATGCAGGCCTCGCTGAACCTGACCCGCAAGCGACACCCACATCAGTTTCTAAGGAACTCGCGTTGAAGGTCCTGACGACGAATACTATCGCTCCGATCGAAATCACAAAGGCGTTCCTCTCCCTGCTGCGCGCAACGCTCCATTACAACGATAATGTGCGTGTAGCCTACATCTCATCATCTATGGGCTCCATTGGTGCTTTGGCGAATGCTTATGCTCCATCGTATCGCGCTTCCAAGGCAGCACTCAATATGTATGTTCGATGCTTCGCATTCGAAGTCCCTGAACTAGCGTTTGCACTGATCCATCCTGGTTGGGTTCAAACGGATATGGGCAAGCGCGGTAATCGCATGCCACCACTCGATATCAAGTCATCAATTAAGGGCTGCCTGAAGGTCATCCAGAACATGCACAAGACCAAGTCCGCGAAGGCCATCGAAGCGTTCGATGGTACAACGTGGATTTGGTAAATCAGCCAACACATTACTATGAAATACACGCAAATTGCTTCGCGGAAATGTTTTGTAACTGCGATGTTCGAGTTTATTGTACATGATCGAGTCAGTTAGAAACAGCTGAGCTCGCATTCAGTGCTTCGCCATCCTCAGATCCGATGTGATCAGCGCTTGTTACGAACGCACTGTTGGTATGAGAATTCTGGAAGGATGCCGATCCTTGATCTTGTGGAGCCTGTGGGCTCTGAAGTTCCACAGGCGATGCTGTCGTTGCTACTGCTACTGTTTCTGCTGTCGCTTCTGAATCTGACGCTTTGTCCCCCTTATTTGCCGACTCTTCAGCGGCATCGGATTCCGACGCCGGTCCTTGCTGTGTTGCATTCTGTGGATTCTGCGGATGGTATTGAAGCTGCTTTGAAGGAGAGACTCTCTCCTGTTGCTGTTGCAGCTGCTGCTTGGTCTGCTGAACTTGCTGGGATTGTGCCTGTTGCTGCGACGCACGACTATTGGCCGGTAGCTGGGCAACAGCGACTACTAATGATGACTTGGCGTTGGCATGAACACCGCCCAGTGCATGTCCGCCCTCCAAGTTGTACAAAGGCAGATTGAGTGGGTAGTGAGGAATGTGAACATCCGATGGCTGACCGTCTCTACCTCCCTGGTGACCGAACTCAAGCTTGGGTGTTCCTGAGGCAGTGACCATGCTATACGCATTGTGCAGTGCTACTTGGCTGGCCGAGTGTCGAATGCTCTCATCGCGTGCTCTGAAAAGAAGCGCGAGATTCATGCGAGCTGTACATACCAGATCAGAATTGGTTATCTTCCTTGGATTTGTTGCATCGTAAATACATATCTTGACAACTGGGGCGATTGACCCTGACTTGGATGTCTGCGGTTCCTGCGACTCTGCGGGTGCACTTGTGGTACCGGACTCGAGGTGGCTACCCTTGGATTCAACAAGTGCGTTCTTGTGCTCTTCGTGCTTGGCCTCACCTGCTGAAGACGAAGAACTGACAGACGAAGCGTCCGCGACCAGTCCCTCGCCGCTACATTTCCAGCCTGCTGCAGCGAGATCAAGAACTATGGGTTCGAACTCTGGATCGTGGGTATTGCGCGCGATCTCGGAATGGCCAACCTTCACGAACTCATTCGTACGAGAGTCACGCAGCCATACCACCGCCACTGGGTTGCACAACTTATAGGCCTTCAAGCGTGGAATGTTACGTCCCTTGAGCTGCAACGCCAGCGTAGAGTTCAGTTCAAGTCCGATGGATTCAGGAGTAATGCCTGTGGGCTTCATAAAGACTACAGTATCATCCTGGATATCGAGGCAGCTGGCCAGTAGTCTGCCAAGAATGGCTCGGTGCTGGATATGATAAAGTCCCAACTGTTGAAGCTCTTGCGGCAAAACGGACTGAAGTACACTGGATTCGATTGTAATCGTGGCGCTCTGGGTTTTAGCGCCCGAGGATTGTTTGTGCTTCTGCGGATCAGACTTTGCTACAGTCGTGGTGGCGACGAGGTGATATGTGCGGGTGACCAGGTGCTCCCATATCGTGACATTCGCTTTGAAATCAGGTTTTGATGGGAAAATGTACGAAGGATTGTCATAGATACACATCTTTCCTCCCACAACCTTCATTTCCGGGTGCGCGCCTGACGTCACGTCAGATCGAGACGAAGGTGCGCTGCTGCCGCGATGAGAAGATCCGCTAGTTCCCTTGAGTCGAGGTACATCCTTGGATCCCGTGGCAAGTGATGTTGTTCGACCATTGCGTGCGGGAGGATGGTCCGCTGTGACCAGGGCCGTGGTACTTGACTGCGTCGGGTGAGGGCGGCCCAGATCAGGCGACGTGGACGGACGATTGGCCAGCCCAGCGCCTGGACTCTGCTGTTGACTCTGGTGTGGTGATGGCGGTGGCGGCAGTAAATGCCTTCGAATGGGAGGCAGTTGTACGGTGCCACCAGCCAATCGACTCACCTGTGCATCGTGGTTCTCAGCATGTCTCCTCCACTCCTCGCGATCGAGAATAGGCTTACGATTTTCGATTCGTTGCACGAGTCGTTTGTTTTCCCGCATGATATGCAGCAGCTCCTGTCGTCGCACGCGTGCATTCAAACTATGCTGTCCGTTGGGGCCATAGGCGTGTGGATCATTGCGCTCAAGCTCGGCTGGGCTCTCAGCTGGCCTAGTCTGGACGCCTGGACGCACGTTTACGATCCGTTTGACCAAGAGGTCATTCTCTTTCTGGATATGTTGGAGTGCCAGGTCACGAAGGAGTTGCTTTTTGCCGTGTTTGCTCGCACTCAGTTTGTGCATCACGAGATTGTTGGTCTTAATCTGGGCCTTGACGTTGCTCAGGCGCCGCCGATGCGACTCCCAGACATCCTTCTCCCATTTGCGTTGGAGCAATTTGCTCGCTGCTATGCCAGGTTGCATTTTGTGTTGGCGGGAAAGGGCACTTTCACCTAAGATATAATCTCAGTCTGCGTCGACTACGATCGATGATATACGCCCACACAGCTGCTAAACTCGGTACTTCGCAAATATTCCAATTCAAACTGGTGACTTTGAAAAATCAGTGAGGAGGGTAACTGACAGATTATTGACCCACTCGCAAAATGTTGCGAGTAGCGCGGAACCCAAGCAGGATTCACAATGTGTGACACTGAGTCAAGCGGAGCGAACACACCACACGCACGGGCGGGAGTACTTTATGCAGAGGTCTTGAAAGCAGATGTAGTGCCAGAGTGCTGAGATGTGCTGACTGACTGACTGACTGACTGACTGACTGACTGACTGACTGATTGATTGATTGATTGATTGACTGACATGAGCGAGCTTACAATGCTGAAGCAGTTCAGGATGGCGAGTAAACACATTTGCTTGGTGAATAGTGTGTACTCGCCTGCAACGCGCGTAGTACTCTTTCATGTCCGCAAATAACCAAGCGAACCGAGTATCGGTTCAAGCTCGCTTAGAGTTCGAGTTCTCGATGGCGGAATGGGGGTCGTTTGTATTAGGAGTAAGCGGCGATCGTCGAAATCGCTCTACACTAATATGTATTGAGTATTGTTACATTGGCACGGGGGGAGCGGCCTTGGCGGCCCAGAAGTTGGCCCGATCCGGGTCTTGAGGCACTCCTTGTCCATTCATGTAGCACTCAGCTAGGTCCTTCATAGCCTGCACGTGGCCTTGCTCGGCTGCTTTCTTCAACCAGATCACTGCATTCCTCCAATTACGATTCACACCGAAGCCCCGCATATACTCAGTTGCCAATCGATACTGAGCCTCAGCATGACCTTGCAGTGCTGCTCTCGCGAACCACTGGAACGGCATGCTCGGGTCTGGCGGAATAGTAAACAGGCCCGCACGCTGTTGCTGACGTTTTTGATAAAGAGTACCAACCAGGAACTGAGCTTCTACGTCTCCACTCTCAGCGGCATTTAGCATCCACTCAAATGCCAAGTCAAAGTCATGTGGATCCTGCTCGTTTTCGAGATGCTTGCAACCCAGCAGACGTTGAGCCAAGGGGATGCCCAATCTTGCGGCCTTTTGAAGAAGTTCATCATATCGTTGCCCCTCCTCTTGGAGTACAGCACGGTACTCCTCGCGGGCGTGTGCGAAGAGCTCTTTAAGTGCCATCGTGTTCCCTGCCTCAGCTGCCATAATCAAGGCTGGAACATTTTGTTCTGCATTAAGGGTCATGGAATCGCTCCGATCTTCAAGACTAGCCTCCAGCTCGCGACTACTTTTCTCGTCAGAGCAGCGCGTGGACAGTCCATCAGGCTCGAAAATTGAAAGCAGTTCTGTTCTCCTGGCGTTCCGTTCGGCCTGACTGATGAAGGAGTTATCAAAGAACTCAGGCGACTGAAAATATTTCATGTGAATCGACTGAACCCTCGGATTCAGTGCGGCCGCTGCGTGCGAAGGCTTGTAGGGTAGCTGACTGATTAGGTGGGCAAGATCTGGTTCTAACGTTGCCCCGTCGAAAAATGCATGAAGCGTGAGTTGGTTGCTTGTTCCTATGTAATGCTCAAGCTGAACGGCGTCCACCTTACCCGCAAGCAGCGCGTCCCAGTTGATTTTCCAAATTTCGATTCCAGACTCCGACCCCAAGGTACTGATAATGTGCGCGTCGTCGGCGGTCAGCACAAGATTTTTGCCTCTGATGGGCAGGACGCCGAGGCATTCCCCGGTGAATGCATCCCATGCGCGTAATACATTAGTAGTGGAGGTTAGGATATACTTGCCGTCATGGGAAAACTGGACCTCGGGGGAGTAGTTTACCGATCCGACTGCATCATGACTTCTGAGCACAAACTTAAGGCACCCAGATATAACATTCCAGACCCGAGCAAACTGGTCGGGCCCTGCGACGGCCACATGGCGACTATCGGGTGAGTATGCCAGACTGGTGGGCCGAACCTTCCTGTCCCACAACTCCGTATGCTTTGCTCTGAGCTTCCATTTCTGCTTGCGCGTGACCATATCCAGAACGAGTAATGTAAGGAATTGGAAGTTCTCAGGATCATTGTCACCATCCGACTCATGTGAAATGCCGACCACAGACAGGGTTGAACCGTCAGGGGAGAAGGCAAGATCATTCACAGCCAGTGTAGAGCCATCAATGACCTGAGTGTCAGGATCATGGCTGCCATCAGCACTCGAGAACAGTCGGATTGGAGTCCGGCCGTCGGTTGCCACCGCCACGACAGATCCGTCAGGAGATATTGCAGCCACAGAGCTCATCAGCGAATTTCTTTGCGTGTCAGTGTAGAGTCCTCGGATGACAAACTCACTGATTGTACATTTCTTTGTCCTGAGCTCGGTATCCCAGACATCCAATGAGGACGATCCTCGCAGTACGATCATCGTTCGGCCATCCTGAGCGAATCGCACTCCATTGATCCGCGCGTCCCTGCTCGCCGTAAAGTCTACAGTACATTTTGCCCTCGGGTGAGCCGCATGCAAATGATAGATGTTCACACACCATGACTGCTCCGCATGTCGCCCCTCGGGGGTTGATTTCCTCTCGGCTGCGGCGAAAGCGTTCTGATGTGGTACCAAGGCAAGTGATGAAACGTGAGCTGCCTCATGACGCGCCGCGAGCATATTGTTCTGACGCAAGTAAAACGCCAGCGTATACGACCACTGCCACATTTTCTGCAAATCAGAGCGATGAAGGATCCGTGACGACCACTGTCGATCCGAAAACGGCTCCAAACGTGCGTAACAGTAGTCGTGACACGGCCTGAAGGCCTCCAGCGCCAGGCCGATGTATGGAAGCGGCAACACGAGTCGCAGACTGCGCACCAATGCGAAAAGATCGAAGCAGGCCTGAAGCTCCTCTGGTGCGTCCTTGGCCACCAGAGCTGTAAGGTCCGGGCAAGTACCAGCTCTTTCCATGTACTCATAGACATCGTCCTCTGTAAACTCATACGAGATCGCGGTGGTCTGCAAGCACGTTCCTAGAGTTAGGTCCCAGAAGTGTAATGCGCGGTTTCCATTCACCACAATCTTTTCACCGTCATAGGCAAAGACCACACCACTTACGTCCGTAAGTTGTTGTGGTCTCTCATCGAGGATATACCTGGCGCTGTGAAGGTCCCAGCATTTCAAGGAGCGTTCGCCAGCGATCGCAATGAAACGAGAATCCGGTGAAAAGGAGAAGTTACTCACACTTTGTGCATCCAGCACTGTCACGAGTTGGTAATCATTCGAGACACTCCAAATCGCGACCCTTTGTGGATCTGCTGCGGCCAAGTACTCGCCGTCCTGACTAAACTTGATTTGATGGATATTGTTAAGTCTGGGAACCGGACATTGCCGTGGTCCAGGCGGATTCTCAGCAGACGAAGGCTGATGGTTGAGCTCCAAAATGCAACGTCCAGTAGTTTTTTCAAGTAGCTGTACGTGCCCAGCGACCGTGCCATAGACAATCGAGTCACTGCCTGGAAGCATAGCAGCCGCCAAGATGCGCGCTGGGAGCTTATGCTCCACCGACGAGGCGGTCTGGCCTGGTTCTGTGATTCTCGCTTTCATGTAATCGGGTCGGACAATCGTCTTGCCGTCCTGCATGATCAACGAGCTGCTACTCAGCGCAGGCACTCGATTCATCATGTGATGCTGGAAGGTTTCCACGCCTGCAAGCCTCGCGTGTCGAAACGAGCAATTGTACATCCGAGTGAAGAAGATGAGTGCTCGCGACAAGTCAGCGTGGTCAAAGTTGCATTCGTTCATGATCGCCATGCTGAGATCTGCGTCAGGAATTCGACAGTAGCTCCAATCCATCACTTGACCGAGCTGGAATCTGAACATGTGGCACAGATGTCCATAGTGCAGGATCGAAATGGCGTTGCTTGCGGCGGTCACAAGGCGTTTGTCGAAGTCTGGATCTTCGTCCTCGAGGTTGAAGCGGGTGCTTAAAATTAGTTCTATGTGGTTTTTAATGGCTTCTTCTAGGTTGTGTAGCCCCGCAAGCATGCGGGCGTGCTCGATCAGGAGTAGCTGGTCGCGTGTGAAGAGGGTGTGGCCGAGCGTTTCGATCAACTCGAGATAGTTCCGAGGATGGTATGTGGCATTGGGTGCTTGTTTTCCGTCGTATGGGTGTATAGCTGGAGATTTCTCTTCGAGCATTGGAGCTGACATCTGAGTGTAGGTGTGCTTGATAGGGCGAAGCGTTTGTCAAGTGCGAGTGTAACGTGAGCACTATGAGATTCAGATATTTTCCTGAAGCGAAGTTGATCACAAGTTAGTTTTGTCATGGAGGCGATTGTGAATGCCTGAGATAAATGCAAGCTCTGGTGTGCGTCCACTCTGTCTATCGTGGCAGATGATGCAAATCGCAATCACTCCGCGTGACGGCCAGTATACACCTTGTAGATGAGCAACAAACCGGCACAGTTTCCGGCAGGGAATTTTTTTGTGTCAGATCTTCCGGCGGGTGAGTGAATTGTGGTCCAAAGCTGGGCAGGGGGATTTTTAACCGCATCAGGATAAAAGGCGAAGGAACCGGGAGGTATGAAGAGGTATGAAGAGGTATGAAGAGGTATGAAGAGGCATGAAGAGGTATGAAGAGGTATGAAGAGGTATGAAGAGGCATGAAGAGGTATGAAGAGGTATGAAGAGTGCTCCCGTTTTGGCACCTAGAAGCAACCTCCACACTCACACACACACACACACACACACACACACACACACACCCCTAGAATCGGTACCCTTACACCCCCCCAGAACCAGCCGAGCCAGTCTCCGGGAGTTTATTGGATGCATGGACCCTAGCACTCAACACAGTGTGAGGAAACACTCCCTGGAAAGAAGAATGTGAAGATAAAAACCTCCAACAACCTGCCCGATTTGAAACAATGAGGATTTCAATACAATGCAGCAGCGCTGTGTTATGCGCATATCAAACATGAGGTTAGAGCAACCTACAGTCAGGATCAGGATCATGAACTCACAAAGCTGGAATCCGGACTTGTAACTGGATAATCGGGACCACTGGAGGAGTTGGTTGTAGTCCTTCTCGGACGCCGAAGCGAGCAATTCTGAACTCCGCCTTCCACCCGACGACCCGGGGTTATATCGAATGATATGTAAGAGACTCAGGTGGATGTTTTCAATTAGGCCAAAAAGCACTGTCCGACCTGTCCCCCACCGGGATTATGGCAGCAGGAGGAGGAGGAGGAGGAGCATCATTTGGTTTGAACGTCTTGAGAATGGCGCAAGGGTGTGTGATATTGAAAGGAAGGCGGGCTTGGGAGTGTACGTCATCGGCTTCAGAGGGCGAAATGAAGAGCGAAGGGCGAAAGGGCGAAAAGCAAAACGCCTCAAAACAGATTCACACACCACTTGAGGATGACGACCCTCCCATGGACCCCTTTGAGGCCTTTATATCGGAAGAAGTTAGAGCCAAATACCACAATTTACTTCATCAGCCGCCACCTATGAGAGGGAAGCGTGGAGGCCGTGGTGTTGGTAAGACAGGCAAGACCAAAAACGATGAGAGATTGGAGGATATACAAACACTCCAAGACTTGGCGGTGGAAGTTACTCCCGCGACTCCCCCCTCACCATCACCTTCTTCACCCGTAGTTGCACTACATGTTTTTGACCCAACGCCACAGCTTGGTAGTGCTAACATCTCCATCCCTGCGGATCCAAGTGCATGGATCGCTAAGTTCAGATTGGTTGCTTCACCGCCTGTGTCGTCGGAGAAAGCCTTTAACCACCTCCTTCAGCTTGGTGTGCAGTGTATATCCATGCTATCCGCTCTATCTTCGCCGAAGTCTAATGCTGACCTTAGCAAACACATCGCTGCATCGCACACATGATTGACGACTATGGCAATGATGCGTGCCAGTTACAGTTCCAAATGCTTTACGAGTTTATGGCTCCTAATGCGTCGCTGTGAGTTCAAGGTACCGGCTCCTTGACTCTCAACTGCCCTGTCTGACCTCATGTTTAGCATGCGCATATGATTGCGCTACTGTTGTTACATCGCATAGTGTCTCACCATCCCTCAGCCCTCATTCCTTAGGAATTAAATCGGGTTGATCTCGCATTGTTTTGGGAGTTGGGTGGGTTGTTGGAGGTTTTCAGCTTCCTCTATCCAGGGAATGTTTCCTCACTTAGGGGATGCATACTCTACGGTCGCCTGACGATGCGTCGATGTAGTGTTACGGTCCACGTATCCAATAGACTCCCGGAGACTGGCCGAAGCGAAGCGAGACCCCAGAACCCCGGCTTGGAATTGGAAGGCGGGTATGAAAAAAGATCTCAGCTTCAACTCGTGATTTTCAAGAGATGTCTCGTAGCCTTTTAGCCGGATGTGGTTAGAAAAGCGAAGCAGAGCCACCGCTGGGACTCGACCCCAGAACCCCCCGGCTTGGAAGGCGGATAGATATCATGATAGAAGAGGAGAAGAGGAAGAGGAAGAGGAAGAGGAAGAGGAAGAGGAAGAGGAAGAGGAAGAGGAAGAGGAAGAGGAAGAGGAAGAGGAAAGAAGAAAAGAAAGAGCCACCGCTGGGACTCGAACCCAGAACCCCCGGCTTCGAAGGCCGATATCATATCCATTAGACAACGGAGGCATGCCATTTATATATCTCAGGCCATATCATATCCATTAGACAACGGAGGCATGCCATTTATATATCTCAGGCCATATCATATCCATTAGACAACGG
>Ga0180217_1000316_pt1 | contig 86009 bp, 84 predicted proteins | sample eDN3rd37CBELigOP_FD_128521 | JGI IMG/M metagenome (GOLD analysis project Ga0180217, IMG submission 128521) | Enriched Organic Plus compost microbial communities from Emeryville, California, USA - eDNA 3rd pass 37_C BE-Lig OP (version 2) (version 2) ...
ACGGGCAGCGGCTTCGTCGCGGGGCTCCCTCCACGGATCTCGATGTGCAGGCGCTCCATGGTCGCATCCAGCTGACCGGCCTGTTCCGCAGCGTCGCTGAGCCCCTGCAAGAGGTGTGCGGGCACCTCGGTGTCGTACTTGTAGTAGATCTTGTGCTCAAGACTCGCCCAGAAGTCCATGGCGATGGGGCGAATCTGCACCTCGACGATGGTCTGCACCGGCCCGCTCGAGAGGTACACGGGCACCTCCAGCAGCAGGTGGAAGCTGCGGTAGCCGTTCGGTTTCGGGTTCTCGATGTAGTCCTTGATCTGATAGACCGTGATGTCGCTCTGCGCCGCGAGCAGCTCGAACACGCGGTACACGTCGGAGATGAACGAGCACACCACGCGGACACCGGCGATGTCGGTGATCGTCTCGCGAATGCGGTCGGTCTCGAGCGGGACCCCGCGCCGCTGCATCTTCTCGATGATGCTGTCCGGATCTTTCAAGCGACTCGAGACGTGCTCGATCGGGTTGTACTCGCCCGTCTGCGTGAATTCCTCTTGCAAGATCTTGAGCTTCGTCATGATCTCGTCGATTGCGAACTTGTAGGGCATGAGGAACCTCGTCAGCCCTTCGCGCACCTCGCGGCGGCCGTCGATCAGAGCGAGATCAATCTGAGAAAGATCGATCGGCCCCGTCAGGGGCCGCAGCGCCCCGTTATCAGCGGCCTCGCCTGCGTCGCCGGCAGCTTCGCCTGTGGAATCGGCGGCATTGCCGGGGTCGCGGATCTGAGATTCGGTCACACCTTGACGTTACCCGATCGTGATGAAAAGTTCTTCAGAGTTTCGTCCGCTTACGCGGCGGGCGAACTCCTCGCGCGAGGTGTCGCAACCAGACTCAGGGCTCACCGTTTCACTCTGCGGCCTATTCGAGGTCTGGTGGGAGCGAGACCTCATGCACGGCATTGTGGCGGCGGTCGCGGGAGCGCTTGCTTGGATCATTGCGAGTCGATCAGCAGCGAAGCGGAGCGAGCAGCGCTAGCGCTCGCACACCGACCGGCGGCGTTGGCACCCGCGTCGAACTAGACTCGGCGGTATGAGTGCATCTCCGGCCCAGGCTCCCGCGACCAGAGAAACACCGTGGCCCGTCGGCCTGATGAGCCAGAAGATCAAGGAGTGGATCGACCGGCTCGGGCAGGTGTGGGTCGAGGGAGAGATCACCCAGTGGCAGCCGCGCGGCGGACACGTCTACGGCAGACTCAAGGACCTGCAGCAGGATGCCACGGTGAGCTTCACGATCTGGCGCTCGGTGGCGCTGCGGCTCACCGGCGACTTCGCCGCGGGCGACCGCGTGATCGCACTCGTGAAGCCCGACTTCTGGGTCAAGGGCGGATCGCTCTCGGTGCAGGTCTTCGACCTCTCGCACGTCGGCCTCGGTGAGTTGCTGCAGCGACTCGAGCAGCTCCGCCAGCAGCTGCAGCGCGAGGGACTGTTCGATGCCGCGCGCAAGCGTCCGCTTCCCTTTCTACCGCAACGCATCGGCCTGGTCACGGGCCGGGATAGCGACGCCGAGAAGGACGTGATCAGAAACGCGACCCTGCGCTGGCCGGGGGTGCAGTTCCGGGTGCGGTACGCGGCGGTGCAGGGCGAGCGGGCGGCGAGCGACGTTGCGGCGGGGATCGCAGAGCTCGACGCCGACCCCGAGGTCGACGTGATCATCGTCGCCCGCGGCGGGGGTGACTTTCAGCACCTGCTCCCGTTCAGCGACGAGTCGGTGGTGCGGGCCGCGGCGGCAGCCACCACGCCGCTTGTGAGCGCGATCGGGCACGAGGCCGACCGGCCGCTGCTCGACGAGGTCGCGGATCTGCGAGCCTCGACCCCCACGGACGCGGCCAAACGGGTCGTGCCCGACGTCGGTGAGCAGCTGGCGATCATCGACCAGGCGCGAAGCCGCATGACCGCGAGGCTCGGGCAACTGCTCACGCACGAGACCGACCGCATCGCGCAGCTTCGCGCACGCCCCGCGCTCGAGCGCCCCGAGCGCCTCATCGACGAGCGAGCCGAAGAGCTCGTGCGCTGGGTCGCCCGCGGCGCAGAGCTCGCAGACCGTGCGGTCGAGGATCGCGCGAGCGCCCTCGCGCACACCAAGGCACGACTCGCTGCGCTCTCCCCCAAGGCCACGCTCGAGCGGGGCTACGCCATCGCGCAGCTGGTGACGCCCGACGGGACCGGGGGGACGGTGTTGCGCGATCCTCGCGATGCGCCTGTCGGCGCCCAGTTGCGGCTCTCGCTCGCGGGCGGTGTGCTGCGCGCCCGGTCCGAAGGCCACGCCGAGCAGTAGCCGAGTAGACTGATCGTATGACTGCCTCGACGCATCCGGACGTGGCCGCGCTCGACTACGAGCAGGCGCGCGATGAACTCGTGCAGGTGGTGACCCGTCTCGAACAGGGCGGTGCAACCCTGGAAGAGTCGCTCCAGCTGTGGGAGCGCGGCGAGGCGCTGGCTTCGCGCTGCGAGGAGTGGCTGCTCGGTGCCCGCAAACGTCTCGAGGCGGCGCGGGCAGGTGCCGCCTCGAGCGACCCCGGCCCTGGCGGCATCTCCGGGGGCAGCACCTCCGACGCCACCTCAGGCCACCCCGCCTCGGACGAGAACTAGCTCATGGCGAAGAAGCAGAAGCCTCCAGCCGTGGTTGCCGAGCTCGGCCGCCCCGAGACCGCCGCTGAGACCGCGGCGCGCAAGGCCGAGAACAGCAGACTCTACAAGGAGCGCAAGACGGTCAACAACCTGGTCTTCTCGCTGCTGGTGAGCCTGGCACTGGTGGCCGTGCTCGTGCTGATCGTGCCGCGCGGCACCGACCAGTGGAGCGGCCAGACGGTCGATGTCCAAGCTGTCGCCGAACAGTCAGAGCCGACCGCGGGCGCGCCGCTCATCGCACCGGAGATGCCCGAGTCCTGGAAGGCGAAGCGGGCCACGGTGCACGCCGATCAGGGCAGCGACGTGCTCGCCTGGCGCATCGACTACACGACCGAGAACGAGGCCTACGCCGCCGCCGTGCAAGCGTACACGAGCAATGGCGAGCCGGTGGACGAGCGTTGGATCGCCGAGCAGCTCGAGTCCCAGAGCGCCACCGGCACCGAGCGGATCGGCGGCCTCGAGTGGACGGTCTACGACCACCCCGAGCGCAGCGCGGACAGCGCGAACGCCGTATTCGGGCTCGAAGCACACGTCGGAGCGACGGTGCTGCTCGTGTACGGCACCGACACCCCCGAAGCGTTGCGAACCCTCGCAGCCCAGGTCGCGGATCAAGCCCAGCGGCTCGATCTGCAGAATCAGAAAGTTGCCGAATGAGCAGTGCACCAAGAGTGACCCCGCAGCAGGCATGGGACACGTTCATCGCCGGTAACGAGCGGTTCATCAGGGGCGAGTCGAACCACCCCAACCAGGATGTGGAGCGGCGGAGCGAACTCGTCAACTCGCAGACGCCCGACGTGGCACTGTTCGGCTGCTCGGACTCGAGGCTTGCCGCCGAGATCATCTTCGACTGCGGCCTCGGCGACCTGTTCATTGCCCGCAACATGGGACATGTGGTCGCGGAGTCGATCACCGCATCGATGGAGTACGCGGTGACGGAGCTCGGATCCTCGCTCATCGTCGTGCTCGCCCACGACTCGTGCGGGGCGGTCGCGGCCGCGATCGACCAGTCGACCCGGGAACCCGGTAGCGTCACCACCTCCGTGTCGAACACCCTCGCGCCGATCCTGCCGTCAGTGCAGCAGTTCTGGCACCGGGACCAGCACGACACTCCGTACGTCGACCCTGCCGCTGTCGATGCGAACGCCATCGGACGGCTGCACCTGGGTGCCACGGTCAACGAGCTGCTCCGCGCCTCGCGCGCGATCAGCGACGCCGTCGATCGAGGCGAGCTCGCGATCGTCGGCTGCCAGTACCGGCTCACGGAGGGTCGCGCCGTGCCCTACACTGCGGTTGGCAAGCTTGACATCGAGCTCGCGGATCCCGCCTGAGCATTTCCCCCACCCCACGAAGCACACTCCACCAAGAGCAAAGGATGATTGTGACCGAAGAGATCGAGTACCGCATCGAGCACGACACGATGGGCGAGGTTCGAGTTCCGAAGAACGCGCTCTATGCCGCCCAGACGCAGCGCGCCGTCGAGAACTTCCCGATCTCGGGCAAGGGGCTCGAGCCGGCCCAGGTCGTTGCGCTGGCACGCATCAAGCGCGCGGCGGCTATTGCGAACAAGGATCTCGGCATCCTCGACGCGCCCGTCGCCGACGCGATTGTGGCGGCCGCCGACGAGGTCATCGGCGGTGCGCACCACGACCAGTTCCCCGTTGACACCTACCAGACCGGCTCGGGAACCTCGTCGAACATGAACATGAACGAGGTGCTCGCCACCCTCGCCTCGAAGCACCTCGGTTCGCCGGTACACCCGAACGATCACGTCAACGCGTCGCAGTCGTCGAACGACGTGTTCCCGACCTCGGTGCACATCGCCGTGACCGGTGCCCTCATCGAGCAGTTGAAGCCCGCGCTCGTGCACCTCGCTGAGGCGCTCGAGGCAAAGGCCGAGCTGTGGAAGAGCGCCGTGAAGTCGGGCCGCACCCACCTCATGGACGCCACTCCCGTCACCCTCGGCCAGGAGTTCGGTGGGTTCGCTGCGCAGATCCGCTACGGCATCGAGCGCATCGACGCCGCGCTCCCCCGCGTCGCCGAGGTGCCCCAGGGCGGTACCGCCGTCGGCACGGGCATCAACACCCCGCTCGGCTTCCCCGAGAAGGTCATCGCCGAGATCGCAGCATCGAGCGGCCTGCCCATCACCGAGGCGCGCAACCACTTCGAGGCGCAGGCGAACCGCGACGGCCTCGTCGAGGCGTCGGGCGCGCTGCGCACGATCGCCGTGTCGCTGACCAAAATCAACAACGACATCCGCTGGATGGGTTCGGGCCCGAACACCGGCCTCGCCGAGATCCACATCCCCGATCTGCAGCCCGGCTCGTCGATCATGCCCGGCAAGGTCAACCCGGTCATCCCGGAGGCTGTGCTGATGGTGTGCGCGCGGGTCATCGGCAACGACGCCACCATCGCGTGGGCGGGTGCCTCCGGCGCGTTCGAGCTCAACGTGCAGATTCCCGTCATGGGCACCGCGCTGCTCGAGTCGATCCGCCTGCTCTCGAACGCATCGATCGTGCTCGCTGACAAGACCGTCGCGGGTCTCGAGGCGAACCTCGAGCGTGCGGCGGCGCTCGCGGGCATGAGCCCGTCGACCGTCACCCCGCTGAACCGGCTCATCGGCTACGAGGCGGCCGCCAAGATTGCGAAGCACTCGGTCGCGAAGGGCATCACGGTGCGGGAGGCCGTGATCGATCTCGGCTACGTCGAGCGCGGCGAGGTCAGCGAGGCCGACCTCGATAAGGCGCTCGACCTGCTCTCGATGACGCACCCGGGCGTCGCGAAGTAGCGAGATAACCCGCGTCAGTCGGCGAGCGCGCCCCGCACGGTCTTGGCGAGCGCCCGCGAGGACGAGGGGTGGAAGAGCCCCGCGAGCACATCACGGTACAGCCGCGCGAGCTCGCTGTCGGCCTGAAATGCGCTTGCCCCGACCATGCGCATCGCGACATCGACCGCGCTTCTCGCCTCGTCGGTCACCCGGTTGCGGGCCGCGGCGAGCGCGAGGAACCAGTCCGTCCGGGGTCGCGGCTCGTCGACGTCGCGGGCGAGGATCTCCAGCGCGTCGAGGCTCTCCCGGTGGCGCAGCACCGCCTCGGTAAGTCTGGCGGCAACGTCCGGGTCATCCAGCCGCGTGCCCTCGCCCCCGTCGGGCAGCAGCGTCGGCCGCCTCGCGGCCTCGGTTGCGAGCTCGAGCGCACGGTCGGCGATGCCCGCATACACGGCGGCGGTGAGGATCGAGAACGATGAGAAGATCGCGAGCATGAGCGGGTCGCTCGCTTCGAAGGGCGGTGTGATGGCCGCAACGTCGCCCGGGGCGATCCGCACGCCGTCGAGGCGGGTGGTGTAGCTCTGGGTCGCGCGCATGCCGAGCGGGTTCCACACACCGGGGTGGGTGATCGATCCTCGCTCGAGATTCGCGTTGTCCGCCCCCTCGCGCCGCACGAAGCCGAACACCAGCCGCGCCTCGGACTCGCTCGCGCCCACAATCTTCGCGTGCACCCCGAGGCGTGTCCACGCAGGTGACAGGGTCGTGAAGATCTTCGTGCCGGTGACCAGGTAGCCGCCATCGTGTTCGGGTTCGGCGGTGCTGGAGGCGTCCATGAGCACGGCTTCGTTGCCTGCCTCGCTGATGCCGAAGGCGAACACCTCCCCTGCGACGGCGTCGCTCAGCACCCAGTCGAGGGGGCCTTCCCCGTCCGGACCGGTCTCGCGGTCGTGCAGGAACCTTGCCACCTGCACCCAGACGAGGTGCATGTTCACGCCGAGCGCGGTCGCGGGCGCGTACGCGGCGAGTCGGCGCTGCGCGGTCACGAGCTGTTCGAGCCCGAGGCCCGCTCCCCCGAGCCCCTGAGGCACCGGCGCGGCGAGGTAGCCGCTCGTCTTGAGTTCCTCGAAATCCTCGCCGAAGAACACGTTGTTTGCGTCGTAGCTTCCAGCCCGCTCCCGAAAGGCTTCGAGCATCTCGATCGGTAGCAACTCTTCGATCGATCTCGCAGTGTCCACGGGCCAGGTCGTCTCTTCGCTCACGCCTCCACCCTACGCGAGCCGCGGAGGTCGCTGCTGCGCGGAGCGAAGGTCGTTGCCGCGCGCGGAGGTCGCTGTTGCGCGCGGCGGAGGTCGCTGTCGCGAACCTCGCTGCTCAGTCCTCGAGCAGGCTCGTCACCAGGGCGGCGATCTCGCTGCGTTCGCTGCGCGTGAGGGTCACGTGCCCGAAGAGCGGGTGCCCCTTGAGTTTCTCGATCACCGCGGCGATGCCGTCGTGGCGCCCCACCCGCAGGTTGTCGCGCTGCGCCACGTCGTGGGTCAGCACGACCTTCGAGTGCTGACCGATGCGGCTGAGCATCGTCAGCAGCACGTTGCGCTCGAGCGACTGCGCCTCGTCGACGATCACGAAGGCGTCGTGCAGCGAACGCCCGCGAATGTGGGTGAGCGGCAGCACCTCGACGAGCCCGCGCGCTTCGACCTCGTCGAGCACGTTCTGCGACACGATCGAGCCGAGCGTGTCGAAGACGGCCTGGCCCCAGGGGTTCATCTTCTCCTGCTGGTCGCCGGGCAGGTAGCCGAGCTCCTGACCGCCGACGGCGTACAGCGGCCGGAAGACCATCACCTTGCGATGCTGCTGCCGTTCGAGCACCGCCTCGAGCCCGGCGGCGAGCGCCAGCGCGGACTTGCCAGTGCCGGCCCGACCACCGAGCGAGACGATGCCGACCTGCGGGTCGAGCAGCAGGTCGATCGCGAGGCGCTGCTCCGCGCTGCGGCCGTGCACGCCGAAGATCTCGCGGTCCCCGCGCACGAGCCGCAGGGCGTCGGTGCCATCGACGCGGCCGAGCGCTGAGCCCCTCGGGGAGTTGAGAATCAGACCGGTGCCGAGCGGAAGGTCGGCGACCTCGGCGACGTTGTCGAGCCGCTCCTCTTCCCAGAGGGTCGTCATCTCGTCCTCATCGATCTCGAGCGTGGCGACGCCCGTGTAGGAGTCGTCCGAGGCGAGTTCGGCGCGGTACTCCTCGGCACCGAGGCCGAGCGCCGCGGCCTTCACGCGCATCGGCAGGTCTTTCGACACGACCGAGACGTCGAGGCCTTCCGCGGCCAGGTTCAGCGCGACGGCCAGGATGCGGGTGTCGTTGTCGCCGAGGCGCATGCCGCTCGGCAGCACCTCCGTGCTCGAGTGGTTGAGCTCGACGCGCAGCGTGCCGCCCTCGTCACCCACCGGTACCGGAAAGTCGAGGCGCAGATGCTGCTCGCGGAGCCCGTCGAGCAAGCGCAGGGCCCGGCGTGCGAAGTAGCCGATCTCGGGATCATGTCGCTTCTTCTCCAACTCGGTAACCACCACGACCGGGAGCACGACGTCGTGCTCGGCGAACCGGAAGATCGCGCTTGGATCGCTGAGCAGCACCGACGTATCGAGCACGTAGGTGCGCTCGGACTGCGGGAGTGCCTCGTGGGTGCGGGGATCCTGGGATGGGGCTCGATCCTCGTCGATGCGCGCGGTGCTGGACTGCTGTATGTCGGCCACGGTGACTCCAATCTGCCCGGGGGTTCCGGTTCAGCGGGGTGACCGTCGCGTGTGTTGGGTGGAAGGCCACCTCGACCAGGCGCGATGCCTGGTACTCGTAACCGTACGCCTCTCCACGGGTGTGCGCTGCCGACGACACGCGCAGATCATGTGAACATTCCGTAACGCGTGGGCGTCGGGCGCAGCGAGGGCTGTTCCGTCGCCGGCCGGGCGGTCCGGGGCGACGGTGCGGCGAGGATCAGCCGCGCAGGCGGGCGGCCGCCGCACCCGCGCGGGCCAGCACGTCGGCCCGGTCGAGCGTCAGGTGCTCCCCTTCGGCGTAGACGTGGCGTCCGCCGATGAAGACGTGGCGCACATCCGAGCCGGAAGCCGAGAAGGCGAGGTGCGACACGAGCGTGCCCCGGGGTGTCGCGTTCGCACCGCGCAGGTCAACGGCGATCACGTCGGCGAGCATGCCGGCCGATAGCGCGCCGGTGTCGCGGAACCCGATCGCCTCGGCACCGCGGCGCGTGGCGATATCGAGCACGTCGGCGGCGCGCACGACGGCCGCGTCGTGTCGCACGCCGCGGTGGAGGATCGTGGCGAGCTTGATCTCTTCGAACAGGTCGAGCGAGTTGTTGCTCGCGACGGAGTCTGTGCCGAGGGTCAGGCGGACTCCGGCCTCGAGCATCTCCGGAAGCGGGGCGACGCCGCAGCCGAGCTTGAGGTTCGAGACCGGGTTGTGGCTCGCGGCGGTGCCGGTGCGGGCGAAGAGCGCGATCTCTTCGGGCGTCAGGTGCACGCAGTGGGCGGCCAGCACCTCCGCTTCGAAGAAACCGAGCCGCTCCAAGTGCGCGGCCGGCGTTGCACCGTACTCGGCGGTGATCTGCTCAACCTCGGCGACGGACTCGGAGATGTGGATGTGGATCGGAATGCCGGTGCGCTTCGAACGCTGGGCGATCTCGCGCAGCAGTTCGGGCGGGCACGTGTATGGCGCGTGCGGTCCGTAGGCGATGCGGATCTGCTCGTCACCGGCGAACTGCGACGCGAGCGCCTCGGTTGCGTCGAGGGTCTGCGCACCGTTGAGCGGGCTGACCTGCGGGAACCCGACCGAGTCGCTCGTGAACATCGCGGGCGCGGCGAGCACGCGCATGCCAGCGGCCTTCACGGTGTCGAGCAGGCCGGCATCCCAGTGATACATGTCGGCGAAGGTGGTGGTGCCCGAGGTGATCATCTCGAGCATCGCCAGTTCCAGGCCCGCCTGCACGTCGTCGCGCGTGAGGCCCTGCTCCACCGCCTGCACGGCCGCGAGCCACGGCATGAACCCCTCGTCGTCGCTGATGCCGCGCTGCAGCGTCATCGCGCTGTGGGTGTGCCCGTTCACGAGGCCCGGCAAGAGTGCGTGGCCGGGCAGTTCGAGGGTGGGCGAGGATCCGGGCCGCGCACCGCCGGCGTAGACGATGCGGCCGTCGTCCCCGATCTCGAGCTCGGCCCCGCTGATCTCGGTGAGGGTACCGCCGGCGTCGTGGGTGAGCATGGCGTCTGCGCGAAGGATGATGGTCATGCGATCAGCCTACTTCGCCGAGTCCGGCACACCGAGTTAGGCCGCGAAGCGGTCGGTGGCGCGCACGAGGGCGTCGACGATGCCGGGTTCGCTTGCCGCGTGACCGGCATCGGGAATCACGTGGAACTCCGCCTCGGGCCAGGCGCGGTGCAGATCCCAGGCGGTTTCCGGCGGGGTACACACGTCGTAGCGTCCCTGCACAATCACCCCCGGGATGCCCCGGAGCATCGCCGGAGCATCGCGGATCAGCTGCCCCTCCTCGAAGAAACCCGCGTTCATGAAGTAGTGGTTCTCGATGCGGGCGAAGGCCACCGCTGCCGTCTCGTCGGCCCGCGCCGCGGCGATCGCCGCCTCGTCGGGGATCAGGCGCACGGTCGAGTTCTCCCACACCGTCCATTCGACGCCGGCGGGAACGTGCACGGCGGGATCCTTGTCGAACAATCGACGGTGGTACGCGGCCATGAGGTCGCCGCGCTCGCCCTCAGGGATCACCGAGAGATACTTCTGCCACGCGTCCGGGTAGAGCTGCGAGGCCCCGTCCTGGTAGAACCAGTGCAGCTCGCGCTTGCGCAGCGTGAAGATGCCGCGCAGCACGAGTTCGGTGACGCGCTCGGGGTGTGTTTCGGCGTAGGCGAGCGAGAGCGTCGAGCCCCAGGATCCACCGAACACGAGCCACCGCTCGATGCCGAGGTGCTCGCGCAGCCGCTCGATGTCGGCGACCAGGTGCCAGGTCGTGTTCGTGGACAGGTCGGCGTCGGGCTCGCTCGCGTGCGGCGTGCTGCGCCCGCACCCGCGCTGGTCGAACAGCACCACGCGGTACTTCTCGGGGTCGAAGTAGCGGCGGTGGTCGGGAGAGCAACCGCCGCCGGGGCCGCCGTGCAGGAACACGGCCGGCTTGCCGTCGGGGTTGCCGCAGACCTCCCAATACACCTCATGACCGTCGCCGACCGCGAGCATGCCGTGGTCGTAGGGCTCTATGGGCGGGTACAGGGTTCGACGTGCTGTGGCCATGCAGCAAGCCTAGCGAGCGGAGGCGTGCGCCTTCCGCTGCTTTCTGAGCTGCTTCTCATGCACGGGCCAGGTGCCCGCCGCGATCTGCTCGTCGACGTACGCTTGGGCCTCGGCCTGCCGTTCCGCCTCGATGCCGGTCGCGATCTCGGCGCGCAACAGTTCGGGCGTCAGTTCGAAGGTGCCGACGAGGTCGAGCGCCTGCTCTCGAATGCGTCCGATCAGCCGGTCGATGTAGGCGGTGACCGCCTCGGCGCGGGCGTTCGACAGCCTGCCGTTGAGCAGGTACCAGGCGAGGTGCTTCTCGATCAGGCCGAGGCCGAAGAGGTCCCGCAGCCAGGTCATCACGGTGAGCGTGTCGCCCTCGAACGCGTCGAGCGCCGCGGTGAAGGCCTCCCACTGCAGCAGCTCGGCGTGCGCCCGGGCGGCCTGGATGAGCTTCGCCTGCTGCGCGTTGAAGGCCTCGGCGTTCGCCACGGCGCGATCCTCGTTCGGAACGCCCTTGGTCACCTCTCGCAGGTCCATCGCGATCTGCGACACCATGGTCTCGACCCGGTCGGCGAGCAGCGCCTGCTGGGTCTCGGGGTCGCGCACTCCCTCGACCGAGCGGGACACCTGCCCCAGGTCGGCGATGCTCTGCCCGATCTGGCGCAGGCCGAAGCGCGCCGCCCCCTGACCGATCTGCCCGGCGACCATCTTCGCGATCGCCGCGACATCGCCGTCCTTGAACTTGGCTGCGTAGTCAGTCAGCAGCCGCTTGCCGACGAGCTGCAGGAGCACGTTGTTGTCGCCCTCGAAGGTGACATAGATGTCGAGGTCGTGTCGCCACCCGGTCAGCCGGTTCTTCGCCATGAACCCGGCTCCGCCCGTGGCCTCGCGGGCTTCCTGCAGCGTGTCGAGCGCGGCCCAGGTCGAGAGCGGTTTGAGGGCCGCGGCGAGCGTCTCGAGATCCTCGCGGTTGTCGTCGGTGTCGTTCGCCCCCGAGAACACCTCGTCGAAGGTTTCGAGTAGGCGGTGGTGCGCGAACTGCATCGCGAAGGTTTCGGCGAGCCGCGGGATCAGGCGCCGCTGGTAGGCACCGTAGTCGAGCAGCACCGTGTCCCGCCCGTCCGGGCCGGGGAACTGCCGGCGTTCGCTGCCGTAGCGCAGCGCGATGGCGAGCGCTCCCTTCATCACGTTCACCGAGGCACCGTCGAGCGAGACCCGCCCCTGCACGAGGGTGCCGATCATGGTGAAGAAGCGGCGGCCCGGGCTCTCAATGTGCGACGAGTAGGTGCCGTCGGCCGCGACGTCACCGTAGCGGTTGAGCAGGTTCTCGCGCGGGATGCGCACGTTCGTGAAGTGCAGCCTGCCGTTATCGATGCCGTTGAGCCCGCCCTTCACGCCGTCGTCCTCGCTGCCGACGCCCGGAAGCAGCTCGCCGTCGGGGGTGCGGATCGGCACGAAGAAGCAGTGCACGCCGTGGTTGACGCCCTTGGTGATCAGCTGCGCGAACACGGTTGCCGCCTGCCCGTGCAGTGCGGCGTTGCCGAGGAACTCCTTCCACGCGCCGCGGAAGGGCGTGTGGATGATGAACTCTTCGGTTTCGGGGTCGTAGGTAGCGGTGGTGCCGATCGAGTCGACGTCGCTGCCGTGCCCGATCTCGGTCATGGCGAACGCTCCGGGGAGCTTGAGGCTCATCACGTCGGGCAGCCACTGCTCGTGGTGCTTCTTCGTTCCGAGGTGCAAAATCGCGGCACCGAACAGGCCCCACTGCACGCCGCTCTTGATCTGCAGCGAAGGATCAGCATAGACGAGCTCTTCAAAGGCGGCGATATTGCCGCCGTGGTTATCCTCCCCGCCGAGCGACATCGGGTATGCCCGTTGAATCGCACCGTTCTCGACCAGCAGGCTCAACTGACCGAACGCGCGTTCACGGTGCTCCGCCATGGATTGCCCGGGGATGGTCTGCAGCCTGGGATCCGAGGCCAGCTCGCGGCTTCGCAACCGCTCCGTCTTCCATTTCCCGTACAGCGCGTTCGCGACTGCAGTCTTGTCGATCCTGGGCGTGCTGCTCATCTCGCGACTCCTTCACTCGGCTCACCCGGCCGTGGGCTCACGGGCGGCGGGCGTGGTACCCGCCATGCCCCCTGGTAACCAAATTATGACCGGCCGGGGTGGACGCAAAGTTTCGCGCGCGTTTCCACAATGTGCCGGGTGCACCACCCGGCCAAGTTTTGTGAGATGCCTCCAAGTGCCCGGCGGCACCGGTCATCGCACCTCGAGCCCGTAGAGGTTGGGTTCCGGGGCGAGGAGCACCCCGAACTCCTGCTGCACCCGCTGCACCACCAGTCGCGCGAGTTCCGCCACGTCGGACGCCGAGGCAGCGCCACGATTCGTGATCGCGAGCGTGTGCTTCGACGAGATCGCGGCACCGGAGCCGGGCAGATGGAATCCCCGAGCGATTCCCGACTGTTCGATCAGCCACGCGGCCGAGAGCTTCACCGCCCGCTCCGCGGGATCCTGCCGCGAGATCGGGGGCACCGCGCCCCGTTCGAGGTCGTCGAAGGTGAGGATCGTCACGTCGTCGGCGTCGGGTTCGAGCTCGAACCTCGGTGCCTCGGGAGGCAGGCTGCGGGCGAACTTCTCACTCACGATCGGGTTCGTGAAGAAGGATCCCGCGCTCCACGTGTCGTGGTCGTCCTCGTCGAGCACCATGCCCTTCGAGCGCCGAAGCTCGAGCACCGCCTCGCGCAGCCTGGCCAGGGGCACGCGGTCGCCGAGGCTCACCCCGAGCGCGTCCGCGAGCTGCCGGTAGGCGATGGGTGATGACTGCGCGGCGCTGTTCGTCTGCAGCACCAAATCGATGGAGAGCACCACTCCGCGCCGCCCTCGCTTGAGGGCAGAGTTGCGGTACCCGAGCTCAAGCTCCTCGCTGCTGAGGCGCACGATCTGGCCGATCTGCTCGTCGAAGAACTCAATCGAGTGGAGCACGTCCGACAGTTCGGCACCGTAGGCCCCGATGTTCTGCACGGGTGCCGCGCCCGCAAGACCGGGGATGCCGGAGAGCGCCTCGATGCCCGCCCAACCGCTGCTTACGCAGAAGTCGACGAGAGCATCCCAGTCCTGCCCGGCCTGCACGCGGAGCCGCACGCGTCCGTCGCCGTGATCCTCGCCCACGCGATCGGCACCCTCGTTGCGCACAAGCAGCACCGTGCCCCGGAACCCCTCGTCGCACATCACCGTGTTCGAGCCCCCGCCGAGCAGCAGCCACGGCTCACCCGACGTCGACAGCTCGAGCGCGTGCTGCGCAAGCTCGGTCTTCGAGCGGGCGACGACCACCCGGTCCGCGGTGCCGCCGACGCGCATCGTGGTGAGCTCCGCGAAGCTGATCGGCGCCTCGGCGCGCTCCCCTGAGCTCGGCTCCCCCGCGCTCGGCTCCGCGTGGCGTCCCATCACGCGAACGCCACCACCAGCTGGCTCTTGCCGAGCACGCTCTGGTCGGCGCAGCGCACCTTCAGATCGATGCGGGCCGTGCGGGCTTCGGGGTCGAGGGCACCGACGCTGGCCGTGACCTGCAGCTGTGCCCCCTCGTCCGCGTCGACGACCACCGGGCGCGTGAACCGCACCTGGTAGTCGGCCACGTGACCGGACCCGCTGATCCACTCGGCGACCGGCGAGGCGGCGACACCCATGGTGAGCATGCCGTGCGCAAGCACCCCGGGCAGCCCCACAGATCGGGCGACGTCGTCACGGTAGTGAATCGGGTTGAAGTCTCCGGACGCCCCCGCGTAGCGCACCAGGCTGTCGCGCGTGAGGTGGAAGGAACGCTCCACGATCACGTCGCCGACGGACAGATTCTCGAACACCGGACCGCTCATGCCTGCTCCTCCGCATCTGCCGCGCGAACGACGAGCGTCGAAATCGCGGTCACCACGTGCGCACCGTCGGCGTCAGTGATCTCGGTGCTCGACGTGACCATGCTGTTACCGCCGAGCTGCTTGACGCTCGTCACCGTCATCACCCCGGTGAGCTCATCGCCCGCGACGATCGGCCGGGAATAAGTGAAGCGCTGATCCCCGTGCACGACCCGCGAGAAATCGACGTCCGCCTCCTCATCCGCGAGCAGCTGCTGCAGCGTCGCGTCTTGCACGACGATCGGGAAGGTCGGCGGTGCGACCACGTCCGCGAAGCCCTCGGCGCGCGCGGCCGTCGGGTCGTGATGCACCGGTGCCTCGCTGAGCACGGCGCGCGCGAACTCGCGCACCTTCTCGCGCCCGACCAGGTAGGGGGCGGTCGGCGGGTAAACCTTGCCTTGGATCTCGATATTCACCACGATGCCAGTCTAGGGCCGGCGACGGATCCTGCCGATCAGTGGCGGGGCACCGCCGTCCGCGGCGTCTCGAACCATGCTGCGAGGCCCGCCTCGCCCGTGACGGTTCGTGCCCATCGGCAACGAACGAGCACAACCTTTGTGGACTATATCCAAGGTCGGGGCGGGGCGCTCCAATATGCTGGAACTCATGTCGCGCATCCGAAAAGTGCTCATTGCCAATCGCGGTGAGATCGCCGTCCGAATCATCCGAGCCGCAGCCGACAGTGGCATCGCCTCGGTCGCCGTGTATGCGGACCAGGATCGCGACGCGCTCCACGCGCGCCTCGCGGACGAGGCCTACGCGCTGAACGGCACCACGAGCGCCGAAACGTATCTCGTCATCGACAAGATCCTGGCGGTGGCTCGCCGCTCGGGAGCGGACGCGGTGCACCCCGGGTACGGCTTCCTCGCCGAGAACGCCGACTTCGCGCGCGCGGTCATCGCCACGGGCCTCACCTGGATCGGGCCGAGCCCCGAGGCGATCGAGCGGCTCGGCGACAAGGTGAGCGCACGCCACGTGGCGGAGAAGGTCAACGCCCCGCTCGCGGCGGGCACGAGCGACCCGGTCAAGGACGCCGCCGAGGTGCTCGCGTTCGCCGATGAGGTCGGCCTCCCCGTCGCCATCAAGGCGGCGTTCGGTGGGGGCGGCCGCGGCCTCAAGGTCGCGTACGAACGCGACGAAGTCACCGAGCTCTTCGAGTCCGCCACCCGCGAGGCGGTCGCCGCCTTCGGGCGGGGCGAGTGCTTCGTCGAGAAATACCTCGAGAAGCCCCGGCACGTCGAGACCCAGTGCCTCGCCGACCAGCACGGCAACGTCGTGGTGATCTCCACCCGCGACTGCTCGCTGCAGCGCCGCCACCAGAAGCTCGTCGAGGAGGCACCCGCACCGTTCCTCACGGACGAGCAGAACGCGCAACTGTACGCCGCATCGAAGGCGATCCTGAGGGAGGTCGGCTACGTGGGTGCGGGCACCTGCGAGTTCCTCGTCGCGAAGGACGGCACCATCTCGTTCCTCGAGGTGAACACCCGGCTGCAGGTCGAGCACTGCGTCTCCGAGGAGATCACCGGCATCGACCTGGTGCGCGAGCAGTTCCGCATCGCCGAGGGCGGCGTGATCGACTATTCCGACCCGGTCGCTCACGGCCATTCGTTCGAGTTTCGGTTGAACGGCGAGGATCCCGGCAACGGCTTCCTCCCGGCCCCCGGGCCGGTCGCGCACTTCAAGGCTCCGAGCGGCCCTGGCGTGCGAGTCGACACGGGCGTGCAGTCCGGCGACGTGATCTCCGGCGCGTTCGACTCGATGCTCGGCAAGCTGATCGTCACCGGTGCCACCCGCGAGGAGGCGCTGCAGCGCGCACGACGCGCGCTCGACGAGTTCGAGATCCAGGGGCTCCCCACGGTGCTGCCGTTCCACCGCAGGATCGTGCGGGAACCGGCATTCACCGCGCCCGATGGCGAATTCGGTGTCTACACACTGTGGATCGAGAACGAGTTCGACAACGACATCGAGCCGTGGCAGGGCGAGATCGCGGCCATCGCTGCCCCCTCGAAGCGTCAGACGGTCGCGGTCGAGGTCGACGGCAGGCGCGTCGAGGTGACGATGCCGGTCAACCTGATTCCGCTGAGCGACCAGGAGGTTACCCGCGGCCCGGCACCCAAGCGCACCAAGGGCGGCCCCCTGGCCGGCGCGGGCGGCGACTCGGTGGCGGCCCCGATGCAGGCCACCGTGATCAAGGTCGCCGTGGAGGAGGGGCAGCCGGTCGAGGCCGGCGACCAGCTCGTGGTGCTCGAGGCGATGAAGATGGAGCAGTCGATCACCGCTCCGCACGCCGGCATCGTGACCGGGCTCGACGCCCCGGTCGGCCAGACGGTGCCCTCGGGTCACGTGCTGCTCTCGGTCGCCGCGGCCACCGAGTAGTCGGAACGCTGAAGCCGGAATAGTTTCGCCCGCCTGTCGGTTGCATTCGGCATGACATCCGTGCCTGTTCCGCTGTCCATGCTCGATCTCGCCACGGTGGAGGCCGACGGCGACGTGGGCGGGGCGCTGCAGCACTCGGTCGATCTCGCGCGAGCGGCGGAAGCGGGCGGGTATTCCCGGGTCTGGTACGCCGAGCACCACAACATGCCGGCGATCGCCTCGAGCGCAACCTCGGTGCTCATCGCCCACATCGCTGCGCACACGTCGAGGATCCGGCTCGGCGCGGGCGGCGTGATGCTGCCGAACCATTCGCCACTGGTCATCGCTGAGCAGTTCGGCACCCTGGCGGAGCTGCACCCCGGCCGCATCGACCTCGGGCTCGGCCGCGCCCCGGGCAGCGACATGGCCACCTTCCGCGCGCTGCGCCGCGACATGAACGCGAGCGAAGCGTTCCCCAGCGACGTGATCGAGCTGCAGCGACTGCTCGGGGACGACCTGCCGCGAACCGCGGTGAACGCGTACCCGGGCCGCGGCACGAAGGTGCCGCTCTACATTCTCGGGTCCAGCATGTTCGGCGCGAGCCTCGCCGCGCAGCTCGGTCTGCCGTACTCGTTCGCCTCGCACTTCGCGCCGCAACTGCTCACCCAGGCGGTCGCGCACTATCGCAGCACGTATCGGCCGAGCGAGGATCACCCCGAGCCCTACGTCATCGCCGCGGTGAATGTGGTGGCGGCCGAGACCGATGACGCGGCCGAGGCGCTCTTCGCCAAGGCCGAGCTCGAACGCGTGCGGAGGTTCCTGTCGCGCGGGCGAGAGCGCGACCTGACAGAGCAGGAGGCCGTCGCGCTGTACGAGACGCCCGCAGGCCAGCAGATTCGCGAGATGCTCCGCTACACCGCGATCGGGGGTCCCGAGCGCGTGCGCGAGGAGCTCGCCGCCTTTGCCAAGCACGCCGATGCCGATGAGCTGATCACCGTGCACGCGGCGCCGAGCCGGGCCGAGCAGCTCGAATCGGTGCGGCTTGCGGCACCGACCGCCCAGGGGAACGGCTAACGTACGGTGACGACGCCCGTCATCTCAGGGTGCACCGAGCAGTCGTAGGGGTACTCGCCCGGCTCATCGAACACGTGCACGTACTCCCCCTGCATCATGAGGTCGCTCACGAAGCTGGCGTCCTCCGCAACGACGTCGTGCTCCATAGTTCCCTCGAAGACCCAGCGTACGGCCTCGCCCGGGCCGATCTCCACCTGCGCCGGCTCGTACCGGTTGTCGATCACGTGCACGGTGACGACCGGGCTGGCCCCGGCATCTGAGGGCACGCTCTGCGGCTTGCCCTGGCCACCACAGGCGGCGAGAGCGCCCGCGAGCACTGCGGCGGCGCCAATCGCGAACACGCGGCCAGCGCGCCGCCCCGCGAGCCCGCGGCGGCGCTCGACCCGGCGGCGCGCGACCTGATCGCCTGGTGCCCGCGTCACTGCGTGCTCCGATGCATCGCGCGAGCGGCGTCGGTGATGGCGCCCGTCATCGAGGGGTACACCGCGAACGCGGAGGCGACCTGGTCGACGGTCAGCCGGTGCTCCACGGCCAGGGCGAGCGGGAAGATGAGTTCGCTGGCGCGATGCGCGACGATGACCCCGCCGATCACCGTTCCCGAGGCCTTCCACGCGAAGAGTTTGACGAAGCCCTCGGACAGTCCGATCATCTTCGCCCGCGGGTTCGTGCTTAGCGGCACCGTGTGCGACACCGCCTTCGCCAGGTCGCTGTTGTCGGCGAGCGCCCGCTCGTTCCAGCCCACCGTCGCGATCTCCGGGTAGGTGAAGACGTTGGCTGCGACATTGCGCAGGTCGATCGGGCGCACGAAGTCGCCGAGGGCGTGCATGATCGCCGTGCGGCCCTGCATCGAGGCGACCGAGGCAAGCGGAAAGAAGTCGGTGCAGTCGCCGGCAGCGTAGATCGACGGCACCTGTGTGCGCGCCACCTTGTTCACGCGGATGTGCCCGCTCTCGGTCAGCTCCACCCCGGCGGCCCGCAGACCGAGGCCCTCGGTGTTCGGCACCGAGCCGACCGCCATGAGGCAGTGCGAGCCCTCAATGGTGCGGCCGTCGGCAAGCGTCACCACGACGCCGTCGCCGGCGCGCTGCACGGACGAGGCGCGCGACTTCGACATGACATGCATGCCGAGCTTCGCGAACTCGCGCTCGATGACGGCGGCAGCATCGGGATCCTCGCCCGGCAGCACCTGCTCACGGCTCGACACGAGCGTCACCTCGGACCCGAGGGTGCGGTAGGCGTTCGCGAACTCGGCACCGGTGACTCCCGACCCCACCACGATGAGGTGCTCCGGAATGGAGGGCAGGTCGTAGAGCTGCTTCCAGGTGAGAATGCGCTCGCCGTCGGGTTTCGCGCTGTCGAGCTCGCGGGGGCTCGCCCCCACCGAGACGACAATGGTGTCGGCCTCGACCCGGTCGAAGTCGGTGCCCTCGTCGCCGTGCCCGGTGGAGATGACGACGGCGTTCGGGCCGTCGAGTCGGCCCTGCCCCTGCACCACTCGCACGCCGGCCTCCTCGAGGCTGTGCAGCATGTCGGTGGATTGTGCGCCGGCCATCGAGAGCAGGCGCTTGTTCACCGCCGCGAGGTTCACCGTGGTGTCGGGGCGGACGGGCTTGCCGTGATCGCCCGGAACGAAGGTTTGCACACCGAGCCTGCCCGCGTCGCGCACGGATTGCACCCCGCTCGCGGTGGCGATGAGACTCTTCGACGGCACGACGTCGGTCAGCACCGCGGCCCCGCCGACGCCGGCGCGCTCCACCAGCGTCACCTCGGCACCGAGCTGCGCGCCCGTGAGCGCGGCCTCGTATCCGCCCGGGCCACCGCCGAGCACAACGATCCGGTGCTTGCGTTCCAGCCTGTTTGCCATGCTTCCTAGTCTAGTTGCGCCGTCTCGTCGCGTCTGTCGTGACGGGAATGCGACACCACCTAATATCGAGATGCATGACTCATCAGCGGAACGGCCCTCGCATTCCGCTAGTTAGGACCCCGCGATGACGCCTCCCGAAGACGCCACCCCACAACTCACGCTGCCCGCAGCGAGCGAGCTCGAACGCGACCCGGGGATGCCGGCGAGCACGTGGCGGCTTCGTAGCGACGCGTGGGAGTACCTGCGGTTCGGGGTGAAGCGCATCGCGCTCGGCAGCGACGACGAGAGCGCGCTCACGCACGACGGCGAGATCGCGAGGAACCTGCGCGCGCTCGAAACGATCGAGATGTACTGGGCCGGTTTCGGTCAGCGCTACGTGCGCAACATCTCGCAGCTGCTCGCGGAAGGCGACTACCAGTCCGCGCTCGATCGCATCGGCCGGGTCGTGCAGCGGCTACGCGCTTCGACGGTGCCCGAGGACCCGCGCGAGGAGTCGCTCGACGAAGCGGAACGGCTCGAGCTGCACGACGACGCCGATCCTCGCCCCCGTTTCGAGGTGCTCGTCATCGACGAGACCACGGCTGCGGACCGCGACGCCATGCGCGCGGAGAATCTCAAGCTGCGCTCGTCGGCGGACCAGTTCATCTACGACTTCGTGATCGTCCCCTCGGCCGATGACGCGATCGCGGCGCTGCTGACGAACCCGAACATTCTGGCGTGCATCGTTCGCCCGGGGTTCAGTGGGCGGAGCAAGCAGGCGCTGAGCGAGGATCTGCGTGAGACGATCGCCCTTGCCTGGTCTTCGGCCGGGGTTTCCACGGCACCGGCGTCGAGCTCGCTGTCTTCAGTGCAGCGGGTGATCCGGCTCGCGGATGTGCTGCACAGCATCCGACCCGAGGTCGACCTGTACCTGGTGGCGGGCGCGAATATCGAGGATCTCGCCGGCGCGCTCTCGCGCCGGTTCCGACGCGTCTTCCGGCGCGAGGATCAGCTCGAGCTGCACCTCTCGCTCCTCCGGCGCGTCTCGCACCTCTACGACACGCCGTTCTTCGCGGCCATTCAGGATCACGCTCGCCGCCCCGTCGGCGTCTTCCACGCGCTGCCGGTCGCACGAGGCGGTTCGGTGGTCGGCTCGAAGTGGATCAACGACCTCGCGGAGTTCTACGGCCTGAACCTGCTGCTCGCCGAAACCAGCGCAACGTCGGGCGGGCTCGACTCGCTGCTCGCTCCCGTGCGCACGCTGAAGAAGGCGCAGGAGCTTGCGGCGCGCGCCTTCGGTGCCAAGCACACCTTCCTCGTCACGAACGGCACCTCGACCGCGAACAAGGTCGTGCACCAGGGGCTCGTCTCGCCGGGAGACATCGTGCTGGTGGACCGCAATTGCCACAAGTCGCACCACCACGCGCTCATGCTGACCGGCGGAAAGCCCGCGTACCTCGAGGCCTACCCGCTCAACGAGTACGCGTTCTACGGTGCGGTGCCGCTCTCGAGCATCAAGCAGACGCTGCTCGACTACCGCGCCGCGGGCCGGCTCGACGAGGTGCGAATGATCACGCTCACCAACTGCACCTTCGACGGCATCGTCTACGACGTCGAGCGTGTCATGGCCGAGTGCCTCGCGATCAAACCCGACCTGGTGTTCCTCTGGGACGAGGCCTGGTTCGCGTTCGCGGCGTTCCACCCGGTCACCCGCCGCCGCACCGCCATGGCGGCCGCCAAGCACCTCGAGGAGCGCCTCAAGACGCAGGCCCATGCCGAGGCGTACGCGGAGCAGCAGAAGCGGCTCTTCGACGAGCACGGCAACCCGGCACCCGACGAGGTGTGGCTGAGCGAGCGCCTGGTCCCCTCGCCCGACGCGCGCCTGCGCGTGTACGCGACGCAGTCCACGCACAAGACGCTGACGTCGCTGCGGCAGGGGTCCATGATCCACGTGTACGACCAGGACTGGGTGCGCGACGCCAGGGACCCGTTCCACGAGGCGTACATGACGCACACGTCGACCTCGCCGAACTATCAGATCCTCACCTCACTCGATCTGGGTCGCCGTCAGGTGGAGCTCGAGGGCTACGAGCTGGTGCAGCGCCAGCTCGATCTTGCGACGAGCCTCGCGCAGGCGATCGCCAGGCACCCGCTGCTGCGACGCTTCTTCCGGGTGCTCACCGCGCACGACCTGATCCCCGAACCGTTGCGCGGCGACGGGGCCCCGATGCCGCTGCGGCGCGGGCTCGCGGAGATGTGGCGGGCCTGGCAGCACGACGAGTTCGTGGTCGACCCGAGCCGCATCACCGTCGAGATCACGAAGACCGGGGTCGACGGCGACACGTTCAAGCACGACTACCTCATGGATCGTTTCGGCATTCAGGTGAACAAGACCAGCCGGAACACCGTGCTCTTCATGACCAACATCGGCACGTCGAGAAGCGGCATCGCGTATCTCATCGAGGTGCTGGTGAAGCTGGCGGAGCGATTCGAGGAGCAGCGGGAGCAGCTGGATCCCGAGGTGCCGTTGCCGGGAGAGGTGCCGATGCCGCCGCTGCCCGACTTCAGTTCGTTCTCGAGCGAGTACGCCACCGACGGGGTGCTGCCCGACGGGGACCTGCGTGCCGCGTTCTTCAACGGCCAGCGGCGCGGCGCGATCGAGTACGTGCGCCCCGACGAGTTACGGGCGAGGATCGAGGCGGGCGAAACGCTCGTGAGCGCCGGCTTCGTCACGCCCTACCCGCCCGGGTTCCCCGTGCTGGTTCCCGGACAGGTGATCACCGCGGAGGTGCTCGACTTCATGGCGGTGCTCGATACGAGGGAGATCCACGGCTACGAGGCGACCCGGGGCTACCGGGTGCTCAAGAATTAGGCAGTCGCGCTCCCCTGTTCGCCGTTTGTGATCGTATTAACGCTCCAGATGCCGAGAATATGCCAGAAAGCTGCACTACGGCCACGTTCGGGAGGTGTGGACGATAGCGAGGATCCACACGTGTTTGCCGCTAAGTTCATAGACAATGCGGTAGTTATGAATCGGAAAGAGCTCTCGGGTGCCTGGAATCAGTCCGGCCCTTCCCAGTTCGGGAAACACAGCAAGTCGATCGACTGCATCCGCAAAGTCTGCATCAACTCGCACGGCGACCGCCGGGTCGTCGGCGGCGATGAACTCCCAGATCGCCTCGCGGTCACCGAGTGCCTGCGGTGACCAGACAATGTTCACTGCGCGGCGCGCCGTGCGGCGAAGAGCTCTCGCACGGCGTCGTGGTCCACACCCTCGCCTGACTGCAAGGAGGCGCGTGCTGCTGCGACCTTCTGTCCCAGAAAGGCTTCATACTCACGAGCGCGTCGCTGCGTCTCCACGAACTCTCGCATCAGTTCGCGAACAACCTGGGAAGCCGGACGATGCGCTTCAGCCGCTTCAGCCATGAAGTCATTACGCAGCTCCTCATCGAGCTTCAGCGTAAACACTGCATCGAGCGCCATATTCCACCTCCATCAAGAGCATATGAACAACGTATATACGAAGTGTAGCCCGCTGGGCACCGCACTCCCGGCTTCGTCGCGGCTTGACGAACCCGAATCCTCCTGCACGGTACTGAAGCAGCAGCAGTAGCTTCCAATTCGCTGTGCGTTTCACCCGACGAAGCTTAGGTGACCCTAAGATGTTGGTGTGGAACATGACTCGCCCTTCGATGAATCGATCTTCGCCGATCCGGCGCTGCTCGAGTTCGGCGACCTCATTCCCAGTCAGGCTCCGCTGCCCAAGTGGGCCACCGATCCCGCCGAACCGAGCAGCTGCGTGATTGCCGCGGCGACCGCGCGCGACCTGCCGGAGCTACGGGCCTGGTGCGAGCACCTGCCTGACGATGCCTACGGCCAGGTGTTCATCGAGGTGCTTTCCGAAGTGCAGGTGGAGCCGCTCGTGGCACCGCCTGGTGTGTCGGTGACCTGGATCGTGCGCGAGGCCGTCGCGGGCGACTCGCGCCTGTCGGCGCTTCCTCCGCGCGGCGGCGCGCTCGCCCGAGCCGTCGACGCCTGGCTCGATGAGTGGTGCCGGGCCGACTACGGTCCGGAGCGCACCATCACCATCTGGTCTGGTCAGCGCCGGTGCCCCTTCGTCGAGTCGTGCTGGCGTCGGCTCGAGGGGTGCGCCGAGCCGCGCCAGCGTGCCGACGAGTTCTGAGCGGTCAGTCGAAGAGCTCGGCTGCTTCTTTCGGCAGTTTGCGCACCCTCGCCCTGCGCCGTGGCCGGTCGGGGATCATCGACCGCATCTCTTCGAGTTTGCCGAAGCAGAGCAGGCGGTCCTCGGGCTCGAGCACGACGTGCTTGCGCGGGTTCGGAATCACCTGCACGCCGCGGTGCAGGGTGAGCACGGTGATGTCGCGATCCCACAGCCCGAGCTCACCGAGCTGCTTGCCGACGTGCTCGGCACCGGCGTGCATCACGAGCTCCGCGACACCGTAACCGGTCGAGACGCTGAGCCGCTGCCGCACGTCGATCTCGGGAAAGGCGACCTGGTTCGCGATGTAATCGATGATTGCGCCCGCCACGTCGAGGCCGGTCGCCTGCTCAATGCCTTGCAAGCCGGGTGATGAGTTGACCTCCATCACGAGCGGGCCCTCTTCGCCCTCGAGCATGTCGACGCCCGCGACGCGCAGGCCCATGATCTGCGCGGCCCGTACCGCCGCCTGCTCGTACGAGGCGTCCAGCTGCACCGCTTCGACGCTGCCGCCGCGATGCACGTTCGAGCGGAACTCGTCGCCGTGCGCGCGCCGACGCATCGCCGCGACCACTCGATCGCCAACAACGAGGGCGCGCACGTCACGGCCGCGGCTCTCCGACACGAAGCGCTGAATCAGCACGTTCTGGCGCGTGGAGTGCAGCGTCTCGATGATCGCCTCGGCGACCTTCACCTGCGGGGCGAGGATCACGCCGATGCCCTGCGTCCCCTCGAGCAACTTGATGACAACGGGCGCTCCGCCCACGCTCTCGATCGCGGGGCGCACATCGGCACGGTTGCGCACGAACGCCGTCGCCGGCATGTCGATGCTGTGCCTGGTGAGGATCTGCGTCGCGCGCAGCTTGTCGCGCGCGTTCGCGATGCCGTTCGCCGTGTTCGGGGTGTACACGTCCATCTGCTCGAACTGGCGCACCACGGCCGTGCCGAAGTACGTGATGGAGCTGCCGATGCGGGGCAGGATCGCGTCGTAGTCGCTGAGGAGCTTGCCCCGATACCTGAGGTCGGGCTCTTCAGGATTGGCGAGGTCGATCGCGAACTTCAACGTGTTGAGCACGAGCGCCCGATGCCCGCGATCCTCGGCCGCGGCCTTGAGCCGCTGCGTCGAGTAGGCGTGAGGGGCACGCGAGAGAATCGCAAGTTTCACGAGGTTACCTGCCAAGATAGATGCGTGAGTGAACCACACCATTCAAGCACTTTCACGGGCTGGCGTGAATGGGTCGCGTTGCCCGAGATCGGCGTGTCGTGGTTGAAAGCGAAAATCGATACCGGTGCGCAGACATCAGCGCTGCACACCACCTCCGTCGACGAGTTCGAGCGTGACGGCGTCGACTGGGTGAGGTTCACCGTGCATCCCTGGCAGGACAGCGAACTCGACGAGGCGATCGTGGAGCGCCCGGTGCACGACCGGCGAATCATCCGCAGTTCTTCGGGACACGCACAGCAACGGCTGGTGGTGCTGCTAGATGTGGTGCTGTGCGGGCGTACCATCACGACCGAGGTGACGCTCACCAGCCGAGAGGAGATGGTGTTTCGCATGCTGATCGGCCGCCAGGCGCTGCGCCAGGGCTTCGTCGTCGACCCGGCGGCGTCGTATCTCGGCGGGCACCCCGATCGAGCCACGCTCAGACGGAATCGCGGTCGCTGATGTCGGTTTCGGAGCTTTCTGCCAGCACCCAGAATTACCTGAAGGCGGTGTGGAGCCTCACCGAGTGGTCGGACGACCCCGTCACCCCGTCCCTCATCGCCGAGCGCACCCAGTTGAAGATGTCGTCGGTGTCGGACGCGGTGCGCAAGCTCACCGCGCAGGGCCTGCTCGACCATGCGCCGTACGGGGCGGTGGAGCTGACCGAGCTCGGGCGCTCCTACGCGGTCGCGATGGTTCGCCGGCACCGGTTGATCGAGACATTCCTGGTGCGCATGCTGGGCTACAGCTGGGATCAGGTGCACGACGAGGCCGAGCACCTGGAGCACGCGGTCAGCGACTTCATGATCGAGCGGATCGACGAACTCCTCGGCCGCCCGGCCCGGGACCCACACGGCGACCCGATCCCCCGCTCCGACGGCACGGTGCAGGTACCGCCCGCGACGCAGCTCGGGACCGAGCATCTCGGCCGGGAGGTCACCGTCGAGCGCATCAGTGACGACGACCCGAAGCTGCTGCAGTTCTTCGAGGATCGCGGCATCGTCTTGGGCGCGCGCATCGCCGTGAGCGAGGGCGAACCCTACTCAGACTCCCTGCGGGTGCGCGTCGACGGGGCCGATGCCCCGATCGCGTTGGGTGCCGCGGCGACGAGCGCCCTGTACGTTTCGGCCGTATAGACGCCAATGGGCGGCGAGGCTCTGCCCCACCGCCCATCGTCGACCGAATGCTAGAGCGCGCGAATCGTCGCGGCCTGCGGGCCCTTCGGGCCCTCTTCGATCTCGAATTCGACCTTCTGGTTTTCTTCAAGGTTTCGGTGACCGAAACCCACGATCGCGCTGTAGTGCGCGAACACATCGCGAGATCCATCATCGGGCGCGATGAAGCCGAAGCCCTTGCCGGAGTCGAACCATTTGACAGTGCCGGTGGCCATGTTGTCTTTCCTTACATTACTTGCGGACCGTACACACGATCCAGGTGATCCCGACGATCTGGTCGACGGGCGATCTGGGGGCCGGGTGCGCGGGATGCGCGATCCTCGGCCAGAGCGAGCCTGTGGGCGAAGCGCACGAACCTCACATGTGCGCGGACTTTCGAATTTCAACAGCGCAAAAACTAGGCGCCTCGTTCAGCTTATCGTGCCAGCGCCAACTCGGCCAGTGCAGATTGATCGACCCGTGTGTCGGGGCGACTCAGACTATTCAGACTATGCGGCCTGACCGGCGACCAGTTCGATCCAGCCGTCGGTGTGCGAGTGGGCGGATTGCGCATCCAGCACGAGCAACGTAGACGTTTCGGGCATCGCAACCGCGGTGACGAGATCGTGCGGCCGGTACGCGCCGCGGGTGCCCTGCCGCGAGGATCGATCCGGCAGCGCGCCAGCCCCCGACCTGGGGCAGCCGTGCACGCCGTCGATCAGAGTGATGCGGTTCGCGCCGCGCCGGGGCATTTCGGCAAGAAACTGCTGCGCTTCGTCGACGCTCGCGCAATTCTCAATGAGCGCGGCGAGCCAGAGGTGCATCGGCACGGCCCCGGTCTCGTGCGTCGACCTCGCCTGTTCGCTCACGAACGCGGCAAGACCCCGAGAATTCACGGCGACCCTCGAGAGCGTCCCCACCTCGGTGACCCCCACGTAGGAGTAGCGCCCTCCCGAGACGGCCTGCGTGTGCCAGGCGGGTGCGAGGTCCTCGAGCCAGGTCCAGGACGGTGCCTCATCGTCGGGGTCGCCCACCTCAAGCCCCGGCACATTGCCGCGGTCGGCGGGGAGGCAACCGAGCGACAGCAGGAGCTCGGTGCCCGAGTTGAGCGCCACCGCCCGCCACGCCGGCACGCCTGCTCCGTCGGCGAGTCCGCGGAGCTCCTCCGCGTACCGCGAGTCCCAGTCCGCGATGGCCGCGAACGTCTGCTCGGCCGCTTCCTGCACCGCTTCGACGTCGAGCCCGTAACTTCTGAACTCCGCCTCCTGGTGGGCGCAGGCCTCGGTGAGGCGATCACCGAGCAGTGCCGCGCGCTGGACGCCGCGCTCGTAGAAGTTGTCCGATGAGACCGGCACGTGAACTCGAGTCGACATTGACATCTCCTTCGTCGCTGCGTGCGTGCGCGGTGGGCGCACCTGTTCTTCGATCCAGTCTCACCCGCGAGGGGTAGTACTTGGAAATGCCAATTCGTGATGCTGCTATAAACTTTCGGCATGGACTACCGGCACCTCGAGGCGTTCAACGCCGTGGCGACGCACGGTTCGGTGACCGCCGCGGCGAAGGCGCTGCACATGACGCAGCCCGCGCTGTCGCGCCAGATCGCGCGCCTCGAGCAGTCGCTCGGGCTTCGCCTGTTCAAGCGCGACGCGAGCGGTATGCGGCTGACGATGCCCGGGGAGACCCTGCTTCGGCTCTCCTCCGACATCTCATCGAAGATGCGGGAGGCGGACAACCTGATGGCGTTCCGCTACAGCGGGACCACGCCGTTCCGGCTGGCCGCGGCCCCCGTCACGCTCGACTCGGTCGTTGCCGAGTACATCGCGGCGGTCGCCCCTCCCATTGACGACGCGATCGCCGTGCCGATCCAGGAGGCCGACGCGCTCCTCGACCGCGACGTCGACATGGTCATCACCTCGCGAAAACCCCCGTCGCACCGCGCGCACGCGATCGTCTACACGACGCAGGTCTATCTGCAGGCACCGGAGTCGGTGATGGAGTCGCTGCCGGCCGAGCGTCGCGGCGCGCTCGAGGATCACGGCTCCCTGCAGCTCATCGTTCCCTTCAGCGGCCTGACGACCGTGTTGCACGACCGGGCCGCCGCGCTCGGCCAGAGCATCGTGCTGCGGGACGTTGCCACTGGACACATCGCGCAGGCCCTCGCGTCGAACGGGCACGGGCTCGCCGTCGTCTCCGAGTGGCCGACCTTCGGGCTGAGCAGCGTGCCCGCGACGCTCGGCGGAGACGAGCTGTATGTCAGCGTCTACGCCTCGTGGAACCGGGACCACTACGCCGCCGCCGAGCTCCGCCGACTCGCCGAGGACATGAACGCCTGGGCCAGCGCGGTCGCGCCCATCACCGGTTACCGCGGCCCCGTCAGCCAGTACCCGCCCCGCCCATCGAGCGAGTAGGCTCCCAATCACGACAACCACACAGAAAGTGAGCCCCGTTGAGCGACGAAGTCCGGTCCGCACTGTCAGGAATCGAAGAGATCGCCGGAGGTGTGTCCTCCAGCGTGCATCCACTCGACGACCTCGACGTTGCGCTGCTTTCCGCCCTCGCAGAGGATGCACGAGCGTCCCAGCGCGCGCTCGCAAAACTCCTCGGTGTCTCCACACCGACCGTGAGCGAGCGGATGACCCGACTCGAGCGCGCCGGGGTGATCCGGGGCTACACCGCTGAGATCGACTGGGCCGCTGTGGGCTTCGGCGAAACCGTGTACATGACCGTCAGCGCCGTCGCCGACTACGACGTGGCGGACATCATGCGTCGACTTTGGGAGATACCCGAGGTCGAAGAGGTGCACCTTGTCACCGGCGAGCTCGACCTGCTGGTGCGTCTGCGCGTGCGCGGGAGTCAGCACCTGAAGCAATTGATGATGAGCCGCCTGTGGCAGATCCCCGGCATTCAGCGAAGCGTCACGATGACCTCGGTCGTCGAGATGCCGCACAAGAACTTCAGCGCGGATCTGCTGCGATCCATGCGCGAACCCGCAGACACGAACACGGCTCAGGAACAGAACCACACCGCGGGGCGTTAAAGTTTCGTCCGCATGCAATAACGCAAATGTAAGATTTTTACGGTGCGCGCTTAGATTTAATAACACCAGGAGCGCGGTTGACTTTGTCATGTAAGAATGTGAGGCATGCACAACGAGCACCCCCACGCGGCGTATCCCGACGAAGAGCACCAGTTCGAGACGTCGACCCAGCAGAGCCCGCCGACGACGAACTCGCGTCCGCTGACGGCGTCCTCCGGTGACTCGGCGCTCAGAGAGATCTCGCAGCGCGTGCTCTGGCTCGCCACCTCGATGATCGATGCCGCGAACCGCGGCCGGCCGAGCACCGACGGGGTGAAGGTCGGCGGGCACCAGGCCTCCTCGGCGTCAATGGTCGGCATCATGACCGCGCTCTGGTTCTCGGAGTTGACCTCGCTGGATCGGGTGTCGGTGAAGCCGCACGCCTCCCCCGTGCTGCACGCCATCAACTACCTGCTCGGCGACCTTGACGAGCAATACCTGCCGACGCTGCGGTCACTTGGCGGCCTGCAGCCGTACCCGTCGCGCACCAAGGACCCCGACACGGTGGACTTCTCGACCGGGTCGGTCGGCATCGGCGCGACCGCACCGATCTGGGCGGCGCTCTCGCACCGCTACCTCAGGGACCGCTTCCCCGACACGCCACCCGCCGGGAGGTTCATCTCGCTGCTCGGCGATGCCGAGATGGACGAGGGTGCCGTGTGGGAGGCGATCATCGACCCGGAGGTGCGGCAGCTCGGCGAGGTCGTCTGGATTGTTGACCTGAACCGGCAGTCCCTCGATCGCGTCATTCCCGACGTGCAGATCCAGCGGCTCCGGGGCATGTTCGCGGCAGCCGATTGGCAGGTGCTCACCTGCACCTGGGGCCGCGCCCTGCAGGCGGTGTTCGCGCAGCCGGGCGGCGAGGTCTTCGAGCATCGCATGCGCACCATGCCCAACGAGGAGTACCAGCGCATCCTCCGCGCACACCCGGAGGAGGTGCGCGGTCGCCTGCTCGCGGGCATGCCGGCGCACAACGCCGCAACGGTCGAAGCGCTGCTGTCGGGGTTCGATGACCTCGCACTGGCCGATCTCGTGCGCGACCTCGGCGGTCACGACCTCGAAGAGCTGCAGAACACCTTCAATCAGATCGACGACTCCCGGCCCACGGTGATCTTCGCCTACACGATCAAGGGCCGCGGGCTCGCGATCGAGGGGCACCCGAGCAACCACTCTGCACAGTTGACGGCCGGTCAGATGCAGGAACTGGCGGAAGCGTCGGGCATGTCGCTCGATGACCCGTGGCAGCGGTTCGAACCCGGCTCCGACGCGGCCGAGATCTGCGCGAAGACCGCCCTGCGCCTGCGGCGCGCACCGCTCGAACAGCGGGCGATCGCCGAGGTTCCGACCGAGTTCGAGTGGCGACACAAGGCGGTCACCTCGACGCAGGCCACACTCGGGCACTTCCTCTCCGACCTGCGCCGTGCGACACCGGAGGTGGCCGCGCGCGTGGTCACGACGAGTCCGGACGTCGCAAGCTCGACCAACCTCGGCGGCTGGATCAACAAGAGCGGCGTCTGGTCGCTCGCCGGCCGACAGGACTGGTTCGCTGACGACACCGACCGCGTGCTCAAATGGCACGAGGACTCCGGCGGTCAGCACATCGAGCTCGGCATCGCCGAGGTCAACCTGGTGTGTCTCGCGGCCGAGCTGGGACTGGCCGGCTCCCGGTGGGGGCAGCCGCTCATCCCGATCGCGACGATGTATGACCCGTTCATCAATCGTGCGCTCGAACCCTGGACGTTCGGCATGTACGCGGGCGGGCGCTCGATCGTCGTCGGCACCCCCTCGGGCGTCACGCTCTCACCGGAGGGCGGCGCGCACCAATCGATCAACACCCCGTCGGTGACGCTCGAGATTCCGACGCTCACCAGTTGGGAGCCCGCGTTCGCTCAGGACTTCGAGTGGACGATGCTCGAGGCCATTCGGGGCGTCGCCGACCCCGACGGGGGCTCCGCGTACTTCAGGCTCTCGACCAGGCCGGTGGATCAGTCCCTCGCGCGGATGCCCGAGGATCCGCTGCTGCGGGAGCGCCGCCGACAGGAGGTGATCTCGGGCGGGTACCGCCTGAGCGCGCACGCTGCCGCCGACGACCAGGTCACCCTGGTTGGCGCAGGCGCGATCATGCCCGAGGTGCTCGCCGCGGCCGATCACCTCGCCTCGCTCGGAGTTCGCGCAGGCGTCGTGTGCGTCACCAGCCCCGGGCTGCTGTTCAAGGCGCTGCGGGAGCGTGACCGGCTCGCGGCCAGCACGCGCTCCTCGATCCTCGACCGCCTGTTCCCCGCGGCGCACCCGGCCCCGCTCGTGACGGTGATGGACGCCCACCCGCACACGCTCGCGTTCCTCGCTGGGGTGCGCGGCGATCGGGTTCGCACGCTCGGCGTGACGGAGTTCGGCCAGGGTGCAAGCGTCGCTGATGCGCACCGCATCCACGGCATTGACGCTGATGCGATCACGTCGGCGGCGCTCGATATGACGCGGTAGCCGCCGGGTGCCTGCTCGGTGCCGTCGCCTGCCGTGGCGGTGGCGGCACCGGGCGGTGCCCGGCTCAAGCTACCGGCTCACGCTCCCGGCTCACGCTCGATCCGGCAGCGCGGCGTGGAGCGCGAGCGCTCGGTGCATCTCGTTCGTGACGATCATGAGCCCCTCGTCGACGCCCATGCCGGGCTTGGCGAGCATCTGCGTCACGCCCGTTGCGAGCCCGATGTGCGTCGTCACCCGCGCGGACTGGTCCGTCTCGGCGCAGGTGCCGCCGAGCACCGTGCCGATGCCGAATTTCTGGCAATCGAGGATCGCGTCGACCGTGTGGTGCACCGACCCGAGGTCGGGTGTCTTGATCTGAATCAGATCGACCGCGCCGCGCTCGGCGAAGAGGTGAATGTCCTCGGCGGTGTTCGCCCACTCGTCGGCGATGATGCCCACTTTCGCGCCCCGCTCGCGCAGCCGAGCGGTCAGGCTCGTGTAGAGCTCGATCTGGTCGTCGCGGTTCTCGGCGTGGAACGGGTGCTCGATGCGCAGCTCGTGCGCGCCGGCCGCGGCCTCCATGCGGTGCAGGATCTCGACGGCCGTCGCGATGTCGCCGCCAGCGACAACGCCCAACTGACCGTACAGGTCGAGGTGGATCACGGGAACGTAGTCCGGGCTCGTGCGCAACTGCGCCACGCGCTGCACCAACCACTCGATGTACTCGACGATCCTGTCGCCGTGCTCGCCGACGAGGTCGGGGGTGTTGATCAGGCCGTGCGGGATCACGCTCACCGATTTGAGGATCATCTTGTCGGCGTTCGCGTACCGGTCGTCTCCGGTCTGCGCGTACAGCGGCACGGCGCGGATCGGCCGGTCCAGCTGCCACTCGTCGCGCACGACGCGCGCCATGATGTGGTGCCCGGCCGCGTGGGAGGCAGCGTCGAGCAGCGCCTGCGAGACACCGTAGGCCGCCGCACGGCCGAGACCGGCCTCGGCGATCAGCGCTTCGGCGCGCTCAGCCGCCGCGCGGAACGCGGTCACGTCGAGCCCGATGAGCGCGGGTGCAAGGTCGTTTCGAAACGCGGCCGCCAGCGTCTCCGCGTGGAACCTCGGCTCCCGCCCCCCGACACCGGTGTATTGCACGCTCGCGCAATCGCCGCGGGCGATGTAGCCGTCGTCGAGCACCAGCATCACTGAGACCGACTGCGCGGGCTCGCGCACCTGCGAAAACCCCGGGGTCTGTGGTTCGCCAACATAGGCGTTGCCGTCGCGCTTCGCGCCGGCCTTGATCGCGGCCTGATCGTCGAAGAAGAAGCCGCCGAAGCCCTCGGAGACGATCACCTGGGCAATGGATCTGCGCGTCATGCCTGCTCCCCCTCGAATCGCGCCGTCGCCACCATGGTTTTCGTGCCGCCGCTGTACGCGGCAAGGCCCAGCACCTCGGGTTCGTCGCTGGTGCGCACGCGCAACTGCACGGGGTCGCCGTCGAATGCGGGCGCGACCGAGCGGAACCCGAACCCGGTGATGCGGGACCCTGGGCGGGCCTGCTGCGCGGCGTCCGCGAGCCACATGGCCTGCATGGGTCCGTGCACGACGAGCCCAGGGTACCCTTCGACACCGGTGGCGTAGTCGCGGTCGTAGTGGATGCGGTGCGCGTTGTAGGTGATTGCGGAGTAGCGGAACAGCACGGGCGTCGCCGTGGAGCGCTCCCCAGCCCAGATGGCGTCGTCGTCGAGGTCGGGCGCGATGGTGCGTTCGACGCTACCGGTGCTGGCGTGCTTGTACACGATGTCCTGCCGGTCGCGGATGCGCCCCTCGGCTCCGACCACCTCGTGCTCGACCGTCACGAACAGCAGGCTGCCGCTGCGCCCGACCTTTTCCACCACGTCGGTGACCCGTGAGGTGCGGGTGAGGGTTTCTCCGATCACCGGTCGCCCCTCGACGCTCACCTTGCCTCCGGCGTACATGCGCCTGCGCCCGTCGAGCGGAGGCAGAAAGCCCCCGGTGCGCGGGTGGCCGTCCGCAGACATCTGCGCCTGCGGGAACTTCGGCAGAAACGCGAGCCAGTGCCAGAGCACCGGGAGCGCGTCGCCGTCGGCGGGTGCCGGGCCGGCCGAGTCGAAGAGGTCGTGCAGTGACCCGGCGCTGAACGCGGTGACGCGATCCTCGACCACCTCAGTGGAGGGCTGCCACTCGCTCATGATTGCTCCCCCGAGCCGGCCGCGGGCTTGCCGAATGCGCCGCCGCGCTCCGCCTCTCCGAACTGCTCCTCGGTGATGCCGGCGAGCTCCGCGAGCACCTGGCGGGTGTGCTCGCCGCGGCGCGGCCCCCGCACGGCGGGCTTGCGCTCGGTGCCGACCTTCACCGGGGAGGCGATAGTCTTGACCGTGCCGTAGAGCGGGTGCTCCGCCTCGAGGATCATCTCGCGTGCCGCGACGTGCGGATCCTGGAACGCCTGCTCGACCGTGTTGACCTCCCCTGCGGGCACGGCGGCCGCGGTCAGTGCGCCCACCCAGTGGGCGACCGGCTTCGTCAGGAAGATCGCATCGAGGATCTCGAGCAGCGCCTCGGAGTTCCGCTGCCTGGCCGAGAGCGTCGCATAGTCGGGGTCGGTCGCCAGGTCGGGGCGCTCGATGACCTCCGTGATCCTCGTCCAGAACTTCTCTTTCGCGGCCGCGATCACGAACCAACCGTCTGCGGCCTCGAACGCCTGGAACGGCACGATCGAGGGATGCGCCGAGTGGTGCGTGCGCTTCGGCTGGAAGCCGGCGTTCAGGTGCCACACCCCCGGGTAGGTCAGCATCGCGAGCCCGGTATCGAAGAGGCTGACGTCGCAGTCCATGCCGACGCCGTCGCGCTTGGCGGCCCACAGCCCCGACATGAGCGCCAGTGCGGCGACATAGCCGGTGGAGAAATCGACGATCGACAGACCCGACTTGGTCGGCGGGCCGTCGGGTTCCCCGGTGATGTCCATCCAACCGGTGAGGCCCTGGATCACGTAGTCGTACCCGGGCTCGGCGCTGCGCGGCCCGGTCATGCCGTAGCCGGACAGCGAGCAGCACACGATGGCCGGGTTCAGGTGCTTGAGGTCGTCGTAGGTGATGCCGATCTTCGCGGGCACGTCGCCGCGCATGTTCGAGAACACGCCGTCGCTCACCTTCACCAGTTCCTCGAAGATCTTGCGACCCGCGTCGGTGTTGAGGTCGAGACTGATCGACTTCTTACCGCGGTTGAAGGTTTCGAAGAACAGCGAGTCCTCGCCCTCGTAGAACGGCGGCACGTAGCGCCCGACGTCCCCGCCGTAGCTCGGCTCTTCGATCTTGATGATCTCGGCCCCGAGGTCGGCGAGGTGCGAGGTGCCGAACGGGCCGGCCCCGAACTGCTCGAGTGAAAGTATGCGCACACCTTCCAGTGGTAGCGGCATGGTGAAACTCCTTTGGGACGGTTGAGAAGTGCTGCGCGTGCGGCGCTAGACGGACTCGCTGACCAGTTGCAGCTCGGTGAACGAGAGGATGCCCTCGATGCCGCCCTCGTAGCCGATGCCGCTGTTGCCGAGGCCGCCCAGCGGGGTGTCGGGAAGCGACGGTGAGAGCTGGTTGATGCCGAAGTTTGCGACCTCGACCTCGTCGACTACTCGCTTACGAACGGCGAGGGAGTCGGTGAACAGGTAACCGGTGAACGAGTACGGGTTCTGGTTCGCGAGGCGGATCGCCTCGTCAAGGTCGTCCACCGAAACGACGGCCGCGATCGGGCCGAACGGCTCCTCGCTCATGATCGTCGCATCCTCGGGCACGTCGGCCAGCACGGTCGGCTCGAAGTAGAAGCCGTCCCGGTCGAGCTGCTTGCCGCCGGTGACGAGGCGCGCTCCCCTGGCCACGGCGTCGTCGGTGAGCGCGACCAGCGCGTCGACGCGCTGCTGGCCGGCCACGGCCCCCATGGTCACGCCCGCATCGTTGCCGTGCCCGACGACGTACGAGGCCGCCTTGGCCGCGAGCGCCTCGACGAACCGCTCGTACAGGCTCGAGTGCACGTAGTACCTGCTCGGTGCGACGCACGACTGCCCGGCGCTGCCGAACTTCGCGGGCGAGGTGATGTCGATCACCCGGTCGATGTCCGCGTCTTCCCAGATGATCGTCGGCGCGTGGCCGCCCAGTTCGAATACCGTGCGGGTGAGGTGCTTCGCAGCGAGCGACGCGAGGATCTTGCCGACCCGCGTCGACCCGGTGAAGCTGACGGCCTTGACCTCGGGCGACTCGAGCAGCTGCTCGGTGACCGCGGCGGGGTCGCCGAACACCAGGTTGACGACGCCTTTCGGCACGCCCGCCTCATCGAGAATCTCGACGAGGAGACGGGAGATGGCGGGGGTGAACTCCGATGCTTTCATGACCACGGTGCACCCGGCGGCGAGCGCCGCGCCGAGCTTGCGGGATGCGATCACGGCGGGGAAGTTCCAGGCGTTGATGAGCAGGGCGACGCCGAGCGGGACGGGAGTGGAGTATCGGCGGCTACCGACGGCGAGCCCCGGGTAGCTGTTGCCCTGCAGCCGGCCGGCCTGCTCCCCGTTCCAGGCGAGCGTGTCGATGGCGCGCTGAATCTCGCCGCGGGCGTCGGCCTGCGTCTTGCCGGTTTCGAGCAGGATCGTGGCCGCAGCCTCGTCCATGCGCTCGCGCAGCAGCTGCGATGCGCGCACGAGGATCGCCCCGCGCTCGATGGCAGTTTTCGCCTTCCAGGCCGGGAACGCTGCGCTCGCGGATTGCAGTGCGGCGTCGACCTGTGCGGGGGACGCGAGGCTCACGCGCCCGACCGTCTGGCCGTTGCCCGGGTCGACGTTGTCTTGCGTGCCGGCCTCGCCGATGACCCACTCGCCACCGATGAAGAGGTCGGCGTCCATGCGCGCCCTAGCGGACATACGATGCACCGTTCACGTCGATGGTGGTGCCGGTGGCATGCTTTGCAAGACCGGTTGCCAGGAAGCAGATGATGTTCGCGAGATCCTGCGGCTGCGCGACCTCGCCGAGGCCGGTCTGCTCGGCCGCTACCTCGATGCCGACGGTGTCGCGGAAGAGGTGGTTGAACGAGGTGTCGACGTAGCCGGGCGCAATGTTGAACGCGGTGACACCCTGACGGCCGTAGTTGCGCGCGATGGTGCGCGTCATGGGCACGATGCCCCCCTTGGCGGCCGCGTAGTGCCAGTAATCGGGATCCTCGCCGCGGAATGCCGCGCGGGACGCGAGGTTGATGATGATGCCGTCGGTGGGCTGCTCGATGAAGGTGGCGACGGCCTCCTTGCACAGGATCGCGGGGGCCTTAAGGTTGACGGCGTGCGAGAGGTCCCACACGCGGAGCCACTCGTCGAGGTCGGCGTCGGCCGGTGCCTCGGGGTAGATGCCCGCGTTGTTGATGAGCACGTCGATGCGGCCGTGCACGGCGAGGGCATCCTTCCACAGCTGGGAGGTCGCGTGCGGGTCGGTGAGGTCGGCGGTCAGCGGGGTGGCGTTCTCCCCCAGCTCGGCTGCGAGTGCCTCGATCGCCTCGCGGTTGACGTCGTGGATGAGGGCCTTGCCTCCCTGCGCGATGATCGTGCGGGATACCGCCGAACCGATCCCGCCAGCAGCACCGGTGACGAGAACTATACGATCGTCAAGCTGAGACATAATGTGCCTTTCAATAGGGTAATTTGTTGCTGGTATAACTTTATGCTTTGGCATATGTTGATTGCAACTACTTGCAATAGTCGAAAATCTCGTCTGATTGAATACTATCGTGTGAGAAGTCTCTGTTGAAGACCCGGTCGCACCCCATGCGATAGTTTGAGTAGGCGAATCGAAGGAGCTTTCATGTCTGAACCCCCCATGCGCTCACTGGGTGACCACGTAGCCCCCTCGCCGCCCCCGGCCGAACTCGACGCCATCGATGTCACGCTCCTTCGGGAGCTCTCCAAGGACGCCCGAGCACCGCAGCGCAGCCTGGCGAATGTGCTGGGCATGTCCTCCCCCGCCGTGGCCGACCGCATGGCGCGCCTGAAGGCGCGAGGCGTCATTCGCGGCTACAAAGTCGACATCGATTGGGCCGCCCTCGGTTTCTCGACGGTCGCGATCATCTCGGTGACCGCCGCCGCGGGTCACGATCAGAGCGTGATCGTCGAGCGCCTCCAGGCGATCGCCGGAGTCGAGAACATCATGATCGTCACCGGCGGATCGGACATGCTCGTGCGCGTGCGAGCGCGAGGCTTCGACGACCTGCGCAGCATTCTCGCTCGCGAGATCTGGACCATCGAGGGTGTGCAGCGCACCGAGTCATTCATCTCGATCATCGGCATCGATCCCGAAGACGCCGAGTCGCGCCTGATCGATCGCATTCTCGAGGGACACTAGCGCCACCCGCGCATCGATTGGCCGGTGCGCTTCGCGCGAGGATCACCGGCGGTCGGCAGGGTTCGCGCGAGGATCACTGGCGGTCGGCGCGCTTCACGCGAGGATCGTCTGGTCGGCAGGGTTCGCGCGAGGATCCTCCACCCGGCCGGGCCGGATGGAGGATCCCTGTGCTTCCGCGGGTGCCGCGCGCTCCCGGGCGGCACCCCAGGACACTACGCCGCGAACCTCGCCTTGCGCCTGGCGAGCACCGCCGGTGCGGTCTCCCGAATCACGAGCACCACGATCAGGGTGATGACGCTCGCCGCCATGACGTAGTAGGCCGGCACCATCGAGTCGCCGGTCGCGCCGACGATCGCCGTCAGCACGAGCGGAGCGGTGCCACCGAAGAGCGCGAGCGCGATGTTGTAGCTCAGGCCCACGGCCGAGTTGCGGATCTCGGTCGGGAACTGCTCGACGTAGGCCGTCTGCGCGACGCCGCCCATCATCGAGAGCACGGTGACCATGATGAGGTTTCCGACGAGCGCCTGCCAGAACGCACCGCCCGAGATGAGCGCGAAGATCGGCCACGCCAGCGCAATCATCAGCACGCAGAAGGTGGCCATCATCGGCTTGCGGCCGACCTTGTCGGAGAGCGAGCCCATGATCGGAATGAGCACAATGTAGAACACGAGCGCAATCGTGGTCACGGTGAGCGCGGTGCCCAACGGGTGGCCGACCGTGACCGTCAGGAACGTCGTCATGTAGGTCATCACGATGTAGGTGGAAACCGTGTACGCGAGCACGAGGCCGACCACCGTCAGGCTCTGCTTCCAGTAGGAGGTGACGGCGAGCTTGAGCGGCTTCGTCTCCGCGCGCACCTCTTCGGAGATGTTCTCGTACTCCGGGGTCTCTTCAAGCTTCGAACGCACGTAGAGGCCGATCGCGCCGAGCAGGCCGCCGACGATGAAGGGGACGCGCCACCCCCACTCGTTCATGGTGTCGACCGAGACGGCGTTCGCGATGATCGCGCCGGTCGCCGACCCCATCGCCACACCGAGCATCGCGCTCATCTGCACGACGCTGCCGAAGAGGCCCTTGCGCTTCTCCGGAGCGTGTTCGACGAGGAAGACCGAGGATCCGCCGTACTCGCCGCCGGCCGAGAAGGCCTGCACGAGTCGCGCGATGATCAGCAGAATGGGGGCGAGCACCCCGACGGTGCCGTAGGTCGGCAGGAAGCCGATCGCGAGCGTCGCCACGCCCATCATCACAACGGCCCAGGCGAGTGCCCGCTTGCGGCCGACCTTGTCGCCCCAACGCCCGAAGATGATGCCGCCGAGCGGACGCATCGCAAACGACGCCGCGAAGACGACGAACGTCGCGAGCAGGCCCGCCGTCGGGTCCTCGGATGGGAAGAAGTTCAGTGCGATCGGTGCCGCCAGCAGACCGTAGATGCCGTAGTCGTAGAACTCGACGAGGTTGCCGATGCCACCCCCAACCAGCGTTCGTATCTGTCCGGGTTTCTTGACACCGCTTTCGACGGTGTCAGCATGGGTTGTGCTCATGAGTGCAGCTCCTTTGCGTGGGGTAATCATGATGCGTTGAGTGGAAGTTAAAACTCGTGATGGTCCTGATCGGGGCCTCGGCACTTGGTCGAGGCCCCGATCGATCCCCGGGCTGAGCTCACTCAGCCGTTCAGCTGTTCGCCGCGAGTCGTGCGGCCGGCATGTTCGGTTGTGGTTCTGGGATCAGCGCTCGCTTTCTATCGCAGCGATCTCGGACGCGAAGCGCTCGCGCGCGGTCGCGATCTGAGCCGCATCGGCTGCGACGCGCGGGAAGCCCTCAGGGAGCTCCTCGAGCACGCTGCCGATGATCTTGTGCTTGCGATCATTCCGATCGACGATGTCTGCGCTGAACAGCGCATCGATCATCCGGTCGTACTGGGCGATCTCGAACACCTCGTCCCAGCGGTCGCGCTCCGGCCCGACCGGCGAAACGCCTTCGCGCGGTGTCGCGCGGAGCGCTTCGGTCGCGGGGAGGTCCACGACGCCGTTCTCGTCGAGGACGACGCCGTAGTCCTTGGCCGCGCTTTCGACGGTCACGCGACGGCGGCGCACGTCGCTGCTGACGGCCTCGATGTCGCGCTCGAAGGGGTCGCCGTAGCCGCCGGCACCGGGGGTGAGCAGGGTCACCGTGTCACCCTTGGCGAGCGGGAGCACGTCAACGTTCCGCGGACGGTACTCCCGATCCGTGCCCTCGTTGATGATGACGAGCGTCGCCTCGCCCGCACCGCCACCGTTGTAGCCCCACGGGCGGAACGTCATGCGCTCGAGACCGCGCATCATGAGGTTGCAGTCCCGAATCGCTTCGAAGGTGAGGTTCAGGCCGCACCCGCCGCGCCACTTGCCGACACCGCCCGAACCGTTGCGGATAGCGTACTTGAGCACGCGCACGCAGATCTCGGCCTCCACGGTCTCGACGGGGCTGTTCGCAAGGTTCGACAGGCCCGACTCGCGGCCGTCGACACCGTCCGACCCGAACCAGGCTGCGGTTCCGCCGACGACCGGTTCGACGACCTGCACGTCCTCTTGCACGCCGTTCCACTCCGAGATCACCACGGGGACGGCGACGCCGCTGCTGGCGGCGGGCAGCTGCTCGGGGGCGAGCTGGATCAGCGCCTCGTTGACGAGGTCGTTGACGCGGGTCGCCGTCGCGGCGCGCACGCCCACGGGGGCCGGGCGCTTCGCGTGCACCACGGTGCCCTCGGGGGCGATGAGCGAAACGTGCCGCAGCAGGCCGATGTTGAGCGGGATGCTGGGGTCGATCGTCGAGATGAGGGCGAGCACACGAGTGGTCAGCCAGGCGTGCACGGTGCCGAAGCTGGCAATGTTGAACGCGGTGCTCACCTGCGGGTCGCTGCCGGTGAAGTCGAGCTTGAGCTCACCGTCGTGCAGGGTGGCCTCGACCGTGACGCGCACCGGCACCGGGCTGATCGCGTCGTTGTCGAGGTAGTCGACGGCGCGCGCCTTACCCTCGCCGAGGCTGCGGAACACGCGATTCGCGCGCGCAGCCACCTGCTCGACACCGTACTTGCACGACTCGAAGAACGTCTCGAGCCCGGTCGCCTCGATCATCTCGGCGACGCGGAGGCCGCCGGTAACGAGCGAGCCGATCATGGCCTTGAAGTCGCCCTCGTTGATGTCGGGGGTGCGGCTGTTGCGGTGCAGCAGGGCCTTCACGTCTTCGACGACCTCGCCGCCGCGCACGAGCTTGACGGGCGGGATCTGCAGCCCCTCGGCATAGATGCTGGTGTTGAAGGGGCTCACCGACGAGGGCACGCGGCCCCCGATGTCCGCGCAGTGCACGAAGCACCAGCCGTAGGCGACGATCTCGCCGTTGTGGAAGTACGGGGAGATCATGTGGATGTCTGGCAGGTGGGTGGCCAGGCCCCCGGTCGCGTACGGGTCGTTCGTGATGATCACGTCGCCCGGCTGCAGCGGTTCGTGCTTGCTGGCCTCCTCGACCGCTTTCATCACGTTCAGGCCGACGAAGCCCGACACGCCCATCGCACCGGGGTAGGCGACGAAGTAACCGTCCGGCCCGGCGAGGGCGCACGCGTAGTCCGCGGTCTCCTTCACGTAGAGGCTGCGGCTGCTGCGCTGCAGCGCGAGACACATCTCCTCGGTCAGCGCGGTGAGCTTGATGGAATTGATTTCCAGGTCAACTGAGAAACTCACGAGAGGTCACCTTTCCATGTGAGCAGAATGTCGTTGTTGTCCAGCATGCGCGCTGACCAGTTCGGCGGCACGAGCACCGTCGTGTCGCTGAGCTCGATGACGGCCGAGCCGTCGATCGATCCCTGCTCGCTCCAGGTATCGGCGTTGTAGATCGACGCGTCGATCCACGACTCATGCCAGCGAATCGGCCGCTTCCCAATGGGCGTGGGAGAGGGCTCCCCCGCGTTGTCCGAAATGACGTTCTCGCCGTCGCTGCCGAGCGGGGGCCGGCCGATGACGGCGACGCGGAGCGTGCCGATCTCGAGCGGCGCGTCGGTGTTGGCGAAGCCGTACCGGGCGGTGTGCTCGGCGTTGAACGCGTCGCGGATCACCTGGCTGTCGACGAACTCGACCGGTTCTCCTGCCGCCATGTCGGCGAGTGAGACCGAGCCGAGGTCGATGCTGAGCTCGTACGCCTGCAGCGGGTGGCGCATATCAACCGTGACCTCGATCGAACCGAGATCCGGGTCGTCGCCACCCTCGGCGAGCCAGTCCCGCCCCTCGGCCGCAAGCTCGGCGACGATCTCGCGGCAGCGCTGCGCGGTGTCTTCGTCGAGCAGTGCACGCACGCTGTTGACGAGGTCCCGACGGAGCGGAGCGAGCGCCGCGCCGAGCGCGCAGTAGGTGGCGGCGGCGTCCGGGATGCGGATCTTTTCAATGCCGAGCTCCTCCGCGATCATCGCGGCGTGGGTCGGGCCGGCACCGCCGAACGGCACGAGGGTGAACTCGCGAGGATCGAGTGCCCGCTCCGCGAGGAGCTTCTGCAGGGTGGCGCTCATCTGCGCGGTGGCGAGTCGCAGCCCCGCGTCCGCGGCCTGCACGGCCGGGTCGGCGTCCTTCGTCGAGATGCCGAGGGTGTCGGCAACTTCGGCGAGACCGGTCTTTGCGGCATCGACATCGAGTTGCATGGTGCCGCCCAGGAAATTGCCGGCGCTGATGATGCCCGAGGTGAGGTACGCGTCGGTGATCGCGACGCGCTCCCCGCCCTGCCCGTAGCAGGCCGGCCCCGGGTACGCACCTGCGCTCATGGGCCCGACACGCAGAGCCGCCCGGCTGCCCGACTCGTCAGCCCAGATGACCGAGCCGCCGCCGGCACCGATCGCGTTCACGTCGACCACGGGCATCATGAGCTCCAGGCCGCCGATCTCGGTCGAGGTCGACAACTTCGAGACCCCGCCGACGACGATCGAGATGTCGCTGCTGGTGCCGCCCATGTCGAAGGTGATGAGACTCTCGCCCGGGTAGTGCAGGCGAGCTGCGGTCACGCCCGACGCCGGACCCGAGAGCACGGTGTCGAGCGGGCGCTCCATGGCCGCCTCGAGGGCGAGCGTGCCGCCGTTCGAGCCCGCGATGAACAGCGGGGCGGTGATCCCGAGCCCCTGCACGCGCGACTTCAGCTTCGTCAGGTACGCGGACATCAGCCCGTGAATGTGCGCCCCCATCACGGCCACCAGCGAGCGCTCGTACTCGCGGATCTCAGGCCACACCTTGGTCGCCGAGATCATCGGGATGTCACCGAGCTGGGCCCCGATCCGGTCGGCGAGGCCGTCCGTGTACTCGGGGTTCTTGTAACCGTTCAGCAGGTTCAGCACGACCGAGGCGGGCTCGATCCCCTGCACCTTCGCAATGATCTCGGCGATCTGGGCGTCATCGACCTCGTGCAGCACGTTGCCGTCCTGGTCGAGGCGGGCATCGATCTCGACGACGCTCTCGAGGTTCACCAGCGGCTCGGGAATCGACGCGTGCAGGTCCCACGAGCTCGGCATGCGCGACCTGGCGATCTCGAAGATGTCGCGGAAGCCGCGGGTGACGACGAGGGCGACCTTGCCGCCCGCACGCTGGATCAGCGCGTTCAGGCCGATGGTGGTGCCGTGGGTGATGCTGTGGATCGCGCCGTCCTCGGGCAGCTCAGCGAGCAGGCGACGAAGCCCCTCTTCGACGGCTGCGGAGGGATCGCTCGGCGTGCTCGACACCTTGAGGCGAAGCGCTCGCCCCGCGTCATCCGGAATCGCCACGAAGTCGGTGAACGTGCCACCGACATCGATCCCGACGGTGAAATTGACTGTCATATCCGCAGTGCCTTCCTCATGCCTGAAGTGCGTCGTGCCGATCCTCGGAGACGACCCGATGAGATCGTCCAGCATCAGCAGATGCCTCTTTACATTCGTAGATCAGTATAGGCCTCCACTTTACTATTGCAAGTTCTGGACGCCTATATCTCATTTTTTTCGGTACAATGGGCATGAAAACTTACTAGATTGCGGATTTGAGCAGAGGAGGGCTGATGGCCGAGCAGCCCCTGCGATCGCTCGTGGATCACGTGGAACAGCGGGCCGACGTCGTGGAGATCGATCAGACCGATGTGGCACTCCTCCTGGAGCTCTCACGTGATGCGCGAGCGCCGCAGCGGAGCATGGCAAAGAGCCTGGGCATGTCGTCACCCGCCGTCGCCGACCGGCTGAACCGTTTGAAGGCGCGCGGAGTGATCCGCGGCTTCACCGTCGACATCGACTGGGAAGTGCTCGGGTTCTCGACGATCGCAATCATCTCGATCTCTGCGGCCATCGGGCACGATCAGAGCAGCATCGTGGCGCGGCTCGTCGAGGTCTCAGGCGTCGAGAACATCACGATCGTCACCGGCAGCGCCGACATGCTCGTGCGCGTGCGCGCCAGAGGCTTCGACGATCTGCGCAGCATCCTCACCCGGGAGATCTGGACCATCGAGGGCGTGCAGCGCACCGAGTCCTTCGTCTCGATCATCGGGATCGACCCGAGCGAAACGCAGGAGAAGCTGCTCGCGAGGATCGCGGAGGAGCACTGACGCAGTCGCTGAGGGTGCCTCAGACCTGAGTACTCCCAGACCGTTCGTACGACGCGAGGAGCGACTGGGCGCCAGCCGTGAGCAGTCCCCCTTCGTCGGAGATCGCAATGCAGCTGAGGCCGAGCTCGCGCATGCGTCGTGCGGATTCGGGCGTGATGCCAAAGCCGCCGGCGGTGATGCCGTTCGCCTTCGCGGCGCTCACCACCCGTCGAATCGCGTTCCCGTCGGCGAGCAGCTCCGCTGACGTCGTGCCGATCGACATCGAAAGATCCCAGGGGCCGACAAACAGCATGCCCACGCCGGGCAGGGCGGCGATCTTCTCGACGTCCTCCAGCGCGCCGGCGGTCTCGACCATGATCGCGCAGGTCACAGAAGCGTTCGAATCGTCGGGCGATTTCGGGGAGCCGCCGAGCAGCCCCGCGTACTGACCCCAGCTTCGAGTACCCATCGGCGGGTAAAAGGCCGCGCTCACGGCGGCGCGCGCGTCTTCGATTCCCGTGATCGAGGGAACAATCACGCCAGCAGCACCTGCATCGAGCGCCTCCCCGATGTTCTCCGGGCTCCCCGAGCTCACCCGCACGAGCACCGGGGCGGAGCCCTCAGGCAGACCGCCGAGCGAAGCGATCAGGTCCGACCGCTCGAAGCGTCCGTGTTGCCGGTCCAGGCAGATCCAATCAAATCCGAGTCGACTGGTTCGCGCAAGCAACCCCGGGGTGAAGTCCATGAGCCACAGCCCAGCACCGTCGATTGTCTCCAGCTGCTCCGTCATGCGTGTTCCCGGGTTCCCTTCGATAGTTCATCGGTCAGCAATGCGCCGAGTTTGGCGATGCTCTGCTTCATCACCTCGTCCGGCACACCGGAATAGCTGAAGCGGGCAAAGTTCGGGTGCGATCCCGTCGCGAAGAACGAATCGCCCGGCACGTACGCTACCTTCGCCTCGGGCAGCGCCCGCTCGGCCATGAATGCCGCTGCGTCGAATCCGTGCGGAAACTCAACCCAAACGAACAGCCCACCTTTCGGCCGAGTGAATTTCACCGAGGAGGGGAAGTGCGCTTCCATCGCCTCGAGCATGATGTCGCGCTTGCGGCGATACGCGTCTCTGGCCCCGACAACGTGAGCGTCGAGATCGAAGCGATCGAGAAACGCGGCAGCCGCGGCCATGTTCAACGTGCTGCTCTGCGTGTCGGCCGCCAGTTTCAGCAGAATGAGCTTGTCGAGAATCTCCTCGGGTGCCAGCGCCCAACCCAGACGCATCCCCGGTGCCAGGGTCTTCGAGAAGCTCCCCAGGTTGATGACGCGCCCAGAATCATCGAGTGAATAGATCGTCGGGATGCTTTCGCCTTCGTAGCGCAACGCGCGGTACGGACTGTCCTCGAGAATGAGCACGTCGTACTTCTGCGCGAGAGCGACGATTTGCTTTCGGCGCGCCAGCGACATCGACGCACCGCTCGGATTCTGGAAGTCCGGTATCAGGTAGATGAATCGGACACTCGGATCGCTTCGCAGCACCTCTTCGAGAAGATCCGCGCGCATCCCCTCGTCATCGGAGTCGATCGGTCGGTAATTGGGTTCGTACGGATTGAAGGCGACAATCGCACCGAGAAACGTCGGGTTCTCGGTGACCACCGTCTGACCTTTGTCGATGAGCAGCTTTGCCACGAGATCGAGGCCCTGCTGGGCTCCCTGAAGCACGAGTACGTCCGAGGCGGCTGCGTCGATGCCATCGGCCTGCACGAGGGCGGCGATACGCTCGCGAAGCTTCGCGGTGCCCACCGATTCCGTGTACTGCAGATGGTTGCGCCCCTCGTCGACCAGCAGCTCGGAGTAGACCTCGCGAAGGCCGTCGACCGGGAAGAGTGCCGGGTCCGGGTAGCCGCCGCCGAAGGAGACGACCGAGGGATCTGCGCCGAGCCGCAACAGCTCGCGAATCGCAGATGGTTTGACGCGCTCGATGCGCTGCGCGAATGTGATACTCATGACTTCTCCATGCTCGGCTCGTGTCCGCTGCGAGTGTAAAGGAGTTTACACAACTCCCATACATTCTGCGCCATGCCTTAATTTCAAAAGTTGAATAGGCACTTGTCTTGCATTATGTAACACCATTCCCACGCAAGATAGCGGTGTCAAGCCTCCGCATTGCCGAGCCATTCCAGCCGGTACAGATCGGTGCGGCGGTTCGTGGTCGCCGGAAGCTGCCCGCGCAACTCCTCGATCATCGAAAGCTTCAGTGTCGCGGAGGCGATACTCACGGCTCGATCCGGTGCGACGTCGAGCACCCGCCCCCAGGGATCCACCACCATGGAGTGACCATAGCTGCGTCCGTTCGGAGCGTACTCCCCGATCTGCCCCGCCGCGATCATGAAGAACTGATTCTCGATCGCACGTGCGCGAATGAGCACCTCCCAGTGCGCCGCGCCGGTGTGCGCGGTGAATGCCGCCGGCAGCGCGAGGATCTCCGTGCCGCCGAGGCCATAGATGCGGAACAGCTCAGGAAAACGCAGGTCATAGCAGATCGCGGTCGAAACCCTGTGGCCGTCCACCTCAACCGTCGAAAGCCCGTCGCCGGCACGCGTGTGTTCGGATTCCCGATAACTGAACCCGTCGTCGAGCTCCACGTCGAACATGTGCAGCTTGCTGTACCTGCCGACTTCGACCCCGTCCGGCGAATAGAACCGGCTGGTGTTGCTCGTCTGCCCGTCTCCCGCTGGTGCATGGGTGCTGCCTCCGACGACCCAGAGACCCAGGGCCTGCGCCCGAGCGGCGATGAGGCTTCCCACCTCGCTATTGCGTTGAACGGCGTGAGCGAGTGCTTCGGGATCGTCGCCCATGAAGTCGATGAGCTCCGGGAGCACGGCTAACCGCGCGCCGTCGGCCGCCGCAAGCTCCAACGCCCTTTCGATCTGCTCCAGGTTGTCGTCGAAGTTCTCGCCGGTCGCGAGCTGGCAGGCGGCCACCCGCAGCTCACGCGTTTCGTCGCTCATGCTTCCCTTCCCCGCAATTGGTTGCGCACGTGATTACCGTGAGGCGATCACCGAGCGGATGACCCGCTCGCCGAACTCGAGCGCATCCAGCGGCACGCGCTCGTCGATTCCGTGGAACATCCGCGGAAACGCGAAGTCCTGCGGCAGTCGCAGCGGAATGAAGCCATAGGTGTCGATTCCGAGGCGACGGAGGGGCTTGGCGTCCGTGCCCCCGGGGATCAGATGCGGAAGTACTTTCGCGCTCGGATCCTCGGCAAGCACCGCTGCCTCGATCGCCGCGGGGATCGCGCCGGCGTTCGTCGACTCGAACGCGATGAGTTCGAGCGTTGTGGAGACCTCGATCTCAGGACCGACTGCGTCGCGAATCTGGGCGAGCGCCTCGGTTTCGCGCCCCGGGATGAACCGCAGATCGATCATCGCGCTTGCGGTCTCGGGTACCACGTTCTCCTTATAGCCGGAGTTGATCATGGTGATGTTGGCGACGTCGCGCAGCCCGGCGAGGATCCTGGGCGTGCTCGCACCAGCAAGCTCGGCCAGTTCCTCGGGTTGAGCATCAGCATCGGCGCCGGCGAGCACCGCCAGGGAATCCAGGAGCGACCGAGTGGTTTCAGTCATCACGACCGGCCATTCGATGTCGCCGACGCGAGCGAGCGCTTGCGCGAGTTTCAAGGCAGCGTTGTCCTCGGCCGGCAGTGAGCCGTGCCCCGATTTGCCCTTCGCGACGAGCCGCACCCAGCGGACGCCCTTCTCGCCGGTGTTCATGAGGTACGCCCGCCGATCACCGATGGTGACGCTGTAGCCGCCGCCCTCGCCGACCGCGGCCGTCACGCCCTCGAACACCTCAGCGTGGTGTTCGACCATCCAGTCCGATCCGAGTGTGGTGCCCGCTTCCTCGTCTGCGAAGAATGCAAGCACAAGATCCTGCCGCGGGCGGAAGCCCTCCCTGGCGAGGCGACAGACCGCGCTGACGATCATCGCTGCGAAGTTCTTCATGTCCACCGCGCCCCGGCCCCACAGCATCCCGTCGGCGATGTCACCGTCGAACGGCCCGTGTGTCCAGGCCTCGGGGTCCGCGGGGACGACATCAAGGTGCGCATGTAACAACAGAGCGTCGTTACCGCCCTCAGTCCCCTTCCATCGAGCGATCATGTTGGTGCGTCCGGGTTCGGCCTCGTATCGCTCGATGTCGAAACCGGCCGCGCGCAGCAGGGGTTCGAGGTAATCGGCCGCAGCTGACTCGGGATTGACGCGCCCTCCGCCCCAGTTGCTCGTGTCGATCCGAATCAGGTCACGAGCGATGCGGACGACATCGGAGTAGGACTCTGACGACGACATGTCAAAGCGCCTTCGCCGCAGCCAGCGCCCCGGTGAACGCGCCGCGGAGCGCGCCGAACTCCTGGAGCACGCCGATCGTGTGCGCGCCCTCCTCGAGGGCGATTCGCTGCTCGACCTCGCTCCACGCTGGCATCATCCAGTGCTTGCCGGCCTGCGTCGCAGCGCGCCCGATGGCTCGCAGCACGCCCTCCTCGTATTCGCCGATCTGGTAGCCGCCGCCACCCCGTCGGGCGAACAAGTCACCCGGGCCGACGAACACCCCGTCCACGACATCGAGCGCGAGGATCGCCTCGATGTCGTCGAGCGCCTCCGGATGCTCGATCATCGGCAGGCACAGGGTCGCCGCGTTCTGCTTAGCGCACCAGTCGCCGTCGAATCCCCGGTAGTCCATGGTGCGGCCTCCCGCAAGGCTGCGGTCCCCGAGGGGCGGGAGCTTCGCGAACGAGCAGACCTCGCGCGCGTGCTCCACGTCGAGAATGTGCGGAATCACCACCCCGTCGGCACCGAAGTCGAGCACCTGTTGGATGGGTGCGCGCTCGGGTGCCGCCGTCTTCGCGAGCACGGTCAGTCCGAGTGCCTTGGCGAACGGAATGTACCGGTTCAGGTCCGCGAGATCGAAGTTGCCGTGTTCGACATCGAGAATGATCGTGTCGTAGCCGATATCGGCGACCACTTCCGCACCCGCAATATTCGGCGTGCTGAACCATGCTGCAAAGTTGGCGGTCATCTGCTGTTACATCTCCTTGGTAGCGGCGGCGAGCGCCTCGATATCTTCATTGGCGAGGATCTCCGATGCGAGGGAGGCCCCGTCTCGTACTCTCGCCATCGCACCGACCTCCCACTCGAGCAGCTCCTGCACTCGCGGAATCCGCTCCGCCAGCTCCGCAGCAGGCTTGAAGAGCAGGCCGTTCTCGTCTGCCATGACCACGAGGCCGGGTGTGACCGCGACACCGCCGACCGTGGCCGGCACGTTGATCTCGCCCCGGATCGGGTTGGCGCTGACACGTGTGGTCACCGGAGCGAGCCCGGTTGCGAAGACCGGGATCCCGGCCTCGCGCAGTTCAACGATGTCGGTGGCGACCCCGCTCGTTGCGATTCCGGCGACCCCCTTCGCGGCGAGTGCACCGACCACGCCACCGCCGACGGCGGAATACGTCGTGTTGAGGCCGGTGTCGACCACGATGAAGTCGCCCGGCTGGGCGAGATGAATCGCGTAGTGCAGGATCCTCGAGTCCGTGCCCGGTACACGCACGGTGAGCGCGCGACCGACCACCAGCTTCGTCGGTCCGGTGACGCAACGGAGCCCCTGGGCGAAGCCCTGATCGAAGAGATGACCGAATGTCGGCAGGTCGAGACCTTCGAGGGTCTGGACGAGGTCGCCATCGAGCGCCGGCACCCCGGTGTTGATGACGACGCTGGGATCGACGCTCATCGAGCCACCCCCACGCTGCTCAGGAACGAGCGAAGTCGCTCGTTCGAGTTGTTCTGGAACACTTCTTCTGGCGTCCCTTCGACGCGAATGGCACCCTCGGTCATGAAGACGACCCGGTCTGCCACGTCCCGCGCAAACCCCATTTCGTGGGTCACGATGATCATGGTTTGCCCCTGGGCTGAAAGGTCTCGCATGACGTGAAGCACGTCTTCAACGAGTTCGGGGTCGAGCGCCGATGTCGGCTCGTCGAAGAGGAGCACATCGGGGGCGACGGCTAGGGAACGGGCGATCGCGACACGCTGCTGCTGCCCGCCGGAGAGTTCCGATGGGTACTTCTCCGCGTGCTCGGCAAGGCCTACCTTGGCCAGGAGCTCTCGGGCCCGCTCTCTGGCCTGCTTCGCGTTCACGCCGCGCACCTCGATCGGCGCGAAGGCGACGTTTTGCAGTGCCGTCATGTGCGGGAAGAGGTTGAACCCTTGGAACACCATGCCGAGTCGAGTGCGTTGCTTCGTGATCCCCTTGGGATCCAGATGCACCACGTGGCCCTTGCGCACCTCGTAGCCCTGCAGTTCCCCGTCGAGGTAGATGGCACCGCCATCGATGGTCTCGAGCTGGTTCAGCGTGCGCAGGAACGTCGACTTGCCGGCACCGGAAGGGCCGATGAGCACGACGACCTCACCCCGATGCACATCCAGAGAAACATCGTCGAGCACTTTCGCATGCCCGAACGACTTCGTCACGTGCTCGGCACGGAGAAGTGGCATGTTCTCGCTCATCACTCGCCCTTCACTTTCTGACCCGCCGGAACGGCGCTGACGGTGGTCGTCGCGCTTCCGACCGAGGCCTTCGGCGCTTTGATCGTGCGTCTGTTGAAGCCGCGGCCGAATCGCTGTTCGAGCTTCGACTGGAAGAAGTAGAGCACGCTCGTGAGAATCAGGTACCAGATGCTTGCCACGATCAGCAGCGGAATCACCTTGCCGTTGGTCACGTAAATGCCCTGAGCCGCGTAAAACAGGTCGGCAACGGCCATGACCGACACGAGCGACGTACCCTTCAGCATGATGATGATCTGGTTGCCCGTCGGCGGCACGATCGAACGCATCGCCTGCGGCAACACGATCTTCGTGAAGGTCTTCCTCTGAGACAGACCGAGCGACTGAGCCGCCTCGGTCTGCCCCGGAGGCACCGCGTTGAGCCCGCCACGCACCACCTCGCACATGTATGCCGCCTCATTGAGTCCCAGCCCGAGCAGGGCCGCAACGATCGGGGTGACGAGATCGTTCATCTGTGCCGAGAACCACGGCTCAGATCCCGGCAACCCGATGGTCACGGTCGGAATGAAGATGGCGATGTTGTACCAGAAGATCAGCTGGACGAGCGTCGGGATACCACGGAAGAACCAGACGTACACGCTAGCGCCACCACGAACCAGCCGGTTGTTCGAGCGCCGTGCGGCCGCAAGAACGATGCCAAGCCCGATGCCGATGACCATCGATCCGACCGTCAAATAGATCGTTGTCCACACGCCGTTCAAAATTGCCGGGAACAGCATGTACGGCAGGATGATCGGCCACTCGACCGTGGGGTTCGTGGCGAAGACCCAGACTACGATCAGGGCGATCACCACTACGACAGCGGTCGCGACCCACTGCCAGGGATAGACTCGGCGGCGCGCGGTGGCGACGTCGACGTGCGTGTACTCTGTCATCTCTCTACTTCCTAAACGGAGGGTTACTCCTGCGCCATATTCATGCCGAATTCATCCATGGCGTTGGCCTCGATGCCGTACTTGGCGAGCAGCGCGTCGTACGTGCCGGCGTCCTTCAACGCGTTGAACGAGTCGAGCATGACCGGAACGATCGGCTCACCCTTCGGCGCGAACGCACCGACCCAGAACGGAGGGAAACCGTTGTCCGTGCTGTTGGCGCCCGAGAGCACGAAGTCGGGGTCCTGCTCGACGTAGTAGGTCAGCGGGATCTGCGAGGAGAAGGCGGCGTCTGCGCGTCCGGAGGACACTGCGAGAACTGCCGAGTCCTGATCCTTGTACAAGGCAATGTCGATGGGCGAGTCACCGCAGTTCGCCTGCGCGTCGTTGAGCACCTGCTCCGCCGTTCCGCCCTGCAGCGTCGCAATGGTGTGGCCGCAGGCCGACTCGAGAGAATCCACCGGGTCGTTCTCAGCACCTTCCTTCGTCTGCAGGAAGACCACGAACTCGGCAACCCAGTTCGCGAAGTCATAGTTTTCCTGCGTCGACGGGATATTCGAGAGCGCCGCAATGCTCACGTCGTACTTGTCGCTGGTGAAGCCGGTGAAGACGTCCGAGATCGCGGGAGCAATCTGCAGATCAATGTCAATGCCGAGCAGTTCTTCCAGTGCGGCGGCGGTGTCAACGCTGAGCCCAATATCGGTGCTGCCGTCGGAGTCCTTGTAGACGTACGGCGGCAACGGGATCGCAGCCATCCGGATCTCGCCAGCGTCCAGGATCTCCTGCGGCAGCGCGTCGTGAAGCTCCTGGCTGAACTCAGGCATCGGGACCTCGGCTTCGGTATCAACACTGGATGAAGACGCCTCTGTCGATGCCACCGGATCGGCGCAGGAACTCAGACCGACAAGCGCGGCCGCCGCGAGCGCGATGCCCGCGAAGGTCTTGGCCTTGGTGCTGATTGTCATGTGATTCTCCTCGTTGAGGTTTGACCCTGTTGGGTATGGAGCGGACTGCGCGATCCGCGCGTTGCAGTGCAATTTGCGAATCGAACAAAGGTAAGCATAGAAACTCTTCCGGATATCAGCAAATCCAGAATATTCTCTGTTGTAAGTTAGAGCTTAGCTCCTGATTGCTTTAAACATTGAAAGAAGGGTGACCGCAGATGAGCCAGCAGTTCCGCGGAGAGATTATCGACGGGCATACCCACCTGTGGAGCCTCGCCGACGACAAGTACCCCTGGCTCCGCAAGGGCGAGTCGTTCGGCCCTCCCGGTCGACTTGACCGGCTCAAGGGCAAGGACTACTCGCTCGATGACTACCGTCGGGATATCGAGGGCACTGGTGTCGTCGGATCCGTGCACGTTGAAGCGCTATGGGATCCGGCCGATGGGCGGATCAATGAGACCAAGTGGCTCGAGACTCTCGACGGTGGCAACCTTGCGTCTCGCTACGTGGCCGGGTTGGACTTCGGGCTTCCTACCACGGCCGATGAAATTGCTCAGCAGGCCGCATTTGCGCGAGTGCGTGGTGTTCGTCAGGTCATCGCGTGGACTCCGCACCCGGATCGCCGCATGGCCGACCGCCCGCACATCACCGCGGAGCCGACCTGGCGTGAAGCCATCCCGGTCTTACTCGAGCATGACCTGCACCTCGAACTCTTGCTCTACCCGAACCAGGGGGACGATGTCGCGGAGCTCGCCCGCGACTTCCCGAGCCTCTCGATCGTGGTGAACCATATGGCCTCGCCGATCGAGCAAGACGAAGCGGGTCTCAAGCTCTGGCGCGAAGCAATCGTCAGCATGAGCTCGCAGCCCAACGTGTATATGAAAGCTTCAGCCGCCGCGGCATACCTCTCCGAGAAGACCGCCGCAGCCATGCGCCCGTTCCTCGAGCACGTCGTCGACAACTTCGGCGCGGACCGAGTGATCTATGGCAGCGACTTTCCGGTCGGCACGCTCACCGGTCTCTCCTACAGCGAGTACCTCGAGGCCTACACGACCGCACTCTCCGACCGCGGGACCGCGGAGCAGCAGGCGATCTTCCACGACACCGCGGCAAAGCTGTACCGGATGGACGTGTAACCCACTCTGGGGCGCGCGGGGTGCGCCCTGCGGATCCGCACCGCCCCGCGCGTCCCTACGATCCCACCGAGTCCCTACGGTCCTGCGCTGCCAGATCGTAGTGACGGAGTCAGATCGTGGTGACTGAGTGCCGCGCGCCGTTCGGCTGCACCTGCAAGCGGTGACCGCCGCCAAATGCCACTATCTTCTCTTCTTCGGAGGTGCGGTGTCCTCAGGTGGCTGCCCGATGACAGAGCATCTGCATGCGGCTGAGCATCTGTGAGGCTAGCAGACGCTTGCGCGCATCGTCTGGAATGTCAGGACTATCGATCAGCGTTCTCACGATATCCGGAAGCACCTCAGCGATTCCGCCCCGCAGTGGAACTTGCGTCGAGATTCGGGGACTCAAGGGAATTCACCATTGCGGCCATACGTCGCGCACTATCTTGCAGACGTGAAAAGTCGACGTTCTCCAGTTGCTTTGCCGTTTGAGGTCCGAGTGTCGTTGCAAGGGGAGGTAGAACTGTCGATGGTGGCAAGCTGTCTCGAACTGACTTGACCAGCCGTTGCTGGGCTTCACTGAGCTGCGGACTGGGATCTTCATCTAGCGCGAAGACGAGCCCGAGCGCACGCACGACGTGCACTACTTTAATAAGCTCGGCTCGCGGGGATTTGCCGCGCTCAAAATTGGAAAGCCACACGGACACGTCGGCGCGACCTGCAAGCTCCGCCTGCGTGATTCCTTGCCGCTCGCGTTCCTCGTGCACGCGGTAGCCGAAGTCGGCAGAGGTGCGCATAGGCGTTCGTGCACTCATGACTTGATAGCACCGTCAAGAAGCACGACTGGCAAGAACTGTCAAGTTCCGAGTCTTGACTGTTCCGTCAAGATTGCGTTTCCGCGCGTACGGTTAAGGCGGCGCGCTCCCCAGCGCCCCGGCCGCACAAAGAAAGCAGGGCCGCCCTGGTTTTCGCTTCTCAGACTTCAGGGACCCGATCAGTGAGATCGCCGAGGTCCGGCGTGACAGTGATATCCCATGAGCGATGGTCGATCGTGTTATCGACGGTATCTAAGTAGTCTCTGATCTGCTGTGCTGCTTTATCGAACGTGGTCACCTGGGTCACTACGTCGCCGCCTATGGAGAGCTCCCAGCCGTGTTCCCATCGCGTGGCGCTGGCATTGATCTTCATCAGTCCTCCTGAGATGCTTCGATCACTTTCAGCGCCTTGCGCACTAGGCCCGGCGACATGTCGCGACGACTGTAATCTAACGCAAAAGCTGATACAGAGACAGGATAGACCCAACCACGGCAGGCCGGGAGGCCAATGTTTTCAACGTGCCCCAGGCAAGAATCGAACTTGCGACACCTTCTTTAGGAGAGAAACAGCCGTGGTGTGTCCTAGTGTCAGAATTGGCGGAATCATGCGGAAGAAGAGCCTTCCATATTGTCTGCATGTCAGTCCATGTCAGCGCCAATTGATGCAAAAACTGATGCAGCAACAATGTCCCCGCGCAATCTCAGAATTGCGCGCCCCCTGGTAGAGTCGGGACCGCGGTACACGCCTCCGTGCGGGTCGCCGGCTCGCCCCCCCCCCTGGCTGTATTAGACACGTGTTCGATATGATCTGGGCATGATTGACATTCGCAAACTTGCCACCGCTGCCCTGTTCACCGCGATCTCCGTCACGCTGCTCAGCGGGTGCACACCAGACGAACCCCCGGTAGCACCCAACGTTGAGTCCGCAGTCGAGGAAGAACCCTCCGAGGAAATCACCCTGTCCGAGCGCGGCAACGTGATCAAGAAGGTCGGAGAAGGCGCGAACATCACCAACAAGGACGGCGAGGAACTCATCGTCTTCGGTGTGGACAGCATCGAACTTGACCCCGGCTGCACCAACGCTGAGGCCATGGAACCCGAGAATGGTCACTTCCTCGTGGTCAGCATGACAGCAGAAACAGGGCCATCGTTCGAAGGCTACGAAGTGCATCTGGCAAACGACTGGAAAGTCATTGCCGAGAACGGCACCACCGTGAACTCTGACCCGCACACGTACGCCGCGACCACATGCATGAACAGCACCGAAACAATCCCGCTCAACATTGGACGGTCGGAGAAGCTCAACGGGAAGGTTGTCCTCGACGTGCCGGTCGAAGCCGGCTACCTCGTACTGTCGATAGCGACCGGTGACGGCTGGGAGTGGCAGTTCCCCGAAAGCTAAACGATCGCCTAGAATTGGCGCGGAAAGAGGAGGGCCGAGCCAAGCACAACGAGTCTCACAGTCGGACGCAACCGCGTCCGCGTGTCTACCAGGAGACTCGAAATGCTGCATGCCCTTGCCCGCCTCACGAAACCACACACCGTCACCCTCGAACGCGACGACGGAACGGAAACAACCGGCCACGCGGCACCACTGATACAACAACTCCGAGACGCGATCTTTGGTGAAGACGGACGCAACGGCGGGGTGGCTGAGTCGCGTGCACGCCTCCCCCTGTCCGCGCCCGCGCTCGACCTGTACCAGTGCATCGACGACTGGATCACGGAGGTGTGGGTGCAGCGGTTCCAGCGTGTCCCCGGCATCGAACATCCGGAGCACCTACTCGCAGAGTGGGCTGAAGGGCTCGAACCCGACACGCTCGTCATCTATACGGTGAAGAAGACTGTGCCAACCACGAAGGGTGTCCGCGTCGAGCCCGAACTGACCACCACCACGGTTGCCGAGTTCATCACCATGCTTGCCGAACGGATCGTCGCACTACTGGAGCGACCAACCGTGCAGGTGCCCGTGAAGGGACCATGTCCTGCGCCTGGGTGCTGGGCAACCACGGTGACACGCCGGGTCGACGGTGACCTGGTGACTTCCCCCACGCTCGAGTTCACGCGCGAGCAACTCACCGGCGACACTCTGTCGGTGTCGTGCCAGTCGTGCGGAGCGCACTGGGATCGCACCGAGTTCCGCACGTTCGCGGAAGCGCTCGCAATGACAGAACGTGGCGTTAAACCTCACCAGTTCGAAATGCTGCACGCGGCCACGTGATCATGATAAAATCTCAAGCATCCACTACAAGTCTGTAGTTTTTCGGGAAGCCTCGGTTCGTTGCCGGGGCTTTTCTCATTCTTGCCCCGCATGGCCTGGAATCCTGTGGGGTGACTCTGTACCGCATCTGACGCGGTCACCTCACCCTCGTGTCGCACACCACGACGGTGAGAGCCTGCACGGGATAGGTTGTTGGCCCGGTGGCAGGCACCAAGCCCCTGATGGTCACCGGCCCGATGGTTGCTACGCGCATCACACCGCAATCGCGGTGAGGGCCAGCATTAGGCGCGAGGTTCGATTCCTCGCAGGGGCGCGGCAGCGAATGGTCGGCCAACCGGACGCTGTTAGGGAATGGCGGAGTGCCGAAACCCGCGGGTTGTTGTGCCCAACGGCGGAGGTAACGCGCGCATCAAAAGGCGCAATGCTGACGCTCGACAATGCTCAAATGAGTGAGTCGAGGTTGCTGTTAGCGACGTGGGTAGCTCCACTGAACGCGCCGAGTCGTCGCCGACAGGATGCGGCCAGTGAGTTTCATAGGCTTGAAGCAACACTCACTGCGGGGCCTCAAGAACCCCTTCCCACTTGTCTCCGTAGCTCAATTGGTAGAGCGCCGGTCTCCAAAACCGGAGGTTGCAGGTTCGAGCCCTGCCGGATTCGCGAACGCGCTGCGCGTCTATCGAGGCCCGGCTGAGCCCGCGTATGCGAATCAGCACACATTCTTGCCCGCGCCACTCGATCAGCACACCACACACAACCGCGAGGTGAGCGCGGGCAGATTCTTACGGCGGTGCGAGGTGCTTGACCATGATGAACCCACACCTAACGCGGACGGTATTCGCGCAAAGGTCCGCGCGGCACTCGCTGACCACGTTGACGAGCTGGAACGCGGCGACTTCAACGAAGGCATGAGGCGGCTGCACGCGGAATTGGAACCGCTGCGGCAGCGTGCGCTTGCGCTGGGTCAATTGGCTTGATCGCTTGTAGTATGTGGATATGCTTGCGAGGACGGCTGCCATGGATGACATTATGAGCATCCCGATCTACTCGCAATCCGAAGTCGCATCGATTCTCGGTGCTCCACAGTCGTCGCTGCAACGTTGGGCGAGTGGCTACCGGACGACACACGGCACACTGATGCCACCGATCATCACCGCGGAGAGCGGTCGAGGCTTCAAAGTTCCCTTCGTAGGTCTCGCTGAAGCGTTCATTGTGCGCGCCTTTACGCGTGCCGGAGTCCCGCTGCCGCGCATCCGAGAGACAGTGGAAGTACTCCGCAAGGAGATCGGGCTAGAGAATGCCTTAGCCAGCGAAAGGCTCCAAACTGACGGGGCCGAGATCTTAATGAATTTCACGGACGGTGACACGCGACTCGTGGTGGTGCGCAACAAGCAGGCAGCATTCGGGGAAATCGTGAATGCTCATCTCAAGCAGATCGACTACTTCGACGGCTTCGTCGGCCAAGTCCACTTCCCAGATCGGAAGATCTTCGTGGACCCCCGAGTCAACTTCGGGCAGCCAACCGTTAAGGACATTGGTGTGCGCGTTTCCGACATAGTGGATCGAGCCCGGGCCGGCGAAGACAGTGCGTCGCTTGCGCAGGATTTCGGAATGCCAGTGCAATCAGTTCAAGAGCTTCTTCTTACCGCTTCATAAGAGATACCTTGACGACATTCTTTATCGACCGGAGCCTCGGCGGGCAGCTCATTCCGCATGCACTGCGAGCCTCGGGATGGGATGTCGTCACGATGGCAGAGCGCTACGGTCATGACGTTGGCGAGCGGCTTGAGGACCCTGACTGGATTCGAGATGCATCCGAGAACGGCGAAGCGATTCTCTGCAAAGACAAGATGATCGCGAGGCGTCCTATCGAAGCACGCACCGTGCACATGTGCGATGCTCGTGTCTTCGCCATGGGGAGCGGAATTCTGACCGGACAGTCAATGATTGAGCGAATCATCGCTCACGAGAAAAGGATCATGCAATTATGCTCAGCAAAGGGGCCGTTCGTTGCGCTGATCCACGAAGACAAGGTAGTGCGCACCAAGCTCGGCTACCCATGATGAAAATGCAGACTCGATGTCGAACCCCGGACTTATCCCTCCGGGGTTTTCGTGTTTACAGGGGGTAACGATTGAGCGACGACGCCTACAAGTGCAGCCTCTGCCCTGCCACGTTCCCAGTGCCCAGCTTGAAGCTCGACCATGAGCTAGTGCATGAGCGCGAAGGCAACCAATGAGCGACACCCTCCGCACCAACGACGGGAGCGCGTAATGTTCAAGTGCCCTGAATGCCCGGCCAGGTACACGTCCGAGCTTGCCGCTGAGGAATGCGGCGAACAGGATCGCCTCGAAGCATTGCACGCACGACAAATGCTCCGGGCCCGCGGGAAATGAGCGGTTGGCAGCAGCGCCCCACGGACAGGCGCGCGACACTCCCCCGCAACTGGACACAGCTACGCCTTGCAAGATTCCGCCTCGACGGGTTCCGGTGCACCGCGATACGCGCAGACACAGGCGCACGATGCGAGGCCCCAGCAACGGACTGCGACCATGTGGGCGAAAGGCTCGACCACCGCATCGAGAACCTACGATCCTTGTGCAGTTGGCATCACAAGCAGGTCACCGCGCAACAGTCCGCACAGGCCCGTAAACGCAAAAAGCCCCAGAAACAGAAACACCCCGGCATCATCTGACACCGGGGTGTTTTTTCTGTGCGCTCACTTCTTCGCGCTTCGGGACTGTTTCGATGGCACGGCAATACGGTTCCCTGAGCCGCGACGGGCACTGTTCCACCGGTCGATCGTCTCCTCGGACCAGCCGCGCGTTGCCCGCGGCCCCTCTCCGACGATCACGTCCGGCTTCGGAAACGAAACCAGCTTCTCGTATGAGCTGAGTTCTCCCATCTGCATGCCGACGCGCTCAGCAAACATTTTCTTCGAGTAGTACCGTTTCGCCATGCTTCCATCATGCGCTACGGATAACTCAATCTGCAAGCTCACGGTATTGGCTCCCATCTGTACTGTTCTGCAACTTCGGGTCGGTCGTTCATCAGCGCCGCGCCGGCTTCGGCCTCCGCAACGGTTTCAAAGGGCGCACGCCTGAACGCTTCACGGTCGTACACGTACTCGCGTATCTGCACGTACCGGTTCATGCTGACATCCTTACGAGGCGTTCCAGTACTCGCTTCGCGTGGTCGATGTGCTCGCGGGTTGCGTCGAATGCCGCTGGGAGGTCGCGGCGCAACCATACGAGTTCCCCGCGTGCAAGCTCTGCAATGCTCTTGCTTGGTTGCGTTTCGCGTCTGTCTCGGAACGCAACCAGGATCGGGTTCGGGTTGTTGTCGAACTCCGGGCGGGGCTTGTGTTCAAAATCTCCGAACTCTTGCCGAGCGTATCGACCGCCGCTATTCGGATTCACCCACTGCAGCGGGTCGGTGTTGGTCTTCTGTGAGTTAAACATGGTCACGCCTCCCTCGCTTCCCACTCGGTGATATGCTCGCTCGCCGCTTGCGCGACGCTTGGGCCGTAGGATCGCCCGATAACTTGGCTCGGCATGTCGGGATCGTCAGGGAACCAGCACGTCTCAATTGCGCCGTCATGTGGCAGTCTGACGGTGCTGTATTCTCCGTTGATGCGGCGCTCAATGACTGGCCGGTCGTTCATGCACCCACCTCCTTCTGCTTGATCTTGCAATGCTCGATGTAGTCGGCGAGGTCTTCGGCGTAGTCCTCTGCCGCTTCGGGGTCACCCTCGGCCCATTCCTCGATGAGAATCTGCGCGAGGTCGTGACGGCCTGCAACTGCGAGCAGATTTGCCAGCGCCTCGGCCTCTGGGTAATTCAGCGACTCATGGAACGAGTCGGCGGGGGTCATGCGCTCGTAAATGCTCACCCACTGATCGAGCGCAGCGGATACTTCTAATTGCTCTTGCATGGCTTACGCCTCCTTCGTCTTTTCGTCCCATGCACGCCACAGCCTCATAGCGTGCTCGCGTTCTGCAAATGCTGCCGCGCGTCTCGTGCGATGCTGCCCGACTTCATCGCGGAAACATGCGCTCTCAAACTTCCCGCTCCTTGTGTGGCGAGCGCTCACAATGCACCCGCATCCGCCTTGCGGGAAAACGATGTTTACGACGTAGCTGCCGCCGTGCCGCCACGGGCTATAGGCCGGCTCCCAGTCGTCGCGCTCCATTTCGGCGCGCGCCTGCAACCGGCGCTGCATATTCTCGCGCTCGATACGCGCTACGCGCTCCGCGTTCGTCTCAGTCATTAGTCAGCCTCCACTTCTTCCCACGGGCGTTCGCGCTCAATGTCGTCAAGCATCGGCCCGGCGTAGCGGTCCCAGAAGTCATCCGGGTTTTCCTCGATCCACTGAGCGGCGCGCTTGTAGGGCTCTTCATCCTCAACGCCCCAGTTGTTAGCGCGATCCAAGCAGGCAATAATCGCCGCTCCGTGTAGCGTGCCGTCTGCGTTCGGGTCGCGCTGTGCGCGGTCAGCTTCGACTGCACGTGCAACTAGCTCACGTAACGCCGTCTCCACGTTCACAGAATCCCCGTTGGCCAACTCCCACGCGAGCGTCGTAATCGCAGACTCATCAACCAAGTCCTCGAACACCGGCACATCATGCGCCTGAATAACTTCGTGCGCGGCACGTTCCGCAATCTCATCTATCGGCATCATGGCCGCTCCTTTCACGCAATCCCCACAAGCGGGGCAAGAATCAAAGCAAGCGGCGTGATCGCCGCGAACGCTGCAACCGACAACGTCACGCCCGCAACATCCGCGAGCACAGCACGCCGCGCCCTGCGACGCTGCAACACCTCGGCCGTTTCACACAACGGCCACTCACTGCCAAGCATCCGGCTCACAGCGCCACCTCGAACGCGTGCGCTGCAACTACCTGCCAGAACTCTCCCGGCTCAACCGTGCAATAGAAGCCTTGCCGGTTCAGGTGCGTCACACCGCCGGCGTCAACCCCGTCCTCGAACGCAATCACCCTGTCAGCGATAGCGTCAACATCGAACTCGGCACGCGCGTCCGCAACCATGCCGGACGCCTCGATCGGTGCAATAACCTCAGCCTGCACAGCCTCAGGCTTTGTCGAATAGAACATGATGAACCCCTTCCCGGTCCGTTGTGTGTTTGTGTGCGGTCTGCAAACCGCCGTGCGCTCGCGAGCGCTTGCAACTCGCCGCCCGGCTCGTCCCGGTAGCGCCACCGCCTAAGCGGCTTTCACGTACTCAGTCAGCGACTCGATAGGCGCGCCAGCCTTCGCAAGCTTCCACGCCTCGCCTCGTGGCTCGATACCCGCGGCCCGCAACTGCGCCGCAAGCTCCTTGTTGCTCGCCTTCGCTTGCAACTTCTCAGCCTTCACGGACTGCTGAACCTGAACGTCACCCTCGCCGAGCATCACTCGAGCGAGCGCGTCAGTCACGTAACAGGCCTTCTCGTAAGCAACCGCGAGCAGCTTCTCGTCGCGCTTCGCCCAGTCAGCCGCGTACCGGACGCTGCCCTTCGCAAGCTCAGTCTGACCTGCAAGCATCATGACACCGAACGCGACCGACTCAGCCTCAGCCTCAATCTCGCCACGGTGCGCCTGATAGTCGCGCTCGTCGTTCTCACCATGCAAGATCGCGTGTGCAATCTCGTGAGCGAGCGTCTCGACCGCGGCCCAACCATCGAGCCCGCCATGCACTGCAATCGTGCGAGCCGCGTGAATCGTCCAACCGTTCTCCCGCATGTCACGAGTTGCCCGCGTAACCCGCCAACCCTGGCCCGTGATCCACGACTCGAGCCGATCCCATGCAACACCCGCGTCGCCGTCTGTGAGCGCGGGTGCCGCTGTTGCAACCTCACCGGTCACCCCGTCAGCGTTGCGAACGTCAGCCGCAATATAGGTGCGCTCGCCACGAAACACGGTCCGCTTGATCGCACCAGGCGTGCCCGGCTTCACCCGGTTGTCGTTCTCGTCAACCCACAACGGCACCGGCTTCGACCAGATCGCAATCGGGTTACCCTCAGGCACGAACCCGCTACGCGCCCAAACCGTGCGCGGCGCAATTTCACCCTGCAACGCAACCAGCGCCCGCCCGATCGCATCTTCAAACTCGACACCCTCGTCGCAATACCGCTGTACCAGTTGCGCCAAGATCAGCGCCTGATTCGTTGGAGAGTACGCCGGGTGCCCTGCCGCAATCCTGAGAGTGCGCGCCGCCATAGCCGCCGGCCAGTTCGCCGGCGAAGCAATGTAATCGGCGACCATGCCCGCAAACTCTTTCGTGCTCGGTACAGTAGACATAATCAAACCCCTTCCCGGTTTGGTTCACGCGCCCGGGTGACTGCAATCACGCCGGGCGCAATCCTGTTTCATGCGCAACCGCGCCGTGCCCTAGTGCCGCTGCGACGCGGCCACGCCTTACGCGCTAGGGCTGCAACCCTCACCACAACGAGGGCGCAACATCCGTCCGTGGCACGAACGAATCGAGCACGCCGCCATTCAGCGGGTCGCAATCTTCGACCTCAAGCAGCGGCGTATCGTCTGCCGTCACAGTGTCCGGCAACCAGCCCGCGCTCATGGTGCAACCTCCGGATCCAGCCCCGCATGATTCACGTGCCAATCCCAACGCGCCAGGTAGTCGTCGCAATAATCGCGCTCAACATGACCGCAACTGCACCGGTACGCGTACGTGTAATTAGCTCGCTCGCCCTCGTTCCAGACACGCAATATTTTGTGCTCGCTCATACTGCAACCTCCTCGCGAGCCAGAAGCGCCGCCGCGAGCCGTTCCGCGCCGCGCTCAGTGGCGAACCCGTTGTAATGCAACGCATACCCGAGATTCTGCGGCGCGAACTCCGCAACCAGCTCACGTAGCAGCGCCTCAGACTCAGCAGGGTTTCCCCCGCCGCGTACTCGCCGCGCAATTCCCGCCGCGATAATCCGTTCGCTCATGATGCAACCCCCCTGAACATGCCCGCGAGCTCGCCCGCTGTCGGCATCTCGAACGCGGCCGCATGACACTCAATGCAACGCTCACCAGGGAACATGTCGATCCGCATCCCCTCGCAACCGCAACCCTTACAAGTAAACGGTGTCGTAAACGGGTTCATAATCTCCAACCTTTCTGCAACTCCCGGCCATGCCCAGCGCATAGCCCCAGTGGTGACGCCCGGACTCGAACCGGGCCGACGCCTGAACGCTCGCCACCTTGCGCAACTAGAACGCAACCCCCCATTCGGCAGACTCAGACTCTGCCGCGTACGCTTCACGCATCTCCGCACGCTCAGCAACTTTCATGGCCTTGAAGTCCGCAAACGTGGTCCACTTCCAAACCCCCTCGTCATGCAACCGTTGCATCTCCTCGGTCAGATGAGGCCACGCCTGATGCAATGGTCCCTTGCAAAACTCGGGCCTACGCGCCGCGGACGGCTTCCAGAAGTCATCCCATAACATGCCAGGCCAACCCATAGCGTCCGCAATACGCGCCCGCATCGAATCCACCAAGTCCGCATACTCGGCACGATCAGCCTGATCCGTAGCCGAGGCCTTACGCGATGCAATCACCGGCTTCGGTGCAACCGCGGGCACGTCCCCCGCATCTTTCAGGATCGCGGTCCCGGGAACGCAACGCGCCACCATGTACGCGTTCGCCCGGTGCACCCATTCCATGTACGCCGGCGAACCCACAGGCTCACCCGCCGGCTTAGGCTCAACATTCGCCGCATACCAAGCGCGACGCTCAGACTTGACACTCATGTCGTCCCCTTTCACTCAATCGACTAGCGGCCAGCAAACCGCTACCAGTGGACGGCCACGGACTCGAACCGTGCTCATGGCGCACCATGCGCGCCGCCCTAAACGCTCGCACTGCACCTAGCCCGATTGGCCGTGTCTGGCAAGCGTTGGCAGTCTCTCCACTGCCGTTTCATCCATCCGCTGTTGAGTTGGTGCCATATGGGCGAGGTTCATGCGCTAGACCGTTGGCGGTTATTCATCCGAACCGGGATTCTCACCCCGGCCGTTGCTACCGATCCGCTCCGCCTCCGTCTCTCACTCGGTGGCGATGAACCAATCATGTCATGCGGCCCGCATAACCCACAAGTCATGCGCGCCACATAACCCACCGAAACCCCCCAAACTTCCGCGGAATCATGCGGCAGAAATAATTTTCGAAAGTGTACCCGCACCCGGGCGTGTCGCGGCGTGTCGCACCACTCACCAGCGCTCACACCCAGCCACACCCAGCCACCCTCAGGCTCACCCAGACTCGGCCAGACTCGGCGGCTCACGCTCACCACACGCCACGCGCACCACACGCCACGCCCTCACACACACCACACGACACGAGCGCGGACACACGACAGCATGCGAGCCACGCGCGCACGACGCGCACGACGCGCACGACACGAGCGCGCGGACACGAGCCCACACACACGCGGACACACACGCGAGCACACACGCACACACGCGCACGTACACACGCGCACACGCGTCCCACTAACCCCCCACAGGGGAACCCCCCGCCCCCCGCCAAAAGCTCCCCCGCAAGCGTTCTGCAGTATTTATTGCGCGCGGGTCTGGGGGGTGTTTTTGGATCGTGGACTTGAGTCTTCCCGCTCCGACATGGATCGGGTTTTGCCTACCGACATGGAGGTTTGTTATGGCTGGTTATGGTCCGCCGCCGAAGGAGGATCGCGCTCGTAAGCGTGACACGGTTGTTCGTGAGCTTGTGAAGTCTGACGGGAAGATCGGTGGTTTTGATCTTCCTGATGATGTGCTGCCTCAGATTCGCGTGAATGGTGAGTTGCAGTTCGATGTGGATGGGAATCCTATTCGTGAGGAGTGGCATCCGCAGACGGTGCGTTGGTGGAATAACTGGCGGGAGTCTCCTCAGGCGACGCGCATGTTGACTGCTGTTGATTGGGACTACCTGCTGGATACGGCTTTGTTGCATCACCAGATGTGGATGACCGGCGGTAAGAACTCTGAGCGTGCGGGTGAGATCCGTATCCGGGTTGCTGGGTTTGGCGCGACGTATGCGGATCGTATGCGCTTGCGGTTCGAGATTGAGGTTCCTGAGGAGTTCGAGGTGGGTTCGAACTCGAATGTTGCATCGATTGATTCGGCGCGCAGGAAGCGGGTTATTAACGGGGGTGCTTGATGCCTCGCCGTTTGATTCGCAATGAGGAACTTCATGATCGCGAACGTTCGCTCGGTCATCTTGCTACGTGGTGGATTGAGGCGTTTGTTCGGCATGGGCGCGGCGATATTGCGGGTCAACCGATCAAGTATGGCGATGAGTATTACGGGTTCATTGTTGATTGTTACTCGCTTGATGCTCGTGGGCGTCGACTTTATGATTCTGCGTTCTTTTCTCGGCCGAAGGGTACTGATAAGTCGGGTCTTGCTGCGGCTCTGGTTTTGTTTGAGGCGTTTGGTCCGTGCCGGTTTTCTGGCTGGGCTGAGGGTGGCGAGACGTACACGTTTCTTGGGCAGACCTACACGTATGTGAAGGGTGAGCCGATGGGTCGCCCGGTGAACCAGCCGGTGATCCGGATTCTTGCTACTGCCGAAGGACAGACCGGAAACGTCTATGACTCGGTCTATTTCAATCTGAGCGCCGAGGATGCTCCTTTGAATGCGCTGGTGAAGCTGTACGGCGTCGAGTGCACGATGACTCGAGTGACGATTGCGAAGTCGTCGGGTGGTGGAACTATTGAACCGATGTCGTCGGGTGCGTCATCTAAGGATGGTGGCCTTGAGACGTTCGTTGTGTTCGATGAGTCGCACCTGTATAACAAGCCTCGACTGAAGGATTTGCACGCGACGGTCACTCGTAACCTGCGTAAGCGGAAGAAGCTCGCTGAGCCTTGGTATATCGAGACCACGACGATGTATCAGCCTGGTGAGGAATCGGTTGCTGAGGAAACGTATCATCTGGCGGATCTGATCGCTGAGGGTCGGACACGGCGTAAGCGCATGTTGTTCGATCACCGTTGGGGCGAGCTCGGTGATCCGATGCAGGGTGAGCTTGAGTCCGATGCCGAGTATGAGGCCCGCGTGCAGGCTGCGTTTGCTGACGCGTACGGTGACGCGGCTGAGTGGAACTCGGTCGAGGACATGCTGGATGCGTTCTTCGATCCCCGTAACAACCTGAATGATCAGATTCGTTATTTCTTGAACTCGCTTGTTGAGGCGAATAATTCGTGGTTGACGGTGAAGATGTGGAACCTGATCGGGTTGTCTCATCGTGCGAAGCTTGCGAATGAGTCTGGCGAGAAGCTTGATTGGCGTCCGCCGCGCGAGGGTGACAAGATCACGCTCGGTTTCGATGGTTCTCGTTCTGATGATGCGACGGTGCTGATTGCTTGTCGTGTCGATGACGGGTATGTGTGGCCGATTCTGATTGAGGAGCCGCCGGATGCTGAGGAGGCGAAGTCGTGGACTGTCGACCAGTTGAAGGTCGATAAGCGTGTTCGTGAGACGTTCGAAAAGTTCGATGTGGTGGGGTTCTTTGCGGATCCCCCGTATTGGCAGGACTACGTGGATGCGTGGGATCGTGATTTCGCTGACTTGGTTGAGGTTCATGCCACTCGCGATAAGAGTTTCCATTTCTATACGAATAACCACAAGGCGATGGCGATGGCGGTTGAGCGTGCTCATACGGCTATTGGTGAGGGGCGTGTGATTCACGGGAATGATCCGCAGTTCACTCGGCATGTGCTGAATGCGCGTGTGTGGGAGCGGAACACTGGCGATGTCATTGGTAAGGACAAGCGCGGGTCGAAGCACAAGATGGATGCCGCGGTTGGCATGGTATTGGCGCTCGAGGCGCGTGCTCGCTATCTGGCGAAGGAACACAAGTCGGAAGATTCGTTTACGCCGTTCAACCCGAGGGGGAACGCGTCGCGGCATAGGAGGTAGTTGATGCTGGCTGATGCTCAGAATCCAGGGACTGATGATTGGTTTCTGGTCCAGATTGCTACCGAGATGGGCGCGCGTTTCGAGCGTCTTGCGTTGCTTGATTCGTATGACGATGGTTCGTGGGTTGTTCCTGTTGAGGCGGATCCTGCGAATCGTGAGGCCTATATGCGCCAGGCGGAGAGGGCGAAGCTGACTTTCGGGAAGACGATTGTCGACCAGAAGGTTTCGCGTATGAAGTTGCGCGGGTTTCGTACTGCTGCTGACGATGACGTGAATGGTGATCGTGAGGCGTCTCGCTTGATGAAGCTGAATCATTTCAAGACTCAGTTTCGTGAGATGCAGCGTTGGAAGACACTGTATGGGCAGGCGTACTTTGTGATCGGCATGGACGAGGTGAATGAGCCGTTCATCACGGCTCGGTCGCCTTGGCAGGTTGGCGTGAAGATGAACGAGCTTCGCCCGTGGTTGACGGACGCGGCCTTGATCATTTCTCGGGATGAGTTGAATCAACTGGATTTGTTGACGCTTATCCGGCCTGGCTATATGAGGGTTGCTGCGAAGGAGTCTCAGGAGCCTTCGATTCCGACGGATGGTACGCCCTGGGAGCCTGGTACCGACTGGGACTGGGTGTCGTCTACGGCGGTTACCTGGACTGAGCGGGTTCCGGTGGTGCCGTTCACGAACCCGGGCGGTAAGGGTGAGTTCGAGCCGCATTTGCCGTCGTTGGATCGGATTACTCAGGACATTCTTGAGCGGTTGACGATCACTGCGATGCAGGCGTTTCGTCAGCGTGCGATCGAGTCGGGTGATGATCCGCTCCCTGATGTGTGGCCGGAGGGTCACCCGCAGGCTGGCGAGCCGATCGATTACGACGACATCTATAAGGCTGGCCCGGCAGCGTTGTGGTTGTTGCCTCAGGGCGCGAAGGTCTGGGAGTCGGCCCCGATCGAGATGTCGTCGTTGACGCTTGCTGAGAAGAAGGATCTCGAGCATCTTGCCGGCATTTCGGGTACGCCGCTGTATGCGTTCTCGTCTGATGTGCAGGGTTCTGCTGAGGGCGCGAAGCTGCAGCGGGAAACGATCCGCTCGAAAGTGATCGAGGCTCGCGAGTTCGATGATGAGTCGCTCGCGATGTCAATGTCGCTGTTGTTCGAGGCGCATGGCGACCAGCAGCGTGCTGACCGTACAGAGATCACGACGATGTGGGGACATATCGAGTGGGTTTCGAAGGCCGATGTTGCGCCGGCGGCTGCGTCTGCGAAGCAGGGCGGCATGTCTCAGCGGGGCATTAACGAGCACATTTACGAGATGACGCCGGAGGAGCTGGAACTCGAGGCGAACAATCTGCGCGACGAACAGTTCCAGTTGAGCCTGATGAATGCGGGTGGTGGAGATGGCGCTTACGGAGCGGGCGGTTCAGCAGCACGCGAACCGGAAGGTTTCGATCATGGAACGCCTGATTCTGATTCTGCTGGGGCTGTGGAGGAACTACAACCGGTGGAATGACCCGGACTTTGTGACGGTTGTTGCGTCGCAGTCGGTGTTGCAGGTGGAGTCGGCGTTGCGGGAGGTGCAGCGTGAGACCCGCCAGTTTCAGTTGCACGCGTTGCGCGAGCTCGGTGTGAATGTGCCCCAGCTTGGTCGACCTGTGGATGTGTACCCGCGTTCTGGGGTTGACGCGTTGGACGTGTATCGGCGTCCGGCGCGTGAGGCGCAGGCGGTTCTGGATGCTGGCGGGTCGATAGATGAAGCCTGGGCGGCGTTCGAGAACCGGTTGAACGGGATCGTTGCGGCTGATCTTGCGATCGCCGAGCGTGACGAGCTTGATGTGATTCAGGAGCGTCTCGAGGAAGCTGACCTGGTTGATTGGTTGGATCCTGGCGACCCGATCCTTGACGAGCTCCCCGAACCGGACTCCGACGATGACTCGGATCTTCTGCCGTACGAGGACATGCTCGAGTTGTTGGGTCTCGATGAGGATCCGGATGTTGCTAAGTACACGGGCGACGGGAAGAAGGTTCTCGGGTTCAGGCGTGTGATCCGGCCGGAACTGTCGATGCATGGGTCGTGCGGCTTGTGCGTGGTGGCGGCGACGAACTGGTACACGTACGAGCGGTTGAAGCCAATTCATCACCTGTGTAAGTGCGTCACTGTCCCGGTCACGAAGGACGCGGATCCTGGGTTTCGTTGGAATCAGGAGGATCTTCGCCGGAATCTTGATGAGATTTATGGCGGCGCTGGCGGGTCCACGTACGGCAAGGATTTGAAGCGTGTTCGCGTGAAGATCAGCGAGCACGGCGAGCTTGGCCCGGTGCTGCAGTGGCGGGCGAAGAAGGGGTGGACGGAAGCGAACGCTCGCCCGCACACACCGAGGTACACGCGGCCAGACGCGTCCGTTCAACGGGAACGGCTGGAGCGGCGGCGTGACGAATATTTACAGACCATCGATAACTTGCGTTCTCGTCTCGATGCGGGTGCGGATCGCGGGGCTATCGAGCAGGCGATTTGGACCGTCGAGCAATCCATTCGGGATCTCGATGTGAAGCTCGCCCGGTAGGCCATCCCGACATGGGGTGGCTTTTTTCATTCCTACGACATGTAAGGACTACTCACTCATGTTTACCAAACGTTTCCGCCCCATGTTTCTGCGTTTCGTCACTGACGAGGACGAGCCTGGTGGTGGTGACCCGAAGGTCGACGAGAAGCCGAAGAACGATGATCTTGGGTTTCCGGCGAACACTCCTGTCAAGGAGATGACGCCCGAGCAGCAGGCCGCGTATTGGAAAGATAAGGCTCGCAAGCACGAGAAGCGTGCGAAGCCTGAGTCGTTCGATGCGGATATGGCAGAGCTCGAGGCGTTCCGTGCGGAGAAGCGTGCCGCTGAGGATGCTGCGAAACCGCCTGAGCAGAAGGACCTTGAGCAGCAGATCGCTGCCGCGGTCGCGAAGGCGGAACAGGATGCTCTGGCGAAGGTTTTGCCGTCTCTGGTTCGTGCGGAGTTCGCCCGCCGGCTCCCCCATCTTGACGATGAGGGACTCGATGAACTCATGTCGGATCTTCCGGCGCTCGAGTCATACACGAAGGACGGGAAGGTCGACGTTGAGCGAGTGGAACGCATGGCGAAGCGGCTTGCGCCAAGAGAAGACGAGGGGGACGACAAGTCCAACCAGCAGTGGAACCTTGGGCACATTCTGAGTCAAACGCAGCCGCTCAAGAAGGGCATGAACGAGTCCATGGCTGAGGCCGAGGCTCGCACCCTTGCCAAGTACCAACAGCCCAAAAGTAAGTAGACCAAGGAGGCTACATCATGGCTGATTTTGCTATCACTAGCACGCATGTCGACAACCCGGTCGACACTCGCTGGCGTGCATCTCATCACGGGCAGACCACTGCCCAGCCTGGCACTCTCGATCTCACTGAGTTCGTTGAGGGTGTCCACTACAACATTGGTGGGCGCACTGACTTCGTGATTCCTTCGGGTGTCGCGGTGCAGCTCGACAAGGATTCCGGCATGTATGTGCCGTGGGTTCCTGGCACCCCCGCCGAGGGTGACGAAGGCGAACCTGGCTACAAGCCGGCCGTCGAGGCGGAGCCTGTTGCTGGGTTCATTAATGACAACGAGGGTGTCGAGATCAAGCGTGCTGATGGCACGGTCTCGGAGACCTCGCCGTTCGCGCGTCTCCTCCACGGTTTCGTGGATGTCGCGTTCCTGCCCGTCGCGACCCAGGCTGCAGCGCTCAAGGGTGCCCCGCACGCCGTTCAGGTTTCTTACCTCTAAGGAGTAATCATGGCTTTCGATAAGCAGTACAAGACTCCGTCCGCGCTTTCGGGTGTCGCTCGCGGCGCTTTCAGTGGCGTGTACGGGGCATCGATTGTGTCCACCTACCTGCCGGCGGTAGCGAACCCGAAGCTCACGTACGACTTCGACGTGAACTCGGTTGCGCTCACTCAGGCAGCGCGTTTCCGCTCGTGGAACACCGAGTCTGATCAGACCATCTCGCATGGTCGCGAGTCGCGCGCCGGTAAGCTCGCGCCGATCTCTCGCCGCTACAACGTGGACGAGTACCAGCATCTTCAGATGTTCGGTGGCGACCTTGGTGCGGAGTTCGAGAAGAAGGCTCAGCAGATCGCGGCCGAGATCGCGATGCGTTTCGTGCTCGCGGGCGCGGAGGCGATCGAGACTGGCAAGGTCACGATCGAGGAGCGTGATCTCTCGTTCGAGCTCGACTATGGGCGCAAGCCGGAACTGACTGATACCGCGTCGACGGTATGGTCGAACCCTGCCGCTGACGTGATCGGTGACCTTGAGGCTCTCCGTGACGCGTATGGCGAGAACCCTGGCACGATCATCGTTCCTCAGGCTGTGATCGCGGCGCTCTCGAAGAACACCGGAATCATCAAGTTTGCTGTTCAGCGAGGCACTGACCTTCCGAACCAGGTGTCCTACGACGATGTTCGTCGCGTGCTCGCGAACTTCAACTTCGTGTACCCGACGACGAACGATGAGCGCCTGATCGACCCGGCTGGTAACGAGCGTGCCCTGTTCTCTGATGACAAGGTGCTGTTCCTCCCGCAGACCAGTGGTCTAGCTTCGGCGGTTGCGACCGCTTCGGGGTCGGGCCCGCTCGGCAACCTGTCGCTCGGCATCACGTCTGAGGCGATGGAGCCGGAGAACGGTCTTGGCCGTGTCGCTGGCGTTGTGTCTGGCGCGTACAAGACGGAGGATCCGAACGGGTTCGATGTTCTCGTTTCGGCGATCGGCATTCCGGCTGTGACTGCCGCTAACCGCACCGCCTCGCTCGAGGTTCTGTAACCATTCCCGGCTGGCGGGGTCGACGCTCCGGTGTCGGCCCCGTCCGCTGTTCCATAGGAGGAACTGATGAAGGTCCGCAAGACCGTGAACATTATGAACCCGCTGTTTCAGCGTGTCACTCTTCGCCCCGGCGATGAGATCCCTGAATGGGCGGTCGGCATGATCACCAACCCGAAACTGATCGAGCCGGAGACAACCGTCAGCGTGGAGTCCGTCACCGTTGAGTCGAGTGGTGACGACACTCGGCCAGTCGACTACGCGGGCATGCGCAAGGGTGAACTGCAGGAACTGTGTCGAGCTCGCGGTCTTGACGACCAAGGCAAGGTTGACGAGCTGAGGGCCCGCCTGCATGCCGACGATCTCAAAGACATCGACGCTGACGTTTGGTCGATGGATGTTGCTGAGCTGCGTGAGCTTGCTGCAGCGAAGGGCATCGACGTTGGTGAGGCCTCAACGACTGCCGAGCTGGCTGCAGCGATCGAGCAAGCAACCAAGTAGAGGGGGCTGTTATGGCCGTCACGCTTCCCACGGTCGACTACCAGTATGTGGTCGACTCTTACGAGGGTGACCCGGAGGATCTGGGCTCGAAGACGTATATCGAGAAGATGATCCGCAAGTCGATCGGTCGTTTGTCGTCTCGGTTCGGCACTCGGATTGCTCGCCGCCTGCAGTCGGGTGCGTTGGACGAGGACACGTTCAAGGACACGGTTGCTGAGGCGGTGCTTCGTATTGCCCGTAACCCTGACGGGTTTCGGCAGGAGCAGCAAGGCAATTACATGTACCAGTTGAACTCGGCGGTTGCCGCAGGTTACCTGTGGTTCACGAAGGACAACATGCTTGACCTGTTGGGTGAGTCTTCGGCACCGATTGGGACGGCGACGATCGGGATTCACGGGAGGTAGTCATGCCTTCTATCCGTGGGCGTGGCCCGCATACGGTGATCGTTCAGAACCGCGTGAAGAGCCGAGTGAACGGGATTGCTGCCTATGTTCCTGACGGTGACCCGATCACCTTGCCGAATGTTCATGTGCAGTCGGTTCGCGAGTGGGCTTCTGCTGAGGAGTATTACGAGGAGGGGTTGCGGCTTCTGTCGATGAACCGCATCTTCGCTCGCGAGTGGCCCGGCAACGTTGATTCGCTCGTGTATTTCAACGGCGGTGAGTACGAGACAGTCGGAACGCCGCAGCACATGGACGGGTCGAAGCGCACGCATCATTGGGTGGTCACGATCAAGTGGTTGGGCGATAAGCCCGCCCCCGCAGGGCCGGAGGTGGTCTCTGATGATTGACGTGAAGATCGACGTGCTCGCCCATATGGAGCCGTCGAAGATTGTCGGCACTTCGGTGTACATGGACAGGGCCGCGCAGCGGGTGAAGGATCGCGTTATTGCGAACGCGCTCACGCATCGTGATACGGGCGCGTTCATCAATTCGCTGAAGATCAAGCGTGTTCGTGGACGTTCTGGTCGGGGTAAGCAGATCACCGACCGGCTTGTGTACTCGGATGATCCTGGCGCTATGGCGATCGAGTACGGTCGCACTCCCCCAGGCGGGTCGAGGCAGCGTCCTGTTGGTGGGCAGCATAACTTCACTGAGGCGCTCGTACATTTCCGGCTCACGAGACAGTCCGGGGAGGATGACGATTGAAGCCTCACTACCCGAACATGCACCGGTTGTTTCAGACGATCCTCACGGAAGACGCTTACCCCGGTAGCGCCGTCTCTGCGGATCTCGACGGCGACGACTATGACACGATCCCGCTGGTGACGTGGCGCGCCATGAATGACGGGCAGGTCGACCACGGGAAGTGGAACGTGCTGCTGATCGTTCACGTGCTCATCGACTTGGCCGAGTCCGACATGGATGCGGTGCTGAGTCATGTGTATGCGCAGATTCAGTCGTGGAACAAGCCCGGCAGGGGCGTTCTCGCCGATGAGAAGTATGGCGTCCTGTCTGTCGAAGATAGCGCCGTATTCAACCTGGTCAACCAGTCGATGCTTAACGGCAAGCAGGTTGCTCAGTTCACTTCCCAGTTCCGAATCATTGTTCAGGACTGGTCTTAGTTCCCCTACCGATTTCTTCCCTTGAAAGCCCGCCCTTACCGGCGGGCTTTTCGTATTTCTAAGGAGTTTTTCTCATGGCTGTTGACGCTACCAAGCTCATCATCCCTGGCCACGGCACGGTGTTTCAGTCGGCCGCGAATGCGGCACTTCCGAGCAATCCGCTGGACGCCTTCTCGCTGACTATTGACGGGCCGGTCGGTTGGTCCAATCTGGGCCACACTTCGAAGGCGAACACGATCGCGTTCACCAAGGAGGGTGGCGAGGCCACCCAGATCGACACGTTCCTGGCTGATGCTGTGCGTGTGATCAACGCTTCGAACCAGTGGTCGGTCACGATTCCTGCGCTGCAGTTCGACGAGGACGTTCTCGACCTCGCGTTCAACGGTGATTGGGATCCGGAGACGAACGGGTACATCATTCCTGGTTCGGCTTCTGCCGTGGAGGCTGGCCTGTTCATTCTGCTCGAGGACAACACGGGCAAGCTCGGGTTCTGGCTTCCGAACACGTCGGTGACGCTTGGCGAGGCTCCGTCGATCGATACAGAGAACTTCCTTGAGCTTCCGCTCACTGCGTCGATTCTTTCGGCCTCGTCCGACGTGATGCCTGCAGCTAACGGCAAGGCCGGCATCATGCAGCTTTTCAAGACTGGCCTGTCTCGCCCCGGTAGCGGCGGCGGTACTGGCGGCGACGACTAATCCCGTCTCTCTACTCCCCTGGCGCGTCTCGTGCGGGCCACGCGCCAGGGGCTCCCCCTGTGGCCCGCACCCCTGTTGGTTTATCAATGAAAGGCCCGCACTATGGCTACGAAGAAGACCGAAGAAGAAGTCGAACCGGTTGAGCTTTCCGCTGAGGAGGTTCGCGAAGCGGAAATCGAAGAAGAGGATCTGCTTGCGGATCTGCCCCCGATGCGAAAGCCGGAACGTTTACGCATCCGGCAGAAGAACGCGCTGAAGACGATCGGCATCCGCCATTCGAAGCACCTGCAGGCGCTTCGCGACGCGATCGAGAACGACACCGACATCCCTGAAGAGGCTGCTATTGGTTTGCTGGATCTCGCCGCTGACGTGGACGAGTTCGGTGAGTCGATCGCGCTCGACAAGGCGGCGTACGAGCGCTGGTCGGAGAAGAACGCCGACAACATCGACGTGTTCGTCGCTCTTCTGAACCGTTACATGAGCGCCGTGGGGGAATCGAACGGCTCTACGAGCTAATTGACGAGTTCGATCACCACCCCGAACTTCCGGGGTCGCTGAGTGCTGACCTTGCCGAGTTCTACAGCGGACTCACGTTAGAGGACGTGTGGGCGGGCAGGGTCAGCACCAGGCGCGTACTCGTGCTTGTGGAGCATTTGCTACTCAACCCCCGGTCCAGGTGTCGCGCGATCCGTTACGACGGTGATCTGCGGTGGATCGGTTGGGATTACACATCTGAGGCGATGGCCTCACTTTTTGATCTCGTTGCCGCGATGGCGGCGGGAGAGAAGTTCACGGACGAGTTCCGGTTCGCACGTCCGGGCGGGCGCTCCACGCCCGTCACAGATTCACCTCCCGAGGACTTGGTCGCGCCGACGATCGCGGACTTCAACACTGGCGCTTTCATGAGCCAAGTCTCGGGGTAGCGGCAGGAGGCTTGCATGGCAACGCACGAGATCGGTTCCGTCGGCGTACGAGTACTCCCGAATACCCGAGGCTTCGCCCGGAAGGTGCGGGAGGATCTGCAACGGATCAAGAACATCGACGTTTACGTCAATGTGATTCCGCGATTGAAGCGGCGTGCGATCCGCAACCAGTTGCAGGACCAACTTGACGAACTGAAGGATCTTCGGATCAACGTTGATGCTGTCGCGAATCTTCGGCAGATCCGTCAACAGGCGAAGAAGATCGAGCAGGTTGTTGACGATGTCGATGTTGTGCTTCTGCCGCAGTTCGACAAGAACCGTTTCTTGCGGGTCAACAACGAACTGAGCGACCTGATTCGCGATGTCGAAGTGAATATCGACCTTGACAAGGATTCGGGGCGCGCGGTGCGTCAAATGCTCAACGAGATTGAGCGGGAGATGCACGACCTGAATCAGATGTCGTTGTTCGAGAACCTCGACGACCGCGAACTGATGTGGATTCACCGGCGCATGGACGACGCCGTGGAGTCTGCCCGCCACCTGAAGCACCAGATCGAGCTTGCGACTCACCAGGCATCTCGCCTGGATGAGCAGCTCGACGATGTTGCGAAGGATCGTGAGGCCCGGATCGACGCGAACCCGATGACGGCTTGGGCGTCCGCGCGGCTCGCGTGGCTGACGCGCGCCCGGATCGTGGACATCATTCCTCGGGTGTCGCGGGCGGCGATCACGAAGACCTTGACCGCGCTTGCTGCACTGTCCGGTGCTCGGCTCACCTGGACCTACATCGACCGTTTCCAGCGGTGGATGGGTGAGCTCGACAAGAACCTCCCCCGAATCACGTTCGGGGTGACGGGTTTGACGACCGCGTTCTCTGGCCTGATGGGTTCGATATCGGGGCTTGTTGGGATCGGTGATGGGCTCGCGGCGACTCTACCGTCGCTGCTGCTGCTTCCGGGCTTGATGGCTGGCGCGGTGGTGTCGATCGTTGCGATCGCGGTCGCGTTGAAGGACGCGAAGACTGAGCTCGCCGAGTTAGGTGATTCGTACCGGAATCTCGGGAAGATCATCAAGGAGAACTTCTGGCGAGAGGCACGCCAACCAATCATCAGCCTGTCTCGATCGGTGATGCCGCAGTTGGAGCGTTCGTTCCAGAGGACTTCGGCGGCGATCGGCCGGTTCACGGCACGTATCGCGACCTCGTTCGAACGGGAGTTCGCGGGCGGTCGTCTCGAGAAGATGTTCGACGGTCTCGCCGCGGCGTGGGACGTGCTGTCCACTGGGACGGACGCGTTCGCTGGCGCGATCACGAACCTTGGGCTGGTGGCTGCGAAGTACATGCCTGGGCTGGCGCAGTGGTTCGTTGACTTGTCGATCACGTTCGACAACTGGTTGTCTGACGTGTCGACCGACGGCCGACTGGATCAGTGGCTCATGGAGGCCAAGGAAGCGTTCTACGACATTTGGGACGTGATGGCAGCCACGCAAGGCATCTTTGCTGGCTTGTGGAGGGCCGCTGAGGCTGGTGGTTCCGGTGGGTTGTCTGGGTTCGCGGACATGCTGCTCGAGTGGGAGCGTGCCGTGAACGGTGCGAAGTGGCAGCGGACATTGACGGCGATGTTCCGTGGCGCTGGCCGCGCGTTGAGCGGGTTCAACGTCGGGTTGAAGGCGTTCGGCAACATGCTGGATGAGAATCGACGCGAGATCGAGTACTTCATGGGCACCGCTGGTGTCGCCTTGGGGTCGTTCTTTGCGGCCATCGCGGAGGCGCTCGAGCAGCCGGCCGTGAAGCGTGGCCTGGCTGATCTGATCGACGGCCTCGCTGACGGGCTGAAGTCGCTAGAACCCGCGCTCGGTCCGCTCGGTGAAGCGTTCGGCACGCTGCTGTCCTTCATGGGTGAGCTGGCTCGAGTAGTCGGCCCGGTGCTGTCGGAAGCGCTACAGGTGCTGGCCCCGTTGCTCGTCGACGTGCTAGAGGCGCTGACTCCTCTGCTACCGCAGTTGGGCGAGGCGTTTATCACCGCGATAGAGGAGCTCACTCCGTACCTGGAGGACTTCGTTCAGTGGTTCATAGACGCTTTGCCGTCCATCGTGGATTTCGGCGAGAAGGTGCTCGAGAACGCGCCGACGATTGTTTTGCTCGCGGGCGCGTTCATGCTTGCGCTGAACGCCGCTAAGTGGCTGTTTGGTGCGGCGAAGAGTGTATTCGACTTGTTCGAGAAGCATGGTGGCAGGTTCAGTGACTTCTCGGGGAAGGTCGGTGGTCTCGCGGGAGCTTTGGCGCGGGTAGCGGGTATTGCTGGTGCTGTCATTTGGGCGATCGTGAACATGTGGCAGAACAGTGAACGGTTCCGTGATTCCGTCGGCCGGCTGTTCGGGAAGCTTGGCGAGCTCATTGGGAAGCTTGGTGAGCTTGGTGGCGCGTTTCTTGGCCTGAATGGGGACTCCGAGTCGACTGCGAAGCTTTGGAAGTTCATGGGCGACAGTATCTCGTTCGTCCTGGACGGCATCACCACTGGGATCGGTTTCGTGATCCCGCTCATTGAGAGTTTCACGACGTATCTGGGCAGCATGGCCGAGGGGGTCGGGAAGCTGTTCACTGGGGATTTCGGTGGCGCGTTCGAGGCGTTCGAGAGTGCGGGCCGAAAGTCTGCTGATGCTCTTGCGAACGGAATGAAGTCCGCATGGTCTGAAGCTGGGGCTCTCGCACTGGACACTCTTGGCATGCAGGAGAAGCTGGGTCTTTCTGACGCTGAGATGCGTGAGGTTGGCCGGAGTGTGGGCATCTCGATCTCCGATGGTACGGAGGAGGGTGCGACTTCCGCGTTTGATCCGTCCGTCTATGCCGCTCTGGGTGGTCAAGCGGGCCAGGGGTTCTACTTTGGTGCTGGTGCGGCTGACCCCTCACTGTCGCCTTGGATTGCCGCTCCGGGGTTGAACGCTGAACCGTTCAGCCTTTCTGGTGTGGCTGCGGCGGATGCGTTCTACCAGGGCGCATCAACTCCCATGGGGACGGACGGGTTGCCTTGGAAGGGTATCCCGTGGGCGATCGACACGACCCCTTACGAGAACGCTGGTCAACTGTCCGCTGACGCGTTCCTGTACGGATTCGATAGCGCTCAACCTGAGCAGAACATTGTTGCGATCGATCCTGAACCGTACCGTCAAGCGGCGCATGCGGCTGGTGTCGCATTCTCGTCGTCGTTGCAGGAAACCATTGCGTCTACCGAGATTGCAGTTGCGCAGGTGAACGTTAGCGCTGACGCGTTCAACGCCGCGGCGGAAACCGTTGGTGCTTCGTTCAAGCAAACGATCACACAGTCGATTGGTCAGACGAACCTGAGTTTGGTGGCTATGTCGATCATCCGCACGTTGCTGCAGGGGTTCTCGAACAGTCAGTCGGGTGTGAATAATTCCGCGAAGAACCTCGGTGACGGTGCGAAGGCGTCGTTGGCGTCTTCTGCTGGCGGGTCGTACACGATCGGTGCTCAGTTTGGGCAGGGCTTCGCGAATGGTATTGCCGGGCAGATCCAAAGTGCTGCGAATGCTGCAGCCGCGTTGGCAGCTTCTGCGATGGCTGCCGCGAAGGCCGAGCTGGACATACGTTCGCCGTCGCGTCGTGCTCGCGACGAACTGGGCATCATGGTTGGTCGCGGGTTTGCGGGTGGTTTGACGGATTCCATTCCGCTGGTGCGGCGCGCGATGAACTCGATGGTTGACAGGTCACTGACCGATGCGTCTGGCCGGATGGTTGGTATGAGTGACCTGAACCGGCCGAGACCAGTTGCCGTTGGTGGATCTGCGCTGACCAGTCACGTTGTGAACTTCACTGTCCATAACCCAGTGGTGCGGGATCCGTTTAATGACGACTGGAACGACGCGAACGAGAAGGGACTATTCGACTGATGCCTCAAGAGAACTATCTCGTGAATGGCGTCGTGCTGGACGACCCTTCGAGGGGGTGGCGGTTACTTGCCGCCACCCTCCCGAGGTCCGGGTTAACGATGTCTACTTCGCAAAGCACCAGGCCTGGACGGGACGGGTTCAAGCAGTTACCTTCGACCCGCGGAGGAGTTGTCCCTCAGTTCGAGGTACTGGTCCCTGCTGCAGATTGGGAGGAACTGCTGGCGGTGTTCACCGCACCAGCCCTTGTGATCTCTCGTGACGATGCACCCGGGCGTGTCGCGGTGGGCTCATTGAAGTCATCCTCCTCGCCAAAGGACTACCCGCGATCCGGGATGGTTTCTGCGGTGTTTTATGTGGAGATCCCTGATGGGGCGTGGCGCGGTGGTGAGGAGGTTACCGCTCTGTTCGTTACCGGGCCGGCCGGGGTGACTGGTTCACTATTCCCAGGCCTGTCTGCCCCGGTGCAGGACGCCATAGTGAGGTTCCGTGGCCCGTTGGAGGACCCGCAAATCGTGGACCCGTCAGGAGCGTTCATAGCTGTGGACGGAACGATCGGAGATGGGGAGTTTCTACGATTCGAGTCGGACCGCGGCAGGGCGTGGCTTACCGACACGGACTCCTGGACCGGAGGCGAGGAAGTCAGCGGCCTCGTTGATTTCGGTGGCCCTCGCGGAATATTCGAGATCACTCCGCAATTCACTGACCCAGCAGAAAGAACAGGTCAGGTGACACTTACTCAGGCGTCGTACAACACGGGGTCTGGTTTTCAGGTTCGAGGGCGCGCAGCGTTCCTCACTTAGGGGGATTCTATGTTGCATCGAGTGCGGTTGGTGACCGACAGCGGTACCGTCAACGAATCGTCGAGGGTGCTCCAGACTCGCGACCTCTCATTGACTTTGGTAGAGAACTCCACTCCGAGGCTGTCGTTCAAAGTCTCCAGGGATGACTTCTCGCCCACAGTGTTCCCATTCGTAGTGCGTGTCGAGTATGCCATTCCGGGTGGCGACCAGGTGGCCAGGTTTCAGCCGATCCCAGAACATGACTTGTTCATCGTGCTGGAGGATGAGGACGACTCCGGAGACGCCGCGAAGATCGTTACCTATACGGCGGAGGGATTCGTTCCATGGCTCCTCGGTGGAGCGTTGGTGCCGTGGTCCGCATCGTCGAAGAACGGGAAACGTCGATGGGTAGAACCGGGCAATCGTCCCGCATCAGCTGGCTACACACTGCACGGGATGCTGACTGAATCGAAGAACGCTGGATGGTTCCCATCTCTAATGTGGGACTTTAACGGTACGAATGATTCGAACGGGTTGCCCTGGGCGTCGGCGGATAAGTCCGTGATCGAGTGGGAGCTGTCAAAGCCGTATACGCACGTACTGAACAGCCTGGTGAACGACGGCATGTGCGACTGGTCAGCTTCGGGAATGACTCTCCGCCTGTTCCGACCGGGGATGAAGGGCGTCGACCGACCGAACGTGGTGTTGGGGGGACCAGAGTTCACGAAGATCCCGGTGAAGACGGACGCTACAGGACTGTACTCGCATATTCGTGCCGCACCTGACGGATTGCCGTGGCAGAACTACGCCTCAAATATGTCGATCTCGTCAAGGTTTGGGCACCGCCAGATTTTCTTGTCGCAGTCCGGAATTAAGGACGTGGCTTCCTCGGCACGGCACGCGGCCCCGTACATCGAAGCCGGTAAACAGGTCGCCAGGGAGGAAGCGTACGAGTGGACCCCGTCAGAGGGTGGGGTGTCTCCGTGGGCTGATTTCGTGGTCGGTGATTCGGTGAGCGCCCGTTCTCGTGGAGGGAAGCAGCTTCGCCGAGTGGTGGGGTTGATTGTGCGTCAGGGGACCGCCGATTCAACCGTTCAGGTGCGTGTCGGTGATGTGTTGAAGTCTCGAGCTGCACGGGTGAAGGACCGACTGAACTCGGTAAGTGTTGGAGGTAACGTTGGCGGGTCGGGCGCGTCGTTCCCAGCATCTTCTGGGCCGGCCCCGTTCGCTCCTGACCGCCCTGACGGCCTGGTTGTGTCATCGAATGTTGGCGAGTACCGTCCCGATTTCACTGCAGTGTCGAGCGTGGAGCTCGCTTGGAGTGCGGTGACATCCGCAGTTGATGGTTCCGAATGCGATGTGGTCGAGTACGAGTTGTGGTCTCGGCTTCCAAACGAAGCGTTGTCACTCGTCACATCTGTGACGGCTTCCGCCTCCCCATCTGTGGTTGTGTCGTCTTGGGCTCCGGGGCTGCTTCGTCTCGTGGCGGTTCGTGCCCGGGATACCGGGGGCCGTTGGTCAGAGTTCTCGCTTGAGGTTCCGGTCACTCCGGCTATGCCTGCGTCCGTAGTTCCTGCAGCTCCGTCGAACCTTCGTGTGGTTTCAAACACTGGACAGTTCACACCCACCGGCCCGAACGCGTTAGTCGTGTTGGCTTGGGATGAGGTGACCATGTCAACGGATTCTGAACCTCTTGAGGCGACAGAGTATGAACTGTGGAATGGTTCAGGCCCTCTACTGCGTCTCGATGCTCTCACGACGACGGTCACCATACCTTCTGGGGTTGATGCTGAGTTCCGGGTGCGCGCCGTAACGGCTCAGGGAGTGTGGGGGGACCTTAGTGTCCCGGTTGAAGTAACCGGTGGTGTCCCTACTATGGCGACGTTCTCCCCCTCTGCCCCGGTATTGACGACCGGGTATGGGGTTGTGTCGGTGGTTTGGGACGGAACTTACACCAGCACACCCACTGGGGGGCACACTGTGTGGGTGGAAGCTCGCATCGGTGGCAGCGACTGGGTGCAGCAAGGCACTGCGCTCGCGGGCGCGGGTTCCGCTCTCGTCCGGCTCGGATCCGTCGGCGACACTCTCGACGTACGACTGGTGTCGTACGACCAGCTCGGCCGACAAACGGGAGTGTCAGATACTGAGCAGATCGTAATCGAAGCGATCGACGGTGAAGACATTCTTGCGAACTCGATCCACGCGAACCGGATGGTCCTTGGTGAGCTCTCCGTCGACCACTTGGAACCTAATGTTGGCGAGAACCTGAACATTTCAGCGAATGCCGTCGTTATCGATCTGAATGATCGCGGAGACCAGACAGACATCGACGTTGCGGCGCTTGGCGATCTTGTCGAGGATGTGCAGACAACGGCCGAAGAGGCTGCCGAATCGGCGGCGGACGCTCAGTCGGCGGTGGATGCGCTCGCAACAGGTCGAATGCTTTCCGCCGAGGGGAACATTGCTGCCCTGTCGGACAAGTTGGACCAGTATGACAACTCGTTCTCGTTCGAGTCGGACGGACTGCATATTCGTGAAGCGAATGGTGCTGAAGCTGAAATGGTACTCACGTCCGCGGGAGCGCGCTTGATCGCGGATGGTGTTGTCGCTTCGGAGTGGAACCAGGGGCAACTTATCGTTGCGCAGATCGTGGTCGGTGGTGGCCGGATCGGGAACCACACTATTGATTCGTCGATCTTGGGGCACACGACATTCCGCCCGTTTAACCCGTAGGAGGCATTCATGGGGGTTCAGTACTTCAATGGGCCGGTAGTCAACTCGAGGAATCTGCAGATCCGCGTGTGGGTCCCGCCAGGGGCTCCGTCGTCACAGTCAATCGCGAACAACACGACAACGTTGTATGCGGAGCTGTGGCTCATTAGCCGGAACTCGTACACCGCATATTCTGGCCGGACCCGAATCAAGATCGGCATTGGGAACACCTTCGTTGTCAACAAGGTTGTGAATGGGAGCTACGGGTACGGTGACCATTTCCTTGGATCTGGACGGCGTACGGTATCGCATAACTCAGCCGGCGCGTTGTCGATCGGCGTATCGGGGACGTGGGCCGATGAGGTCCCGCCGTCGGCTTGGAGTCTCGTATACTCGACCGGCAGCATTCCGATGCCAACAATTCCGCGCGCTACAACCCCCAGCTTGTCTGGTGGTGGCGGGTTCACTACCGGTGCGGCGAAGACGATCAGCTTGCCTCGAGCGAGCTCGGGGTTCACGCATGACGTGTCGTACAAGTTCGGCACCGCGACGGGCACGATCGCGACGGGTGCAGGAGTTTCAACTACATGGACACCTCCGCATTCGCTGCTGTCGCAGATTCCAAACAGTGAATCTGGGACGGTGACGATCACGGTCGTCACGAAACAGGGCTCGAGCACCATTGGGACGAAGTCAGCGAATTACGTTCTGTCTGCAGGTGCAGGCACAGAGCCTGACGTCCCTTCGGTCGCGTGGACCGATGGGAATGTGATCGTAGCAACGAGCATTGGTGCGTACGTGCAGGGTCAGTCGATCCTCACAGGTGTCGTGTCATCGGCGGGGCAGTACGGTGCCTCGATCACTGAGCGCACCCTGACAGTCTCGGGTGTCCCAGTGCAGCCAAACTGGACTCCGAATTCCGCGGGAACCCTTCCAGTTGTTGCGACCGTGAAAGATTCCCGAGGGAAGACCCGGTCCTGGACTGGCACGATCTCGGTGCTTGAGTACGCGGGGATTCGGGTGACGAAGGCTCTAGTTCGGCGTGCGACCGATGTTTCAGGGACGTTGGGGGATGGCGCGTTCCTACGGATCGACCTGTCCGCTGCTGTCCCGTCTCTGATCGTGGGGGGAACGCAGAAGAACGAACTGAAGTTGAGAGTGCAGACGTCCTTGACGGGAGAATCGCCATGGACAACGCGGAATGATTTGACGCACACCGAGCTGTCGTATAGCAATGCGCTCATCATGGTCGGCGGCGGCGACATCTACCCCGTCACGCAATCACTGTTCGTTCGAGTCTTAGTCAGCGACAATGCGTCACAGCAGCCTGCGACCATATTGCTCCCGGTGGGCACGACCGAGGTACCGTTCGATATTGGCGAGGAGGGTACTGGTCACGGGAAGCTGTGGGAACGTGGCGCAATAGATGCCGGTGGCCCGATCTATCAAGAGGGCGTCCAGGTTGCGAATGTGGGTCATACGCATACCGGAGATCAGGTGTCAGCCGCTAGTACGACCGCTCGCGGCACTGCGAAGATCGCCACCCAATCCGAGGTGGATGCTGGTGAGGATACGCTGAGTTATGTCACGCCAGCGACGCTGAAGAACGCGGAGCATCTGCCGTTCGCCATGGCCGCAGGCTCCGTTACTGCGGGCGTGTCGTGGGCGACGGTCACGCTACCTGCAGGG